>JGI12269J14319_10000385_pt1 | contig 41940 bp, 31 predicted proteins | sample PeaSoiSIISIP2007_FD_14319 | JGI IMG/M metagenome (IMG submission 14319)
GTGATCCATTCGGCGATGCGCCGCTCGGTTCCGTGGCGTTTATCGATGAAGGGAGAAACAATCGCAATCCGGACGGGTGGCATTCGTTGGCAGCGCTCCCTACGGGCTGACCTGCATGAGTTCGCACCAGCGCTGGAGAACAAAAAGATTCCAGACGCGCGACCATCCCACGGCGCCCTCCGACCGCTCATAGTGATCCCAAAGACGATTCACGGCTTCGGGCTCCAGGATGCCGGTGCGGCGAAGCCGGTCCGGAGCGAACGCTTCCTTCAACACATTGCGCAAGTCATGCGACAGCCAGCGTTGAAATGGAAACGTGAAGGTGCGCTTTCGCCGGGCCGCCAAATCCGCAAGAAGAGCGGGAGGCAGGAAAACCTTCACGGCATCGAGCAGGAGCCGCTTCTGCTGCATGCGAATGCTCGACGGCACGGGAAGCAGAAACTCCACCACGCGATGATCGAGAAATACCGGCCGGACTTCGATGCTGTGAGCCATGCTCATGGCGTCCAGGTCGCGGAGCAGGCGCGGCTCCAGATGCGTGTGAATGTCCATGAAGGCGAGGCGCTCGCGTAGATCTTCGTTCTCGACCTGCTTGGACCAGTACGTCAAATGGTCCCGCGCTTCCGCGTGGTGTCCATTGCGGGAAAATGAGGGGGACATTAACTCGCCGACATCCCGGTCCAGGAAAAGCACCTTCACGGCAAGCTGCGCGGCCACGAACGGATCGTCGGCGCCAATCAAGTAGGAAAGTTTCCTCCAGCGAAATGGAAAAGCGTTCTGATCGAGCAGGCGGCCGAACGGGAATGCGGGGAACGGCCTAGCCCACCGCGCAACCTTATTGAATCGTTCGAACCAGGCGAGGGATTCGTACCCGCCGAACAACTCATCTCCCCCTTGGCCCGATAGCGCGACTTTAAATCCGGCTTCCGCGCCCAGTTTCGAAATCCAGTAGGAGTTCAATCCGTCCACGGATGGCTCGTCGAGAGCCCAAACGGCGTGGTCGAGGTCGGCTTCCACGCGGCGCGCTTCAAGGGTCACGACCGCAAGCGGGATGCCGAGCGCTTCGGCCGTGCGGCGCGTCAGCTTGCTTTCGTCGAATTCGGCCTCGCCGAATCCGACGGTCATCGCCGAGAGATTCTGCGCTCCGGCGGCACGGGCCAGCGCGCCGAGGCAGGCTGAATCCGTGCCGCCACTCAAAAAAATCAGTACCGGAACATCCGAGACGAGATGGTTTCGCATCGCGTCGAGCAGCACCTCTGAAAGATCCGCGGCCAGATGATCCTTCGAGAAGGGCTGCGAAGAATGGGGGGAAAGCGACCAGTATGGCTCCGTTCGCCACCGCCCGTCCTTCCAAACTCCAATGTGGCCGGGCGCGAGCGGAGTTACTCCGCGAAGGGCGGACCACGGCGGAGGAATATGCCCGAGCTGAAGAAACGCGCGCAGGCCCGCGGGGTCCAGCTTACGGGGCACGAGGCCTGATGCAAGCAGCGTCTTGAGTTCGGAAGCGAATACGAGCTGGTCGCCGGACTCGTACAGGTAAAGGGGTTTGATGCCCAGACGGTCGCGCCCGAGAACCAGTTTGCGCTCGCGGTCATCCCAGATTGCAAAGGCAAACATGCCGCGAAGTTTTTCGACGAAACGCTCGCCATATTCCAGGTAGAGATGAAGGACAACCTCCGTGTCCGAGGTGGTGCGGAAGGAATGGCCGCGTTGTTCAAGTTCGGCGCGCAATTCGCGGGCGTTATAGGTTTCGCCGTTGTAGGTGATCCAGGTCTGACCATCCGGGCTGGACATGGGCATGCGCCCGCGCTCGCTCAGGTCGATGATGGAGAGGCGCGCGTTCACCAGGAGGCACGATGCAAATTCCTGGACGCCCTGGCTGTCAGGGCCGCGATGTTTCATGGAGGCGGCCATGCGGTCCGCGGCCGGGCGCAAAGCTTCGGATGGGCTCACCGTCGCGATTCCAGCAATTCCGCACATAAAATCCATCAGCCCACGATCGGCTGCCGCGAATCCTCCAAGGCTGTTACTTTATCGTTTCTGGATGAACACTTCTATCCTTACGTGAATGAGGTTGCGCGCGAGAATAGCGCGAGCGGCAAGTGTGCTAGGATTGCGGTACAAAACGGAAGGAAACCGATCGTGGGCGCAATGCAAACTTTCAAGAAGCTTGGCCCGATGCTGTTTCTCCTCTGGCTGCTCCTCATTAACATTTTGTATTACGTGCAGTTCAGGGAACTGGCTGTATCCCGGTTCCCCTGGTTGGCTCACCTATGGCGCTAGCAGTCTCGGCTGGGTGTGCCGCTCTTGTCCTTATCATTTTTCTGATCACCGTTGCGCTCGGAAACCACGTCCTTGAAATTGCGGGGCTGAAGGCTGACGAACCGCTCGATACAATTCTGTTTTCCTCCGGCGCCGGGTTCGCAATCCTGCAATTGCTCCTCGGGATTTTGGGATTTGCGGCTGGGCTTACGGTTCGGACTGTGCTGGGATTGCTCGTCCTCTTGGCGATTGCGGGCTGGGGCGGATGGAAATCCGTGTTTCGCCTTTGCCGGGAATCCGCGAAAGACCTCTCCGGCGTTTTCGAGTCAGGCGCCGCAAAAGCCCTGGGGCTCTGCATTTTTTTCTTTCTGAGTTTGGAAGCGCTTCTTTCGACGGCCCCGCTCACCGGCTCCGATGCCATGCACTATCATTTCACTGCTCCCCTGCTTCAAATCGGCAGGCCGGAACAGCCAATCTTCTGGCTCGCCCATTCATTTTTTATCGGCCTCGGGCATGAATTGATCGCGCTGGGGCTGGTGCTTGGAGGCGACAAGCTGGCGCTCCTTCTGATTTTCTTCGGAGGGTTTCTGACGGCGGCGGCGTTGTTCCAGATGGCGCGCGAGTGGATGCCGCCGGAGTGGGCTCTTGCCGCAACGCTCACGTTTCTCATGACGCCGATGGTGTTCTGGCAAATCAGCACGGCAGGCTCGCCCGATATCTGGATGGGCTTCTACGCCGTCCTGGCTGCGCTCGCCGTGGGGCAAGCGGAAGGGGCGTCTGTGCGTCGCTGGCTTATCCTCGCCAGTGTTTACGCGGGGGCGGGCGCAAGCATCAAGTACACGGGATGGATTCTACCGGCAGTGATACTTCTATGCGTATTGTGGATGACCAGATCCTTGTTGTGGACCGCACTGTGCTCGGTTGTCGCGCTGGCCGCTGGCGTGTTTCCGCTGCTGCGAAATTTCTTGTGGACGGGCGACCCATTTTTCCCTTTCTTGAGCCGCTGGATGGGAAGAGTTCCAGTGAACGAATTTGGATTGGAATCCATTCGGGCGGACGTACACTCGCATGTATTTTCCACGCAACCGTTTCATATCTTGTATTTCCTGGCTGCAATGACGGTAAGAGGCGCGGACTATGGATTGGGACATTATTTTGGCCCCATCCTCCTGGCCTTTCTGCCGCTGCTATTCTTTTGTAATTGGAGATCGCGGCTCGTCTGGGTAGCGACCGCTCTCTGTGTCAGCATGCTCCTCGCCAACGCGCTCACGACGCAAATGGCCAGATTCCTGCTCCCCGCGTATCCTCTCGCGCTCGCGCTGGCTCTTTTCGGAGCGGCCGTGGCATCCCGTGAAAGAGGCGCCTTCATTCGCTTCGGATGCGCGGCAACGCTTGCCCTGTTTGGTTTGTTCTGCGCCGCTTCCGACACGCTCTATGCAAAGGATTTTTTGCCCGTCTCGTTGGGGCTCGAAAGCAACGCGGCATTTCTCAACCGGATGGCGCCCGACTATCAAGCCGCCACGTTTGTGAATTCCGCTCTGGCCCAGCGAGAGGGCAAAGTCCTCGTCTTTTTCCGCCACTCTTACTATTTGCGAGTTCCTTTTGAGAATGGATATCCCGGCGAATCCTGGGGGATGAACCCGGCGGTCCTGACGAACCCACAAATGCTCTTCGCGTTTCTGAAAGAGCAGGGCATCGCCTGGGTCGTGAAATCACCGGAGTATCCCAAGCCGCTGGCGAAAGTCTTTGAGGAATGCGAAAAGGAAGGGCTGCTTGTTCCGGAAGCGCGAACCGAAACTGAAACTCTAACCGGCAACTCGCGCATCTTCAATATACGTTTGAAGGTCCCGGTCGTCCTCCTGCGAGTAGCAAATTGACCGGCCCGCTCCCTTCCAATCGCATGACAGTTCCACGATCGAGGTCAGGCGGTGTGACCGCTGACCTCCAGCGGCAAACCGGCGGCATCCACACTCTTTGCGGAACGAAGATACAACAGCGAAAGCAAGTACAGCACGGCCGCGAGAATGACCAACGATCGGATTCCCGTCCACATGGACATTGACTCCAGCATTCCGCCCACCAGAGCCCCCAAAAGGTTCGAACCAAGAGCCCGGCCGCTGAATTTGTATTCCGCAAAGCTGCGAATGAACACGATGGAAGCAAACGCCACCGGTGAGCAGAGGACCAGAGTGGCGACGACCACCTTGACCCAAAACGACTCGAAAAAGAGCGCTTCGAGCGGCAAGAAGTACGACACGAGCATGCAGACTCCGATTCCTGCGTAGGCAAAACGCACCGGGATCGACGGCCAGGATTCGACGAGAAAATTGACGGCCACGATGAGAACCAGAATCGCCCCGATCACGATGGAATTGACCAGCCACGTCGTCCCAAACAGCATTGCCATGCGGCTCACGATCTGCGCCTCGAGGAGCAGAAATCCCGCTCCCAGGTAGAAGAAGTGCCAGTTGATCGCCTGTCCCGCCGCGCCCGTCTTGCGGATTAGAAGCCGGGTCAACGCCACGAGGAGAACTGCCATGATTACGATAATCAGCGGGATGCCAGGTTCGTGTTGATAGAAGAACGGCCAGTCGTCCGTGGTGAGGTGAGCGGATTCCATCTCCACCCCACTGTGCGATTTGATATAGGCCGCGAGCTCCGGGGAGGATAGGGCCTGATCCAGACGGTTCCTGGATCCCACAACAAAGAAACTTCCCCCAGTGCTGTATTTCGAGGCGTCCGCGTAGAAATCGATGGGCGCTTGGCCGAAAACCGTCTGGAGCAGACCGTGTAACCGTCCCGCTATCCACGCGGTGTGCGCCTGGAATTTCAAAACCAAGATGCCGTCATCCTTCAGCAACCGGCGCGCGGCTTCCAGCGCCTCGGTGGTGTAGACGTAGTTGTCGATTCTGACTGAAGAATAGTTGGAAATATTCGTGTGCGAATCGAGAAGTGAATAAACAATCAGATCAAAATGCTCCTTGCTGTTCTCGACGTAGCTGCGCGCGTCGTTGACGACGGGAGTAACGCGCGGGGAGGAATACGGCCGCTCGAAATGAGATTCCCGCCCGAGATGCTGGATCAGCGGGTCGATTTCGACGGCGACCACGTGCCCCGCCCCGTTGCGGAGCGCGGCCGCGACGTCGTTGCCCATTCCGGCGCCCAGAACCAGCACGTCCGGCGGATTCGAGTAAAAGTGATACGGAAGGTTGTAGGCATCCCATTCGACTGGCACCTGAGAGAAAAACTGCGGATGAGCCGCTACAAATTCCGGCGAAAGATTGACGACCTGCTGAAACCAGGTGTGGTTGGTGTCGAGCTGATAGGCGATCACTTCGCCGTTTTCCACGCGATTGGAAAGTTCTAGGTATTGATACGGCGACCAGTACTTATGGCCGATCCCTCGGGGTTGCAGTAAAAAAAGCGCGAGGCAGAGCCCAAAGGCCACGATCGAAGCCCAGCGGAGAGGGGCAATCTTGCCGACGAGCAGAACCAAAATCACTCCCGCGATGGCAAACCAAACCACGGGCGGCTGCCAGTACTGGCAAAGCAGCGTGAAGAGCAGGATGCCGCCGAGGCTCGCCAGGATATTCACAGAGTACGCAAAAATCCCGCGCGGGGCCCTTTCCAGGTAGCCACCCACCATCTGTCCGATCGGGACAAATAGCATGGCATTCAAGATGAATAGCGGTACCGTGATGGCGACGGCGGCTCCCAGTGCGAGCAATGCCAGACCGGAGAATGGCACGGCGGGAATCCCCATGGAATTGACTTCCGACGCCACGCCCAAATAAGAGGGCAGCGCACTGATCAGATCGCGCAGAGGTTGCCAGGGAAATTGAATCAGAAAGACGAGCGTGAGCAACGGAGCGGCCAAGGCAATGAGGTTTATGCGCTTCCGGCAAAGAAAGCAGCCCAGGCCGAACCCAAGGAAACAGGATACCAGCATGTAATTCTTGAGAAAGGCAAAGATGCGCACCTCGGAGGACATCCAGCGGATCATCAGCAGTTCCAGGAAGAGGCCGAGAATACTGGCAAGGATCAGCCCCGTATAACTGAAACCTCCCAGGGCATCCAGGGAGAAATCAAACGCAGAGGTCCAACGTTGGAGCGTCCGCCTCCAGCCGCTGGCGGGCTCTTCCCGATAGAAACTGAAGGTATAGAGACAAGCGATCAGGCCAATAAAAAGGGTCAGACAGAAGGCGATTTGGAAGTCAAGCCGTCCAAGATTTTCTCTCAAGGATTCTCCCCGGGAAATCGAATCGAAAAATCATGCCGAGCAGCTGGAACTGCAATTTCCGAATTCAACTTTTTATTGCGCAGAACCATATTCCAGCGGCCTTCTGGTGTCAACGCCAGGCCAATCCTAGGCCAATCATAGAAATCGGCTGGATGAGGAAGTAGAGTCACCATCGAATTGAGGAATGAAACCGGGAGGAACGATGCTTGTTAGCTCGGCCAAGTTCTCCCTATCCCCCACCCCGGTCTTTACGCTCCTGCACTTCCCCTGGAAGCAAATTGCCAGCGCGAGAGGGCGCGGATATGCTTGGGCATAGGGACGGGCTGGGGCATCAGCGCGAGTTTGGGCAGGCGAAACAAAACACCAAGGAGCAGCCACAAGTAGGCATTATTCACAAAATTCTGATACAAGGCCATCGTCAAGTGCATGAACAAGACGAGAGCGATCACGGCGTACCACCAAATCGCGAAGCCTAATGGAAAATAGACGGTTTCGCGAAGCTTCCGCACAACCTTCCATCCCTGCCAAAGAAGAACCGAAGCCCATAGGAGCCAGAGGATCGGACCGAATATGCCCATCTCCACGATGAGGGTTCCGAAGCCGCTTTCGACACTGATGTTGGGGAGCTGCTCACCCAGGAAACGAGAGACGTATTGCATCCCCAATGAGGACATGCCAGTGCCATGACCGGTGAGCAAATTCCCCTCTTGAAAGGCCTCCGTGAGATTTTGCATAGGATAATCCCAGCCGCGATTGGAAAGATCGGATCCACCAGATCCTTGAAAAAGCGTCTCCGAAACAAAGGCCCAGCTCCCGCCAATGGCCGTAGGAAACACTTCGAACATGAGAATCAGGCCGAGTCCGCCGATGAGGAAGCCGCGGCGAAGCGCCTTCACCAATCGATGCCCTTGCCCCCACCGCCAGGGGGCGCCCCAGAGAAACGCGGCTGTCATCACAAAAGCGCTGGCCACCACGAAAACAAAGGGGGTACGAGTCCCCGTGATCATGACCGCGACGGTAACGATTCCGATGCCCCAAAAGCCGTACTTGACGCCGGGCTTGCGGCTGAGCAGAAAGTATCCCTGGGTTCCCAACGCGAGGATCCAGAGCAGGACCAGATAAAATGAGAAGCGGCCGGCGCTGACGAAGACAGAGCTTGGCGCGAAAGCCGCCTGGTGTGTAATCGGAGAGTATCTTACTACGTGAGATAACTCATAGAGATCGGCCTGCGACTCTTCAGGCGTGAGGAAGCTTACTCCCAACACGGACTGGGCGATTCCCAAACCCGAAATCACGCATCCCGCAATCAAACTCACCTTGAGGAGGCGGTCCAGATCCGCGGGACGCTTCAGCATCGCGTAACCGAGAAACATCAGAGGGACATAGTAGAAATAGAGTTTCAGCCCCAAAAATCCATACATGACGTTCGGCGAGAAGGTATTGAAGACCTGGACGAATGCCAGCGCAAAAAAAAGCGCGAACGGAACGAGGAAGGGAACCCTCAAAATATCCACTTCCTTCCGGCGTTTCGCGAAATAGAACGAAAAATAGGCAATGGCAACCAGGAAATCCTTGGCAAAATATACAGTCATGCTGTTGCCAAGATACTTGCGGGCGAGGTCTTCAAACAGGAGCCAAACCAGGAATACAAGAACGCCGCTGCGCCAGTCATTGAGGATGTGAACGACGAGCGCAACCACGACCAGACTCATGCCGAACATGATCAAATTCTTATCGGAGCCCGCGACAATCCAGGCCGCCAATTCCCAAATAATGGCCAGGACGACCAGCCCCATGAGGGCGGCCTTGACCTGCCGATTGCCGCTAAGCGAACCTGTGGTCGTAAATTGCATTCAATTCGGTCCCGCGCTAGTATGCCACCCCACCTTTACGCTGTAAATTCTAAACGCAACCCGGTTGTTGCCGTAGTGGTTGACTTGCAAGTTAAGGATGGGTTTCGCTTTCCACCGGGACCCTCGGCCGGAGCAGGCGGCTCCTCACAGTGGCCGTGCGCGCTTCCGTACACTCGGCCACACCGTAAGCATAGGCCAGTATCAGCAGCCCGATTCCCAGCGCATACAACAAGTGCCGCGGATCGGGTTGCCAGTTTCCCTGAGGATCGAGCAAACCACGCAAAAGGAGCAACGCCGGGAAATGAGTCAGATAGAGCGTATAGGAAAACCCGGCCAGCTTCTTGGCCACATTTCTGTAAGCCGGAGAAGCATCCTCCCGCGACCCAAGGAGCAATGTGTAGAGCCAGAGCGCAAAACAAAACGCGACCGCGTAGTCGGTCAGCAAGTCAGACGAAAGGCGGTGCGTTCGGCACCATGCAAGAGCGCCGACGAAGATCAGACCCGCTGACCAAGGCACTGCCGGAGAAAGCGATTTGAATCTCATCGCCGGCTGGAGTCGTCCCACCAAGGCTCCTGCCAGCCAGATCAGAAAATAAAGACTGATTTGGGGACCGGTAAACCATAGAAGAAGCAGAGCGACGCCCGCGTAAAGAATGCGAATGCGGGTTCCCACCCATGCCGCCGTCGCAAGGATCAGAGCGGGGAATATGATGTAGTACCAGAATTCGTAACTCAGGCTCCAAAGCGGACCGTTGGAACCGAACACGGGTGAAACAATACTTTGCAGAAAAAAAAGATTTCCAAAAAACACGGGAACGGTGGAACGCAGGGCGACGCTCGGGACATTAAACTTATACAGAGCATCGAAGTAGAGTGGGGCCGCTTGGGGAATTCTCATTCCGATTCGGTCCCACAGAGCACCCAGAACAAGCGCCGGGAACAAAACCAATTGAAGCCTCGTGAGCCTGCTCACTAGATAAGTACGCCAAGACCACCGCGCCTCGCTCACGGATTCCATCACGCTCGTACCGATGAAATACCCGCTCAGAACAAAGAAAACCATGACCGCCTGGTGCCCGTAGCCGGTGACCGCATAAAGCGCTCTGGAAAAGAAAGATTTGTTGGCAAGAAATGGGTAGTCCACGAAAAACAGGCCTCGCAAGTGATACACCAGGACGGCGACGGCCGAGACACCCCGGATCAGGTCCAGATGGACGGACGTGCGCTTCGCCAGTCGGGGCGCTTTAGGCAATCGTGCCTTTCCAAAATAATTCTGAGGATCGAATTCAGTCGGCCGCGCTGTTCTTTGCCGATTGGACTGCGCGAACGATGCTGTCCGCGTACTCCCGCGGCGACCATGTTTCCATGCGGCGCCGCGCGGCAGCGCCCAGGCGCGCCCTCTTTTCCTCATCCGGCAAAATCTGCCGGAGAATCGCGGCCAATGCCTCTACATCACCGGCAGGAAACACATAGCCGTTTTCGTCCGGACGCACCAGATCGAATTTCGCGCCCACGCGGTCGCTGACCGCAACGGGCAAACCGCAGAGCATGGCTTCGTTGACGACCAATCCGAAGGGCTCGAACAATGATGGCAGGACGAACAAGTCCGAGGCGCAATAGGCGGACGGGAGTTGCGATTGATTCAGAAAACCAAGAAATCGGATGCGGTCCGCAAGGCCTGACTCTGTTGCCCGGCGTTCGAGAGCGCTCCGTTCCGGCCCGTCGCCGGCAAAGACGAGATAAGAATTCGGAACATTCGCCCGGGCAAACGCTTCGAGCAGATCCATGGGACCTTTCCAGCGCTGAAGCTTGGCGCAGAATAGCGCTACTGTCCCATCGGCCGGAATCTTCCAGGCGGCGCGCGCCGCGCTGCGGTCTACTTTCGCCGCTCGCTCGGTCCACCAATCGTTGTCGACTGCTGTCGGAACGAGGAAAATGTGGTCGCTCGAAAAGCCGAGGGACTTTAAATATTCCACGCCTCCGGAGGACGAAACCAGGATCGCGCTTGCCAGCGAAAAAATTCGCCGCACCAGCCACTTCTTGAATCGAAGCTTCCAGGGCGATTGCGTTCTCCAGCTTCGCAGGCTGTGCGAATCCGTTATGAAAAGGATGGGAGTGCCATTCCATTTTGCCGCTGCGATGGCAATCCAGGCGGTGAAATAAAAATAGCCGGGGAGAATGGCGGCATCAAAGCGACTCTTGCGAATGAGCCCCCACACGCCGGGATTGAACAATCCGAAGAAGCGTCCCAACCCCGGAACGGGCGAGCGATTCGGCAAGTGAACCCACGGATAGCCCTCCAGTACGGACGTGTCCCAGGCAACTTCCACGCCGAATTCCGGGTCGATCTCGGGTTTCGCGCCTTGCAGGGTGCAATACGCGATTTGGAGATCGAGGCGCGGATCCTGCGCCATTCGGCGGAAGAGTGGAGAAGAGTACTGAATCACGTGAGACGCCAGGATGAGAATGCGCCGCCGCCGTCCTACAGCGACGCCCTCGGCGTTTGGGGCTTCGGACGACCCCCGCGCCATGGTGCCGGAACTCATCCCGGAGAAACGCAAACTTTTTCCGGCTTCGATGTCCTCCGGCGCGTTCATGGCTTTCTTCCTCTTGCGTTGATCCCATTGAATCCGGTTCCGATGTAGACATTCACGAGGCCCGCGTCGGAAAACCACTGGCGCACGGTGTCAAGCGTTTGCGGATGGTCGTGCACGGGAGAGAACATATCGAGGGCGCTCAGGATTTTCACCTGAACCAGCTCTTTGTCCGTGAAAATTAATCTTGGCGCGTGCGATACCGGGCCGATAGGAATGAGATTGCCAATCGGTTTTCCGACGAGCGGCACTTTGTAGAGCGCCTTTTTCAGGTAAAACGCCGGGGGAATCACCAGCGAGAGAAATCTGTGAACGCCTTTGGGACCCATCCAGGTGAGAAAGGGACGGGCCCAATATTTCAACGGGGGCAAGATCCCCGTATGCTTTTGATAGACGTCGATCACGATCTCGCCGCCCGGCCGCAGGAAGGGCACCAGGCTCATAAACGCGGCGCACACGTCGGGACAGTGTTGCAGGACTCCCATGCAGAACACTTTGTCGAACGATTCTTTCCGGAAAGGAATTTCGTAAATGCTGGCCTGCACGATGTGGACGCGGCCGGAATCGCCGTTATTGCGAAAATTGGCTTCCACGGCGTTGCTCAAGTCAAAGGAAAATAGTTCAGCGCCGGTTTCGAGCGCGATCTGGGTGAAGCGGCCCATGCCGCAGCCTGCCTCGAGGATCACCTGGCCGTCCATCTTTTGCGGCCATTGCGTCGTGGCGAAAAAGCGCTCGCGGCTCAGGTCGTTGCCCATGTGGCCGTCGAGCTGGGTCTTATCGAAGTAGTTCCACTGGTATCCAAAGCTGTGGGCATATCCCTCGCTGGGAACAAACCTCGCAATCGAGCGCACGATGGGAAAGACACGTCCGCAGGACGTGCAGATCAACTTTCCCTCGGTGACGATTCCATTATTTTCAGCAGGAGAAGCGGATTCCGCACGGAGGGGCGCGCCACACGCGATGCATCTCAGCCATTCCACTGATTCCAAATTCATCCCGGGGCGCAGCTCCTTGACTCCCATTCGTTCCTCACCACACGCTTCGAGTGGCGCAGGCTTAACCCTGTGGGTTTTGGTCCTTGCTTGGACTAAAACCCACAGGCTGAAGCCTGTGCTACTGGAACCATCACAAACATTTTCATCGTAACTTTATCCTGAACTAGTCAAGAGTTCCAACCTTACCTGGATGGATTGTCCCGGCAAGCACGCGGCTCCGGCCAATGTAAAAAATCGGCACGAATGGTGAACCTTATCGAGGGTAATTGTGGCCAGTGTATACTGCCCGCGGCGCGATACAGACCGTTAACGCAAAGGGGAAAGGATGAGAGCGATTGCTGTACCGGGCATAAACATCCAAATACCCGTGGTGGGATTTGGCTGCAGCCGCCTGGCGAGCGTTGGCGAGAAGAAAGCGCTTCAGTTGCTCGGGACAGCGTTCGACGCGGGAGTGCGCCACTTTGACGTTGCCCGCTACTATGGCTACGGAGAAGCTGAAGGGTTGCTGGGTACTTTCGTGAAATCCCGCCGCGCGGAAGTCACGATTACGACGAAGTTCGGCATCGAGCCACCGCGGCGCACAAGCGTGCTGGGGTTTGCCATGCAAGCGGGGCGGCGGCTCGTGCAGTTCGTGCCCGCCGCGCGCGGATTCCTGCGGCGCCGGGCGCAAGGACTCGTAAAGAGCGGCGCCTTCAGCGTGAGAGACGCCCAGACCAGCCTCGAAACATCTCTTCGCGAACTGGGCACCGATTACATCGATTTCTTCCTGCTGCATGAATATACGGTCTCTGAGAATTCACCCGATGAGTTGGTGGCATTCCTGACGGACACTGTCAAAGCGGGGAAAATTCGCTATTTTGGATTGGCAACGGGAATCGAAACTGTCATGCAGGCCATGGAACACCAGCCGGAACTTTGCACGATCGTGCAATTTGAGAACAGCGTGCTTCATCGGAATGTGGAAAGACTTCCCCGAGGCGGCTCGCATCGGCTCACGATCACGTTTGGATCCCTCAGCCCGGGTTTTCAATCGGTTTCAGGCTTCCTCAAAGCTCATGGCGAAATCGCGGGAAACTGGTCCGCAGAACTCGCCGTGGATTGCTCCAAGGACGAAACAATCTCCGCGCTGATGCTAAACTATTCGGTTCAAGCGGACCCGAATGGGCTCGTGCTGTTTTCATCCAAGAACGCGTCGCGAGTGCACAGGAATGTAAGAGCAGTTCTGGAACCTGATCTTTCTCCCGCGCAAGTTGAATTGTTCGGGCAGCTTGTGGAGCGAGACATGATGCCAACCGCATAGGACTGCATGCGTAGGTCCATTGAAACTCTGCCTTTGAATCTCGGAGGATGGGTCATTTAGCAGGATCTGCCTGTGGCCGGAACGATGGGCGCTCTCTTTGCAGAAGACACGGAGGAATGATGAAAAAGCTTTTGCTGCTGATGAGCGAGTCGCGTAGAAAGCGCCTGGCCTGGGCGATGTTCAGGAACCAGGGAGAGTTTCTAAACGCTCTGGGCGGCAATACGCAATTGCATCAGTGGCTGAAAGCCAATCAGCCCATTCCGTACTTTAGGCACAGGTTTGAACTTTACGCGGACATGCAGTCGAAAGTGTTGGCTGGAGAACCCATCGACTATCTCGAGTTTGGAGTGCGCTATGGGGACTCGCTTTTCAAGTGGAGCGGTCTCAATGCCCACCCCGATAGCCGCTTCTTTGGCTTCGATTCTTTTGAAGGGATTCCCGAGGATTGGGTCAGCGTTACGGGAGAGTCAAAAAAGGGTGCGATGTCCGTCGGAGGAGTCGTTCCTCAAACATCCGACCCTCGCATCCGCTTTGTGAAAGGTTGGTTCAACGAAACCTTGCGCCCGTTCTTGCAGGATTTCACTCCTCGCTCCAGACTGGTGATTCATAACGACGGCGATTTGTTTTCTTCCACACTCTACACGCTGGCCACGCTCGACCCCATCTTGCGGCCGGGCTCGATCCTCATTTTTGACGAGTTTGCCAATCCATTGCATGAGTGGCGAGCTTTCCAGGACTACTGCTCCGCTTTTGGCCGCTCGTGCAAAGCGTTGGGAGCGGCGGGGGACTATTACACGCAGGTTGCAATGGAACTCTTGTAGGAACTCCGGAGACTATCGGCAGGACATGGCGCTCTTGAATTGAGACGCTATGGCATTCCAACAAAAGTATTGCTGCGCTGCCGTCACATTGCGTTGCCGAAGTTCCCGGTACAATTTCTCATCGGTCAAAACCTGGGCCAGGGCTTGCACGAGTCCCTGCCGGTCCCGCGGGTCAACCAACTTTACGCCAGCCTCGGTAATCGGGAAACCGGTCTCCACTCCGCGATAGCCGACGATGGGCACGCCGCAGACGATTCCGGCGATCGCGCTGCCACGCCTGCTGGACACATGCCCGCGAACGCACAGCAACACCTGAGCGCTTGCAAGGGCCTGAACGAGATCTTCGGCGGGCATCAATCCGAGCATCGAGAGTTCAATGCCGGATCCGTCCAGCGCTTTGCGTAATCCTTCTTCAAATACGGCGGTTCCTCTCCCGATCGCGATCAGGCGCAAGCGGACACCTTTGGACTGGACGCACTTCAATGCATACGTAATGTCGGACACTTCCTCGGTACCTTGAGCGCCGCCGGTGATGCCAAAAACGGCAACCGTCGATCCACTCGAAGGCGGCGCGTCATTGTTTGAGATATTGCGATCGAGTTCAGGGAAGTTGGACCCGACAGGAATGAATACTGCCTTTTCATGCTGGGGAGGAAGCCACGCGATCTTGTCGACGGGAACCGTGAAGACAGCCAACTTTGAGCGCGCATAAAGCTGGCGCAGTACGCGTAGCTGGGAATAGGCGCGGGCATGGCCAACGATGCCCGAACCGCGCGCCGGCATGAAATCGTGAAAAACAACGCCAGGGCGGGCGCCGCATCGCCCCAGGGCATCAAGAACGCGAGGCGCACGCAGAGGAAATCCGCGGGATGACCAGGCCAGCGTCGTGTATTGAAGGAGGACCCAGCGATCGCGCCAGGCCGCGGCTGCTTTGCGCAACTCGGCGAGGGCATCGCGCCATCCTTTTTCAGCCCAGTGAACCGGGACGATCTCGAAGGAAAGTCCGCACTGGTTGCCGGCTTCGCGCAGCTTTTCGCAATAATCGGCTACGCCGTCGGTGGGCTCGTCCCGCCGTCCGAGCAGCAGGATCCCCTTCTCAACGCTCACTTTTCCACCAGATAGGAACCGATGACGAGGGCGTCCATTCCGGAGCTGAAAAACGTGCGAATGGCATCGGTGGGCGTGTTCACGATCGCTTCGCCGCGCAGATTGAACGAAGTGTTCATGAGGACGGGCACGCCCGTGCGTTTGCCGAACTCGTTGATGAGATTCCAGTACAGCGGGCTGATTTCCTTTTCCACCGTTTGCGGACGCGCGCTTCCATCGACGTGCGTGACCGAGGGAATGACATCGCGCTTTTCGGGACGCACCGGGTTCGTGAGAATCATGAACGGAGAATCGCAAGCATGTTCGAGGTATTCTCCCGCCACTTCTTTCAGCATGGAGGGCGCGAACGGGCGCCACCATTCGCGGAATTTGACCGCGTTATTCACTTTGGCGTTCATTTCCGGATCGCGCGGATCGGCCAGGATCGAGCGGTGTCCGAGGGCGCGCGGGCCAAACTCCATTCGTCCCTGGAACCACCCGATGATTTTGCCATTGGCGAGAAGTTCGGCGGTGGTCGCGGCGACATCATTCAGCTTTGCCGCGCGGAGCTTGTAGGTGCGCAGCGCTTTTTCAATTTCCGCATCGGAAAATTCGGGACCGAGATAGACGTGGCGAAGCGGCTTCATGGGCAACCGACCGCCGCCATCCAGGTAAGGCGCAAACACGGCGCCGAGCGCCACGCCATCGTCCGAAGCCGCGGGCTGAACAAAAATATGATCGACAATGCCCGACGCTTGAATTTTTCCGTTCGCTTTCGAGTTGAGCGCCACGCCTCCGGCGAGACACACATTGCGGCAGCCAGTTTTCTCGGTTGCAAGCTTCACCAGCGCCAGCATGGCAGCCTCGCAGGCGTCCTGCACGGCAAAGGCAATGTTCTTGAACGTTTCGTCGATTTCGCTTTCGGGAGTCCGCTCGGGGCCAAGCCGCTTGGCGATGGCCGAAGTGCCGTTGTTGCGCTCAAAAAGAAGTGGCGCATTGACGCGATAGGTCTCGTGATTGAACGAGATGAATTCACTCAGGTTCACTTCGGGACTTCCGTAGGGCGCAAGGCCCATGACCTTCCATTCGTCGCTATTCGGAACGAATCCGAGGTATTGCGTGAATTGCGCGTAAAAAAGGCCCAGCGAATTCGGCCACGGGATCGTGAGCACAGGATCGAGCTTGCCGTCGTGGCCGTACCAGATGGAACTCGCCTCCCAGGCCCCGCGCCCGTCCATCACCACGACGGCGGCTTTGTCGAAACCACCGTAGGAGTACGCGCTGATGGCGTGGGCCAGATGGTGGTCCACAAACCGCATTTGCGCCTTGGTGGGACCAAAATGATAGGTGAACCGCTTAAATCCGCCATTTTGGTGGGCCATGCTGGCATACGAGCGCGTCACATTCAGGAAATTTTCATAGGTGAACGGGAATTGGCCTTTGGCGAAACTACTCAGGTCACTCAATAACATTTGATGGGGCGCCGGCCAGCCCGCGCAGACTGCATCGAGTTGATCGGGCCGCACGCCGGCAAAATTGAGGCAAGCGCGAATCGCGTTGTGCGGAAAGCCCGCATCATGTTTGATTCGGCTGATGCGCTCCTCCGCGACGGCAAAAAGGAGGTCACCGTCCCGGGCAATGCATGCGGAAGAATCATGCATCTGAGAATAATTAAATCCGAGGGTAATCACTGAGCGTTTGTCCTCGATTTCAGCCCGCAACACCACGCCATCGGGGTGCCTTCCCCGGTCATCTCTTTCACTTCCGCGCCCGCGGCTTCAATGGTTTTGCGCACTACCTTGGCGTCGAGCGAGGCGCCGCGCCAGCTCTTCCCCGCAATATCGGGAGGGAGTCCCAACAAGGAAGCGACTCCGCGGCTGGCTTGCCGAAATCCAAGCGCCCAGGGAAAATCCACGATTCTCCACGCCAGGCGGCCCTTCCAGTTCATAGTCATTTTGGGAACGGAGTTGAATTGAAAAAGGAACATCCCGCCGGGCTTGAGCACACGCAGCATTTCGCGAATGTAGCGAATCGCAAACTCAGGCTCGGGCATATGTTGGAGCACGATATAGCTGAATGCGAAATCCACCGATTCATCGCCAAGTCCCGACAGGTCAACTCCATTGCCCAGAATCCAATCGACATTGGAAGATTCCGGGAACAGGGCTTTGGCGTGGCCCAGCATTTCCGTGGAAATATCGAATGCGTACACGCGTGAAAACCGTTGCGCGAAACTTCGCGTCATTCGCCCCGCCCCACAGCCCAGCTCCAGCATCGCCTTGCCTTGCGGATCCCATCGCCACCGATCGAAAACGGGCGACACCAGCCGGGCATAATCTTCTTCGCCGGATTGGAAAAACGATTCGGGGGTCCAATCCTTGCGCCAAGACGCGATGTAGTGGAACGCATCCTTGCGCGCCCGCTCGTCCCAATCCTGCCGCATCAAATCAGTGGTGTCCACGTTTGCCGGCCCTCCTAACGCTTGCCGGACTCCTTTTCTTCCACACGAACTTTAGCAGACTGTCTATGCTCACGATATTCGTCTCAACCAAATCGAGCTAAAGGTATTCGGGTTTTCCGCGACAGACTCATAAATGGGAATGCTCTGCTTAAGAAATGCCTCATCAAAATAACGAATCAAAGGAGTGGACATAGAAATCTTGAAATTCTTGTTGAACGCCAGAAAAGCCTGCAACACCATTGGCTCATTCCAAAACACGGGCCATTCCTGCCCGAAGATCCAAAGGTCCGGCGGGTAAGGGAAATTGTAAGGATAGGGGATGTCGTGGATGTGCGTTACGACGCCGACGTTCAGAATGGGGAGCACTTCCAGGTATAGGAACGGCACATCCCCGTCGACACGCAAGATATGGCTCGAATCAATAAACAGGACATCATTTTCCTGCAACTGCTGGAACAGCGAGATATCAACATCTTCTACTTTCCGGGGCAGCACCTGGATTCCGGGAATGGTAGACAATTTTTCGAAGGGGTAAGGTTCGATGCAGGTGATCTGGAGCGGATGTCCCTCGCTCACGTTCCGCTGCGCCGCCAGGCTGCAATAAAACGTGGATACGCCGGAACCGACCTCAATGTATCGCTGCGGCTTGAGATGCCGGATCATCATGTAGAGCGTCAACGCGTCCACGGCCGTGTAGCCCGGACCAAAACCCATTTGCCGGACTTCGGCGTAAGGCGGGTAGGTTAGAAACTCATCCAGGTAGCGCGCGAGCAATTCCGCGAGCGCCGACTTCATTTTGGCGAGATCGTACTCTACGCCATGAAGCGCGCTGGGCCGGTTCCACCGCGCAACGGTCGTTCTGAGCCGCGCAACCGAGGGCAAGGGGGAATAGTAATCCTCGTCGCGGGCGACCTGATAACCGGCCTCCTCAAGCGAAAGCCGAAAGGCAACGGGATTCCTGCGAGCGAATCTGCGGCTGGCCAGCGTTAAGCATTTCTGCTGGACGGACACCAACATTCGCTGGAGTTGCTTTAGGCGATTCCACAACCACGAGGGCAATACTTGCCGAAGCATTTTCTTTGACATAGTTTACGAAATACTAGAAATGTCAGCCGCTCTGATGTGCGGCGCGTGGCATTAGCTGCAAGCGAGACGACACGCCAGCTTTCCCCCGCAAATTCAGGCTGGATCGCTGGGAAGTCACGCATACCACGCCCCCGATAACCCCTAAAGAATAGCGCGGATCGCTCGAATTGCCGAATGGGCATAGCGACCAAAAACCCCAAAGACATCGCCACATCTCGTTGGATTCAATTGCGCGGGACCGTTTGTGGTTCTATCCTCTAACTTCGGGGATGCTTGGTCGCAGGATCTTGGCCATCGCATTCGGTTATGCTTTTGTTTGGATAGAAGCGGAAGCCTTGCGTATTCCAACAGGGACACAGGAAATCACATCGGGAAAACGCCAAAATGCCGTGGGCAGACCAACAAATCTAGACACGGGAGCGCCCAGAATTGAAATACGCTGTCCTTACTATGCCCTACTCGGTGGGCCCCTCTGGTTACAGCAGCACCTTCGCCTCATCACGGCATCATCCTGTCTACGCGTGGCTGGGCATGCGGCCCGTTCTCGCACAACACACATCCGAGGAACATGCGGCGCTCGAGAAATGGGCCTCCGGGCGCTCCAGCATCGTTGAAATCGGCGTGGCGGAAGGAGTGTCCGCGATTGCCTTGCGGCAGGGAATGGCTGCCAATGGAACTTTGCATCTCATCGATCCTTTTCATTTCAGCCGAAATTCTATCTTTGAATTTCACGAGACGGACGGCGCGCCGGCTAGTCGGGAGTTTTCCTCGCGGGAAGGTCTCCTGGATCGAGAGCTTCAGCTTCGAAGCCGTTCAAAAATGGAGTCTCCCAATCGACCTATTGTTTATCGACGGGGACCACACGGAGGAAGGCGTTCGCCGTGACTGGAATGAGTGGAACAGGTTTGTAGTGCCCGGCGGAATCGTGATTTTTCATGACGCCCGGATTTTCGAGGGCGGCTGGACAAGCCCGGAATACGGTCCGGTGAAACTGGTTGATGACTTGTTCAGACGATGGAGAATTCCGGGCTGGAGAATCGTTGAAGAGGTTCACTCCCTCGTCGTGGTGGAACGGCTCGGTTGAGTCGCTAGTCCTCGCGCCTGGGTTGAGCGGCAAGTTGAAAAACCACTTCCAACTGTGCAGCCACCCGCTCCCACGTATGCCGTTTCATGGTTTCCTGCGCAGCGCGTCCAAGCCGGGCGCGAAGTTCGGCGCAATGGATCATCCTGTGGGTCGCGGCCACAAATTCCGCCGTGTCGGCGGGCTTCACGAGGAGGCCATTGTATTCGTTCTCGACAACGTCCTTCATGCCGCACGTTTCGGTGGTCACAACCGGCATTCCCGTGGCCATGGCCTCCAGCAACACGATGGGCATTCCCTCAAATAAAGAAGGAAAAACGAAAATGTCATGCCGTGCGTAAAGGGAAGGCATTTCTTTCCGGGGAACGAATGGAAGGATCTCCAACTTTTCTCGAACGGATGCCGGGAAGAATTGCCGCACCGTTTCCGCATGGGCGGAACAACCGGCTATGGTAAGGCGCACATGAGGGATGCGTTTTGCGAGTTCCTCGAAGCCGTCGCGGAGATAGTAGACGCCCTTGTGATCCAGCCAGGTTCCCACGAAAAGAAGCCGCAGCGCGTCTCCTGCGTTGAATTCCCGTTGGATGAAGAAATGGCTTTCGACCGCATTGGGAACGTACCAAACCTTGCCGATGCCCCGATCGTATTTCAACTGGAGCATCGTCCAGGTTTCCCAATTGATGACCACCGCCTGGTCCGCCGTTTGAATCGACCAGCGGTAAAGCGGTAGGTGATAAATTTTTTCCCACATTCGGTTCTTCCATCGGAAATACCAGGCGCGCCCTTTTTTCGCCTCGCGCCCCATAGCGTGAATGCGCCGCTCTTCGATTCCGTGAAGGAACATCACGTAGGGTGGCAATCCGGCTCCCGGCCTGAATCTTCGCAGGAGACCATACATGAATCCCGCGGGAGCATGAATTTCGACGATATCGAACTCGCCTTTTCGCCGGCTCAGAAGTTTCGCCAGCCGGTACGAGAAATAGGCGGTGTGGAAACGCGGAATCGCAGCAGGGGAAGGAAGGACATCCTCGCTAAACAGGCAGGTCACGTCGTGTCCGCGGCCGCGTAAAGCCTGGGCGGTGTTGTGCACGACATTTGCAACTCCGCCTTCAGGCTGGCCCGAAGACAGCGTGGCAATCGCTATCCTCATCTACCCGGCCCTTCCCTTTCGCGCCGTGACGAAGTAGTGATACGCGAAAGGACTGAGAAGCCGGCGAATCGTGCGATTCGATTCCAACTTTGGAAATTGAACGGGGTCCCGACGGGGAATGAACGGAAATTGATGAACGGTTCCGTCCGTGTGAATCATTTTCCATCCGGCCCCGGTTACGAAGTGGCGGATCTGCGGGAAAAAGAACCGCTCGTCTAGCGGCTGGGAAGATTTCAGTCCGGGATGCCGTACAGCCGCGTAAATCAGATAAAGCCCCATGAAGTTCAGATAGTTCGGCGTGGTGAGGTAGAGCGTCCCGCCCGGCTTGCAGACACGGTACATTTCGCGCACGGCGGCGCGCGGGTCGGGAACATGCTCGATGGTTTCGCAGGATATGACGATATCGAATGAGTTTTCGTCAAACGGCATGTTCTGCGCGTCGGCTTGCACGTAGGTGACCCGGTCAGCGAGTGATGGGTGACTGATGAGCCTTTCCTTTGCGATGGCGACAGCCGAGGCCGAAAAATCCGCGCCGCAAACCAAAGCATCTCTCGAACCAAGAAGCCGCGAAAAGCCGCCCCGGCCGCACGCAATTTCAAGGATCCGCTTTCCTTGGACCGGAGGCAGAAATTCAAGGACGATTTGGTACCACGGGCTCGATTCGTCGGCGTGCTCGGGGTCGGATTCGAAGACTTTAGTGTGCCATTTGTCGTACTCGGTGGCCAGGCTCATGAGCTATACCTTCGAGACCGCGTCACATGCTGGGGCTCGGGAACTGGGAAAAAAATCTTTCTTGCCCTGAGATAGAACTTGTTCGCCCCGAACCTTCTTCTGACATTGTAGTACAGGCGCGGCGGACAAAAGAGCGCCGGTACCAGGCTTGCCAGCTTGAAAATCATGTGAGATACGGATCCATCTTGATGGACGATCCGATAGAATTTCCACTCCGCGCGGACTGTTTCCCAGGGAAATCCGCCCTTCACCTGGAGGCGCAGGAGATCGGCTTCCAACTGCACGGCTTCGACCACGGCGTGTATCGCATTTTTCGCCAATCCGAGCCTGGACAGCCGTTCGGATAATGCTTGCGCCAGAATTTCTATGCTCTTCTGCTTCCTCAGGATGGATTCCTTGTTGAATTCAGACAGTTGAAACAGATTTCCGGCGTGGATGCGATAAAACGTCAAGGGCTCTCCCAAAATCAACGCCACGGACAACGCCGCGGCCAGCGTAAAAATATATTCGTCCGCCTCGATGACGATCGATTCGGGCACCGGCAGAATCTTGCGCAGGATATCCGCCCTTACGGTCATGCGGCTCGTGCCCAGCTGGCTTTTGCGCCGCCGAAAAATCTGCGCGCCTTGAAGAGAATTGATGCGGAATCGAGGTGTTTCGTGCAGCACTTCCGAATGCTCGTCTCCGTTTTCTAGGACCTCCGTGATTCCGTTCCCGATGATCCCGGCTTCCGGATCCTGCTTCATTGCTTCCAGCACACGGCGCAGCTTTTGCGGCGCCCACCAATCATCGCCATCGAGGAAGGCGACAATTTCTCCATGGCATTCCGGGATCCCGGCGTTGAATGCGGAGGCCTGGCCGCCATTCGATTTTTGCAGCAAACGCACGCGCGGCTCGAAGCGGCGAGCGATTTCCGGCGTGCGGTCGGCCGACCCGTCGTCGACGACGAGGATTTCAACGCCGTCCATCGGCATATCCTGTTCGAGGACGCTGGTGATGGCGCGCTCAATGAAACGCTCGTGATTGTACGTGTCGATGAGCACGCTGACGTACGGATTCGACATGGCCTTGCGGTTTCCCCCAACGATCCAATCAGAAACATGGCCGGCTGCAGGTCGCAGTAATTTCTCTCTTTCATTCTAAGAGAGCTAGGAGTTCGGGCCGAGCTTTTGAAAAAGATGGTACGGGTTCTGAGCAACAAGACGATAACGGCCCATCGCCATGATTTCGGGCATCAATTTGTGCAAGCTGAATTCGGGCAGCGTGGAATCGTCGAATAGGATAAAACCGCCATTTTCAAGATACGAGTCGCAATGCAGGAAATCCTGCTTGGCATACTCATAGGTATGATTTCCGTCGATATAGCAAAAACTGAAGGGACCACCGAGGTTGCGGGCCCTTCCCAGGACATCCGCACAATTCTTTCGTTCCTTCCACGCGTCAAAAAACTCGTTCGCGCTCATCTCAAAGGTGAACGGCAGATCCTCCCGGCTGAACAATTCAATGTTCCGAATATAGGAGTCCTTGGAGAAAGCCTTGTAGTCGGAAAAAAGCACCGGCGAATCCGCGATTCTGGGCCGCCCATTTACATTTTCAAAATCCCACTTATCGCATGTGATCAACGGATTGCTCACGCCATGTTTTCTTTTGAAATGAGTAATGACATTGGTCGAGAGTCCGCAAAAAGTTCCGATTTCAAGAATCGGCGCCGCGCTGGGAAGATGGCCAATCGCGTCATCGATCAGGTAGAGATTTCCCTTCTCGAGCATCCCTGCGTTCGCATAACACAACCAGGTGATGTATTCATCGTCGAGGAGATTGATCCGCGGAGGCGGATCGACGATTCGCGCCGCCTTCCTTAGCACCCGGCCCACCAATTTGTTCACGGCACTCATCCTACCCTCGTCTGGGATTCGCTCGTTCCATTCTATCGTGGAGCATCGGGACTGTGACGCTGCCGCTGCCCCAGCCAGCGGCGCACAGGCCGCGTCAGGTCCAGCAGCCCGAACCAGGCGGCATTGCGGACGCCGATGGCCTTGCGCTTCGCCTGCGCGACCCAATGATAATAGTTCGGCCGCAGGCCATTCGGCGTAAGTCGATGCGTCGCGTTGTCGATCGTGGCAAAGTGCCCCTTGCCAAGGAGAGCCTGGTTCTGTTTTGCTTCGACATCCTGCCAGAGACCCTCTTGCCCGCCCGGATGAAATGAGTAATCGTGGTTTTGATGGATGGCCAGGACAACTTGCGTCGCATCCACCACAGGCACGCGCATCGAGCGTACCTTCCAGAGGAGCCAGTTGTCATAGCTCGTTCTCCCAATGACGAAGGGCGGCACTTGCTGGTACAGCAGGCCCCGCGGAAATACGAAATAGTCGATCCATTGCGGCGGCCGAAGCTTGCCGCGCTCGCGGGCCATGGAACGGAGACGCTCGCCCCAGTCCGGCTTTGAAAAATCCAATGGCTCGGTGATGTCCACGTCCAAGCGGCGGCCGACCATCAAAGAGCGCTCCTGCATTTGCGCCAATCTCGTGGTGGCAGCGAGAAAATCGCCGGTGAGAAGAATGTCCGCATTGAGGAAGCACAGACGGCCGTGCCGGGCGAGACGATCGGCGCGATCAAACAGGCTCGAAATCAAGGGTGTTCCGTGTGAGTTCCGATCCACTTCGGGTTCATGGCGCGCCCCAAGCTCGCGTGAAACTTCGGCGGCGCCTTCTTCGTTTCCAAACAAGATGACTTCCGCGTCCGGATGCACGAGTTTCCAGCTGTGGATGGCATTGCGCTGAATGATGCCAATGTGCCCGCGAAACGGCTTGGGTGTGGAAAAAAACGTAATCATCGTGGTCCTTGGTCAACTCCCGGCTTTCTGGCTGTGCTCCCTCTCGGCGGCCACCATCTCATCCAGAATGGAATCGAGGCTACGAGTCACACTCCAGCCAGGATAGTGGCTCTTCAGCTTCGCAAGATTTGAGATGTAACAGATGTGATCGCCTCTTCGCGCCTGCTCCGAGTATGTCCAATTGATTTTGCGCCCGGTCAACGTTTCGATTTGAGAGATAGCTTCCAGCATCGAGACGCTATTGGCGCGGCCGCCGCCGAGGTTGTAAACCTCGCCGGGCCGCGGATTGCGCGCGAACTCCTCGAACGCGCGCACGACATCAACACTGTGGATGTTGTCCCGGACCTGCTTTCCCTTGTAGCCAAAGACCGTGTACGGCTTGCCTGTGAGCGCTATTTTGAGCAAGTACGAAAGAAACCCGTGCAGCTCGACACCCGAATGAGACGGGCCCGTCAGTGACCCGCCGCGGAAAATTCCCACCGGCATTCCGAAATAGCGGCCATATTCCTGCGCATAGATGTCGGCGGCGACTTTGGAAGCGCCGAAGAGCGAGTGCATGGTGCGGTCGATGCGGCATGTTTCATCAATTCCTTCATAGTCGGCGGGATCGGAATAGTCGTAGCGCGTCCCGGTCTCACGCAGCGGCTTCTCATTTGGCGCGTCGCCGTACACTTTGTTGGTGCTCATGAAAATGAACGCGGCATCGCGGCAGTGCTGGCGAGCAGCTTCCAGCAGATTTAGGGTACCCAGGACGTTCACTTCAAAATCCAAGAAGACGATGTCCGCCGCCTTGTCATGCGAGGGCTGCGCGGCGCAATGGATCACCAGATCGAAGCGATTTTCGCGGAACAGGGCCATGACCCCTTCGCGGTCCCGAATATCGAGCGGCACGGGAGTGAACTGACGCGTTGCGCTCTTAAGCCGCTCGAGATTCCACAACGTGTCCCCCGGAGGGCCAAAGAAGACGGCGCGCATATTGTTGTCCACGCCGACGACTTTGTGACCCTGGCGGTCGAAATATTCGACGGCTTCCGAACCAATCAGGCCGCTGCTCCCGGTTACCAGGATGTTCCAGGGCTTCAACGCGCAACTCCTCCCGCCATGAGATCGCCTTTCGAACCGCTCGGGCTCGTCGCTAACGACATCCTACGCGCGCGCAATTCCCCGGGCAGCGCGACTACCGGTCTTGATGGAAAGCGCCTCATCCAGCAAAGCCAGCGGGCGGCGCTGGAAGTAATCTCGCAGCGCGGCATCTTGCCAGGTGCGAACCTCTTCCTGCAAATCCCGGGAACCGATAATCGCCTTGAGGCGTCGTGGCAGCTCCATCATGTGGGCGCAAAGCGCCGCGGGATGGCAGATCGATCGATGGAATGCCTTTTCCTCCTGACCAATGCAAAGGCACCCGAGCGACGCCGCGTCACAGATGGCCTGGCCCGCTCCATTTATGATACCCACTGCGACGTAATACTTGCAGCGCGCCATGGCATCGAAGTAGTTTGCCGCATCGCCCCAGGCGGGCGGATCGGAGATGCCGTAAGGGTGCTCGTTGAAGCTGGCTCTGTAGCGGACGGGCAAGCGCAGAGTTTCTTCCAGGCGCTTGGCGGCCGCATGTCCGGAGGCGACCCACATTCCGTAGGTCTCGGCCATCCCCAGCGTGGTGAGCGTGCGGAAATCCGCCCATACCGCCTCCTCTTTCGCCGCCGGGAAGGCGGCTTGGACGGCGCCGGGATCGCGCAAGTAGGGAAACGACAGCGCCTGCGGGAGCGAGGCGAGCGTTTTCGGGGCGTCCATCATATGGGCGAGAAACAGATCGTAGCGGCCGAGCGGCGCGCGCAGCGACTGCTGGTAGAGGCGGTCCCAGTGCTCGACCACGAAGTAAGCGAATAGTGTGGGCGAATCCGCGGGCACGGCCCAGATCGGGTCGAACGTGATCACCAGATCGTACTGGTCGATGGGGATCTCCTCGGGCGCAATAACGTTGCGGGTATGCCGGGAAAGTATTTCCCCAAGGCCTCGATGCTGCAACACATTTTGGGTGTAGTCGCTCGATAACTGTTGCGGGATGACGTACCAATCCGCCTTGAGGCAGCACGTCATTTCCCAGAAAGTGGCCTTGCCCGGCCAGGCGTCCAGCAACTTCCGCAGCGTCGTGTTTTCCCAGAGGATACTCGACCACGGCCCGTGAACGTCGAACAATTGTTTTATGAATGCGACTCTCACTTCAATCTCGCGCGCAAATCCTCGAAAGCGGCGTGCCCCGGCTTGACTGCGATGACCATCGAATCGTATTTGTAGTCCGCTTTCAATTCCGAGATCTCGCCTGTTTCGCTGTTCAGCGCAAATAGGGAGTAGCCGCAAGACTCGAGGAACCAAAGTATTTCGACGGGATGGTAGCCAAATCCGCGGGTAAGAAATCCGAAGCCTTCGTAGAGGATGATGGGCGCGTCCGCGCGGTCCAGCAATTCTCGCGCTCCGCGAAACATCATCAGCTCCGCGCCCTCGATATCCACTTTCATGACATCGACGCGCGGAATCTTGTGGTCCTTCATGAAAACGTCCACCGTGGTGATGCGGACGCTCTCCTGGCCCACCACCTTGCTGCCGGGATGGGTCGCCTGCCCCAACGTGTTGAGGCCATCTTTACCGGGGGCATTGACTTGCAACATGCCCACGCCAACCGAGTCTCCCAAAGCCATCTGGACAACATTGACATCAGCAAGATGGTTTAACAGCAGATTTCGCTTGAGCAACTCGAAAGTCGAAGAACACGGCTCGAAAGCGAAAACTCCGTTCCCACCGATCTTCTTGGCGGCGCCGATGGCAAAAACTCCGGCATTTGCCCCGACGTCGAAAAAAATCATTCCCGGCTCGAGGACGCTCAGGACAAAGGAGACTTCCCGCTTCTTCGAGGCAAGCCCAGCCCAGAGATTACCGGCCACAGATCCACGCGGCTCTAGAAGAACGGGAATTCCGTCGAAGGAGACGGCGACCGGCCTGTTCAGGAGCATTGCGTTTCGTACTGGCATGCCGAACCGGCTAGTCCAAAGTCCGCGCTGAACAGGATCTCGCCACTTTCGCGCCAATTGAAGAAGCTTGCGCCCTATGCGCAGGCCCGCACGGCCGGTTTTGAACCCCTCCAAAAAGTTTGTTGCTCCCGAAGGAAGAAGTGGGTCCGGGACGGCGTTCTGGTCTTTTGCGAGCATTTTTGATTCGTTTTCATTCGTGCTTGGATCTGGACGACAACCAAAGGCCGTTTCGCTCAAAGGCCCGCCCATCCTCGTAGTTCCCGGCTGCATTGGTAAGCCGAAAATATCACGCCGACGCTCCCAAGCGACGCCGTAAGGCTTGAAATCTTTCATTCCATGGCCGACGCAGAAAGTTCATTGCTCTTTGCTTCAAGCCCGGCCACTTCAAGAGCCAAGGATCGTAAGCATTTCCCGGCTCCACAGCCAATACGAGAGCGGGGTCTTCCAGTTCGACTTGGGAAGCTACCAACATGGTTCGAGAGCGCTTTCGAGTATCTGTCTGCCGGAATTGCTCATGATCAGGGAAACTCCGGAAACGGTAAACAAAGGGAAACCCAGCCCGATAGAACATTTTGATCAGACACCCCTCGGACGGGTAGAAGGCCACGTAATTCAAACCCTGGTCTTCGAGCATTCCTTCGTCCACGAGATAAAGCGTTGTTGACTCGTCGGGAATACACCTGCTTTCCACAATCAGGACCTTCCCCGTCAAGGCAAACAGATTCCGAATGGCGCGAAATGGATTTTCCAGGTGGTAGAGCAATCCGACACATAAAACCAGATCAAAGGAGCCTAGCGTCGCCAGAGATGCATCTTCCACGTCCGCATGGCGAAAATTAACATTCTCGACCCGCCGTTGAGCCTCCTCAACATTTTCCTTCCGGCCATCCAGCGCGCTCACTTGGAATCCGGAGTCACGCAGGAACTGGGAGAAATCGCCAAGGCCGCAACCAACATCAAGAGCGGACTCCAGTCCCAAATGCACTTTGAGATTTGGCAGAAACCCCTGAATGAAATCCTGGCGGGCTTTCACGAACCGGAGAGCCTCCGGGGTATCAAATATGAACGTCTTGGACATCAAAAGCTCCTCGTTCGGTCGAAAACTGGCAGGGCAGGTTTAGAATTCCGTTCCAGCAATCGTCCGGGTGTTGATGTATTTCGGTCGCAACGATCATCTCCGGGGCGCACGCCCACACGTCTACTTGCTTACCTCCCTCATAAAGACTGACCTCCCAGGTGTAGAGGCCGGGACGCAACGGTAACGAGGGAAAGGTATAGTAAAATTCATGTATTCCTGACGGCAGTTGCATGCGATTCTCCGCCCGAGCCCACATCAGCTGCCGCTCATGATTGAACAATGCGATGCCGTGGTGCCCGTCCGCGACCGGCTTATCCAATCGAAGCACGAATTTTATCTTTACCGGACCCAGCGTGGTAACCATATTGGTTTTCTCATCGCGGGGCGCGACAATTTCCCAGCCCACGAAACCGTTGTGGATTTCCGGCCCGCCTTTCGCCTGAGCCGAGCCGTCCGCGCGGTTCGTCATGGAGATTTCATAGGCACCGGCAACTTCCGGTGTGGGACCGATCTGAAAAATCTTGCCCTGATCGAGCCAGATCGCCTTTTCGCAAAGACGGCGAATCTGGTTGAGCTGATGGCTGACGAAGACGATGGTGCGGCCGCCGCTCGCGACTTCGCCCATTTTCCCCAGGCATTTTTTTTGAAACGCCATGTCGCCAACCGCCAGGACTTCATCCACAAGCAGCGTTTCCGGCTCCAGGTGCGCGGCAACGGCAAATGCCAGGCGCATTTGCATTCCAGAGCTGTAATGTTTCAGCGGCGTATCGATAAAATCTCCGACTTCGGCAAAGGCCACAATCTCATCGAATTTGCGATCGATTTCCTTCCGGCCCATGCCGAGAATCGCGCCGTTCAGATAGGTGTTTTCGCGGCCCGTCAGCTCCGGATGAAAACCGGTGCCTACTTCGAGGAGACTGCCGACCCGGCCATGGATTTCAGCCCGTCCGACCGTGGGCTGCGTGACCCGGGAGAGAATCTTCAGCAACGTGGATTTCCCGGCCCCATTCCGGCCAATGAGACCCACGACCTCGCCCCTGCGCAATTCGAACGACACGTCGCGCAGCGCCCAAAAATCCCGATGGCCGCCGGACGATCCGTCGCGGTTCGAACTCAACCAGCGAACCGGCGCCTTCATGGCATGGGTGAGCCGCTCGCCCATGGTCGTCTGACGGGCAATCGCACCGATCCGGTAGCGCTTGCCCAATCCTTCCGCGGAAATGGCGATATCGCTCATGGCTCAGACCACATCCGCGATGGTTCCCTCCATCGCGTGATAATAAACCAATCCACTCAGCACCAGAAGCACGACGGCGCCGGAGGAGGCAGCCAGAAGAATGTTCGGAGGATCGCCATGCCCTGTCAATGCCCAGCGAAACCCTTCGATCACGCCGGCCATGGGATTCAACCCATACAGCCAGCGCCACTTGGCGGGGACCAGGGAACTGGGGTACGCCACGGGGGAGGCAAACAGCCAGAACTGGACCAGGAAAGGTACGACGTAGCGCACGTCGCGGTACAGCGCGTTCAGCGCGGAAAGCCACAAACCGACGCCAAGAGCCGTCAGGACCGCGAGCAGCATAAAGGCCGGCAGCCAGATCACGGCGCGCGTGGGCATCATGCGATAGTAGGCCATCAGGGCCAGAAACACGGCGAAGGAGATGGCAAAATCCACGAGTCCCGAAAGAATAGAGGAGATTGGCAAGACTACGCGGGGGAAATAGATCTTGGTGATCACTCTTTGATTTTCCACAACGATGTTCGTCGCGCCTTGCATGGCGGCGGCGAAATAATTCCAGGGCAGGAGCGCGGTATAGTAAAAGATGGGATACGGCAAGCCCTGCGAAGGGATCTTGGCGAGTTTACCGAAGAATAAACTGAAGACCAGCATGGTCAGCACCGGCTGGAGAATCGCCCAGGCCGCGCCGATCACGGTCTGTTTGTACCGGACCTTGATGTCTCGCCAGACAAAAAAATAGACCAGATCGCGGTACGCCCACAATTCCCCAAGGTCGAGAGCCAGCCACCCGCGGCGCGCTTCAATTCGCACGACGGGATATTCGGCGGGCCTCGCGGCCACCGCCGCCTGGGTTTGGGCGCCCATGGAAATCGCTACTCTCCCTGCTTGTTTTCGAGTTTTTGCTGCTCGATGTCTTCCTGCTCGATATGCTGCATCATTTCGCCGCGGCGTGTGAAGTAGGTTTCCAGGCTATGCGTCATTCGCAACGGGACATCGACGACTTGATTGTGCACCATCGCGCTCCAGGAAATCTCCCCGCGCGCCGGGACCATGTGAGTGCCCCATTGAAAGATAAATCCGGCGTTCCACACAATGAGCAAGGCGAGGACCGGGCATGACACGGCAAGCGCTCGCGTCGTCTTTCCCATCCAACTCGAAAACGAGCTGAGCAGGGCGGCGAGACCAAGAATGAAAATGGGCGTCAGAGAAACAAAAAAACGATTTCCGAAGCTGGACAGGCCGTCCCAATCCGGATAGCTGGCAATAAAATAGTAGTAGGCCAGGAACGTAAGGAGACATCCCGCTCCCAACAAGGCGTCGCGCCTGATGAGAAAAGCGAGCCCCACGACGGCGAGGACCAGGATCGGGGTCCAGCTGAACATCCCATGATCGGAGGAAAACAAAACCTTGAGCAGCGCGGGAGAAGTCCAATTCCACGTGGAAATTGCCGGGTAGCCTGTTTCAAACGGGTTTCCGTAGATAATTTGCCGAGTGATGAATGTGGGGGAAAGCGCAGCGAAAAAGGCCACAAGAAATACGCCGCAGCTCAGAATCATTTTTTGAATGGGGAAGGTGAGCTGGCCGGCGTCTCGCCGTTTCACGAACAAAAGGTGACCGATTTCAAGCGCGGGAAATATCAACAGAATGGCATTCGGATAGTAAACGTTTCCCATCAATCCGGCCAGCAATCCCAAAAGGGCCCATTGCCCGGCCGTTCGCTGCAATCTGGTTCGCTCCCAATACCAAAGAAATAAAGCAACGGTAAATGCGGAAAGGGCATGGGACCAGGAGGGATTGAAATACATATAAATCGGCAAGGAGCTTGCCATCCAGATCCCGAGGGTTGCGAGGAACGTCCATGGACCATCGAAATATTTCCGCGCGATCCGAAAAGCCAAGAATAACGACAAAAAGCCATAGCAGGCGGTTGTGAACGCCATCCCAAGCAAATACGGGCGCGAATATCCGTCCGCGGCCACATGCGCGCCAAGTCGATCGGCCAAAAGAACAGTCCCGTGGACAGCGAGCATCACGGGCGCCCATAAGATCGCGGGGCCTACCGAGAAATGATTTTCGACATATCCCGTCTTGGTGTACAGGCGGGGAAGAAGGCACCCTTGCGCATCGATGTGGGAAATGACGAACGATTCATTCGCCGCAAGATAATCGTTTTCAAAGCGCAAGTCATGGTCGATCAGAGCGGAGCGAAGGTACGCGTAGTAACCGACGCCATCGCCGCGTACCCAGGGATTTGCCAGGGGAAGAGTCAACAGGAATAAAAAGAAAAGCAGTTTCTCGTTTGCCGCAATGATCCAGGAGCCCGGCACCGCTACCCGCGGGAGAGGAGCGTCCACGGTGATTCGATCGCCACGAAACGCCTCATCGGTCCGCAATCCGCTCATGCTTCCACTCGCACATGGGTCCCGTCGGAGATTCCTGATTGGACCGGCCAGCCAGTCCCTTCTCGATACAGCGTGTCCTACCCGCGGCGTTGGCAGGACCGGAAGAGAACTTTAAGCAATAGTGTTCGCGGCTTCCCTGGACGCGCCCACGAACTCTTTCTTTCTGCTCTGATACGCCGCCACCCGGTCAATGATTTCGGGCAATGTTGCGCTCGGGCGAAAGCCCGTCAGTTGCTCCAATTTATCGAGACATGGGACGCGCCGGAACATGTCCTCGAAACCGGGTTCGTACGCCTGGTCATAGGGAATGTGCTCGATCGCCGAGGAACTGCCCGTTCGCTCTTTCACCAGAAGCGCCAGATTTTCGATGCTGATCTCGTGGTCGTTGCCCACGTTGACGACCTCACCAACGGCCTTGTCCGTCGCGGCGAGGCGCAAGAGCGCTTCCACGGCATCCCGCACGTCGCAAAAGCACCGAGATTGCTGCCCCGTTCCATAAACACTGATCGGCGAGCCCTCCAGGGCCTGCCGCACAAAATTGGGCAGAACCATGCCGTAGCGCCCGGTTTGCCTCGGTCCGACGGTGTTGAAGAGCCGCGCGATGACCACAGGCAGCCGCTTCTCTTTCCAATACGAAAGCGCGAGGAATTCATCCAGCGCTTTTGAGGCGGCATAACTCCAGCGGCCCTTGGTTGTCGGGCCAAGGACCAGATCGGCGTCTTCATGAAAGGGGACGTTGGTATTCTTTCCGTACACCTCGGAAGTGGATGCGGCAAAAACCAGTTTTCGCTTCCTGCAAGCAGCTTCCAGCACCATTTGCGTGCCGTTGACATTGGTTTCGATCGTTCGAACCGGGCTTTCCACGATCAGTTTCACGCCGACGGCCGCGGCCAGATGAAAGACGATGTCGGCCTCATCGACAAGTTCCGCCAGGAGCTGGCGGTTTTCCAAGGGTTCGAGAAAATAATGCATCCGGTCATACTTCTTGAGGTGCCGGATATTTTCCATGCTTCCGGTGGAAAGATTGTCCATCAAGAGGACCTGGTCGCCGCGTTCGAGCAGACGCTCCGCAAGGTGAGAACCGATAAAGCCCGCGCCACCTGTGATGAGATAAACCAAGCAAGTCCTCCTGGCTGTTTAGTCCTGGCCCAATTGCGATTCGGATTCGGCGCGGCGTGCTTTTCGGGATTTCCGGGTGTCTTCTTCCCGGCCATAGCCGCCGTAGGAATAGGGGTAGTACCGATACGAGTAGTAATAGTCGGGCGAGCTGGCATCCACGGCGTTCAGCACCACGCCCAGCATGTGGCATTTCACGCCGACCAGCAAGTCCCGGGTGCGGGTGAAGGCTTCCTTCGGCGTCTCGCCGCTGCGCACCACCATCAGCACTCCATCCACTAGCACGGAAAGAATCACGGCGTCGGTGGCGGCCATGATGGGAGGAGAGTCGATCACCACAAACTTATAACGGGTACGGAGTTCAGCAATGAGCTCCGTCAACCGGCGCGAGGAAAGCAAGTCGGCCGGATTGGGAGGAATCGGCCCGGTCGGAATCGCCTCCAGATTCGAGATCGCCGGATGAGGCACGGTGATCAAATCCAGGGAGGAGACGCCCGCGAGATAAGAACTCAATCCAGCGTGCTTGCCGTCCACCAAGCTCAACGCTCGATTGATTCCGGGTTTGCGCAAATCGGCGTCCACCAACAAGGTCTTGTCGCCAAGCTGAGCGAGAGTCACGGCCAGGTTGACCGCCGCCGTGGTTTTGCCTTCGCGGGGCAAGGCGCTGGTCATCAAGATGACCTGGGGAGGATGGTCCGCCTGCGACAGAAGCAAAGAGGTGCGCAGCGCGCGAAAAGCCTCTGACATTTGCGACTGCGGCATGTTGTGCGAAATCAGCTCCGCGCGGCCTTCCTTCGAGGTCACGACCGCGGTCTTCAGGAGTTTTGAAAAACGGCCGCGGCGCTTTCCGCTGGAGTTGGTTAGCGCAGGAACGACGGCAAGCGAAGGGAGGCGCGCCAGCGTCTCGATGTCGTCCGGAGTTTTTACCGTATTGTCAAGATACTCACGCAGCAAGGCCAAGCCGATTCCCCCAAACAAACCGACCAGAATGCTCAACAAAATGTTTCGCGTTTTATTGGGACGGGAAGGCCCGCTGGGAATCAGGGCGGGGTCCACAATTCGAATATTGGAGGAACGAAGTCCCGCGGTGATGCCCGCTTCCTTCAATTTCTGGAGCATGCCGTCGTAGAGCTGTTTGTTGGTATCGGCCTCTCGTTTCAGAATGTTGTATTGAACGAGCTTCTCGGCGGTTTGATTCACTTCGGCTTTCTGTTCGTCGAGTGCTTCCTTCAAGAGGAGCTCGCGCTGGCGCGAACCGCGGTAGTCGGCCTCCACCTGATTGCCGATATTCAACTTCTCGCGCGTCACCAATTGATCGAGGTCCTTGAGCTGCGCCTGAATTCGCATAACCTTTGGGAACTTGGGCCCATACTGGTTCACGGCGTCGGTATATTGCGCGCTCAAAGTGGTTTGCTGTTTTAGAATATCCTGAATCACTCCACTTTCTCTCACGGCGGCGATGGCGTCGTAATTCCCTGATTGCGCAAGCTGGTAGACGGCTTCCTTGTTGATCCGGTCGGCCTGGGCGTCCGTCAATTGCTTTTCCAGCTCGCCCAACTTCTGCGTGCTGATGTCGCTTTTTTCGTCGATGGTCCAGATCTGGTTTTCGCGCTCATATTCAAGGCGCGCGTCTTCGGCGTTCTCGACCTTGATCTTCATTTCGTTTAGTTGCCCGGCCATCCAGTTGGAAGCCTGCGTGGCCGCTTCAAAGCGGCTGCGGAAATTCTGCTCGATGAAGTTATTCAAATGGGCATTCACCACGCGGGCCGCAAGGATCGGGTCGGTCGTTTCAAACGTCACGTCGAGCAAGCGGGAGGTTGGCACCCGCTTTACGCTTAAGCCGCCAAGAAAAGCGCCCAGGGCAGGCGGCCGCATGAGGCTGGCATCGCTGCCCGCCGGCACGGGTTTTTCCGTTTTCCCGGGGCTGCCCCCAAATTGGGGCAAATGATCGAGCCCCATGGATTTGACCGTTTGCATCGCTAACGTTTCACTCTGGAGAATCTTGGATTGCGTGACGATGTAGTCCTCCAAGTCCCCGTAATCTTCGCCCTGCTCGGCTTCGTTAAAACGAAAAGCGTTGGGAGTGTCGCGGTCCACCTCCACTCGGGCCGTCGCTTCGTAAATGGGCTGCATGCGGAAGGTGGCGATGGTCACGATGGTTACGACGGTGAGCAGGAAAAAAGCGATCAGCCACTGGTGCTTGCGTAAAACGAGCAGGTAATCGAGCAGGTGCGGTTCCCGCGGCATTAGATCCAGGGCAAGAAATGGGGAACGGGTCTGAAGGGATTCCGAGGAATTCGCGTTGGAGCGTTCTCGGGGAGCTAGATTGTTGGTCTCGTCCATAGAATCTTCACAAGCTCCAAGGATTCAAGTTGATACCATATGGCCATCGCTGATCTAGATGTGGCCGGCGGCAACCAGCGCGACTCCCGTTGTGAGGCTCACGGCCACGTCGCCGGCGCGATGCAAGGCTTTCAAACCGCTACTATCGGGCACAAATAGGATGTCATTGGCTTGCATCTGGACATCTTGCGTCTTCAAATGCATGACCTTGTTCAAGTCCACCGGAACCTGATCCCTCTTCCCGGTATCGAGATTTTTTCGAAGGATGACCGCATTTTTCATCTTTGCCGTGTTCGTCGTCCCGCCCGCCAGAGACAGCATCTTCAGCATGGTCATGTGGTCCAGGTCATTCTGCAACAGAAAGCCGCCCGGTTTGACAACGGCCCCCACGACGTAAATGATGCCGGCCCGGGGAACAGAGACAACATCGCCGCCGACGAGAGGAATGTTGAAACGCGAATCGCCGGATTCCAGAACATCGGACAAATTGATCGTAAAGGTCTGAGGCGCCGATGGCGCCGAAGCATCAACAGGATCTGCCGAATTGGAAGCGTCCGGGACAGGGCGTGTAACGATCACGGTGCTGCCCGCGTCATCCGCGACGCCGCCGGCCTGCGACAACGCCTGGAGGAGTGTAGTCTTGCGCAGAGCCTGGATCACCATCGGATTTTTGACCGCGCCGATCACTGTAATAGGCTGGCTGTGCTGCTCTTTCACGGAAACGCTCACTTGGGGGGTCGATACCAGTCCGTTCGTCTGCAATAACTCGGCAAGCTTATCTTGCAGTTGAAAAGGCGTGAGGCCACCGGCCCGGACCTTGGAGGGCATGAGCGGCAGGGAAATATAGCCCGTTTCATTCACGCGAACGTCGCGCGATAGCTCGGCAACATCGAATACTTCGATGCCCAATAAATCGCCGCTCCCGATCACGTAATCGCCTTGCTTCACATCCGAGGCAAGCGCAAGCTGCGCGATTCGATCATTGGTTTCAGCCGCTACTATGCTTGTCGGCTTGGGCGCCGTCCCGGGCGCTGGCGGGGTCGCTTTTTGTTGTTGAGAGTAAGCCGAGGGAACAGCCAGAAGGAGAAAAAGCGCCGTTCGGCTAGACAAATAGAATACTGGGCGGAATGCGCCCTGCCATCTTTGCTTACTCAAGATAGTTACTCCCCCACGCGATTGCCATTATACAGACACTTTCGCTGAGTCAAGAGCATTTGTTGCCGAAAAAATGAGATGTTCCGGAACGGTACACCTACCCCTGCGGCAGGCCCTAGTTCTTCGCCGAGGCACTCCCGCTTGGATTCGCTGGGAAATAATAAATTCGAGCTTTTCAAGTGGTACCCGGCATAATCCCAATCTAAAGATCGGCAAGAAACAAACAAGGTTCAGTGCCCGCGGGGCAAAGGCAATGCCGGGAATGCGGTCGTGGCCAGGGCCGCTTGCAGAAGGAAGATGAGCGCGTTCGATGGAATATGAAAATTGAAATCAACTCCTGCGTGCACAAGAAGCCCCAGGCAGGCCACCAGGGCGCCCGCATGATAGGCAAAGTTCCGCGGATCGCCCTGAACGTTGAGAATCTTCCATGCCATCCAAAATAAGCAGACGAGAAAGACAAGTCCGCAAAAGGCGCCAATCACGCCCGTTTCCGCGAGGGCTTCGGCGTAATCATTGTGGCTGTGATTCACGACCAGACCATCGTAATCCGTTTCGTAAAGTGGAAAGACTTCCTGTAAAGTGCCCAGGCCCGTTCCTAAAATCCGGTGATCCCGAAAGATCCGCAGACTGTCGTGCAGCATTTCCACCCGGCGCCCCTCGCTGGTCTCCAGTTTCTTATAGGTGGCAAACCGGTCCAATGCGGCGCCGATTCCGAGCCATGAAACTAAAATGGCAGCCAGCGTTACGATCAATGCGGCAGCGACGAACACCTTTTTTTCGCGGCGGCGCGCAATGATCAGTATCGCGAGGAAACCTACTTCCGCCACCAAACTGATGATCCCGCCCCGGGAAGCGGACAAAAACAAGGCTCCAATCGGCAGCAAGGTGAATAGGCCCACGAGCGGCAATTGGTCGCGCTTTTCCGCTCCCAGGACTTGGATGGCAAGCCCCGGCGGGATGAGCAACTCCATGAGGCCGGCAAAATGGTTCCGGTTGACGTAGGGGCCAAAAGGAATGCCCCCGTACTGCAATTCCCTCACCCAATACAATTTTCCGTTAAACGTGAAATGCTGAAGGATGGCAAACAGGGAAACCGCGAATCCGAGGCTCAACAAAAACCAGACAAAATTGCGCCAGTGGGTCCGGGTTCTGTAGGACTGCACGCAAAGAAAAAACAAAGCCAACAGCGCCGAGTATTTCAGCAATTCGATCCGCGTCAGGAACGGCACAGCCGTAATGCCAACGGCCAACTGGAACGCGGCAACGAGCCAAAAGGCCAGAAGCGGCCACAGCAGCGGGTTCCAAATTAATTTCCATTCGCTTTCCGTCAATGCTTTCCAGGACCAGGCCAGCAGCAAAACGGCGGCTCCAATCTCGAGGACGGCTTCCGACCATGGTTCGACCGCTCCGTGCGCGAGCACGGCGAAGGCAGCCAAAACGCATATACCGGTGCGTAGGAAGCTCATGTTCATGGTCGGGTCGAGACCGCCGTCATCGGAATTCCTGGTGCGGAATGCTTATCTTGCATTTGGAACCAATTTCCTCTTTGCCGATCGCCATCCAGTGAGATCGTCGCGCGATCTCATCTAATGTTTTCCTGGCCCAGACTCCTCGTTACCGGCGCCGGCCGGCACGATGGTTAAATCATCGATCCAAACGGTGCCGCGGAGCTTATTGTCCAGACGTTCGCTCAACTTCCGCGCGAGCCGGACAAGAATGAGGCGCGTCTGCGGCCCGGTCGTGAAATCAAGTTGTTCGAGGGTCCACGGCTGGGTTCCCGTCTCATTCTTGGTAAGCAGATCCAAATGCTGCGGATCCTTGGGATCCACGATCTCAAAACGCATCCCGCTCTCGGTCGAAATTTGATCGGTGCGAAGAAAACCTTGAAAATGATAGTGGGCGCCCGGAGAAACCAGGACGGATTGAAATAAATCCGCGTACGGCAGATTCTTGGAACCGTCAAAAATCAGCCGCGCGGACCGGCTCCCGGAGTGCTTCTCTTCGGTGTCGAAATCGAAGTCTGCGCCATCGACATTTCTTTGCCGCCAGCCGAAACCGCCTCCCGAGATCTCCTTCTCGAATCCGCCATCATAGACGAGCGAATTACCGGCATACGCGGGCGCGGAACCTGCGTTCATGCTGACGGCCTGGCGCCAAACGGTTCCGGCTTCCTCGTACTTTTCCTGGGCCACCAGCATATCGGTGAGCTTGATACCCCACTTCAAGTCTGCATGGGGATCTTTTGCCGTCAGACGGCGCCAGACCTCTATCGCCGCCGTGGGGTCCTGCGCATCGGCGAGGAAAGAGAGAGCCTCAGAGTAGGCTGCGGGCGTGTCGGGCAAAACTTTATCGAGCAGCAAGTGGACGTCCGGGTCGCTATGCCAAACGCGCGACACCGCGAGGGGAATTAGTTTTGGGTCCACCGTCGCCGCGCGGTGAATTTGGGCGTACGCTTCGGACAAACGGTCCTGGCGAAGAAGAAAATTGCCATATTTCCAGGACACCTCGGCGGAAATCGGGTAGGCAGCCTGAGCGGCCCGGAAATAACTATCCGCTTCGGCATTCTTGCCCGCCATTTCGAGCGCGCCCGCGAGATCGAGCTTGTAATACGGGGAGCGCGGATTGAGCTGTATCGCGCGCTGGTAATAGGAAATGGCTAACGGAATGTCCGCGTTATCGAAATCAAGCTGGCGGAAACGTCCCAGGCGGTACCAGATCTCCGGATTGTCCGGCTCGATGCGAGAGGCGCGGTTCCAGTCCTCAGGGCTAGAAGATACAACGTAGTGGTTTGCGAGCGCATGCTTCGTGCCCGCGTAACAGAACCACGCCGCGGCAGCAATCGCAAGGAATGCGGCAGTCCACCGCCGCGCAGGATTGGCTGGTCCCTCAAGCATGCGTCGATAATCTGCTACGAATGCCGGGCCATGCGCAACTAAAAACCCACAAAAGAGGCGAGCCTGAGCGGATGCGCCAACAGTGGAGCGCGAAGAAAGAATGCAACCATCCCAAGATGGTCCACCATTTGACCTGGAACGGCTTCGCCTCGCAGCACATTTATTCTCCGCGCGAATGATTGCCGAACATGGGAGCGCGCATCTTCTTTACGACAAGAATTTTTCTCCGCGCTCTAGAAACACTTCCATACCGTTCCATTCGAGAACGCCAGGGCCACGCCCGAACCGCCCCCCGCGCAGGTTTGTCCTTCCGAGGTAACCGTTGTCGAGTCCGTGACCCGCCTCATTTGTCCCGCGTTTTCAGCGGCGGCAGCGGGAAGTTGCGAGACGGTGATCGGCGGCGCCTGGAAATACGGCGAGTACAGCCCAGTGCTGTTCATGATCGTCGGGCCGGTACCCGAGGCTGTCGGCGGCGTGTACCGCATCGGGGCAGCGGACGTATCGCAGTAGCTGGGAGCCGCCATGGCCTTGCAGGTGTTCGTCGGGAGAACGTGCAATGCGACACGATACCAGGCTGTTCCCACGTTGATCGTTCCGTCCTCGCTGACGCAGGGGTTCGTCATGTCGCAGCGCCACACGTTATAGCTGTAGGGGCCGATCGAGTGGGACCACTCCACGTCGACCGATTGCATTCCGCTCCTCGTGGTCACGGGCGAGGATGCTGCGGAAAGGATTGTTTCTCCGTTATCCGCACCCACGGCGCTCACTGCATAGACGTACGTAGCCGCCGGAACGCTGCCGCCGTTAGCCGCCCGAGCGGTCACAGCCGTTGTCATCGGCAGATCGAACCACCAGCTGTAGCCACCGGCGCCGTGTAGCGGCATTCCAATCGAGTAGAGCGATTGATTGGCGGCGCCGTAACTGCCCGACGTCGCGTACGGCGCGGTGACGAGGTTGAGGGTTCCAGAAGTCTTGAATAGAAAATCCCGATTCGGGAACGACCGGGCGGAAGACTCTGGCGCTTCATCAATGTCCGCAAGACTTAGTCGATAGCCTTGCGTCAACGGAGCCGTCGCTCCGCCAGTGGGATTGTGAGCGGTCAGGCGCGGCCCCAGATACACACCGGGAGAAAATGCGGCCAACAGCGGCTGCCCTTCCGTGTCCTGCGAGGCGTCGTTGATCGTGATCTGTGTGTGAGCGGGACAACCCATGGTCGCCACCATCGGGAGGATGCCGCCTTGCCGGTACGACCAGCTGCTCGTGAACTGAGCGAGGCCGCATCCGCTGGTTCCAGCGTAGCCACCTGCGCCGCCGCTGACCCCGCCTCCTCCAATTCCGATGCCCCGGCGGTTCCAAGTCGTTTTATCCAGCGTGACTTCGATGCCCACGTTGGTGTAATTCTGCGCCGGCGCGATCCAAAAGGAAGGTGTCCAACTCTTGTCATTCACTTGATCCGGACCGGTCAAAAAGCTGACCTTGTTGAAGAAATGCTGCTGAATCGACCCCGTCCCTCGCAAGACCACGTTCATTCCCACATAGTCCGTAGACGCGCCGCCGGTCCCGAGGTTGACCAGATCAAACACGGACGGAGATGAGTCGTCCACGATCTGGGTGCCGCCGTTTATGGCGTTGGTGGCGATGTTCAGCATCCGCAAGGTGTTTCCGGTTACTCCGATATACACGGCGGGGTTGCCAAACGGCGCGGAAACTGCCGCTCCGCTCATGATGCCGAACTGGGGAGTGCCCTGGCTCGACCAGTCGCCGAACCAGTTGTCATTGCCGGCCAAGCTGACGGTCTCGTTCAGAGTGAGTTTGCCGGATTGCCAGATCGTCACCTGATTGGGAACAGGAATGTAGGAATTGACGAGGTAGGAGTGCAGACTAGGGGGGATGTAAATCGCTCCGCCGTAATAGTTTGGGGACTGGGAAGCCGCTGCCGCGAGCGCGCGGCGAATGCCGGGTGCGTCGTCCCATTTCATCGTCGCGCCGGTGACGGAGTTCGTCGCGGCATCGTGAAGCGTGAAATTCCCGTTGGCCGGGTTGTAGCCGGTAATCCAGGTCGACAAGGGATCGTTCAGCGTCTTGCTGGAAGTGCAGATGGCGTTGCGGTCGGTGTCGGTGGGATTTTTGGGGTTGTCGTTGTAGGCGGCTTCGGCTGGCGTCTCGACGTATGGCGGGTAGGCTTGCTTGTC
>JGI12269J14319_10000388_pt1 | contig 41864 bp, 36 predicted proteins | sample PeaSoiSIISIP2007_FD_14319 | JGI IMG/M metagenome (IMG submission 14319)
ACATCCGCCCGCTTGGGCGGGCTTCTGGTTCTGGCATAGCATTCGCGACGCTGTCTCGACGGATGACAGGAGTCGGCTTCCGGCTCCGCGTCCTGGTCCGGAATCCGGTGCGCCGAACGACCCCATGCTGGGGCCGGTGGTCGTGCTCGCATCCCAACGAGGAGGAGATCCTAATGCAGAGAATCAAGAGACGGACGCTTTCCATCGCGGCGACGGCCCTGGCCCTCGCCGCGCTCCCCGCCACGGCGGAAAAGACCGTGAAGGTCGGCGTGCTGCATTCCCTGTCGGGAACCATGGCCATCTCCGAGGTCTCGCTCAAGGACGTGGCCATGATGGCCTTCGACGAGATCAACGCCAAGGGCGGCGTGATGGGCTACAAGATCGAGCCCGATGTCGTGGACCCGGCCTCCAACTGGGACCTGTTCGCCGAGAAGGCCAAGCAGCTCACCGCCGTGGACAAGGTGGCCGTGACCTTCGGCTGCTGGACCTCCGTCTCGCGGAAGTCCGTGCTGCCGGTGTTCGAGCAGAACAAGGGACTGCTCTTCTACCCGGTCCAGTACGAGGGCGAGGAATGCTCTCCCAACATCATCTACACCGGTGCCACACCCAACCAGCAGCTCATCCCGGCCGCCAAGTACCTGATGAGCCCCGAAGGCGGCAGCTTCAAGAGGTTCTACCTGCTCGGGACGGACTACGTGTTCCCGCGCACTGCCAACAAGATCCTCAAGGCCTACCTGCTGCACGAAGGCGTACCCCCCGAGAACATCATTGAGGAGTACACGCCCTTCCACCACCAGGACTACCAGACGATCGTCCAGAAGATCAAGGACTTCGCCGCCGGCGGGAAGACCGCGGTCCTCTCCACCATCAACGGCGACTCCAACGTCCCCTTCTACAAGGAGTTCTCCAACCAGGGGTTGACCTCCGCCCAAGTGCCCATCATGGCCTTCTCGGTCGCCGAGGATGAATTGCGCTCCATGGACACCCAGCATTTGGTGGGCCACCTGGCCGCCTGGAACTACTTCATGTCGGAGAAGTCCGCTGCCAACGAGAAGTTCATCAAGGACTTCAAGGCCTACGCCGCTTCGCACAACCTCCCGGGCGGCGCATCGCGTCCCGTGGACGACCCGATGGTCTGGACCTACACGGGCATCTACCTGTGGAAGGCCGCCGTGGAGAAGGCCGGCAGCTTCGAGGTCGACAAGGTCCTGGCGGCTCTCGCCGGCATGAGCTTCGACGGCCCCGGTGGCAAGGTGACCATGGATCTCCTGAACCACCACTTGGCCAAGCCGGTCCTCATCGGCGAGATCCAGAAGAACGGCCAGTTCAAGATCGTGTACCACAGCGAGGGTCTGGTGAAGCCCGAGCCTTGGGATCCGTTGACCAGCCCGGGCAAGGTCTGCGACGTTCCCGGACACGGCGGAACCTACACGGCCCCGTAGAGACGTCTCGGCCCGGGCGGCGTTCGCCGCCCGGGCTCCTCACTCCTCCCCTTTCTTGAGCGGAGAACCCCAATGCACACCTGGGCGGAGCCATGCCCCGGGAAATCGCGGTGGCACATCTTGCGGACGGCATGCGTCCTGGCCCTCCTCGGAGCGGCAGGGTCCCGGGCCGCGACCGACACGTTGCCTGAGGCCGCTCTCTCCTCCACCGTCGACTCGGTCCGGCTGGGGGCCATCCGCTCGCTGATCGGCAAGCCCGCCTACGCCAAGTTCCTGCTCTCCCTCCACGACGGCGACGTGCACAAGACCTCCTCCGAGAAGCTGGTGGTGACGGGCGAAGAGGATTGGTCGGGAGCCAGTCCCGTCGTGCCGCTGGAGGATCCCGTCACGGGATCTCCGTTGCAGCAGGGCGGGGCGCCCTGGACGATCTCGCCCGACAGTCTTTCGGACCTCCCGGTGGGCCGCGAGGATCGGGCCCTGCTGGAAACGGCCTCGGCCGGACAGGCGTTGTCCGATCCCGATCCCGCCGCGCGCCGCACGGCGGTCGAATCCTTCCTTCCGGACGGAGCCGCCTCGGTGCTGCCCGCCCTCCGCGAGGCCCTTTCGAAGGAGACCAACAAGGCGGTGCGCAAGATCCTGAAATACGCGGTGGCGGTGGGCGAGCTGGACGCCACCACCGACACCGGCAAAGAGAGCGCCGCCATCCGCCTGTCGGATCTGGGCGACGCGGCGGCGGTGCCGCTGCTGCGTTCCCGGGCCGCGTCCGCCTCCCCGGAAGTCGCCAAGGTCTACCTCCACCAGGCCAGTCGGCTGGAACAGCGGATCAAGCTCCTGGAGAAGATCCAGGTGGTGTTCTCCGGTCTGTCCCTGGGTTCCATCCTGGTCCTGGTCGCCATGGGTCTCGCCATCATCTACGGACTCGCCGGAGTCATCAACATGGCCCACGGGGAATTCCTCATGGTGGGCGCCTACACGACCTACGTGGTCCAATCCCTCTTCGACAAGTGGCACCCGGGAGGCGACGCCTTCTTCTGGGTGGCCCTTCCCTTCTCCATCCTCTCGGCGGGATGCGTGGGCGTCCTGCTCGACTGGGCCGTGCTGCGCCACCTGCACAAGCGACCTCTGGAGAGCCTGCTGGCCACCTGGGGCGTGAGCCTCATCCTGGTGCAGACCGCCAGATCCCTGTTCGGGGATCTCACGTCGGTGCGCCAGCCGGCGATCTTCACGGGAGGGTACGATCTGGCCGCCTCCGTGACCCTGCCCTGGAATCGACTCTTCATCATCGTGCTCACCGCGGTCGCGTTGGGTGTGCTGGCGTACCTGCTCTACCGCACCCGGTTCGGTCTGCGACTGCGCGCGGTGGTGCAGAACCGCGACATGAGCGCCTGCCTCGGCGTGCGCACCGCCCGCGTGGACCGCATGGCCTTCTTCCTGGGTGGCGGTCTCGCCGGACTCGCCGGCTGGGCCATGACCCTGGTGGGGAACGTGGTGCCCAACATGGGCGACAGCTACATCGTGGACAGTTTCCTGGTGGTGGTCACGGGCGGCGTGGGCAAGCTCGCGGGCACCGTGATCGCGGGAATGGGCATCGGCCTGGTGACCAAGGGCCTGGAGCCGGTCTTCGAAGCCGTCTACGGCAAGGTCATCCTCCTGGGGCTCATCATCCTGTTCCTGCAAGTGCGGCCCACCGGGATCTTCGCTCCCCGGGGCAGAGGAGAGGACGCATGACTCCCGTGCAGCTCCGTGGATCCAAGGAACTCTGGATCCTGCTCGCCGTCGGGCTCGCGGTGCCCCTGTTGGGCACCACCGGTCTGATCAGCCCGAACACCGTCCAGCTCTGGGGCCGCTACTTCGCGTTCTCGCTGGCCGCCGTGGGCGTGAACCTCATGTGGGGCTACACGGGGATCCTGCCGCTGTGCCAAGCCTTCTTCTTCTGCCTGGGGGGCTACGCGATCGGGATGCACATGCTCCTGCTCACGGGCACCCAGGGGTCCTACGGCGCCGCCATTCCCGATTTCATGGTGTGGAACGGCGTGAAGGTCCTGCCGCTGTTCTGGAAGCCCTTCCGCAGCTTCCCCATGGCCGTGTTCCTTGGGTTGGCCGTGCCCGCCTTGGCGGCCGCGATCTTCGGGATCGCCGCCTTCCGCAGCCGCATCCGCGGCGTGTACTTCTCCATCATCACCCAGGCCTTCGCGCTGGCCATGTGGCTCCTGTTCCTGCGCAACGAAACCATGCTGGGCGGCACCAACGGCCTGACGGACTTCAAGACCCTGCTGGGCATGAAACTCGCCGATCCCCTCACGCAGAAGATCCTGGCGGGGACCACGGCCGTGGTCCTGGTGGCGGTGCTCGCGGGCATGAAGTGGGGTCTCTCCACCAAGTTCGGACGGGTGCTGATCGCCATCCGCGATTCGGAATTCCGCCTCCGCTTCACCGGGTACCCGGTGTGGAGGTACAAGGCATTCGTGTTCGTGCTGGGCGCCATGGTCGCGGCGCTGGGGGGGATGCTCTACGTGCCCCAGACGGGAATCGTCACCCCGGGCAGGATGACCGTCCAGTCGTCCATCGAGATCGTGGTCTGGACGGCGCTGGGCGGGAGGGGTACCTTGCTCGGTCCCGTGGTGGGAGCCGTGGTCGTGAACCTGCTCTACTCCTGGCTCACGGGCGCCTTTCCGCAGTCCTGGCTCTACGTGCTGGGAGGGCTGTTCCTGCTGGTGGTGCTGGTGATCCCCGACGGACTCGTCGGCCTCTCCATGCGCCTGATGGCCCGACGCAAGATGGGGGTGGCCCGGTGAAGACCCTCCTGTACGCGGAAAACGTCTCCCGATCCTTCGACGGGTTCAAGGCTCTGGACATCGAGCACTTCATCCTCGAGGAAAACGAACTCCGGGTGGTGATCGGACCCAACGGGGCGGGCAAGACCACCTTCCTGGACGTCATCTGCGGCCGCACCCGCTGCGACACCGGGCGCATCGTCCTGGGCGACACCGAGATCCAGTCCTTCACCGAGACCAAGATCTACGAGGCGGGCATCGGGCGGAAGTTCCAGGCGCCGTCCGTCTTCGGATCCCTCACCGTCCAGGAGAACCTGATGCTGGCCGCCAACGCCCCCAAGGGCGTCTTCGCGACGCTGTTCCACAAGGAAGACAAGTACGAGCGCGCCAGGCTCCTGGAGGTCGCCGAGAAGACCGGACTTTCCGACCAACTCCCCAGGATCGCGGGCTCGCTGTCCCACGGCCAGAAGCAGTGGCTNGAGATCGCCATGGTGATCGTNCAGGAGCCCAGGGTGCTCCTGGTGGACGAACCCGCGGCGGGAATGACGGACGAGGAGACCTGGCGCACGGGAGAGCTTTTGCAGGAACTGTCCCACGACCACGCCATCGTGGTGATCGAGCACGACATGGCGTTCGTGCGCCAGATCGCCCGCACCGTGACGGTGCTGCACGAGGGACGCGTGCTGGTGGAAGGCCCCATGGAGAAGGTCCAGGCCGATCCGCGCGTGATCGAGTGCTACCTGGGCAAGGGCAGGAGCGACAGATGACGGCCATCCTTTCCACGTCGGGGTTGTCCTCGGGGTACGGGACCACCCAGGTCCTGTCGGGCATCGACCTGGAAGTCCCCGAAGGCAGCATCACCGCCGTGCTGGGGCGCAACGGGGTGGGGAAGACGACCCTGATGAAGACGCTGGCCGGTGTCCTGCCCGCCTTGGGCGGCACCACGACCTACCGCGGGCGCGACATCACCAAGGACCGCGCCGACGCGCGGGCCCGGGCCGGGATCGGACTCGTCCCCCAGGGGCGGGAGATCTTCTCGCGCCTCACCGTCGCGGAGAACCTGGAGCTGGCTCTGGACGCCAGACGGGACCGTTCTCCGGTGCCGTGGGAGAGGATATTGGGCCTTTTCCCCGTGCTGGGGCAGATGCGCCGTCGCCAGGGAGGGAACCTGTCGGGGGGCCAGCAGCAGCAGTTGGCCATCGCCCGCGCTCTGGTGGGAGATCCCTCGGTGCTCATGCTGGACGAGCCCACCGAAGGGATCCAGCCGAACATCGTGCAGGACATCCAGGACACGCTGCGCAAGCTGCGGGACGAGGGCGGACTGACCATCGTGCTGGTCGAGCAGTACCTGGACTTCGCCCTGGAGGTCGCGAACCACATCTGCGTGATGGACCGGGGGACGGTGGTGCTGTCGGGAAGCGCCGCGGACCTGGATCCCGACGAAATCCGTCACCATCTCACCGTGTAAGGGGAGGGAGAAGAAGGTGCATCTCAATCCTCGCGAAGCCGACAAACTCCTCCTCCACCTGGCCGGGAGCCTCGCCCAGAGGCGCTACGCCGACGGACTCGCCCTCAATCTCCCCGAGACCACGGCGCTGATCTCCTCGGTCCTGCTGGAACTGGTCCGGCGCGACCGCGGCGTCTCCGAACTGATGAACCTGGGCAAGGCCATCCTGGGACTCCAGGACGTCCTCCCCGGGGTCGCGGATCTGGTGGCCGAAGTCCAGATCGAAGGCACCTTCCCCGACGGGACCAAGCTCGTCACCGTCCACGAGCCCGTCTGCCGGGAGGAGGGTGTGGAATCCCTGGCCCTGCTGGGATCGGGATTGGTGCGGCGGAAACGACCCCATCCGCCTTCGGTGGAGGCCGTGCCCGGGGAGATCGCGGTCGGCGAGGAGGACATCGAGATCAACGCCGGACGGACGGTGTCGGAACTGGCGGTGGTGAACCGGGGCGACCGGCCGGTGCAGGTGGGCAGCCACTACCCCTTCGCCGAGACCAACCCCATGCTGGAATTCGACCGGCTCGGGGCCATGGGCAAGCACCTGGACATCGCCTCCGGGACGGCCGTCCGTTTCGAGCCGGGCGAGACCAGGACCGTGCGGCTGGTCCCCGCCGGGGGGTCGGCCAGCACCCACGGCGCCCAGGGTTTCCTGGACGGACCCGAGGATCCCCGGGCCGTGGCCCGNGCCTTGGAACGCATGTCCGCCGAGGGATTCCTGGGCGTGGAGACGGTCGCGTGAGCGTCCACATCCGNCGCAAGGCGTGGGCCGAGATGTACGGTCCCACGGTCGGTGACAGGATCCGTCTCGCCGACACCGACCTGTGGATCCGGGTGGATTCGGATTTCACGGTGCCGGGCGACGAATGCAAGTTCGGGGGAGGCAAGTCCATCCGCGACGGCCAGGGCCAGTCCAGCCGCGCGCGCGACGGCGAGGCCCTGGACCTGGTGATCACCAACGCCGTGGTGCTGGACGTGGACGGGATCCGGAAGGCCGACGTGGGGATCCGCAACGGTCGGATCGCCGGCGTGGGGAAGGCGGGAAACCCGGATTGGATGGACGGCGTGGACCCGAACCTCGTGGTGGGCGCCACCACCGAGGTGATCGCCGGGGAGGGCATGATCCTCACCGCCGGGGCGATGGACGCCCACATCCACTTCATCTGCCCGCAGCAGATCGACGAGGCCCTGGCCTCGGGCGTCACCACCATGCTGGGCGGCGGCACCGGACCCGCCACGGGCACCTGCGCCACCACCTGCACGCCAGGAGAATTCCACCTCCGGCGCATGATGGAGGCCACCGAATCCTTCCCCATGAACTTCGGGTTCCTGGGCAAGGGGAACGCCGCCCACGAAGGCCCCCTGCTGGACCAGATCCTGTCCGGAGCCTGCGGGCTCAAGCTCCACGAGGACTGGGGGACCACGCCCGCGGCCATCGACACCTGCCTGCGCGTCGCGGATGCCCACGACGTGCAGGTGGCCATCCACACGGACACCCTGAACGAATCGGGCTTCGTGGAGCGCACCCGCGCCGCCATCGCCGGGCGCACCATCCACACCTACCACACGGAAGGCGCCGGAGGCGGCCACGCTCCCGACATCCTGGTGCTCTGCAACGATCCCAACGTGATCCCCAGCTCCACCAACCCCACCCGACCCTACACGGCGAACACCATCGACGAGCACCTGGACATGCTCATGGTGTGCCACCACCTGGACCGGTCCATCCCCGAGGACGTGGCCTTCGCGGAAAGCCGCATCCGCCCGGAGACCATCGCCGCCGAGGACATCCTCCACGACATGGGGGCCCTCTCCATCATCAGCTCCGACAGCCAGGCCATGGGCCGGGTGGGCGAGGTCGTGCTGCGGACCTGGCAAACGGCCCACAAGATGAAGGTCCAGAGGGGTGCCCTCCGGGAGGACGCCGGGACCGGGGCGGACAATTTCCGGGTGCGCAGGTACCTGGCCAAGTACACCATCAATCCCGCCATCGCCCACGGCATGGGGGGGGAGATCGGCACCGTCTCCGAAGGGAAGCTCGCCGACCTGGTGCTGTGGAAGCCCGCGTATTTCGGCGTCAAGCCGGAGATGGTGCTCAAGGGCGGATTCGTCGCCTGGGCCCAGATGGGCGACGCCAACGCCTCCATCCCGACGCCCCAGCCCCTGCGGGGAAGGCCCATGTTCGGATCCTTCGGTTCGGCCGCCGGCGCGGGTTCCGTCACCTTCGTCTCGGCCGCGTCCCTGGAGAAGGTCCGTTCCTGGAACCTCCGCCGGGGCGTGCTGCCCGTCCGGGGTTGCCGAGGGGTCGGAAAGCGGGACATGGTCCTCAACGGCGTCCTCCCGGGCCTGACGGTGGATCCCGAGACCTACGAGGTGCGGATCGGAGGAGATCCTGACCTGCGAACCCGCCGTGGTGCTGCCCATGGCCCGACTCTACCACCTGTTCTGACATGGACGCCTTCCTCCTCCAGCTCGCCGACAGCGCCTTTCCGACCGGGGGCTACGCGTTCTCCACCGGGCTGGAATCGGCGTGGCAGGCGGGGTGCCTGGGGAACGGAGAGGGTTTCGAGTCCTGGCTGGATTCCACCTGCCTGGCCTTCGCGGGATGGGAACTTCCCTTCGTCTCCCGGGTCTGGGGACGGAAACTGTCCGACTCCGAAGGGATCTTCCGGATCTACGACGCCCAGGCCATGGCACCCGCCGCCCGGGCCGCCTCCACGCGCCTGGGCGGAACCTGGGCGCGGCTGCTCTCCTCGCTGCGACCCGAGGCCGCGACCTGGTCCCTCGAATTGCGCGAACGGGGACTCCCCACCCACCAGGTCCCCGTGTTGGCCTCGGCCCTGTCCCTGTTTTCCGTGGACCTCTCCCAGGCCCGGCTCTTCTCGCTGTGGATGTTCCTGCGCGACCAGATTTCGTCCGCGGTGCGGCTGGGGATCCTGGGCCCCATGGAGGCGGCGACCATCCACCACCGGCGGCTGGCGGGTCTGGAGAGCCTGGCGGACCGCTCCCCCCATCGGATCGAGGAGGCGCGCCGGATGGCGCCGCTGTGGGATCTGGCCCAGGGGTTGCACGAACGGCTCTACTCCCGCCTCTTCCAATCCTGAAAGGACGCACCATGCATCTGCCCGTCAAGGGATTCTTCAACGAGCCGCCCGCGAAGGAACACCCCGGTTTCTTCGCGCAGCGCGAGAAGCTGCGCACCGAACGCGACTTCCACCAGCGCGCCTTCACCGTGGGGATCGGAGGCCCCGTGGGCACCGGCAAGACCGCCCTCACGCGCGTCCTGTGCGAGCGTCTGCGGGACGCCATGAGTCTGGCGGTGGTCACCAACGACATCTTCACCAAGGAGGACGCCGAGTTCCTGACCCGCCACGCGGCGCTCTCGCCGCACCGGATCATCGGGGTCGAGACGGGTGGATGCCCCCACGCCGCCATCCGCGAAGACATCTCCCTGAATCTCGCCGCCCTGGAAGAATTGATGGAGCGGTTCGACCACGGCCTGGACCTTCTCCTCCTGGAGAGCGGCGGAGACAACCTCGCCGCGCATTTCAGCAAGGAGCTGGTGGACTATTCCATCTATGTCATCGACGTTTCCGGAGGCGACAAGATCCCGCGCAAGGGCGGTCCCGGCATCACCCAGAGCGATCTCCTGGTGATCAACAAGATCGACATCGCGCATCTCGTGAACGCGAGCCTGGACATCATGGACCGCGACTCCCGCCTCATGCGCGGCAAGGGGCCTTTCCAGTTCGCCTGCATGATGGACGGGCGCGGCGTGGACGAGATCGTGGAACACATCCTGTCCAGCCGTGCCAGGGCCCTGGAGGCATGGGCCGCGCACAAGCCGACCCACGGAGCCGAACACACCCACCTCAACGGAGTCCAGCCATGAAGAAAGCCGTCGCACCCGTCCTGTTCCTCTCCGCCCTCGCCTGCGCCCACCCGGGGCACGGCGCCCACGGCCTGGTCGCGGGGTTGGTCCATCCGTGGACGGGAATCGACCACCTGGCCGCCATGGCCGCGGTGGGCGTCTGGGCGAGCCTCCTGGAAGGACGGATGCGCTGGGTGCCNCCCGCCGTCTTCCTCTCCGCCATGACCATCGGGTTCGCCCTGGGGTGGACGGGGTTCGTGGTCCCCGGGACGGAAACCGGCATCCAACTGGGCCTCGCGATGCTCGGCCTCGCCTTGGCCTTCCGCTGGGTTCCCGGCCTGCCCGTGGTCGCCGTGGCCACGGGGTTGTGCGCCTTCGTCCACGGACAGGCCCACGGCGCGGAAGTCCCCGCCAGCGCATCCGGAGCCGCCTTCGCCGCCGGGTTCCTGGCGTCCACGGCCGTCTTGCACCTGTGTGGCATGGGGATCGGGGTGCGCATCCGCGAGAGCAAGGTCGCGCTCCGCATGGCCGGTGCGGGCCTTGTTGCCTTGGCGGGAGTCCTCGCGATCCTCTGAGATCCGGTTCAAGGCCTTCGCGAAAGCGGGTCCGTGCCCAGACGGGAGGGTTCGGACAAGGCCTGTCGCAACGATGCCATCAACGGATCCAGTGCGGCGGAAGACCTGGCGAGGGCTCGGGCGCACCACGTGCAGGGTCGGGACCTCCCGAAGGACAGGGCCATTTCCTCCCGTACCCCGGCGAACGGCTCGAAGGCGGATTCCAGGTCTTCCACCAAGGATTCCAGGGCGACTTCCGGATTTGGGGAACAGAGAAAAAGGTTCCATACTCTGGTATAGGGTCCGACGACCGCGGCGGCACCGGGAGGAAGAGCTCCGGGATCCGAGGCGTAGGATTCCCAGAGCAAAGGCTCGCCGGAGGGTCCCATCACTTCCAGGTGGCTCTCGAAACGCGTGTAGGAGAAATCGGGCTCGAAGCCTTGGCGACCCGCCGAATGCGACTCCAGGACCACCAACGTGGAACCCTTTCCCAGCGTCCACCGGGAGCTTTGGCACCAGACGCTGGATTGCTGCGGCGTCACCGGATCCGGCACGTGGGCGCAGAACGCGCCGTCCTCCAGGCACCCGGTGAGGATCTGTCCCGTCCGGATCCCTTGGGGATTGCGATAGACGCGCGTGTGCGCCTGGGTCCCCGCCCAAAGCTTGGCTTGGGGTCCCACCTGGATGTCCACCCGGGGCAGGTCTCCCGCCACGGCGCCTCCACCGTATCCGGAGAGGAACGCCACCGCCGCGTGGTGGTCGCGCACGGGCAGCCACTTCAGCGGGGGGCGGCTTTCCATGGCCACGATCCGGTCGCGTCCGCGGACCCGCTCGACGCGGATCCGGGTGGGAGAGAGTGAAGATGTCACGGTTGAAGGATAAGGCAAAGGAGCAGTGGGCCAAAGGTCGGAAGCGTCGCCATTTGCCGGAAAATGTCGGAATCTGACAAAGCAGATATCAAGGTCGACAAATGGCTTGAATCCACCCCATACGCTGACAAACACCCGATTCGAGCGGGGTTTCGACTGACGAAAAAAGGAAGTGTCAATGGCAATGACACTCATTGTCCGCGAGTTTGGCGAATTGCAAGGAGAAAACCAGGAAAGAGCTTGCGTTTTGCAATGAGCTGGGATCAATCGGGAAGTGTGGGTAGACTGGCACGTCTTTCGTTTATACGGTTTCCATCAGCCCGCGGGTCTTCCCTGGGCACAACACGAAAAGGAGTCGATACATGTCGAAGACTTCCCGTTCCCTGGCCACGATGGCAGGGACTCTCGCTCTGGTTCCAACAGTCCTCCTGGCTGACGGCCCCAAGTTCACCGGGTTTGTGACCGGGTCGTACATCTACGACCTCAACGACCCCGTCGACGGCTTCGTGAACGGTGCCGGCATCGAGCCGGGCACGGGCTACAGCAATTTCTATGGTGGCCGCAATGCTTCCTTCAAGGCCGACGCCGCCCATTTGACCATCACCGGTGGGGACAGCGCGGGAGCGTCCTATACCATCGACCTGGATGCCGGAACAGATGGAATGGCAACTGGCGGGGCAATGGTTTCCAAGACGGGCTTCGCCTTCGACGTGCAGCAGGCCTTCGTGAGCATTCCTTTCGGCAAGTCTCCCCTGGGCTTGCAGGCGGGTAAGTTCTACACCTCCGAAGGGATCGAAGTCGGCAATTCTGGGGCGAACCCGACCTTGACGCGTGGGCTCGCCTTCGGCGTACTGGAATTCACCTCCAGCACAGGTGCGGTGATCACCTTCAAGGCCAACGACCAGATCAGTGGTGCGATCGGAGCGGTGAGCAACCCCAATGGCCAGGTTTGGCAGTACGACGGTTCGGATGGCATCCCAGTTGGTTACGCCAAGGTTGCGCTCGCGTACGGCGACCCCTTCGCCGCGACGATTTCCGCATATTACGGTCCTCAGGGTGGATTCGACACCTCTGGCATGGCCATTCGGAAGATGTACACAAGTCTGGATCTGACGGGATTGAACAAGACGTTGGTTCCGAATCTCGACCTGAACTTCCAAGGAAATTTCATGTGGAAGGACAAGTCCACCATGGGTGCGGCCTACACCGCCTACCTGTTGGGACTGCAGCCCTTGTACCATATGGGAGCCGCACAGATCGGATTGCGCTACGAGTTCCTCTCGCAGGACCAGGGATCGTCCTGGACCATCAACAGCATCGCGTTGGCTCCAGGTTACAAGCTGACCCAGAACAGCTTGTTGCGGGTCGAGTACCGCATCGACTTGGCTTCCGAAAAGGTCTTTGGTGACGACAAGGGAATGATGGATACCAAGACCGACCAAGTCATCGGATCCGAAATCAACTACACGTTCTGATCCCTTCGACCGCACCCGGGGATTTTCCCTGGGGCCGATTCTCCGGAGGCTTCATGCGCTTCACTTCCGGAGAGTTCCTAGGGACCCCGGTCCGCGAAAGCGGGCCGGGGTTTTTTGTTCAAAGGAATTCTCGATCGGGAGGCCGAACCGAGATTCCCTACACCCTCAGTTCCACTCCAGCGGGCTCGATCACGACCGTCGTCGCGCAAAGGGAGCCGATGGGGGTCTCTTCCTGGACCATCCTGCCCAGGATGCGGGCGAAGGCGTCCAGGACCCCCAGGCGTTCCCAGGTTTCCGGTGTGCAGGTGGTGTCGCGCAGGCGGATCCGCACGCGCTGTTCGGGGCGGTGGATGCCATCCACATATCTGTGGCCGGTCTCGACCGACACCTGCTGGATGGAGTCGATCAACGTCTTCTTGCCCTCCGCCGGGTCCCACAGGAACAGGCGCAGGGCGTCCCGCATCCTTTCCGCGTCCAGGATCCCCTGGAAATGGATCATCGCCATGGTCATCAACCGGGTGTGCAACGCGACCTGCGGAGGCGGTCGGTGCACCGGGGTGGGGCGCGTCAGGGTGGCCAGATCCAGGGCTTCGCGAAGGTCCGGATCGGAGGGGAGGAATTCCTTCCCCGTGGTCTCCTCGTAGGGACGATTTCCGTCGCAAAAGGCGGCGTGGACGGAAACGTATTCGTCTTCCAGCGGGGTGCCCAGATCCGGCCAGCCCAGCGCCAGCAGGGACAGAGGTCGGCCCGAGGCGTCGCGGCGCCTGTGCAGCCCGAAGAAGGCCGCATCCGCAAGGGTGCCGTGCCGATAGCGCGAGAAGGGGAAATACCGGGTGTGGCGCGGAGGGTGGCTGCGGGTGGAACTCTCCACCTTCAGGGCCTCCAGGATCTCCTGGGAATTCCCGTTCGCGGTCCGCAGCGGGACCTCGGACCGGGTGTGGTCCCAGACCAGACCGTCGCAGGAATCCTCGTAGCGGTTCACCGCCACTCCAGCGTGGAGCCGGAAAGCGTCCGCGGACACCCCGCGCACCACCGCCCTGGGAAAGGCCCCGTCGAAGGCCACGCGCAGGCGGAGCGTTCCGTCTCCGGGTGCCGCCAGCGAGGAAAGCCCCCTCAGCTCCACGAAACGGAAGCGTTCGTCGCAGCAGAAGAAGTCGCGTGCGTGCGACAGGGGATGGGCGCGCAGATCGGCATCGTACCCGGGTTTGTCCAACGCCTGGAACCGGATGCCGGGCGCGGCATGCCAGCCATTTTCCGTCCACACCTCGATCTTGGCAGCGCGGCGCGAAAGACCGTAACGCAGGGACCAGACGACGGGAGCGTCCCCGTGCAGGAACACGGGCAGCGCATCGGGCCAATCTCCACCGTCCGGATCGGCGCGCTTGAACTCCAGTTCCAGGCTGGAGGTGCCGCGTTCGTCCAATTCGACCTGCGCCCGGACGATTTCCACGGGATCGATGCGCAAGTCGTGGAGGAGGGTGAATCGGCAGCTCGAGGTTCGGGACCCCGGGGTCTTGAACTCCGCGCCCCGGGACAAACCGGTGGAGCTTCGGAATTTGCGTCGCGCCGCCACCTGGAAGACCACCACCGATGGCAGGATGTGGTCCAAGCCGTCCTCCAACAGTTCCAGGAGGTGTCCCTCCAGACCGTCCTGCTCCATGGCGGAAGCCTCCCGGACGCGGGCGGTGAGGTAGCTGAACGCCTCCACCATCCGTTCCACTCCCGGGTCCCGGTCTTCCACGCGGGTGGGGTCCAGGAGAGCTGCGGCCTCCGGGTACTCCTGGGCGAAAGCCTTTCCCTCTTCCTGGAGCGCATGCATCTCCTGCAGGAACAGGTTTCGAAGCGCTTGGTACCTGTCCGGCGCGGGCGCGTTCATCCACGCCCCCCGGCCGCGCCGGCCGTCGGTGCGAGGGACAGCATCGCGGGTTCCGGGTCGGTGTCGCCCAACCAGGCGACCGCCCCCAGGCAAGCCTGGAGGTCCGGGTCCCGGTCGCCAAGGCCCCGACCCACGCCGGGGGGTAGGCCGCAAGGATCCAGGATGGCCACCACGTCCCATTGCACCGGTCGCGGCAGGAAATCCTCCACCAGCCCGCGGACCGCGGCGCGGATGGATTCGGGATCTCGCGCCCATGCCCGGTACTGCTCCCAACGCACCGGACCGATGCGGATCTCGACTCGATCCCCGGCCACCGGAAGTTCCGATCCCGCGGCACGGGTTCCGTCCAGCCGCGAGTCGCCGTCCATCTTCGCGGGTGCGGGATTCGGGACCCAGCCCACCGGTCCATCGTCGGCTTCGATCCGCTCGATCCCAAGCATGCGCGAGAGGAACCTCTCCAGGCCGGTACGGCTTCGCGCGTGAGGCACGAGCTGGGACAATCCGCCCAACCGCCGGGGTCTCGAGTCCGCGGTCGCGCAGCCCGCCCATTGGTCCAGGTGGCTGGCGAGCGCGTCGGAGACGCCCAATTCGGCGCGGATCTCGGGCGAGCGCAGGATCAGGCCCAGGGCCAGGATCCTGTAGATGCGGTTTTCGAAGAGGCGGTAGAAGGTCCGCAGCGGCGCCCAGCGCTCGTCCACGCTCTGGAGCGGGTCCACCAGGTAGGACGGCAGGGGAGAGGACGCCCCCTGGAGCCCCAGGAAATGGACCAGCAATTCCTCCCGGCCCGCGGGAGATTTGCCCGCCGAGGCGATGTCCTGGGGGGCGAAGGCGAGAGACCCGGAATGGTGGATGTCCAGTCCCTCGTCCAGCAACTGCAGGATGTCCTGGCCCGTTCCGTCGCCGGAGACCAGACGGGTGCGCATCCAGAGACGGATCCATTGGAGAAACTCGAAGGCGCGCGCCTCGTCGCCCAGCCGTTCCATGGGTGGTCGGGGGGGCGTCATCCGTGCTCCAAGCGGATGCCGGCGGGCTCCACGCGGAACGAAACCCGGGACTCGACGCCGGCCGGGGTGCGCGAACGGAACAGGCCCAGGAGGAGTTGGGCGAAGGCGTCCAGTCGGCCCAGCCGCTCCCAGGAATCCGGCTTCACCTCGGAGTCTTCCCACAGGATCCGGATCTCCCAGACGGGATTCGGGATCCCGTCCACCAGGACGTGTCCGGGAACCGATTCGACCTGTCGGATTCCGTCCACCAGTCCGCGGCGCAGGCCCCGCGTGTCCCAGAGCAGGGCGCGAAGCGTCTCCTTCAGGGAATCCGCCTGGAGCATGTCCCGGAAGGATCCCTGGAAATGGGAGAGCATGCGCCACCGGAACATGGGATCCGCGGGGGGACGGAAGACCTGGGTCGGACGGGTCAGGCCCGCGACGCCCCATCCGGAGGGCACCCCGGGACCGGGATCGGACAGATCCTGGGCGCGGACCTTTTCGGAAGGAACGTCGCCGTCGCAGCACCAGACGTTCCCGGACAGGAATTCGTCCGGGAAGAAGAATGCCGGGTCCCGATGGGAGAGCCGGAAGGAGGTCCGCGCGCCGCCGGACCGGTTGGGGCGCCGCCGGAGGTGTATGGAACCGGATTCCTGGATGCGGACGCCGGCATGGCGCGATTCCCAGGACCTGAGGTAGGCATGGGTCCGGGTGGGATCCGATTGGCTCGCGCCCGCCATGGACGCGAGATCCAGGACCTCCTTGCCCGGCTCGCCGCGGGCCTCCAGGGGATAGGATGCCCGTCTCGGGTCCACCAGGAGCGGGTCGAACTCGTGGAGGTGGGCGTTGACCACGGGTGCCGTGTTCAGCCGCAGACTGTTCTTGTCCACGAGGGGTTCCAGGTCCTTGGGCAGCACGCCCTGGAATCGCACGGCGATCCGCGCCGTGGTCGCGGTGGCGGGGAGGGCCGCGTCCAGGCCCACCAGTCGCACGTACCGGAAGCGTTCTTCGGCGCAGAGGAAATCGCGCAGATCCAGCAACGGCTCGCAGGCGGGAGCGGAGAGGGTCCCGTAGCCGGCCGCCTTCGAGGCCTGGAAGCGGACGGCCGCGGCACGCCCCTCCACTTCCACCGAGCCTGTCCTGCGCAGGAGGAAGTGGCGGATCGTCCAGGCCACCAGCGGGTCCCGGCCCAGGAAGATCTCGAGTTCCGCGGGCCAGGACGCGGTGCCGGCTCCACCGACGGAGGCGAGGACGAATTCCAGCGAGGCCCGGCCCTGCGACCCCCCCAGGAGCTTGGCGAAATCCAGCCGCAACTGGTGGACGGGGCAATTTCCGGCAACGGTGGCGCGGATCTGCGACGGGTGGTCGGCGGGCCACGCGCGGACCTCCGAACCTGCGAGGATTCTCTCCGCGGTACCGGTGGTCCCGGCACCCGGGACGAATTCGACGATGGCGACGGAGGGAAGGGGGATCTCCAGCCCGTGCGCCACCAGATCGAGGAGTTCGCCCGCGGTGTCGTCGTCCGCATCCTCCAGGTCCGTGCGCGCGCGCGCGACCTGGAAGGCGAAGTTCTCGAACAGCTGTTCCAGGTAGGGATGGCGACGGGCCACGTCGTCGATGGAGATCTTCTGCGCCAAGGCGGCATGTTCCCGGGCGAATTCGCGTCCGGCGCCCAGCAGGTGTCGCATCTCCTCGTCGAAGCGGCGTTTCAGGTCGGACATGGTCTCAGCCNCTGGGGCGGACTTCGCCGCGCCCGTTGGGGAAGAAGGACGACTGGAACTGGACCCGTCCGATGCCGATGAGGCTGCCGGAGATCCNGAACTTCACCCGGGCGAAGGCGGGATCGAACTCCTCGAATTCGACACGGACGTGTTCCATCCGGGGCTCGAACCTCCGGATGAGGGTTTCCATCTCGGAGCGGATCTCCGAGGCGCTGCCGGGAAGCCTGCGGAAGAGGTCGCCGATGTCGGACATGCCGAAATCCGGCATGTGCACCAGCATGCCCTTGCGGGTCTCGAGGATGCGCTGGATCTGGTCGGCCACCGAACGGATGCGCCGGGCCTGCCGAGGCACGCTGTCCACCGGCGTCCCGTCCAGGTACGCGCCGGTGAGCATCTCGAGCAGACCTTCGCCCTGCATGGGAGCTCCTCGACGGAAAGGGCCATGGCGGCATCCCGCCATGGCCCCGGTGGTTCAGCGATGCGGACGCGTCAGCGGCTGTTCCAGTCGTCCGTGTGGATGAGATTGCCGTCCAGGAAGGTCCAGGTGATCTTCTGGTAGCGCAGCGAGATCTCCTCCTGGTGCACGTACTGCTCCTTGCTGGGATCCTTCACGTTGAACATGTAGGATCGCACGGAAGCGACCTGGACGCCGGTCAGTTCGTGGGTGAAATAGGGTTTCTCTTCGCCTTGGTCGGTCACCTGGTACCAGCGGATGGTGATCTTGGGGATCACTTCGCCGGTGGTCACGCGCTGGTAGAACAAGGCCGAGCTCTTGTCGAAGGCCTTGTGGACGATCAACGGCTCGTGTTTGCGGGTTCCGGTGATGGAGCCCGTGTCGCGGTCGGTGGGCAGGTAGACCCTGTGGTTGAATTCCAGGATCTCCACGGTACCTTCGCGTCCGGCCACGGTGACCGAACCCTGGATGCCTTCGACTTCCATGTAGGCGGGAATTGCCATGTCTGTTTCCTCTCGTTAATGGGGTTTGTTGGGGGGGATAGTTACTTGCCTTGCGGCATCTTGGAGACCAAGGAAAGACTCACGTCGATTCCCTCGACCTGGAAATGGGGCATGACCGAGAGGGCCACGCGGAAGAAGCCGGGATTGTCGGGATTCTCGCCCACCGTGACCTTGCCGTAGCTCAAGGGGTGGGTGGCGGCGAGTTCCGGCCCGGGATTCTTCATCTCGGTGACCAGTCCCTTGATCCAGTTGTTCAGTTCCTGCTCGAGGATGGGCGCGCTCTTGGTGGCGCCGATGTTCTCGCGCTGCAGGACCTTGAGGTAGTGGGCCAGGCGGGCGGTCAGGAAGATGTAGGGCAGGCGCGCGTTGATGCGCTCGTTCGCCGTGACCGTGGGGTTGTCGAACTCCTCCGGGCGGCGGCTCGAGTTGGCCGAGAAGAAGCACCCGTAGTCGCGGTTCTTGTAGTAGCTGAACGGGATGAATCCCTGGTTCGCGAACTCGAACTCGCGGGTTTCCGGGATCAGGATCTCGGTGGGGATCTTGAGCTGGGTGCCCTTGCCCACGTCGAAGGTGTGGATGGGGAGGTCCTCCACCTTGCCGCCCGACTCGGGACCGCGGATCTGGACGCACCAGCCGTTGTCCACGAAGGAACGGACCATGTTGGCGGCGAACGCGAACGAGGCGTTGCCCCACAGGTACTTGTCGTGCTCCGCGCCGATGACGGATTCCGTGTAGTGGAAGTCGGAGACCGGGTTGTTCTCGGGATCGTAGGGAAGCCTGAGCAGGAACCTGGGAGCACCAGGCCCACGTAGCGGCTGTCCTCGGAGTCGCGGAATCCGCGCCACTTGATGTATTCGGCCCGGTCCAGGTAGCTTTCCAGGTCGTCGATCTTGGGAAGTTCGTGGACGCTTCCCTTGCCGAAGAACTTGGACCCGACCGATCCCACGAAGGGGCAGTGGGCCGCGGCCGAGACGTGCGAGATGTCGGTCAGGAGCCCGATGTCCTGCGAACCGGAGTCGAACTCGTAGCTGGAGATCAGGGCTCCGTACGGTTCGCCGCCGGGGGTGTCGTATTCGTCCACGTACACGTGCTTGTAGAGCGCGGACTGGATGATNTCCGGCGAATCCTCGAAATCCTCCTGCAGGTCCTGCTTGGAGACGTTGAGGATCTCGATCTTGACGTTCTTCTTGAAGTTGGTGCGGTCCACCAGGAACTTGAGCTGCTTCCACTGCGCCTCGAGCTTCTGGAACGGCTCCGAATGCACGATCTCGTCCAACTGCGCGGAGATCATCTTGTCGATGAAGGCCACCTGCGCCTCGATGGTCGCGCGGTCGATCTTCTCGATGGACGTGGAGCTTTCCACGACGCTGCGGATGAACACGCGCAGCGCGGCGCCCATGCGCTCGTTGGCCTGGTGCTCGAAGAGCGAACCGGCGTCGGAGTATTCGGCGATGTCCACTTCCTGCGAGGGCAGGTCCATGTTGATCGTCTCGTAGATGTACTGGAGGCTGTTTTCCGTCGACATGATTCCCTCAACCTTCCTTTTTCTCGGGGGCGACCTTGTCCAGTTCGGCGAGGATGCCTTCCATGGCGGACTTGTCCTTCAGGATGCCCTCCATGCGCTTGCGGAACTCGCGGTTGTCCAGCAGGTTGGAACCCAGGTCCCGGATCAGGTTGCGGGCCGCCATCAGCTTGGAGAGCTCGGGCACCTGCTTGACGATTTCCGACGGCTCGAAGGACTTCATGTTCTTGATCTTGAGGTCCACGGCGAGGTCGGAGCCGTCGTTCTTGACCTTGTTGGGGACCACGGTCTTGACGCCCAGGTCCAGGGATTCCAGCACCTGGTCGAAGTTGTTCTTGTCGATGTTGATCTTCTCGCGCTCCGAGACGCGCGTGTCGTCCTTGCGCTGCGTGAAGTCGCCGAGGACGAGCAGCTTGAGCGGAAGCTCGACCTTCTTCTGGGCGCCGCCCTTGTCCACGTTGAGCTGGATGTTCACGCGCGCAGGAGGAATCTCGTTTTGGAAGCTCGTGCCTGCCATGGCTGACCTCGCTGATGGGGAGTGGATTGGGACTGTGGCTAAAGATTAGAATTCAAATCTGGCAAGGAGGGCCGGGTCCGTGGATCCGGCCCTGGTCGCCAGCGCTTCGCGCCGGGCGAGAAGGACGTCCGCCGCCCCGATTCCCGCCTCCAGCGCGGCGTTGAGGGCCTTGAGATGGACCTCCATGATTTCCCGGCCGAGCAACGGTTCCCAGGCGCCCAGGTCCAGGCGCTCGGCCCGGTCGGCGATTTCCGTCGAGACCGACAGGGCGGGACGGATCTTGCCCGCCAGGAGGGCGGTCCGGGCGATCTCCAACTGCCTCACGGTCCGGGACCGCAGGTCGCCGTAGAGCAGGCCCGCCTGGAGGAGGTCCAGGGCGTCGGCGACCCTGCCGGAGGAGGCCAGTTCCCGTGCCGCCTGGAGGTCCGCTTCCAGAGTGTCTTCGCGGGCGGCGGCCGACCGGGCCGGTCCGCCCGATCCCTCCCGCGCGATCTGGTCCAGCCAGTCGCGCGTCATGACGGAAGCCACCGGAGAGCCGTCGGCGAACCTGAGGTCCGCAAGACCGGGAACCCTCTTGAGCAGGCTCCGCAACTCTCCCCGCACCGCGTCCGCGCACGGTTCCTGTCCCCGACCCGCCAGGGCCTCCACCACCCAGTACTGGAGGTCCAGCCAAAGATGGAGTCCCGGCTCCGTGAAGATGGTCTCGGACTTCTCCAGGATGGTTCCCCAGGATTTCTGGGCGAACAGGCCTTCCAGGAAGGACACCCGAGCCGGGTTCGGAGCNGCGAAGGCGGTCTTCCCGCCTTCGTTCTTGGGAAGCGCCGTCAATTCCTGCCAACGACAGACGCGCAGGAGCTTCCAACCCACCGGGCTGGAGGGATCGGAGGCGGACATCTGCAGCGCGATCTTCTGCAGCACCATCATCAGGTCGCCCTTGGAGGCGCCATCGGCCACAGTCGGAGCCGGACCCGAGGAGGAAGCCGCGTGGGAGCCGGAACCGGATGCCGTGGTCGCGGGTGCCGGCGCGGCGGCGGCCACCGGTCTGGTCGCCTTGGCCTTCTCCTCCACCATCTGCTGCAGAGGCTTGAGGGACGGCGGATTGTCCGGGAACTTCGCTTCGATCAGATCGCGGATCCTGCCCAGGGCCTGGGCGAAGGCCACCAGGGATTCGTGGTCTTCCTGCGTGTGCGCCACCTGCGCGAACGTGCCCGTGGTCCGCTCCTCCACGAGCCACTTGAAGGCGTTCTGCCGAGCCCGATCCCGCTGGGGATGGATGGCGTCCCAGTGATCGGCCATCAGGGCGGACAGCGCCTGCGCCGCGGCGGCACCTTCGCCCCATCCCCTGCTCATGGTGCCCGCGAGCATGTGGTAGCAGAGGAGGGTGATGTCCTTGGCCTGGGTGAGGAGCACCTTCCTGGAAGCCGCGGCGATCTGCTCCCAGTCGCGCTCGGACATCTTGGCGATCTCCGACTTCACGAACTCGAATTCCGTCGAGTATTTGGGGTCTTCTCCCACGGGCAGGGCCGCGGAGATGGGCGCCGCCAGTTCCCGGGCCTGGGGCAGGAGATCGGACTCGGGAAGGGCGGTTTCGCTCATGTTCGGTTTCTCAGCGGAAAAGATCGGGGAGGAGGGCGACGTGGAAGAAATCCCGGTCCTGGAAAGGACCCCCGGGTTGGTCGATGTGCACGGAAAGCGGCACGTCCACGATGTAGCTGCGCTCGTTGAAGCTGAAGGTGGCGTCGGGGGACCCCGGAGACTTGGAGTCCATCAGCCGCAACAGGGCCCATTGGCCGTCGCGCTTCTCTTCGAACGTCTGGTTGACCGTGGCCACCTGCAGCGAAATTCCGTTCTGGTCGGGCATCGGCCAGCGGAGGGAAAGCTTCCGGTCCGTGCCCGGAGGGACGTCCAGCGTCTGGGAGCCCACGCGTAGGGTGACGTGCGCACGCAGGTCGGCGTGCACCGAGATGGAGGTGTTCAGGCCCTTCCAGGCGTTGCCTCCCTTTCCGTAGAAGAAATCGGAGAGCCGCAGGAGCTTGCGCAGGGGCTCCACGGCTCCGGGGTCCATGGAGATCCCCATCCCGTTGAAGCTCACCGCCCGGATGTCGCCGTTCTGCACCTGCACGAGTCCGGCCAGGTCGGCCAGGTAGGCCGCGAGGGACCCGGTCTTGGGGTTGAGCAGGGCGTCCATGTCGGCGATGGCGGCCTCGTTCTCGGCGTAGGGGTCCAGGGGGTATCCTCCCTTCGACAGATTTTGCCAGGGCAGGAGGACCTTCTCCTTGTAGCCGGCCTGGGCCTGGGCCTGGGCCTGCGGGAAGGCGCGACCAGCGACCTGGCGCAACAGCCCCCAGGTGAAGCTCTGGAACCAGGGGCGGAGGTCCGCGGGAAGAGCGTCGCGTCGCGCCGCGGCCTCGTTCCAGGCGTGGACCAGGGGGTTGCGCGCATCCTGGCCCGCGATGCCCTTGGCGAACTGGAAGGCGCCGTCGGCTCCCGTCCATTGGCCGAAGAGGGTTCCCANCTGGGACAGGTCCTTGATGTAGGCGTCCAGAGCGCCCTTGCCGACGTCCGAGGACAATCCTCGCAGCGAGCCGAGTTCGCGCGCCACCTGCACGTCCACCGGGTCGTCCCCGCCCAGGAGCTTGTCGACCGCCCCCACGGTCTTTTCCGCGCTCGCGGCCGCCTTCTGGACGTTCGCGGGCAGGAGCGATTTGGAGGTGTCCTTGGGGGGGGTCAGATCGGTCTCGGCGAGGATCCGCTGGAAGAAGGCCTGGAGTCCGCGGGGATTCTGCGGATTGTAGGGGCTGGCCAAGGTGGCGAGGGTGGACCCGATCCTCTGGTTGTCCGCGGGCAGGGTGCAGGTGGAGGTGTCCAACACGGCCCGCCAGGCGGTGGCGAAGCCTTCCACGTAGCGGCGCTTCAGCTCGGCGATGACGTCCCCGCTGGCGGCGGAGGTCTCCTGGTCCTGGCTTCCCATCACCCAGTCCGATCCGCCCTCGGACATGGATTTGAGGGTGGGACGCACGGCTTCCAGCCAACCCCGACGGGTGTAGGCCGCGGGAATTTCCAGGGGTCGGCAGCCGAGGTCGGTCTGGGGAAGCCCCAGGGAATCCCAATCGAGTTTGGGCAAGGTGTCCGCGGCGGCCAGCAGATGGGCGAAGGTGCCGGTTTGGTTCTTGGCATTCCGCAGTTGCATCCGGGCGGTGGCCACCAGGTTCGCATCCTGGGTCCCCAGCCAGGAGGAATCTCCGTCCGCCGCGCGTTGGGCGATATGCTCGGCCACGCGGGGAAGAACCGAACGCTCGAAGGGAGGAAGCGCACCGGAGTAGCCCAGGTATTCGCTCCACGCTCGAACCAAGGCGTCCGAAAGGCCCTTCTTCCCGACCTTCGGTTCCCCATCCATCCAGCCTTGCCGGGTGGAGAGCAGATAGGCCTTCAGGGCATCGTAGAGGTTCTCGTTGTCCTGGGCGGTATCGCGGGATCGGGTCAGGGCGCGCAGCCTGGTTTCCTGGTCCGAAAAGGCCCCGCGCACCAGCTGGTGCGTCATCGTGTCGAATTGCCGTTCCGCGGCGGGAAGGTTGTTGCCGCGGCGGTAGAATCCGGGGGCGAGAAGCCAGGGGCGACCGTCGTCGATGTCCGTCACCAGGCGGTCGATGTCGTCGAGCGCCGGCAATCCGGCGCGCATGGAAGCCGCATCCGCCCAGGTCGTCGACTTGTCCTGGGCCAGGCGGACCTGCCAGCCCTTCTCCAGGCCGGCGCCCGTCACCCATCCGTGCAGGGCCGACCACACCAGGAGCATGGACAACAGGATGGAGATCACGAAGACGGTGAGCGAAACCACCGATGCCTTCACCTGGCGACCCGCACCGAGTCGGGCCAAGGCGGGCTCGGAATGCAGATGCTCCAGGAACCCCTCCAGCGCCGCCACGGAGGTTTCCGCGACGGGGGATCCGGACTCCGCCACGGGGCTCGCGACATCCTGGAAGGCGGCCGAACCGAAGAACATCGCATCGGCAGTGGCCGCGGAGATCGCGGCGGCCTGGGCCTTCTCCTGGACCAGCTGGGAGGGCAGGAGATAGACCCCGCGCAGGAAAGGGTGTGGTTTGCCCACGAATTGGCTCGCGCAGGACAGGGTGGCGGACTTTGCGCCTTCCTTCACCTTGCGGATGGAATCCAGGAACTGGAAGACCGCCTCCGGCGGAAAGGATTTGTCCCATGCGGAGGCCAGGTGTCCGCTTTCCTTGGAGTCCAGGTCCGCTTCCAGGCGGGCCCAGGCCTGGTCGAACGCGGGGGGAAGGTCTTCCTGCCGGGTCCACGGAAGGGTGGCCCCCGGCGGATCCGGACAGACGCGGAAGAAGGCGTCGCCTCCGGGAAGGGTCTCGGCCCCGTGGAGCCCCAGGTAGATGGGGAATTCGACCCCGGAGGCCTCCGCCAGATACCCGACGGCGGCGTGGATGGCGGGAGGCAAGATCTCCTTCTGGAGCGGTGAAAGCACCAGGGCGGCGTCCACCGGCCGCACCTTCCCGCGTTGGGAAAGCAGCTCCAGCAGAAAACCCGCGCGGGACAGCGTGGCGGGCAGGCGGGGATCGGGAAGCTCGCGCAGCAGCACGAAGATCTCGTCCTTGCGGGTCAGCCAGTTGGCCAGGGCCTGGAACTCGCCGGAGAGTTCGTGCCGCCTGGACTCGGTGGCGTCCACCGCCCCGCTGGACGTCAGGAACCGGCGGGAGGCTTCGAAGTCGGCGGAAACCGTCCAGACCAGACGGCGTTCCCGCAAGGCGGAGCCGGATCGTCCCGGAAGCTCCGACCCCAGCGCTTCCAGCAGCTTGCGCACGTCGGAGGCGAATCCCGTCTTCCACGACTCCTCGAAGTTGTCCGAGGATTGCGCCTTCGCTCCCTTGGACAGGACCTTGATCAAGGCCTTCTGGCGCAGGTACAGCGAGAGGCCGATGCCCACGACCAGCCAAGCCGCGATCCCGGCCGTGCAGATCCAGTTCCAGGCGGGAAGCTTGAGCACCAGCATCCACGCGGCCAAGCCTCCCAGCAGGATCCAGACGACCAGAAGCCAGAACCAGAAGGATTTGAGAGTGCGCATTCCGTCCTCAGAGGTTCTGGGAAAGCCAAACCAGAAGGAAATAGGCGCCCACGGACAGGACCAGGAGGCCCAACCCGATCCAGACCAGGAACCTGCCGGTCCGCTCCTTGGGACGCTTTCCCGGCGCCTGCCTCAGCGAGGGGAACCAGGGCGGTCGCCTCCAGTTCGCGTCCTGGCTCTTCCCGAAGGCGTTGGCGACCAGGCCCTTCAGTTGCGTGGGGTCCTCCACCCGGTACTGGCCGCGAAACCCGAGCAGGATGCAGCGCGCGTAGGTCTCCAGGGCTCCGGCGAGGTCGGCCCGCTGGTGGAGCCGATCCATCCGCGAGAAGAAATTGGTGCCGGCGGACTGGTCGTGGAACTGGGAGACGGCCAGGGAGTGGCCCAGCCAGTCGATGGAGAAGGCGGTGGAGGAGAAGACCATCTCGTCCAGCCAGGCGCAGAGCGCGTAGCGGGCTTCCTCGACGCTGGCGGAGGAGTGTCCGTCCCGGCGGGCCCTCTCGTCGAAGTCGGAAAGCGACTTGGACAGTTCCCGGCGAAGGTCGTCGGCGAGCGGGGGGCAGTTTCCGGCCAGGGAAAGCCCGCGTCGGAACACGGGGCGGGCCAGGATGGAAAGCGGCACCATGGGCTCAGCCTCCCTCGATCAGCAGTTCGATGGACGAGATGTCCAGGTTGGGAGGGGTGTAGACGCCCAGGAATCCCTCCTCCAGCAATCCCTGCCAGAGCGGTCCGCCGGTGCCGAGCTCGAAGCAGACCTGGCCGGTGGCGCGGAAGAAGGCGGGCGAGGGGACCATCCGCGCCTCCACTCCCGGCAGGGCGCTGACGATGATGGCCTGGAGCTTGGTGCGCGGCGCGGTCTTGGCGTGCTGGCCGAAGAGCTTGACCAGTTGCTCGACCGCGAGCCCGGAGCGGATCGCGAGGTAGAATTTCTTCCCCGCCTGCCAGGTTTGGGAGGGCAGTTGCAGGCTGAACAGGACGGGCGCTTCGCGGTTCATCGCCTTGACGAGGTTGTCGGTCCGGATCTCGCTGGAGAGCACCCGCACGAGCCATCGGAGCGGCCCCAGGATGGACCTCGCCGGATCGGAGTGGTCGTAGCCGGACGGCAGGGGCTCGGCCCCGCGGGTGAAGACCAGGCCGCCCATCAGGCGAAGGAGATCCGCGTGGAGTTCGGCGGGGTGGATCTGGAGGGTTCCCACGGCGCGTTCCAAGGCGGGCAGGTGGGTGCGCAGGTGGAGGCACTCCAGCCATTGGCGGAGTCCCTGGACATCCACGGACGGATTCTGACGTTCCAGCTCGCGGCTGCGCTCCCGGACGGAGTCGGCGAGCTTCGCCACCTGTTCGGCGAGGGGCGCCCAGGCGTTGACGTCCAGCAGGATCGGAAGGAAATCGTCGGCCAGGGCCGGCTGTCCCTGGCGCCCGCGCACGATGTCCGCGACGGGGAGGAGGAGGAATCCGTCGTTCGCTTCCGTGGACAGGCGCAGCGCGAGGTTGGGCGCCATGAGACCCACTTCGCGACGGGATCTGCCCGTGGCGGAATCGGGCAGGTTGCGCGGGAATTCGACGAAGGCGGCGTCGGGTCCGAGGTTCGCGCCGGAATCCGACGGAGTGGGCATTGCCAGGAACGCGCGCACCACGGGAGCGTCCGTACCCTGCGGAAGTTGGCGCGACAGCGCGGATCCGGGCGTGGATGCCGTGTCGAAGCGGATGCCCCCCGGGAAGACGCCGGCGGCTTCGCGGACGGAAACGGTGCCCGACGCCAAGGCGGCCAGGTCGAGCTGGATGCGCGAGAAGCCGAAGCCCCTGGCGGGCGGCTGCCCGAAATGCCGTTGCAGGTCCTCGCGCGCCGATTCGTCGGCACGTTGGAAATGCTGGGGCAGCAGGGCCAGACCTTCCTTCCACGCGACTTTGCCGGTCATGATCGGACGAACCTCGTTTGGGAAAGTGTCGAAGTTAGAAACAGCGACAATAGTCTATTTTGTGCCGAGTTGAAACCCTGGTCATCGAGGATCCCCTGATGCGCGATCGTCTTGAAAAACGTACCTGTTTCGCCGTTGGATGGGCAGTCGCGCTGGTCGCGGCGGGTGTTCGCGCCCAGGACCGCGGCACCTTGGCCATCCACACCGATCCCGACAGCGCCGTGGTCGTGCTGGACGGCGCCAAGGATCCGGAGCCCCAGCGCACGCCGTACTCCAACGAGAACATGGTTCCCGGCACCCATTCCGTCCTCCTGCGCCCGGCGGATCCGGCCTACATGCCGGCGGTGTACACGGTGAACATCGATCCGGGTCGGACCTCGGTGGTGGAACACTCCTTCGAATACCGCACCAAGGCCACCGGAATGGAACTCCTCTCGGTGGCCCCGTGGAAGATGGAGGTGGAAGGCGGGATCGGATACGCACAGTACGTCGGGTTCCCCACAGATTCCGGCACTTCGCCCTACCCGGCGGGCAAGCAGCCATCCGGTTTGGAACTCCCCCTCCAATTGCGGTTCGGTTTCCCCTACGGGTTGGAATCCCATGTCACCATCCCCCTGGCCGAGAGATCCGAGCCCGGCGTCAACTCCAGCATGGCTCTGGGCGACGTGATTCTCGGTGCCAAGTGGACCTATGCTCCTCTCAATTCCGCCGTGGACGTCTCCTACACCCTGGGCAGCACCAAGACCGAGAACCTGGGCGAAAAATCCGATGCCTTGGCACTGACCTTGATCACCAGCCAGCGCTACCAGATGTTCGACCTGGCCGGGAACCTCGGTTATTCGCTCCGCTTCAATTCCATGGATACCGGGAACGTCACGCCCGGCGATGCCGCCTTCGCCCGTGTCCGCGGCGGAGTTCTCTTCTTCGACCAGCTGCTCCCTTATCTCCAGGCGTCGCTCGACTATCGATTCCCCACCACCAAGGGCTCGGCCACGGTGGACTCGGCTTCGTTCCTGGTGACCGCCACGCCCGGAGTCATCTGGTATGCCGGTCAGAACCTGGCCCTGGAGCTCGGCGTCCCCCTGGGCCTGTTGGCGTCCAACCAGGAGACCCATTGGGGGGTGCAGGCTTCGGTGGCGTGGGAGTTCGGCCTGGGATCCAAGCCCGCGCACCCCGCTTCGGCCAAGGCCGCGCCGGTCTCGGCCTATCCCCTGCAGCCCGTGGGGGTGCCCCAGAGCGCGCCCGCCCACCTGCTCTTCTCCAGCCGCGACGTGACCAACGGCGAATACAAGGCCTTCTGCGACAAGACCGGGCACGAATACCCGGCCGATCCCGAATTCGCCGCGCTTCCCAACTACTTCGCCGATCCCCAGTACGCCGACTATCCGGTGGTGAACGTCTCCATCGCCGACGCCAGGACCTATGCCACATGGGTGGGCAAACGTCTGCCCACCGTGGGCGAATGGCGCCGCGAGGTGGAGAACCTCAACCTGACCGGGTCCCAGGTGGCTTGCGGGTTGGATGCTCCGGAACCCGCTGCCAGCCGACTCCAGGGCATCGGGCTCTACAACCTGGTGGGCGACGTGGCGGGATGGGTCGAGAACGACCGCAGTTCCGGATCGGTGGCCTACATCGCCGGCGGGTTCTTCAGCCTGCCCCGGGAACGCTGCCTGGACAAGGGGCGCTGGGTCGACGTCGCCTCTCCGGTGGGGGCCAAGTACATCGGATTCCGTCTGGTGACGGAGGTCAAGTGATGCTCCGAAGCCTTCCGTCGGCCTTCCTGGCCGTCGCGATCTGCTCGATTTCGGTGGCCGCCCGCCCCCTGGACAAGGTGGCCAAGGACGCGCTGACGGTGGGGATCGGAACCGACAACCCTCCCTTCGGGTACAACGAGACCGCCGACCGCAAGGGGCTGGAATACGACCTGGTCGCCGCCCTCGCCGAAGGCATGGGCGTGCATTTTCGCGTGGTCAAGCTCGGATCCCAGCGGGAAGGGGAGGAAAAGCTCCTGGCGGACCGGGTCGACATCGTGATCGGTTCGGTGAAGTCCACCGAGGACCTGCGCGACCGGTTTCTGACGACAGTCCCCTATTTCCGCACCGGGCTGGGGATCATGGTCCTGAAATCCAACCAGTCCGTGTACACCCTCAGCGACCTCAACGGGAGACCGGTGGCGGCGACGCCGGAATCCAACGCCGACAAGCTGATCGAGAACTTCATCCCCAAGGCGAAGTTGGAGCTCGTGCGCACCACCACGGACGGCTTGACGCTCCTGGGCACGGGCGAAGTGGACGCCTTCGTGAACGACCGATCCACCCTCCAGGCGGAATCGGCGCGAAACCCGGCGATGCGCATCCTGGACGTCAGCCTCACCGCCGACAACTACGTGATCCTGGTCAACAAGAAGTCGGGGACCCTCCTGGATGCGTTGAACTCGGAACTGAACCGGATGCGCACGCCTCCGTCGCCGGATTCCCAATGCCCGCTCGCCCTGCTGTGCGCCAAGTACAAGCTCGGATTCACCGTGACCGCCGCCAACCGGCCAGGTTCGGCCGGGGTCGCCGTCGCGCCGGTTTCCCCCAGGGCCACCGCCACCCGGGACGCGCCCCAGGATGTCGAGAGCCGATTGGAGGCGGTGGAGCGCCAGCTCAAGGAGGTCCAGGCGAACCTGGCCCAGATCAACGCCGAACTGAGGGCCTCCGGTCGGTAGGCACCGCTCAGCGCTTGGTGGTGTCCACGACCTGCAGGTTGGGGATCCGACGGGCGAACTGGTACTTGTTCAGCCAGTAGTTCTCGTCCAGGCTCGAGTACTTCACCCCCTGGGAGGACGTGGCGTTCACGAACTTCCCCTCCCCCATGTAGATGCCCACGTGTTCGATGCTGTCCTGGCTGGGGCCGAAGAACACCAGGTCGCCGGGCTGCAGGCCGAACTTGAAGACGGGGACCCCGAAGGAACTCTGCCAGGAGGCCTTGCGGGGGAGCTCCAACCCGTAGGCCTTGCGGAAGACCTGCCGGGAAAAGGCCGAGCAGTCGATTCCCGTCTGGCTGTCGCCGCCCCACACGTAGGGGATGCCCAGGTAGCCGTCCGTCACCTTCTTGAGGGGGGTGATGTCGATCTCGCGGCTGGCGACGAGTTTCTTCCCCAGGTTCCGACCTTCGTCGCGGGTGTAGGCCTGGCGGTTGTCGGCCAGTTGGACGAATTTCGGCCCGCATCCGGACATCACGACCGCCGACACCGTAGCGCAGGCCCCGAAGAGGGCGGATCGCCCCCGCCGCCCGAGGTGGGAACAGGTGACCATGGGGGGAAACATAGCTAGGTTGTGGGTGCCATGTTCCTCAGCCGGACCCATCTCCGATCCGTGCCGATGGCAGCGGTGCTCCTTGTCGGAGCAGGCTGGTCGGCACCGTTCTACGGTCGCGACGCACTGGCCGATCTGCGGCAGTACGGCGTCGCCGTCCGCGTCGTCTGCACGGGTGCCCTGGAGCAGGACCAGGAGTCGTTCGCCAACCACATCCAGAAGCGTCTGGAGGCCCGTTCCGTCCAGGTCTGGCCCCAGGGCTCGGTGACCCTCAAGCTGTTCGTGACCGACATCCAGTCCAACGACGGGCTGTTCGTGGTCCACATGCGCCTGGAGCTCGACCAGGCCGCGTTCCTGGGATCCAACAACAGGCTCGTGGACGCCCCCACCTGGGACGCCTGGAAGATGGGCGAGTACCGGGAAGAGGACCTCATGGGGGAAGTCGACGATCTCACACGACAATTCCTGAACGACTACATCGCGGCCAACTGAAACCGGAGTCTTCCATGAAACGCACGATTCTCCTCCTTCTCGGCGCGCTGGTCGCCGCACGATCGGAACCCCAGGGTCTGGTGGTCATGGACTACCAGTCGCGGGGCATCCTGGACAAGACGGTCCTTCGGGAACTTTGGGACCGGACCTGGCAGATCGCCGCCTCCTTTCCCGAGGCCGCGACGGTGCCGGTGGACGAAACGCGCAAGCGCATCTTCGACCAGAACGTCCTGGTGCCCGTCCGCTGCGACGAGGGCTGTTTCCAGAGGATCGCCATCAAGCTCCAGGCGGCGCAGATCCTGCTGCCATCGGTGGAGAAGACGGGTGACCAGCTCAAGTTCGAATTCGTCCTGGTGCAGGGGGAAACCGGCAGGAAGCTGCAGGACGTCTCCGTCTGGTCGGACGGCCGCGTGGACCGGGCCCTGGCTTCGGGCATGACCAAGGTGCTCGCGGGAACCGGCTCGAGCGAGGCCGTCGAAGTTCCCACCGCGCTCTGGACCACCTTGGGCGTGGGAGCCGCGGGTCTGGCCGGCGCGCTCTGGTTCGGGCTCGAACAGGATCGATCCCCACCCAGGTCCTCGGGCACCACGATCCCACCCCTCTGATCCATCGGCGAAAATCCCCTCCACTCCCCCCCGAAGCAGGTCCGACATGGTTTCCAAGGACATTCGCAAGCTCCTGACCCGGCTCAATCCCGCCACCGCGCGGTTCCTCGAAGGCGCGGTGGGCTCCTGCGTGCACCGCACCCACTACGAAGCCACTCCGGCGCACCTGTTGGCGCAGCTGGTGGAAGACGAGCAAGGCGACGTCGCCGCCATCCTCGAACTGGTGAACGCCGACAGGTCCAGCTTCAGGACCCTCCTGCAGGAGGAGCTTCGCGCCTGCAAGACGGGCAACAGTTCGCGACCGGTCTTCTCCCCGGCGCTGGTGGAACTGCTGGAGCTCGCCTGGGCCGAATCCTCCCTGAACCTGGCGCAGGACCAGATCCGGAGCGGTGCCGTCCTGCTCGCCTCCTATTCCATCCTCAACCAGTTCTCGCCGGAACTGCAGGACTACCTGCGAACCCTCCAGCCCGAGAAGATCCGGACGGAATTCGACAAGATCGCCCAGAAGAGCGCGGAATCCAAGTCGGTTCCCGCCGCCAAGACCGCCGCCGGCAAGGACGGCGGATCGGCCCTGGACAAGTTCACCATCGACTTCACCGAACAGGCGCGCAAGGGCAAGATCGATCCCATCTTCGGCCGCGACGGCGAGATCCGCCAGGCCATCGACATCCTGTCCCGGCGCCGGAAGAACAACCCCATCTTCATCGGGGAGGCGGGGGTGGGGAAGACCGCGGTGGTGGAAGGGCTTGCGCTCAAGATCGTCCAGGGCGACGTGCCGGAGGTCCTGAAGGGCGTCCGGCTGCTCTCCCTGGACCTCGGGCTTCTCTCCGCCGGAGCCGGCGTGCGGGGCGAATTCGAAAGCCGCCTGAAGGGCGTGATCCAGGAGGTCAAGGGGTCTCCGGTCCCTGTCATCCTCTTCATCGACGAGGCCCACACCCTGATCGGGGCCGGCGGCGAAGCGGGCAAGGGCGATGCCGCCAACCTGCTCAAGCCCGAGCTCGCGCGCGGCGAAATGAAGTGCATCGCCGCCACCACCTTCTCCGAATTCCGCAAGTACCTGGAGAAGGATCCCGCCATCGCGCGCCGCTTCCAGCAGGTTGTGATCCCGGAGCCGGACGCCGCATCCGCGGCCGTGATGCTGCGGGGCCTGCGCGAGCGCTACGAGGACTTCCACAAGGTGCGCATCTCGCACGAGGCCGTGGAGGCCGCCTGCGACCTCTCCGACCGCTACGTTCCCGGACGCCAGCTTCCGGACAAGGCGGTGGATCTCCTGGACACGGCCGCGGCCCGTGTCCGCATGGGCTTGACCACCCGTCCCGCAGGGCTGGTGATGCTCGACCAGGAGATCCTGGACATCGGCTCGGAACTCGATTCCCTGGAACACGACGAAAGCCTCAAGCCGGGCGTGGCCAGCCTGGTGCGCAAGGGCGCCCTCCACGAGCGTCGCGAAGCCTTGAAGCAGGAGGTGGGGGAGATCGAAGGGCGCTGGAAGACGGAACTCGCCAAGGTCAACGAGATCCTGGAACTGCCGTCGGACAAGCCGATGGAAGCCCGGCGGAAGCTCTGGGACGAACTGGCCGAGCTGCAGGGGGAGAAGCCCCTGGTGCACGCCTACGTGACCAGACAGGTCCTGACCGAAGTGATCGAGGAATGGACAGGGATCCCCGCGGGCAACATGCTGCGCGACGAAGCCCGACTCCTCCTGGAACTGGAGAACACCTTGAACCGGCGGGTGATCGGGCAATCCTGGGGCGTGGCCGAACTCGCCCAGACCATCCGCTCTTCGCGCATGGGGCTCACCCGGCCGGAAACACCCAAAGGGGTGTTCCTGATCACCGGACCCAGCGGCGTGGGCAAGACCGAGGTCGCCAAGGCAATCGCGGATCTGCTCTACGGCGGGGAGCGCTCTGTGGTGACCCTTTCCATGTCGGAATACCAGGATGCGATCTCCGTGACCGCCCTCAAGGGCGCCAGCGCGGGCTACGTGGGCTACGGCGATGGCGGCACCCTCACGGAAGGCGTGCGGAAGAACCCCTACACGGTGGTGATCCTGGACGAGATCGAGAAGGCCCACAAGGACGTGCTCAACATGTTCTACCAGGTCTTCGACCAGGGCGTCCTGCGCGACGGAGAAGGCCGCGACATCAACTTCAGGAACACCGTGGTGATCATGACCTCCAACCTGGGCCTGGACACCATCACGCGGATGGCCACCGACGCCGAGAACCAATACGCCTACGAGGAGTACTCGGAGGCGATCCTGCCCGAGCTCACCGCCCATTTCCAGCCGGCCTTGCTCGCGCGCTGCAAGGTGGTTCCCTTCCTGCCGCTGGGAACGGATTCGCTGCGCTTCATCGTGAGCCTGAAGCTCGACAAGGTGGCCCGCCGTCTGGCCGACCAACACGGGGTCCAACTGGCCTGTTCCGCGGCGTTGCTGGACCACATCGTGGAGCAGTGCAACCTGGTGCAGAGCGGCGCGAGGCTCCTGGACTCGCTGTTGGACCGCGACATCCTGCCGGGTGTTTCCGCTCTGCTGCTGCGCCGGATCGCCGAAGGCGCCCAAGGGAGCCGCATCGCGGTGGGCCTGGGCGAAGATGGCCGGCCTTTCTTCCGCCTGGACGACGGAGAAGAACCCGTGCCAGAACCCACCACGTAAGGAGTTCCAGCCATGAGCGCGGACACCACCCTCTACAATTTCTCCGTCGACGGCCTGGCCGCCGGAACCTTCGCCGTCCTCAGTTTCGTCGCCGAGGAAGCCCTTTCCAAACCCACGGAATTCACGACCTTCGTGGTGTCGAGGGAAAAGGGCCTGTCCAGGGAGGAGATGGTCGGGAAGGAAGCCGTCTTCTCCATCCACGTCAACGGGGAGCACGCCTTGCACGGGATCGTGGCGGAATTCCACGAGGAGCCCTTCACCGACGTCCTGAGCCGGTACGAGATCGTGGTCAAAAGCCGCCTGGAACTGATGACTTTCGGCGCCCATTGCCGCATCTTCCAGGGCCGGACCGCGCCGCAGATCCTCACCTCCCTTTTGGAGGAGGCCGGGGTGGATCCCAAGTCCTACAAGCTCGACTTGAAGGGAACCTACCCCGCCCTGGACATGCGCGTCCAGTACAACGAGACGGATTTCGCCTTCTTCTCCCGCACCGCCGAGGCGGTGGGCATCTTCCATTTCGAGGAGATCCAAGGCGACGACGTGGTGCTAGTGCTGGCCGACGACAATTCCGCCTTCCCCCCCTCCGAGCAGACGGACCCCCTGGAATACCGGCCCGGGGCGGGTCTCGTGGAACAGACCTACGACGCCATGTATTCGCTGCGCCGTTCCAATTCGCTGCAGCGCGGCAAGGCCCGCTTCTCCGGCTACGACTACGAACAGCCGGGAGCCGTCCAGCGCGGTTCCAACGGAACCGGGAACGGGGAATGGACCCACCACGAGACGGCGGCGAAGAGCGCCGCGGAATTGACGGACATTTCCCGTCGACTCCGGGAGTCGGACAACCTCTCCCACGACCGGGTGACCTGCACCACCCACAATCCCATGCTGCGCGCGGGCGGCAAATTCTCCATCTCCCAGCAGTTCGGCTGGGGCTTCGGGGGCGACTACGTCGCGGTTTCCGTGTTCCACGAAGGTTCCCAGGAAGGGTCCGTCCTGGGGAGCGGTGCCGATTCCCACTACACCAACAGGGTGGTGGCCCAACCCATCGCCCTGCCCTTCCGGCCCGCCATGAAAACGCACCGCCCGCGGATCCCCGGCGTGCTCGTGGCCAAGGTGGACGGCCCCGACGGAGCCTACGCCCACCTGGACGACGCCGGTCGCTACCGGGCGAGGTTCCCCTTCGACGAGAGTTCCAAGGGTCCGGGCGAGGCGACTCCGCCCCTGAGGCTCTCGCAGCCCTACGCGGGTCCGGGGTACGGTCTCCACCTGCCCCTCCACAAGGGTTCCGACCTCGTCCTCGCCTTCGAGGACGGAAACATCGACAAGCCCGTCGCGTTGGGGGCGTTGCCCAATCCGTCCCAGAAAAGTCCGGTCTCGGCGGGAAACAAGAGCCAAGCGGTCTTGAAATCCGCCACCGGGAACCAGCTCCTCCTGGACGACCAGGGCGGCAAGACCCGGGTGATCCTCCAATCCTCCACGGGTCAACAATTGTTCCTGGACGACGTTCCCGACACGGCGGGAGCGCTCCTCCAGACGGTCCACAAGCACCGCCTGCTGCTGGACGACAAGAACGACGCGCTGGAACTGTCGGTTTCCGACGGAGCCCATTCCCTCAAGATCCTGTCGGAGAAGGGGATCCTGACCCTCAGGACCAAATCCGGGCACTTCCTCCAACTGGACGACGACAAGAAGGCCGTGACGTTGCAGACGGCGGGCGGGCATCTGCTGAAGCTCGACGACAGCGGGGGCCTGGTCACCCTCCAGGACGGCAAGGGCAAGCATGTGGTGCAGATCGACGCCGGTGGAGGGATCTCCCTCACCACCGAAGGCGACCTCCAGCTTTCCGCGAAAGGGTCGCTGAAGATGAAGGCGAAGGACGTGAGCATCCAGAGCGACAGCGGGGCCATCGACGTGAAATCCGCCCAGGCCCTGAACCTGGAAGGGATGAACGCCAACCTCAAGGCCGACCAGAACGTCGCCATCCAGGCGGGGATGGAGGCCGGGCTGAAGGCGGGGACCAATCTCCAGTTGGAGGGAACCATCAACGTCGAATCCAAGGCCGGGGTCGCCAACAAGATGACCGGGGTCATGACCAACGTGGAATCGAGCGCCATCAACACCATCAAGGGCGCGATGGTCATGATCAACTGACGTCCAAAACCGGGCGAGACCGCCGGCGGGCGCCGTGACCGTGTCGGAGGATCTTGCCGGCACCCACTTGGCGTGGAGGCCGCCAGGGCGTACATTCCCCCTTCATGTCCAACGGTAACCTTCCGATCACACGGGAAGGCCATGAAAAGCTCGTGGCCGAACTGCACCTGTACAAGACCGTCGAACGCCCCAGGATCATCCAGGCCATCCAGGAGGCCAGGGCCCAGGGCGATCTCTCCGAAAACGCCGAATACGACGCCGCCAAGGAGAAGCAAGGGAAGATCGAAGATCGGATCCGCGAGCTCGAGGACAAGATCGCACGCGCCCAGATCATCGAGATCGACACCTCCACCTCGGAGACGGTGATCTTCGGCACCACGGTGACCGTCTTGGACCAGGCCACCAGCAAGGAACTGCAATACCAGCTGGTGGGTCCCGAGGATGTCGACATCCTGCGCAACCGCATCTCCATCCTGAGTCCCATCGGGAAGGCGCTGGTCGGGAAGCGTCGGGGAGACGCGGTCCAGGTCACCACGCCTCGCGGCGAGAAGAATCTGGTCATCCAGACCTTCCGCTGATGCCCGAACTCGTCCTGATCCACGGCGACAACCCTCCCGAGAGGGAGGTCGTCCTCCAAGGCGAGTTGGAAAAAGCGCTGGGTTCCGGTGTCCAGGTCATGGGTGCGCATGTCTTCCAGGGCGCCGAAGCCGACCCGCAGGCCCTGGTCACCGCTTTGACGCCGAGCCTGTTTTCCGAAACGGGGGCGGTGGTGGTCCAGGGGATCGAAGAATGCCCCGCCGCCATCAACGAAATCCTGCTCGGAGGCGTGCGCGGGGCCCTGGAAAGCGGCATCTCCGTCTTCCTGGTGGGGGAGAAGGGCCCCAACCAGTCCAGCAAGGCCGGCAAGGCCTTGATGAAGCTGGTCAAGGAGGTGGGGAAGGAAAAGGCCTGCCCGGCCCCCAAACTCCACGAATTGCCGGCCTGGGTGGAAAAGCGCGCGAAGTTCCGATTCCGGCGCGCCATGGACAGGGACGCGGTGGAGTTGCTGGTGGAAAGGGTGGGGACCACGGACTACCGCAAGGTGGGCGAGGTCCTGGCCGACCTGGATCGGGAATTGGAAAAGCTCGACTCGCGGCTGGAACCGGGGCAGAAGATCCCGGCGGCCCTGGTGGAGGACCTGGTGGGAGACCGCCGTCCGGTGTCCCTGCAGGACTTCCTGGACGCCATGGCCCACCGCAAGCCCGCCCAGATGGTGAAGGCCCTGCTGCGTCTGCGCGAGGAGGGCATGCCCGGGTTCCTCCTGGCCCAGACCGCTTGGACGGAATTCGTCCAACTCTTCCGGCTCCGCAAGGCCCTGGACCGCGGCGAAAGGGCCGACGGCGCCGCCCGGGACCTGGGCATCAACGAATTCGTGTTCCGCAAGCGCGGCTTCGAGCAGGCCGCGAAATCGCGTCCGGCCGACAGATGGCTTTCGGATATGGCATCCTTGTGCAGGATCGAATCGCAGGACAAGAGGGGCCACTACCAGAACGAGTGGCTACTGGAATTGGAATTCCACCAGATCAGCCGGTAGAGGGGGAGAAGACAATGTCCGAGCTCGTAGAGACTCCGCGTGCGCCCACTGGATGCGTTGGATTGGACAGCATGATGCGAGGTGGTCTCGTGGAAGGCTACTGCGCCGTCGTGGAGGGGTCCCCCGGGACCGGCAAGACCACCTTGGGACTGCAGTTCCTGGTGGAAGGAGCCCGGCGCGGCGAACCCGGCCTGGCCATCACCTTCGAGGAGTTCCCGGAGCAGTACTACGAGAACGCGCAGCAACTGGGCTGGGACCTCCGCGCCCTGGAGGCCGAGGGCCTGCTCAAGGTGCAGTTCTCGGATCCGCTGACCTTCATCCAGGGACTCCAGGACCTGGAGGGCCATGTTTCGGACCTGGTGGAGGAGCTGGGCGCCAAGCGGCTGTTGGTGGATTCCGTCAGCCACTTCGAACGCTTGACGGAAGATGCGCAGACCCTCCGGAGGATCGAGACCGACTTGATCCACGCTCTCAAGCGCGAAGGACTGACCTCCATCCTGCTCAAGGAGAATCCCCACGTGCTGGGCGGTTGGGACCGCAGCGACAACCGTGTGGCCTTCATCGCGGACGCCCTGATCCTGCTGCGCTACATCGAGCTGGAATCGGAAATCAAGCGCGGGGTCGTGGTGCTCAAGCTGCGCGGTTCCGACCACGACAAGGAAATCCGGCAGTACAGCATCCAGCCGGGTGGCATGGTGGTGGGCGACGTCTTCCAGGGCGTGGGCGGCCTGTTCATCGGAACGGGAGCGCGCGGGGAGAAGGGGTAGGCTCAGCGCAACGGCGCAGGGTCCCGGGAGAGGCCGGTGTCGGAAACGACCCGGTCTAAGACGATCAGGTGCGACAGGTCCAGGCTCCCACCTAGGCCGACGTCGCGGAGACTCCAGGAAGACCGATCGGCCAAGGTGGACGCCGCAGGGACGATCACGATCTTTTCGACCCCATCGGCGGCGAGCCGCAGGGTCTGGCCGTCCCAGGACAGGCCCAATTGGAACCAGGACTCGCCTGGATCCCATGCCACCGCGGTGTCGCGACCACCCGCCTGCAGGCTCAGCCACCCGTTCCCGACGCCGACCTGCACGCCTTCTGCAGTCAGGGAATCCGTCCAATCGAGGGCCCAGATGGAGCCGACGGTGGGGGTGAGCTGACGAGCCCTAAGTCCGACGGAGAACACCCCGGTGTCCGGAAGGCCGGAGACGATGGTGCCCAGGGATCCGCCCAGACTGGACCTGAGGAACGCTCCGGAATCGACAGGAGAAACAAGTGTCGACGATGACGATGTCTGGAATGCGCCGAGAATGGTGGTACCGGTGTCCGCGAGCCAGACGAAGCTGAAACCGTTTCCGGGGGAGAACGGGCTACTTGGTGCAGGGCCCGAAACCCGTTTTCTCAAGGACACCTTCCCGGACACGGGTAGACCGAGCCACACCGTTCGATCCGTACCCGTGGCCATTCCGATGTAAACCGGAATTTCCGACCCGGTCGAATCCGTGAATACCGTGGATGGATCCGAGAGCAGGGAATCGGCGACGAGCCAAGGCGAAACGGTCGTGTTCGGTGCACCTGCCAACGCCACACCACCTTGGTAGACGACCTGCGGAGCGTCGACGGAAACCACGAGGGGCGTCGGGCCTGGATTCAGGGTCAAATACGGGGCCCCACCCAGGTCCACGGGAGTGGGGTCGGGCGGCAGGCTGTCGAAGGCGAAGCCGGAGGCGGAGTCCAGGCGAGTGGATCGCGCCAGACCGGGAAGGGAAACCACCGTTCCGGGCGATCCGCCCAATACGGTGCATCGCAGGGGCTGGACAGTGTTTAGGGTGCTGGAAAGCGAGGTGTCGTGGGTTCCGTTCAATTCGATCCGGACCGCGAGTCCCGAAAGGCGGGCCTCCAGGGTCCAGGATCCTGCGCCGAACCGGGTCTGCAAAAGTCCCTGCTCGTCGGTCTCGGCATGGATCCAGGTGGCTGCGGTAGAGCTGTCGACGGCGGTCGAAGGACGGATCGCGACCAGCGCGTGTGCGGCGGGGCCGCCACCGGGAAGCAGGAGGATCGCCGTCAAGGCATTTCCCGCCTCTGTTCCCGTGGTTCCTTCCGCGACCCTGCCTTGTCCGCAACCTGCGAGGAGGACGGGAAGGAGCACCGGCAGCAATCGCTTCCAAATGCGGAGATCAGGCACGCGGAGGATCCTCCGGAAGCGCCAGGGGGACCAGTTGCAGGGAGAGCTGGTAGACGCGGTCGGGTTTGTCCATGGCCGCCACGGTGGCCAGGACGCGGGTCCGGAAATCCTTCACCATCTCGACGATGCGGGGGTATCCCTCGGGCGGAATCGACACGGTCAGGGAAGATAGATCCCGCAGTTCCTTGGGGATGCTCTCGATGGCTTCCAGGGACAGGAGAAGGGATTGCCGGTGGAAGTGGCGAACCATGGGCGCCTGCGCCGGCGAACCATCCTTCAGGAAGGCGTCCCGGACCTGCCAGATTCCGTCTGGATTGCGCTGGACGAGCCCCAGTCGTTCCAGGGTCCGTGCCGCTTCTCGGACCCGTCGTGCCGTCTGTCGCGGACGGAGCAGGCTTCCCAGTCGCGCCCAATCGTCCCCGAATTTCCCGCACGATAGGAGCGAACGCAGAGCGACGTGGATCCAGCTTTCCCAATAGGTGGCTTGGATGTCGTCCAGAGGCACGGGCGAGACCTTGCGGAGCTCCGCCATGCGCGCGAAGCACGCCTGCGCCTCGCGGTGGCCCTTGGCCTTGGCGTGGTGCACGCACAGGCGGAAGTATTCGGCCTCGTTCCCCTCCAGCTTGAGCAGGTCGCAGACCGGTTGGATCCGGGAATGCGACAGATGCCGCTCCTGGGCCAGGATCTTGGACAGGAGGCTGGGATCCATGGCCAGATGCGATGCCATCCAGCGCAGCGAAACCGCCGGGCGTTCCTTCCGCTCGCGTTCCAGCCACTCGCGCAGGAAGACGCGGTAGTCGGTGGCGGTCCAGACGGAGTCCATCCTTCCAACTTGCCTTTTCCGGGGCGTCGCGGAAAGATTCCCGGTCCGACGGGTGTGGACATGTTGTCCCGAAGCCATTTTGGGGAATGGACAGAATGTCCACAGGAAGGAGGGTTGCGGGCCACGGTTCGTCCCGGAATTGCGCGAACTTTGGAAAGTCGTCCATCCCCATTGAAAGGAGTCTTCCATGCGTATCATCCCATCCCTTCTTTTGGCCGCGGGCCTCGCCGCCGCCGTCCAGGTCCCTGTCCTGTCCGAACCGCGGAGCCTACCTGTGAAGTGGGAGTTCTACAACTCGGTTGCCGCATGGGGTGACACGCTCTTCGATCTGTCGGTAGGAAAGATTTTCCGGTATACACGTTCCACCAACGGTGTGAACCTTGTGGACTCGATCGCATCCGGTTTCGGGGAGGCCCTTCTGAAATCCGCGCCTGGCGCACCCTACTCGATGGTTACCGTGGATGAAGATTCTTCGAAAATCTCATCGGTGCCTCTGGACGGATCCGCCATGGCGCTCCAGTCGAGCAAGTTCTATCTGGGAAATGTCTGGGCCGGAGGTGGATGGGTCTTCAATCCGGCGGATTCCCAATCCACCAACCCAGAAAAAGCGGTTGTGGTCTGCGGAGACCTTCAAGCATTTCGCCTCCGACAGATCAACCCTGGAACAGGATTGTGGATGCCGGACGACTCGTTGGTTTCAAAAGTGACCTATCCCGGCCCCACGTACCATCTTGCGCACAATTCAGTTGTCGTACCTGCATCCCTGGGTTTGAATACCCATTGCGACATCGATGGTTCCAGTCGGTGGGGGGTGATCGCATTGGTGCCGGAACAACCGGGTTCAGATAGCTACATGTATGTCGGGTCGGGAAATGCCTGGAATCTATTGAGCATGCCGATGGACAGCATCCCGTTCAGCGCGGACGTGATCTTCTCCGGATGGTCCGGACAATGGTTGGCTGGTCAATCTGGGGGCCATTGCGTACTTCGCAGGACAGCCAGTGGTGTGCTTGATTCGGATTCGATCTCCAATC
>JGI12269J14319_10000389_pt1 | contig 41730 bp, 36 predicted proteins | sample PeaSoiSIISIP2007_FD_14319 | JGI IMG/M metagenome (IMG submission 14319)
TGTTCCACATTCACACCCTGAACGGGTTCTTCAACCTGTCCACTTGGCTCACCGCCATCGTGGGGGCAGCCGTCCTGCTGCTCGCCTACCGCCTGATCACCGGCCGGTCCGGCCGGTCTGGCCGGTCTGGCCGGTTCGCACATCGCTGAAAGAGCTGGGGTGTGTCCAGCTCACGGAGCTGGCCCTGCCGATTTGCCAGCTGTCGGCAACCACGAAACGCCCCCATCGGTGAGTGCCTGACTGGCAGTTGTCCAGGATCGTCGCTGGCTGATCGAAGAAACCTGCCGGTCCGGCCAGTTCCGCAGCTGCGGTAGCCGAGCAGGCGGTGACGGCAGTCAGCCTCGCAGTCACTTCGGTCGGCTCGATAGCAGGATCAGTCGTCATCTATGCCCGGCCCGGATCAGCGTGCGGTTGCCTGTTAGCGGTGGCAGGTCAGCTGGTCGCCGGACTGAATCGAGAGTGCAGGATCGATGATCGAATATAAATTCGATCATCGATCTATTTTGTCAGTACCTCTCGCTATGATGGTCGAAGACCAGTGGACAGGCCGAGCAGCGAGAGGAGGTGGCCACGATGCCAGGCGCAGACCGCGAAATGCCGACGGAGACCGCCCTGGTGAATGCTGATCAGGCGATCGGCGATGATGTCGTGGCCGCAGAGTTGCTGCAGGGTCTGTCCTGGTCATGGGAGCTGGATTTCGAGACTCTGCTAGCCGCGCTGAACGACCCGGCACCGTGGAACCGTCCTGCGCGCAGCGCTGGATCCGCCAGCCAGACCGACACCGCCACTGTCATCGACGCGGCCTCTGCTCCGGGCTCCGGTGCGGTCGACGCGGCCGCTGCTGGCGCCAGCGCCGTCGACCCCAGCAATGACGGCGCAGTTGATGCGGCTGACGGTGATGGTGCCGCGGACGGTGGTGACACTGACAGCGCCGATGCGGAACTAGCGGAACTGATGGAGGCGATCGAGGCGGGACGGACCCGCCAGGTGCCGCTCTCGGTGGCAGCCGGGCGCGTCGCGGAGTCCCTCCCACCAGGCCCTGATCTGACAGGTTGGTTGGCGACCAGCCCGGTCGGCGACCTGGAGGATGGCGCGCTGGCCGGAGTGGCTGCGGCGTATCGTCGGCTGGCGTCCTGGGCACAGGCCGGGGAACTCGCGGCGGTTGCCCAGATCGCGTCCCGATCTGCGGCAGCCGACGACAAGATTGGCGTCGGTGCCGAGGGCCGCCCGACCAGGATGCCTGACGAAGCTTGTGCGCAGATCTCGCTGGCGCTGACCATGTCGCAGTGCGGTGCGTCCTGGTGGACCGATCTGGCGATCACTCTGAATTGGAAGCTGGCGGCGACCGGTGCCGCGTTGCGGGCAGGTGAGATCGACCTGTCGCGAGCACGCCTGATCGCCGAGGCCACCGGACCGCTGGATGAAGACACCGCTCGGGTGGTCGAGGCACGGGTTCTGCCGGCCGCTGGGCATCAGACGACCGCCCAGCTACGCGCTGCTCTTCGCCGTGCCGTCATCGCCGCTGACCCCGAGGGAGCAGACCGGCGCCGGGAGGAAGCTGAGCGCAGAGCAAAAGTCAGCCTGTACCCAGATCATGAAGGCACCGCATCGCTGGCGGGGTACAGCCTGCCTGGCACCAGGGCCGCCGCGGCCATGGCCCGGATCAGCGCTCTCGCTCGCGCGATGAAGGCCTCCGGCGCTGGCGGCGGCATCGACCTGCTCCGCGCTCATGTGTTTCTCGGTCTGCTGCTCGGCACCCTGCCCTACATACCGCCTGCCCCCGAGAGCCCGCCCGACCAGCCGGGACCCGACGGCTCGCTCGCTCGGCCGGGACCTGGCGGCTCAGACCGGCCGGGATCCGATGTACCAGGATCCGGCGGCTCGCCCGACCAGCAAGGACCCGATGGACCGGCTGCCGGTCCAGATCGGGATCCCGACGATCCTGGTCCCAGCCAACCCGACCCTGATTGTGGCGACGAGTGCCACCTTGATGACGACCCGTGCTCCCCGGCCGCCAACCTGCTCGACTCAGATGATGAAGACGATGGCTGGGCCGACCCCCGGCCAGCGCCAGCTTGGCCAGAGGTAACGGCGTTCCTGCCACCCGCACCGCCCGCCATGGGAGACCTGCGGCCTGGCTCCGGTGGGCTGCTCGATCTGACTCTGCCTTGGGCCACTCTGGCCGGTGAGTCGGCCGAGCCCGGCCACCTCAGTCGGATCGGCCCGATCACGCCTACCCAGGCGTGTCACCTCGCTGACCTCGCTGCCAGCGACACCACCGTTCAATGGCGCATCATCCTGACCAACCCGGTCGGCCAGGCCAGGGCGGTCGCTCGCCTCCCACGGGCATCGGTTCGGGCCGGGCCTGCGGCGCCGTCCGCTGACCCGGATGTCTCAGCTGGGCTGGTCGGGCGCGTCACCCTGACCATCTCCGAGGAAGCATTGAGCCGGCCTCCGCCCCCTGCGGCGCCGGTCATCCTGGCCCGGACACTGCGAGCCGCTGCGCAGGCAGCCAGCCGTGCCGCGGAGCAAGCCGCAGCCGACGCCTTCGCCGACAGCGGTTGCGCACACACGGAGGCCAGCCCTGCTTACCGGCCTCCGCCCCGGCTCAAGGAGAAGGTCACCGCTCGGGATGTCACCTGCAGGTTCCCGACCTGTCGGCAGCCCGTCTGGCGGTGTGATCTCGACCACACGATTCCTTTCGGCCAGGACGGCCAAGGCGGCCGGACATGCGCCTGCAATCTCGGCGGGCTTTGTCGGACTCATCACCAGCTCAAGCAGCACCCCGACTGGAACCTGACTCAGCCCTCACCAGGTCACTTCCAGTGGACCACCCCGACTGGCCGCGCCTACGCGACCGGACCTGACAGCTACCCGGTCTAAGCGGGGGTAGCAGCGATGGGATGGGACAACCCGCCGGTGCCGTGGCGAGAGTTTGAGCGACGCCTGTCCTGGCGACCGGGTACCGGGGGAACAGCGGAGGCAGACGATAACGGCAGGCCAGCGCAGGTCGGTGGTTCTGGAGCAGGTGGCTCTGGGACAGGCGGGTCGGGCGGTAGCGGGTCCGCGCGGAGCGGGTCGGGCCAGAGCGAGACGGAGGGCCGGAGCGGGACCGAGGGCGAGAGCGGTGCGGGAGGCCTGAGCCGGGCGGGCGGAAGCGGGACTGCTGGCCGGAGCGGGACGGAGGGCCGGAGCGGGACGAGCCGGGCCGGAGCTGAGCAGGACTCCCAGATTCCCTGGGCAGAACTGCACTGCCACTCGTCTTACAGCTTCCTCGATGGCGCGTCCGGCCCGGCCGACCTGATCGAAGAGGCTGCCGAACGCGGTCTGACAGCCATCGCCATTACCGATCACGACGGCATGTACGGAGTACCGCAGTTCGCCCAGTCGGCGGCTCGCTTGCGGGGGACCGAACTGCGGACCGTCTTCGGTGCCGAGCTGAGCCTGGATATTCCTGGAGCGGTGAACCGCGCCCCTCCCCGCCGCGGCGCGGTGAGCATGGGTGTTGGTGCGGTGAGCACGGGTGTCGGTGCGGTGAGCACTCACGGGGGCGTGGTGCCGCCGAGGCCGGGAACACCGAGGGCTGGCATCCCCGATCCGGTCGGGCGGCATTTGCTAGTGCTGGCCCGCGATCCTGAGGGTTACCGGCGGCTGTGCGAGGTGATCAGTGCAGCTCATCTCGCCGGGGGAGAGAAGGGCCGTCCCGAGTACGACCTCAAGGTCCTGGCGGAGGCTCATGACGGGCACTGGGTTATCCTCACCGGCTGTCGTAAGGGGGCCGTGCCCGCAGCGCTGGGGTCGGCCGGGGGGCTGGGGTCGGCCGGGGGGCTGGGGTCGGCCGGGGGCCTGGGGTCGGCTGGGCTGGGGTCGGCTGGCGGGCTGGACGCGGCGGCGGAACTGCGGGTGCTGATCGACATGTTCGGTCGCGACAACGTGATGGTCGAGCTGATCGATCACGATCAGCCGGACGACGACGAGCGGAATGACGCGCTCTTCGCCCTAGCCCAAAGCTCCGGTCTCGGTGTGATCGCGACGAACAACGTGCACTACGCGACGCCGGCGCAGGCTCGGCTTGGGCAGGTGCTCGCCGCGATCAGGGCCCGCAGCAGCCTGGATGAGATGGACGGCTGGCTGGCCGCGTCCGGAGCGGCCTACATCAGGTCCGGCGCCGAGATGGCGCACCGGCTGCGCCGTTACCCGGGAGTGAGGGAGCGGACTGTCGAGCTGGCCGCCGAGTGCGCGTTCGACTTCAAGGTGATCGCGCCTAAGCTGCCCGATTTCCCGGTACCAGAGACCCACAACGAGATGAGCTGGCTGCGTGTCCTGGTCGCGCGCAAGGCCCCGCAAAGATACGGCCCCGAAACCGCCGAACGCATCCCCGGTGCCTATCGCCAGATCGAGCGCGAACTCGGCGTCATCCGTCAGCTCGGATTCGCCGGCTACTTCCTGATCGTGCACGACATCGTGGAGTTCTGCGAAAAGAACGGCATTCTCTGCCAGGGACGTGGTTCGGCCGCCAATTCGGCCGTCTGCTATGCGCTGGGCATTACCAGTGTTGATCCCGTTATGCATGGATTGTTGTTTGAGCGGTTTCTCTCCGCAGGCCGGGACGGCCCGCCGGACATCGACCTGGATATCGAGCACCGCAGGCGCGAGGAGGTCATCCAGTACGTCTACCGCGCCTACGGAAGACAGCGGGCCGCGCAGGTGGCGAACGTGATCTGCTACCGGCCGCGGATGGCGCTGCGCGACGCAGGCCGGGCGCTTGGTTACTCGCCAGAAGAACAAAACCGGTGGTCACGGCAGGTCGGGCCGCGGCAGTACGCGGCCGGGCAGCCGGTCCCGCCCGATGCCGGCGTCCCCGAGCCGGTCGTCGAACTGGCGATGCGGATGCAGCAGCTACCCAGGCACCTGGGCATTCACTCCGGCGGGATGGTGATCTGCGACCGGCCAGTCGGCGAGGTGTGCCCGGTGGAGTGGGCGCGGATGCCGGGCCGCACGGTGCTGCAGTGGGACAAAGACGACTGCGCGTACGCGGGCCTGGTCAAGTTCGACCTGCTGGGGCTTGGCATGCTGACCGCGCTGCGGGACTGCTTCGAGCTGGTTGAGGCGGCGCACGGTATCCGGTGGGACCTGCCTTCGATCCCGCAGTCCGATCCCGGGGTCTACGACATGCTGTGCGAGGCCGACACCGTCGGGGTGTTCCAGGTCGAGTCGCGTGCTCAGATGGCTACTCTCCCGCGGCTGCGGCCGAGGGAGTTCTATGACCTCGTGGTGGAGGTGGCGCTGATCCGCCCCGGCCCGATCCAGGGCGGCTCGGTGCACCCGTACATGCGCCGCCGCCGTGGTGATGAGCCGCCGGACCTGCCGCACGAATCGATGCGCCAGGCGCTGGGCAAGACGCTCGGGGTGCCGCTGTTCCAAGAGCAGATGATGCAGATCGCGATCGACTGCGCCGGGTTCTCCGCCACTGAGGCCGATCGGCTGCGCCAGGCGATGAGCTCCCGCCGCGCCCCGGAACGGATCGAGGAACTGCGCGCCAGGCTGCTTGACGGAATGGCCGAGCGGGGGATCTCCGGCGACATCGCTGAGGACATCTATCACAAGATCCTGGCGTTCTCTAACTACGGCTTCCCTGAGTCGCACGCGATCAGCTTCGCCTACCTGGTCTACGCCAGTGCCTGGCTGAAGTGTTACTACCCGGCCGCGTTCACCGCCGCCCTGCTCCGAGCCCAGCCGATGGGGTTCTATTCACCGGCCAGCCTGATCAGCGATGTCCGCAGGCACGGCGTCGAGGTCCGTGGCGTCGACGTCAACGCCAGCGCCGTACTCGCGGTGCTTGAGAGCCCCGCGAAGAGCCTAACCATCGGCGATAACGGCTCGCCCGGCGTCAGTCCAGCCACCGAACGGCCAGTGCCATCCGGGGGACTCGTGTCTGCTGCTGCGACCCCCGGTGGTGACACAGCGTCAGTGCCATCCGGGGGACAACCAGTCCCGCGCCAGCCGGCCATCAGGATCGGCCTGTCCGAGGTGCGTAACCTGGGATCACGGGCCGCCGCCGAGATAGTCGCTGGCCAGCCGTACTCCGATCTTGAGGATTTCGCCCGGCGGACGGCGCTGCCCGCCCCGGCGCTTGAGGCGCTGGCGACGGCCGGGGCGTTCGGCTGCTTCGGGATCGCCCGGCGCGAGGCGCTGTGGGCGGCCGGGGCGGCGGCGGCGATCAGGTCAGGGCAGCTTCCCGGTACCACCGTGGGCCTGATGTCCCCGCCGCTGCGGGCAATGACGGCAGCAGAAGAGACGTTCGCCGATCTGTGGGCAACCGGGACCTACGGGACGCATCCGATCGAGCACATTCGTGAACTGCTGGCCGAGCGCGGGGTATCCCCGGCTTCAGCGCTGAAGACAGCGCGGTCCGGGGCCGCCGTCGTCGTTGGCGGCCTGGTCACGCACCGGCAGCAGCCGGGAACCGCGCGCGGTGTGGTCTTCCTCAGCTTGGAGGACGAGACCGGCATGGCGAACGTGATCTGCCCGCCGGACGTGTGGCAGCGGTACCGCAGGATCGGGGTGGATGCCAGCGCGCTGCTGGTGTCCGGACGGGTGGAACGGCTCGACGGGGCGGTCAGCCTGCTCGCCACCGGCCTGCGGCGGCTGAGAGTTGTCGCCGCTGCCCGCAGCCGCGATTTCCGCTGACCGCGGCTAGGCGGACCGGTCAGCCAAGCGTCCGCGGGTCGGGTCGGCGTCGGTGCCGATCAGGCTGAGCTTGAGCCTGATCTCGTCGGCTGCGGGGTCACGCAGCTCGTCGAGCAGGACCAGCGCCTGTTGCCACGAGTCGCGTGCGTGTTCAGGACGGCCGACCGCATTCTGGGCATCGCCAAGATGCGTCAGCGCTTCGCTCTCGGCAAACCGGTCACCAACCCGGCGACTTACGTCGGCGGCGCGAACGCAGCAGGTAATCGCCTTGGCATGATCGCCGAGGCGCTGGTAGGCATGGCCGAGGCTATCCAGGGTCGAGGCTTCGCGTCGCAGGTCGCCAAGCATCCGGCTGATGCGCAGAGCCTCCTGGCACGGGGCCACGGCTGCCTCGTAATCGCCGAGCTGGATCCGGCACCAGCCGATCGCGTTGAGCGCTGCCGCCAAGCCGAGCCGGTCCCCGGCCGCCCGTTCCAGGTCCAGCACCTGCTCGGCATAGCCGAGTGCCTCAAGGTACCGATGCTGCCGCTCGAAGGTGTGCGCGACATTGAGCAAGCAGCGCGCCTTCGCCGCCTGATCGCCGAGCCGCTCGAACAAGATGGCGGCCTGGTGCAGGTGAACTCGCGCCTCCTCGGATGACCCGAGCCGCGAGTAGGCACATCCGAGGCTGCGGTTCACGTAGGCCTGTCCGGCCTGATCGCGAAGACGCTGAGCTGCCGCGAGCCCGATCCGCTGCGTCATCTCCCAGTCGCTCCAGTACCCACACATGTCCAGGTAGTTCGCCAGCATGCAAGGAAGCTGCCAGGCGTGGGAGTCGAAGCCAAGCTCCGCTGCCTGTGCAGTCACGGCCAGCAGCACCCGGTGTTCGGCATCGAACCACGCCAGCGCCTCGCCGCGGTCGGCGAAGCACTCGCGAATCGTGTCGCGCCCGGGCGGCGACAGGTTGACCGAATGCCGGACCGGGTCGACCAGCACAGATGCGTCACTCGCGGCGTGCAGATAGTAATCGAGCGCGCGGTGAACGGCGGCGGCGCTGTCGGTGGTGCCGTCGTCAATACTGCTCTCGTCATCGGCGGCCTGGGCTAGGTCCATCGCGTAGGCACGCAGCAGGTCGTGATTGACATACCGGTGCTGGGCATGCTCGCGCAGCAGCCCGGCCCGGATCAGCTCGTCGAGCAGCCTCCTGGTCCCGCTTGGCGCCAGGCCAGCGAGGCTGGCGGCGGCCGGGAAGCTGATGTCCGGGCCGGGATGCACGGCAAGCAGGCGGAACAAGCGCGCGGCTGGCGGGCTCAGGCTGCGATAGGACCAGGAGAACACCGCGCGCACGTCGCTGGCCGGGTCGCCGGCATCCAGTGCGTCGAGTCTTTCTCGCACATCGCGCAGTTCAGCCGCCAGCGTGGCCAACGACATATCCTGCCGAGCCGCGGCGCGCGCCGCCACCACGCTGAGGGCAAGCGGCAGGCCGGCGCAGCGTTCGGTGAGCCTGACCGTCGCAGCAGGCTCGGCGCTAACCCGCACCTGGCCGAGGCGGCCGACCAGCAGGTTGACTGCCTCCGCCTCGGTCAGGACATCGAGGGTCACCAACTGCGCGCCGTGGGAGGCGACAAGGCCGGCCAGTTGACTGCGGCTGGTAACCACTGTCAGGCAGGTCGGATTGCCCGGCAGCAGCAGGCGCACCTGTTCGGCGTCGCGTGCATTGTCTAGAACGACCAGCATGGCGCGGTCGGCGAGAATACTGCGATACAGCGCTGCTTGCTGCGCCAGCCCGACTGGTCGGTGAGCCGGCTGGACGGCAAGCGCGTCGAGGAAGCCGTGCAGAGCGGCGGCCGGAGCTAGCGGCTCGCCGACCGGGCTGTATCCGTGCAAATCCGCGTAGAGCTGACCGTCGGGAAAGTGTTCAGCTACCTGGTGCGCCCAGTGGACAGCGAGAGCGGTCTTGCCTATCCCGGCGGTTCCGCCGATCGCTGCGATCGCCATCGCGTGGCTTGCGGCCTCGGTCTGGGCAAGCAGCAGATCCAAGGTCGCCAGTTCCCTTGTCCTGCCAGTGAAGTGCCTGACCGCGGCCGGCAGCTGGCGTGGCACCACTGGTGCCACGCCCGCTGACGGATCAAGGGCCCAGCGGCTGCCCGGCAGCTCAGCGCTGACTGGCAGGCCGTGTGCCGCCTGGGTCAGCTGGTCGCGCGCGGCGCCCGACAGCCCAAGCCCGTCGGCAAGCAGCCGAACGGATCGGGTGAATGGCGTGCCCGTATGACCGCGCTCCATGTCGCTGATCGCCCGGATACTCAGCCCGGATCGCTGCGCGAGCTCTTCCTGTGTCAATCCCGCGGCAAGACGGCGGCTACGCAGCAGCGAACCGAAGACCTGATCGGGGTCGGGGCCAGAACTCACCACGTCACCGCCTCAAGGCCTGCGGACTGCTTTGCCAGGGTTCATCGAGTCTGGCACATCGGCATTCCGCCGGTCACCTGGCGGCAGCCCGATGCGGGACTACTGCCCGATCCGGCGCCGTGGCATTCTTGGTGCCAGCGGGCGGCGCGAGCCAGCGGCGGCCTGAAGGCCGCGCGGCCGAGATTGCCGCGCACAGGACTGTGGAGTAGCGGGTGACGACGACGTTCGGTGACGTGGCCGTGTGTGTGCGCGATGATTACGTGGCGACGGTCGAGATCCGGCGCCCGCCGGACAACTTCTTCGACGCTGCGCTCATCGGGTCGCTGGCAGACGCCTACGGCTGGCTCGATGAGCAGGCGGTCACGCGCGCGATCGTACTCTGCTCGGAAGGCAAGCACTTCTGCGCCGGCGCGGACTTCACCGGTCGCTCGGACCGCGCCGGCCAGGTCGGTGCGAGCCGCAGCGCCCGCAAGCTTTACGACGAAGCGGCGCGGCTGTTCGATGCGCGGATCCCGGTGGTCGCGGCGGTGCAGGGCGCTGCGGTTGGCGGCGGCCTCGGCCTGGCCTGTGCAGCCGACTTCCGGGTAGCGAGCCCGCAGGCCAGGTTCTGCGCCAACTTCGCCCGGATCGGGTTGCACCATGGGTTCGGGCTGAGCGTCACGCTGCCGGCCATCGTCGGCCAGCAGCGGGCGCTCGACTTGCTCTACACCGGGCGCCGGGTGGGCGGCGAGGAAGCCGTCCGGCTCGGACTTGCCGACCGGCTGGCCAGTCCGGCCGAGCTGCGCGCCGCCGCGCACGAGTTCGCCGCCGAGATCGCCGCGTCGGCACCGCTGGCCGTGCGGTCGATCCGGGCGACGATGCGGGCTGGCCTGGCAGGCCGGGTGCGGCTGGCGATTGATGCCGAGCTGGCGGAGCAGGAGCAGCTGTGGCAGACGGCGGATTTCGCCGAGGGCATCCGCGCGTCGGCCGAGCGCAGGCCGCCGCGGTTCGATGGCCGATGACGCAGCAGCGATGACGCAGCAAGCAGCCGACGTCCTGGCGGAGCTGCGGCAGTGGATCGCCGCCAGCTGGGATCCTGAACTCAGCCTTGCGGACTGGCGGGGGCTGCTTGCGGACGCTGGCTGGGCCTGCCCGGCATGGCCGCATCAGTGGTGCGGCAGATCGCTGCCTGCATCGGTAACCGCTGCCGTCGCCGACGAGCTGGCGGCGGCAGGTGTCCCTGGGCCACCCGAGGGGGTCGGCCTGGCGCTGGCCGCGCCGGTGATCCTGGAGCAGGGCAGCGACGACCTGAAGCGCCGGTTCATCCGGACCACTGTCACCGGCGAGATCACCTGGTGCCAGCTGTTCAGCGAGCCTGGCGCTGGCTCGGATCTGGCCGGATTGACTACCCGGGCGGAGCCGGACGGCGACACCTGGCTGGTGACCGGGCAGAAGGTCTGGTCGACCGGCGCAGCGACGGCTGACTTCGGGCTGCTGCTCGCCCGCACCGACCGGGATGTCCCCAAGCACCGTGGCATCACCTGCTTCGTGCTGCCTATGCGCCAGCCCGGAGTCGACGTGCGGCCGCTGCGGCAGATGAACGGGCACAGCTCGTTCAACGAGGTCTTCCTCGATCGGGCGCGCGTTCCGGCGGGCAACGTGATCGGCGAACCTGGCGGCGGCTGGCCGGTCGCGCTCGCCACGCTGGCCCGCGAGCGCCGGCTGGCGGTCTTCCGGCCGGTGCCGGCGTTCACGGGTCGTGCCTGGCGGGAAGCGATCGCCGAGCGGACCGCTGCCGCCGAGCCGCACAAGTGGTATCCGCAGCGGGCCGGCCGACCCGACCTGGTCATCGCGCGCGCTAGGGCGCACGGCAAGGCGGCAGACCCGCTGGTGCGCCAGGAGATTGCCAGGCTCATCGTGATGTCCTGGTCGGCGCGCTGGCTGGCTGACCGCGCTGCGGTGACACGGGCGGCCGGCCAGCCGGCCGGCCCGGAGGGCTCGCTTGGCAAGCTGGCCAGCAGCCAGATCGCCCGCCAGGCGGCAAGGGTGCACGCAATGATCGCCGGGGCGTCCGGGATGCTGACCGGGCCAGGATCGCCGCTCGACGGGACGATCGCTGAGGTCTTCCTCTCGGTGCCGGCCATCTCGATCGCCGGCGGTACCGACGAGATCCAGCGCACGATCATCGCCGAGCGAATACTCGGCCTGCCGCGGGAACCCGATGCCAGCAGGGACGTGCCGTTCCGGCAGGTGCCGGCCAGCGGCTCGTGACACCAAGACGCCAAGACGCCAGAGGGAACACAAGGCCTTGACATACCTAGAACGCGGCGGAGCTCGGATCTACTACCAGATCTTCGGGGAGCAGAACGGGAGCCTTCCGGTCCTGCTGAGCCACGGCTTCGGCGCCTCGTCGGCGATGTGGGCGCCGAACATTGCCGCGCTCTCCGCCGGGCGGCAGGTCATCACCTGGGATCTGCGCGGTCATGGCCGCACCGATTGCCCCGCCGGTGAGTACACGCGGGCGGCCTGCGTGGCCGACATGACTGCCGTGCTCGACGCTGCCGGAGTCTCGCGGGCCGTGGTCGGCGGCCTGTCGCTCGGCGGGTACCTGTCCCTGGCGTTCTGGCTCGCTCATCCGCAGCGAGTGGCGGCGCTGCTGCTGTGTGACACCGGTCCAGGTTTTCGCAGCGATCAGGCGCGGCAGCGGTGGAACGACCGGGCGCTCGCGCTCGCCGACCGCCTGGAGCGTGACGGGCTGACCGCGTCCGGCGATAGCCCGGGCCAATGGTCGGCGCAGGCGCGGGCCGCCCGCGGACTGCTCACGCAGCAGGATGCGGGCGTGATCGAGTCGCTGCCGTCGATCGACGTCCCCGTACTCGTGCTGGTCGGTGACCGCGATCACGACTTCCTGCCCGCTGCTGACTACGTGGCGGCGAAGATTCGCGGGGCGACGCTTGCGGTGATCGCTGACGCTGGACACGTGTCCAATGCCGACCAACCTGACCTGTTCAACCAGCGGGTCACGGCGTTCCTTGACCAACTGGACCGGCGCTGATGTCTGACCTGCTGCCGACCGGCGAGCGCAGCACGGCCGCTTCCGTGAACCCGATGATCTCTGCTGCGGTCAAGCCAGCATCCAGCCTCGGCTGTCCGACCCAGCTCAGCGTACGAGGTTGTCGGTGGACCGCACTTGGTTGGTCATCCGAATTCGAACATTTTTCACTGGTTCGATATTCGCGGATATCAGAATTCCGGTAGTACCACCGACTATGAGGATTCTGTCCATGACGCCACGAGTATCTCCTGGTATGCGGGCGTACCCGCTTACTCGGCAATGTCATCTAGCACGATCGTGGAGATAGTAGGTGGTCGTGGCTACGTCTGGTAGCCGACGTCTTGGCAGGCCGAGGGCGATCGTTGCGCTCGGCCTGCTATGCCTGGTTTGCGTCGGGTGCACCGCATCTCATGTCGCGAGTGCTCCACGCAGCCCGGCCAATCGTTCGGCCTCGGCCACCCGGAGCGCTGTTGGCTCAAGCTGGGCGAAGCTATGCGAGGCGCGACCCACGCGGGCCATCCTGGCTGCGCTCAGCCGTTCCGTGCCGCTGTCCCTCCGGGCCGAGGTGGACCCAATCGGACTGTCCGGGAATGGGCGTACGGCGTACGTCTCGCTATGGAGTTCCCAGTTCGCCGGCGTCGCGACTCTGAATCTAACGAGCGGCAAATTGCGGCCAATACAGGCGTTCGCCAATCCTGCGACTGACCAGGCTGACGGCGCGTCAGACGGTCGTTGGCTGGTTTGGGGAAGAGACGTATTCCTTGCAGAGCCTGGACGACTTCACGGTCTATGCCTGGGACTCAGTGACCGGCAGGCTGCGCATGCTTGGACACTCTTTGACGGCTCCCGGCGGGCAGCCATGGCCAAGCCCGTGGCACGCTCCTGCGGTCGGCGGTCATTATGCCGCCTGGGCGCAGGGTTACGGGCCAAACGGCGACGTGGAAGTCATGCTGGCCAACCTGGCGACGGGTAGCGTCACCGCCATACGTAAGGGTCATGCGCAGCCGCCATTCTTTGACGGAAGTCTAGTTGTATGGCCTGAGTCAAGTCGCCCTGCAGTCGATACAACTCTGCATGCGGTCAATGTTGAGAGCGAGAAACCTGCCTCCTTGCCGCTCGTCTTGCGAGGTGTCCGGGGAACAGAGTTCGTCACGACAGATGGTATTCGGACTGCATATTTGAATCCGAGTCTGACTGTCCTAATATTATTCACCAGCTCAAGGTCAGCAGGCACATGAGATACTTAATCTCCCGGCCGGCGTTAATTTCTCGCAGATCGAGATGGCCCGCGATTTGATCGGCTGGACGACAACTGAGGCCACCTATTTGGCTAACACTCGAATAGGTGTATACATTCAGGTAACGCCGAAATACGGTTTCGCGACCAGTTCGGCGTCGGTGATGCTGATCTCCGATTTCGGCGGCAAGAGGGCGCATCCCATTCTGCCGATGCACCTGATCAGCTCGGTTGGCCTGGTCTGGCCGATATGTCACGCCAACTGAACTCAGATCTCGGTCAGCAGCCACCGCAAGCACCGCCCAGCAGATCCTCGCCGCCACGTAGTCAGCGGCAGGCAGAAAATCGTGCGCCATCGTGAAAAACTCGGGACTGAAGGAGACCATCTCCTCGGCGCCGAGTCGACGCTGGTCGAGCGGTGGAACGGCCGAAAGTGGATCAAGCTCCCGAGCAGCTATCCGGACGGTCACGGGCTGGACTACATCCTGAGCGCCATTGGTGCTACCTCATGTTCTGACGCCTGGGCCGTTGGATCAGCCTTCGTTCTGGGCAGTCCGAACACCAGGCGGCCGCTCGCTATCCACTGCTGATGCCCAAGGGGTCTCGCCCGGGTCTCGCCCGGAGTTCATTCTCGGCATCGGACCGCGTTGTGGTCGGATGGAAGCATGTCGGATGGGAGCATGAAGGTCAGGATCGGGATGGCGCTTGGCGCGGCGGGAGGTTCGGCTGGGTTCGGCGCTGCCGTCGACCGCCTGGAAGCCAGCGGCATCGACTCGCTGTGGCTGTCGGAACTGGTGTACGGGCCATCGGTAGAGCCGTTCGTCGGAATGGCGTATGCCCTGTCCAGGACAAGCCGGCTGAAGGTAGGAACCGGCGTCGCCGTCCTGCCGGGTCGGCATCCGGTGCTGGTCGCCAAGCAGATCGCCTCGCTCGCCGCGCTCGCGCCCGGGCGGGTGCTGCCGGTCTTCGGGCTGAAGCCCGCGCGTCCGGCTGAGGTGCCGCTGTTCCCGGTACCGGCCGGCCGGCGCGCCGCCGTGTTCGATGAGTCCCTTGAGCTGCTGCGCCTGCTGCTTCGGCAGCAGCAGGTCTCGTTCGGCGGCGAGTTCTTCTCGGTTCAGTCGGCCAGCATCGGCCGACCACCCGACAAGCCGATCGACATCTGGCTGGGCGGCAGTGCGCCGGGTGCGCTGCGCCGGGTGGGCAGGCTGGGGGACGGCTGGCTGGCCAGTTTCCTGACACCGGCCGAGGCTCGCGTCAGTAGGTTGGCCATCCAGGCTGCAGCAGCGGAGGCAGGCCGCGAAGTGGAGCCCGATCACTTCGGGATCAGCCTGGCTGTCGGACCCGATGGCCTCCCGCCGGAACTGGTCGAGGTCATCGGGCTGCGACGGCCTGGTGTCGCTCCAGCCGACCTCGCGGCTGGCAGCTGGCCGGACGCTCGCCGGCTGATTGAGGAGTACATCGCGGCCGGACTGAGTAAGTTCGTCATCCGGCCGGCCGGACGATCCGATGACCTTCAGTTCATCGACGAATTCGTGACCGAGCTGATGCGGCTGCAGACCTGAGTCGCCGCACACCCGGGTAGCGAGCCCGCGAGCGGTGGCGCCAGCGAAACGCAGCGGGCGAAACGCAGCGGGCGGAAGGCAGCGGGCGGAAGGCAGCGGCGGGTGCGGTCATTCAGGAGATCTTCGCTGACCTCGGTGTCGCGGTTGTGCACGCCCGCGCGGTCGAGTGCGGTTGCTCGCGGCCATGTGGGTCGCCGGCGTCGACTCGGCGAATGGGAGCCGGTGCACGACTACTGCCAGTGACAGCAGGCGGTCGTAGGTGGTCGAGCTGGCCGGCCTGCGTGCGGGCCTTGTTGTCAATCGGATTGTTTGGTAACTTTCCTTACTAATCATCGGAACGGCGGTACTTCAGCGTTTTCGGGAAGCCGAGCGCGGCGGTAGGCCGCGCGGGCGTCCGGTGCCTGCCACGGCCCGACGGAGGTCAGCCATGAGACACGCACCGCTGCGATGGCTGGCCACCGGATCGGCCCTAGTGACAGTCGCGGCCGTGGCTCCGGTGTCGGCGGTCGCCGCCTCGGCCGCGGCCCGGTCGGTCCCCACGCGGGTCGCACCGGTGGTCAGGGTCAATCAGGTCGGGTACACCGTGGGCAGTACGAAGGTGGCCCTCGCGATGCTGCCGGGCCATGTGCGCAGCGTGCGGTTCGCCGTCGTTGGCAGCCATGGCGCCGTGTACTCGGGGCGGTCGACAGACGACGTGGGGCGGTGGAACGCCAGCTACCGTGCGGTGTATCTGCTCGACTTCTCCGGCCTGCACCAGACGGGCAGGTACCGGATCGTGATCGCCGAGCCCGGCGCTGTCGTCTCGCCGCCCTTCCGGATCGCCGGGCCGCGGGCGCTCTATCACCGGCTCGTGCTCAACGGGGTCAGCTATTTCACCTCGGAGCGAGACGGCGGCGACGTCGTACCCGCGGTCCTGGACCGCAGGCCTGCGAACCTCACCGACCGCCGCGCGCTCGTCTACGCGGATCCGCGGTATGACAGCAACGACAATCTGCTCGGCAGGTTCATTAGGATCGGCGGCCCGGTCAATGTCGCAGGCGGCTGGTTTGACGCGGGCGGCGGTTACGAGAAGTTCGCTTATACGACGAGCTACACCGACGCAGTGCTGCTGATGGCGGAACGGGACTTCCCCGGGCAGTACCGGACGCTACGGCCCGAGGCGGAGTTCGGGCTGCGTTGGATCCGCAAGCTGTGGAGCCCGGTACGCAAGGTCATGTACGTGCAGGTCGGCATCGGCAACGGCAACGCCAGCAACACGATCCAGGGTGACTACAATTTCTGGTTCCTGCCGCAGGCAGAGGACCGGATGGACGTCAGGCCAGGTGGAAAGCCCGGTCCCACCGCCTACTACGTCAAGTACCGGCCGGTGTTCGAGGCCGCGCCGCCTGGCCAGCAGATCAGTCCGGACCTGGCTGGGCGCTTCGCCGCCGACTTCGCGCTCGGCGCGCAGCTCGCCGGGCATCCGAAGGCTGCCCGGCGCCTGCTTGCGCTGGCCCGCGGCGTCTTCGCGATGGCCAAGACAACCCACGTTGGCCAGATCCTGACCACCTTCCCGCACGACTACTATCCAGGTTCGCAGTGGGTGAGCGACATGCTCTGGGGAGCGGCCGAGATTGCTCTCGCCGACGAGGCGACGCATGCCCCGGCCGCACTGGTGTACGCCGACCTGCGGGTGGCTGCGAGGTGGGCGCGGGCGTACATCGCCCAGGGTCACCCCGTCGGCGGGGACACCCTCAATCTCTACGACAGCGGTGCCTTCGGCGAGGCTGATCTGCTCCAGGCAATGCGTCAGGCGGCGTTCCCGCCGGTGACCCGGCCTGGTGCGCTGCTGAACGACATGGCCGCGCAGCTCAGGGTCGGCGAGCGATGGGCGAAGGGAGATCCGTTCGCGCTCGGCACCGACCTGGGCGGCAGCGACGCCTCGCCGCACGCGTTCGGCCTGTACATCACCAACGCGCTGTACCGGCGTTACGGCGGTACAGCGGCCTTCCAGGGGTTCGCCCAGCAGCAGCTGAACTTCGCGCTCGGCGCCAATGCCTGGGGCAGCTCGTTCGTCGTCGGAGCGGGTACGACGTTCCCGCACTGCATGCAGAGCGAGATCGCGAACCTGGTCGGTTCGCTGAACGGCCGGGGTGACATTCAGCTCGGAGCGACCACGGACGGCCCGAGCAGTGCTGGCAACTTCGTCGGCCTGGGCGTGGCTCCGGGGATGCTGGCCTGCAGCGCGGGCAACTTCAAGCCGTTCAACACCGCAGCCGTCGGCTACGAGGACAATGTGGTCAGCTGGCCCTCGGTCGAGCCGGCCGATGACTACACAGCCGCGTCGCTCTTCGCGTTCGCACTGGCAGCCGGGCAGCGGTGATCGCCAGGCTCACCGTCGGCGGGTCAATGCGTCTCGAGTTTGGCCGCCGGGCTGTCCGCTGGGTGGAACACGCCAAGTACCCGCATCGTCGTCGGCCCGGTGTTCTCCAGGCAATGCCGCACGCCTGGCGGTAGATGCGTACAGGTACCCGGTGACATGGCGTGTGCGGCGCCGCCGACGTGCACCACGCCTGCTCCTTCCAGCACCAGTACCACCTCGTCGTACGGGTGGCTGTGGTCGGGTGCCCGGCCTGGCGGGATCTCGCCCACGAACTGGGTGGCAGTCGCGCAGCCCTTACCTGGACCGAACAGCACGCGGAAGCGCCGATCTCCGGTCGTCTCGACCTCGCAGTCCCGCAGGTCGCGAATGGCCAGCATGCTTGGTGGGCCGGGCAGCGTGCCGCCCGGCAAGGCCACGGCGTCGAGCCGCAGATCAGCGGGCCCGTCCGCGTGCAGCTGGTAGCGCGCGCCTGGTGGGAGCCAGAGCCCCTGATCAGGCCCGACGGGGACGCCTGGATGTCCCTGCACGTCCACTCGGCCGGTGCCGCCGATCACGAACCACAGCTCTCCGGCGGCTCCGGTCACGCCGTCGAACCGCGATCGCGGCGCGATATCGACGAGCCGCCGCGCCAGCCGAGAGCCGTCCGGTCCTGCGTCAAGCAAGGTCTGCAGTCGTGCTCCGGTTGCGGTGCGATCCGCCTGGATGTCTTCGGCCCTGACCACGGTTCCTGATGTCATGCTCGCTTGCCCTCGGCGGTCTGGATGCAGCGATTGCCGCGCGTCTGACGGTCAATCAAGAGCCTCTGGTTAGGCCGCCGGGGTCGCGCAATCGCGGTGAGGGGCGTCGAGCACTCGGGACAAACGACCAGGTTCATAGCCAGATGGTATTCGTCTCGACGAGTCCGCAGCCACCGCTGTGCCTGCGCCGTCTGCGTCGATGTGCTCGGCGCCATCGGGTTCGGTCCACGGAAATCAGGGACGTGACTCGGGACACATCGGAGTCGCGACTCGGGACAGATCAGGGTCGTGACTCTGGACAGATCAGGGTCGTGACTCGCCGGGGAAGAGGTCCCCGGCGAGCAGTTGCTGATCAAGCGACGCGAATGTCCAGCTCAGAGTCCGCTCACCACGGTCGAACCGCCAGATCAGATCGAACCGGTCATCAGGCCAGAACGTCGGCACGTCGGCAGGGTTAGCCATCGGCACGGCAACTGCCACTGCGCCGGCGATGTTGACCAGGTGCTCGTGTTCCCAGCACATCAGCACAACCGCGGATTCGATCGCGAGCAGAGATCTCGCGACTTTCGCCGGATGGGCATCGACCGGGTGCTCGGACTGGATGGTGATACCCAACCGCTGCGACAGGGGCAGCAGTGTGAGGTGGGAGCGATGCACCGGCCCTGTGTATCTGGGACAGATGAGGGCACCTGGTGAAGGGAGCGCTGATTGTAGGGTCACAGCGTTCGGCGCAAACAGCGCGACGAGCGCGCCTGCCCGCTCCCATCCTTTCGGCAGCAGCCCATCTTGATGGGATCTGCCCTGCTCATCGACGCCCTGGTCGCCCTTGGCTGGTTTCTCGCCGTGCCGAATCAGCAACAGGGTACGTGGCTGGGTCACGCTGTCTCCTGGAGGTTTCGGCTCACCGCGGCTCAGCGGGGCGGTGGCACTAGCTCACGTGCACCACCATCCCACGGGCACCACCATCCCACGGGCACAGTGCCCTCTCATCGGGAGGTTGAGCGGGGAACGTTGAGCCGGGAACATCGTTCGCTTAGCTGTCCCGGCGAGAAGAGTCGTTGACGGCACAGGATGAATGACACCGTGCCCGGCATGTCGGAAGAACAACCGCAGAGGAACAGCCGTCGCAGAGACCCGGCATTAGCGGGGGATCTGTCATAGGCGCCAACATTCCTGACGTCTCGCAGAATCTGCGACCGGAGGCGCCGAGCAAAGACCGGTATGTCATTGTCGGCGGCTTGCTGGCATGCGAATTGTGGTGCTGGCTGGTGCACTCTTGGCGTGCTCGGGCGGTCAGCAGGGTATGGTTGCGGATGATGACTCCGGCTCCGGGGGTGAGTGTCCGGCTGCCAGCCGGTCTGCGGTCGTTGGCCGCGCCGGCGGCACCCGGACCGCTCAACGTGGCCGTTCCGCTCGCCGATGGGCTCAGGTTCTTAGCGCGATAATTCGTCGCTCGCAGCTTCGCTGCACGAGCCGGCGCGAACTCCGAGATTCGCCGCAGCCAAATGTGCACATGGACCCAGACTGAACCTGGCCGCTTCCGGGCTGCTGGCCGCAGCGGTCCGCCACCATCCGGCCGCGTCGCCGAATACCGCGGCGGGCACCCACGAGGCCATGTTATTGCGGTGCCTGCCAGCAGGAGCGTCGGCCAGGCGACCGATCAGATCCGCCAGGTCGCCGAGCAAGGCATCGTCAAGGACGGCAGCGCGGTCCCCGGCCAACCGGTCTTGGACCCATCCGTACCCGGGGCCACCAAGCGGACCATGGGCGATGATCGCAGGAACCGGGCAGTTCCTGCGGCGTAGCTCGGGCATGCGGCTAGCCGGGGGTCCGGCTGGCTGCCCAGATCACGCATCTAGGACCACGGCTACCTGCGGGCCTCGGCCAGCGCGGCACGGACGGCACCGGCCTCCGCGGGCTGGCCGACCTCGTCGTCGAAGGATCCGTAAGGGGTGGCGTATACCGGGGTCGCTGGCTGCTGGCGCCATCCTTCGGCGAGCGGGCCGGAGTCGACGGCGCCGTAGCCGATCGAGTCGAGGAACGCGGTCACTGCGGACTTCGCGGCCGGATCGTCGCCGGCGATGGGCAGGAACGTGCGGTCGGCGGCGCCGGCGGGTCGGCTCAGTGACCGCAGGTGCTTGAAGAAGATATTGTTGAATGCCTTCACGACGCGGGAGGTCGGCAACTGCCGCTGCAGCAACTCGCTGCTGGTGACCGACCCGCTGTCCAGGTCTGCGATCTGCCCGTCGCGTTGCGGGTAGTAGTTGCCGGTGTCGATCACCACCTTGCCGGCCAGCGGCTCGACCGGGACGCTGGAATATGCCATCAGCGGGATCGTGACGACCACGATGTCGCCAGCGGCGGCCGCCTGCGCGCCGGTGGCGGCCGTGGCGAGCGGACCGAGTTCGTCGACGAGTTCCTGCAGTGTGTCCGGGCCGCGCGAGTTGCTCAGCACCACCGGGTGTCCGGCCGCCACGCTGAGCCTGGCTACTGTGCTGCCGATGCGTCCGCTGCCGATGAATCCCACAGTTGTCATGCAGGCGGCAACTGCCGACGACCGGGGATCATTCCGTCCTTGGATTGCCGAGTCCAGCGGACCGCAAACCGGGTCCCGCCTAAGCCCTCCGTGCGGCGGGTCCGGTCGGCGCGCCAGCACCAGGAGCGCATCGGGCGAGCGAGCCCGCAGCACGGCCCCCATCCGGCGATCGGGCTCCACCGCCAGCACGCGGGAGACCCTGCGCAGCAGCACCCGGTCAGCAGGCCGGTGCCAGCCGCCAGGTCGACAGCGACCCGACAGTTCGCGGGCAGCAGCCAGCCGACCGCAGCTCAGGCGGCGCGGGACCCAGCCGGTCGTAGTTGTCCGCAATCGCCCCGAAGGACATCGCACGATCACCGGCCACCGCTGAACGCTAACCCGTCCGGCGAATCCCTGGCAGTCCAGCCTGGGCGAATCCCCGGCGGCCCGGCCTGGCCGAATCCGACACAGCCCAGCCTGACGGTACGGTCGGCCCGGTCAGTAGGTTTGAGCACACCGGCCATCCAGGGGAGGCAGTCAATGGAGCAGGATTCGCGCCAGATGACCCGCGGGACCGCGCTGTGGCACCCGTTCGCGAACATGGCAGCCTTGGCGGGCAATGCCATCACCATCGTCCGCGGCGCTGGCTCTTCCGTTTTCGACGCTGAAGGACGGGAGTACCTGGACGCACTGGCCAGTCTCTGGTACTGCAATGTCGGGTACGGCCGGGCGGAGCTTGCCGACGCCGCCGCGGCGCAGATGCGGCAGATCGCCGGCTTCCATACCTTCGAGTACTACACCAACCTGCCAGCCGAAGCGCTCAGCCACCGGATCGCGGAACTGGCGCCGATGCCGGGCGCCAAGGTCTTCCTGACTCCCGGCGGCGGATCAGACGCCGTGGACACGGCCGGCAAGCTGGCCCGCGCCTACTGGCGAGCGATCGGGGAGCCGAGCAGGCAGGTGATCATCTCCCGCGCGCATGCCTACCACGGCATGAACGCGTACGGCACGTCGCTGGGCGGCATCCCGCTGCTCACCGAGGCGTTCGCAACGCTGGTCGGCCAGGTTGAGCAGGTGCCCTGGGACGACCCCGCCGCTCTGGAGAAGACAATCCAGTCCATCGGAGACAGCAAGGTTGCGGCGTTCTTCTGCGAGCCGGTGATCGGGGCCGGCGGGGTGTACCCGCCACCGGAGGGATACCTGAGCGCGGTCAGGGAGATCTGCCGCCGGCATGACGTGCTGTTCGTGGCTGATGAGGTGATCACCGGTTTCGGCCGGGTCGGCGACTGGTTCGCCAGCGGCCGGTTCGATCTTGATCCAGACCTGATTACCACGGCGAAGGGGCTCAGCTCGGGCTATCTGCCGATCGGCGCGGTTATCGCCGGTCAGCGGGTCGCCGAGCCGTTCTGGCGTAGCGGTTCCGGCGAGGTGTTCCGGCACGGCTACAGCTACTCGGGGCACCCCGCGTCCGCCGCCGTCGCTCTAGCCAACCTCAACCTGATCGACCGTGAGCAGCTGATTCCGCAGGTCGCCAGGCTGGAACCTGTGCTGGCCGCTGCGCTGGCTCCGCTAGCCGATCACCAGCTGGTCAGCGAGGTCAGATCGGGTACCGGGCTGCTCGCTGCGGTGGAGATCGAGCCGGAAGCCCGGACCGCCGATCCCACGCTAGGCCAGCGCCTGGTACGCGCCATCATGGAGCGCGGCGTGATCACCAGGCTGCTGCGCGGCGTTGCGCTCCAGGTCTCGCCGCCGTTCGTGATCACCGAGCCGGAGATCAGCCGGATCGCCGAGGCGTTCGCCGGCGGGTTGGACGCCGTCGCCCGCTGACGGCGGCCAGCGTCGCTACCAGCGGCTAACCAGCCGGGCCGGTCAGCCTCTGAACGCCTGGTATTGCGCGAGCGCGAACGAGTAGAGCCCCGCGCCTTTGCCCGGCAGTGTCTTGTAGTAGTAGTCGAAGAAGAAGACACCGTGCTTGTCGAAGATCCCGAAGGTCGCGGGGAATTTCCGGTTCTGGGAGACGCAGACCTGGCCGCTGGGACCGAGCTTCGGGCGTTGTACACCATCAGCCGAGATGCCCGCCAGTACCCGGTAGCGCACTGACCGTCGTTAATGCTCCGATTGGAGGCCCAGCCGACGGGCCAGATACCAGGAGAAGTAACCGGTGTACTTGCGCTGCAACTCAGGACGCCGCCAGTCACGGCCGCTGATGGTGCCGCGGCAGGACGCCGCTCCGCACCGGCATTCCATCTCCTCGTCTGAGTCGTCGAACAGCGCGTAATCCGTGGTCAGTTCCTCGCCCGGGCCGATGTCCCGCATCGCCACCAGCACGATGTTGCCTGCGAAGCCGACATTGGGCTCGCACGAATGGTTAATGAAGAGCATGACTGACTCGTACTCGGCATCCTCGAGCGCGACCAGATGAAAGCCGTCGGCGATCTGGACGTCGGAGTTGCGCAGCAGTTCCGGCAGGGCCGCCAGGGTAGCCGTGTCGACGATGTGGCCGCCTTTGATCGCCACGATCTCGTCCTTGCCGATCGCCGTAGCCGCAATGAGGCCGCGCCCGGCGATGCCGCTCGGCCGGCCCTTGAGTACCTTGGGCGAGATGTAGCTTGAGAGCACGAGCTGACCGTCCTTTCCTTGGGGTTTCCATCATGATCGAAGAAGTTTGCCGCCATGGCTGTGCCGCGGACAGCGGCCGGGCTGCGGTCGGTGCCGTCGGCGGCATGGCTGGGCACGATGAGTAGTCCGGCGGCGGCAGTGGGGAGCTTCGACGCCCTGCGGGCCGAGGGCGACCGGTTGGAGGAGATCCTGGCTGGCCTGGATGAGGCGCAGTGGTCGGCGGCGTCTGGGGCCGCGGGGTGGTCGGTCACCGACGTGGTGCTGCATCTGGCGCAGAGCGAGGAGGCGGTACTCGCCAGCCTGGCGGGGGCCAGTCTGGGTCTGCGGCCCGCGGCTGGCCAGGCACTGGATCAGGTCATGGACGAGTGGGTGCGGGCGGAACGGGCGGCACCTGCCCTGGTCTTCGCGCGCTGGCGTCAGGCCAGGTTGGCGGCTGTGACCGCGCTGCGCGCTGCCGACTCCGACCGGCCGCTGAACTGGGTGGAGGCGCCGCTGAAGCCGGCCACGCTGGCGACTACCCGGCTGGCTGAGCACTGGGCGCACGGCCTGGACATTACCGGGCCGCTTGGCATCTCCTTCGCTGACACAGACCGGCTGCGCCATATCGCCTGGCTCGCTCATCGCTCGCTGCCCTACGCCCTGGCGCTGGCTGGGCAGCAGCCGGCCGAGGTGCGGTGCGAGCTGACAGCCCCGGACGGCCTGACGCAGTGGCGGTTTGGGCCGTCCGAGGCCGAGTCCGCGATCACCGGCGCGGCCGGAAGGTTCTGCCGGGTGGCGGCCCAGCGGTTGCCGTCTGACCAGGCTGGACTGCGCACCACCGGCCCGCACGGCGCCGCGGCGCTGCGCGTCTTGCGCACCTACGCTGCTTGACTGAGAGGTGGTCAGCCCGAGCGAGTGAGTAGCTTGGGCAGGAAGACGGCGACGCCCACGCCAACGGCGGCCGCCGCAGCGATCAGCACTGCTCCGGCGGCGGTGTCCTTGGCGATCTTCGCTAGCGGGTGGAACTCCTCGGTACACAGGTCGGCGAGCGCCTCGACGACCGTGTTCAGCGCCTCGGCCGTGAGCACCATGCCAATGGCAAGCAGGACACAGGCCCAGTCCACGGCACTGATCCGCAGGATCAGGCCGGCGATCACCGCGGCCAGCGCGGCGAGCAGGTGGACCCGCATGTTCCGCTGCGTGCGCACCGCGTACCAGACCCCCTGGCCGGCGAACGAGAAGCTGCGGAAGAAGCCAGGTCGCGTACCGCCTGGCCAGTGCGAAGCGCCGCGATCAGGACTCATCGGCACCGCCGTAGAAATGCGCGTACTGCCACACTCCGCCGGAGAGCAGGACCGCATCGGTCATCGCGCCGAACCGGCCAGGCGCCAGCGCTGACACGTCGAGCCGCTGCGGTGCGCCGGTGATCCAGTCAGCCAGTGCCTGGCCGTCAAGCGAAACCCCAGACCAATCGGCGAAACGGATCGCCCGGACGATGCTCCGGCGCGCCAGCACGGTCCGCAGCTCATCGGCCTGAACGGACTTGAACAGGCCGGCCGCCCGGCTCGATGCCTGACTGCCGGCCGTCGCCCGCTCCACCACCACGACCGACCGGCCGGTCATCGCACAGTGCAGAGCAGTGCTGAGGCCAAGTGCCCCGGCGCCAATAACCACGATGTCGGCCTTCACCACGCCAGTGTGCCGGACGGTCACCGGTCATCGGGCTGGCTTTCGATCTGTCCGCGGCGGTCAGGGGTCAGTGCACCGGGACCGTCGGCGGCAGCTCGTAGATGGTTATGCCCGCTCGGTGCACAATGAGTTCCCACGTCGGTGAGTGCGCCAATGCGGTGAGCAGGATGGTGAAGCTGTCGGGAGCTGTGACCCCGTAGGCCCGGTTGTAGGCAATCATGCTCGGTGTGACGATGACGTACGCAGGTTCGGTGCCGTGGGTCTGCTTCCTTGAGTCGGCAGCGATTGTGCTGGCGATTGCCGGTGTGACCGGCGCTTTCCTGAGCAGGCTGTAGCTGCCGAGGATCCTGGTCAGCGGAAACAGATCGTATTTGCTCGTGTCGGCCAGGGGAGCGTTGTCAATCGCACAGTAAACCGGTCCGGGGACCGCGCTCTCCAGGAAGGACAGGACCGTGGCGACCTCCGGCTGTGGCATCGCGTTGAAGCTGTCGTCTCCGAAGAAGGCGGGAAAGAACAGGGCGACCGCAACGCCGAGGGCAAGTGGTGGGCGCAGCACTGCCCAGCTGAGTCTGGGCGGGCGCGGGCTGGCTGGCTGCGCTGTTTCGCGCTCAGCGGACCGATCCGGCGCTGACCTACTAGCGGATAGGCCAGGCGCGGGTGCCAGCGCCTCAGCGGATCGGCCAGGCGCGGGTGCCAGCGCCTCAGCGGATCGGCCAGGGACGAGTGCCAGCGCCGCGAGTGCCGCGGTCCATGGCAGCGAGAAGAGGTAGACCCGCAGGATGCCTTCCTGGCCGTAGGCCTGCGCGGCTAGTACGACGATCGGGGAAAACGCGAGCAAGGCCAGGGCGCGCACGTTCCGTCCCGATCGGCGGCGCAGCCAGAGTCCAACCGCGGCAAGGACCCACATGCCCCCGGCCAGCAGTTCAGCGCAGCGTTCGATGAACTGCTGGCTGCCTGCCACATTCCCCAGCACGAAGGCTGGCGGCGCAGCGTTCCTGAAGAAGTCACCGATCGACTTGAGCAGCCCGTAATGGCTGTTCACGTAGCTGAAGCGGGGCAGCAGGTAGCCGACGGCGACGGCCGCGAGCACGAGGGGGAGCCAGCGCGGTCGCAGATATCCGGCGACGGCCAGAGCGCCGAGTTGGACTAGGAGGATATAGGGGGAAAGCTCGTGCGAGAAGGTCAGGACGAGGTAGCCGAGAACGACGGTGACGCAGATCAGAACGGTGAATCTGGCCGGCACCCGCGGTGGCCCAGGCGCCTGCCTGGTCTGCCTGGCCCGCCTGGTCTGCATGTTCTGTTTGGCTTGCCTGGCGTGCCTGGCCTACCGCGTTGGTCGGCGGCGTCCGACCTGACCGCTGGCTGGACCGGCTCAGATAGAGCCAGCGCATCGCCAGCGCCATGATTCCGAGGCTGAGCAGCGTCCCAAGCGCCTGCGGGGAGAAGTAATCCTGGGCAATCCAGTTGCTGGCCGAGAACAGGAACAGTGCCAGCCAACGTTGCCTGGTGGTCAGGGACAGCGCGTCGTAGATGAGGTATAGCAGCGGCAGAGCCGCTAGCTCGAACACGAGCTGCGCCCATTTGGCGTAGCCGAGCGGGCCACCCACCCCGGCCACCCGCCCGAACCAGGCCGCCAGCGCGAAGAAGCCCGGCCAGTTCTGATAGATGTCGATGTGGCGGCTCAGATGGCCGTGCCGGCTGACGTACTGGACGACTCCGATCGTCTTGTAGAGCCAGGAGTACCGGCCCTCCGAGTACACCAGGGGAGCAGTCCCGTAGAGCATGACCACAAGCGCGACCGCGTGCGCGGACATCCGCCCGCCGGATATGCGGTCGCTGGCCAGTTGCATTGCGGCCGAGACGACGAGGAGAGCGACCCCGGCGTAGTAGACAATCGGCAGTGCGGCCGGCAGCCCATAAGGTCCGATCGTCGTCACGTTCGTCCGGCTGACGCCAACCGCCCACAACACCACGCTGACCGGGAGCACGACGTCGCTGGCATGCAGTCGCGCGCGGCTAGCCGCTGGCGGTACCTGGAGGGTCATCGCCAGGCGATCGCTGCGGGCGGCGGTCATCGCACACCGGCCGAAGACTCGGTCACCTGATGCGCGGCCCGCCAGTAATGCAGCGCGCCAGCCAGAACTCCCCGTGCCTCGGTCAGCATCAGCCGCTTACTCCCCGTCTCCAGGTGGCTTACTTGCGCCGCCCGCTGTGCGCGGCCAAGCACGACTCCGACCTGGCGGAGGCCGTGCCTGATCAGGGCGGTCTGTAGGTCTCGGTTCGGCACGTGCTTGGCCAGGTAGGCACCGAGCCCGTGGCCATAACTGTAGATCTGCTCGCGAAGTGGGCGGGTTTCCTCGCCGTACAGGTGCCAGACGAGGGCGGACGGCAGATAGCAGATCCGGCCATTGGCCAGAATGATCCGGAGCAGCATGTCCAGATCCTCTCCCCCTCGGCCAGGGGCCCCCGCGCCAAGCAGCGGATCGAAGTTCCCGACCGGGGCCAGGGCGCTGTGCCGGACAGCGAAGTTGGCACCTGTTCCGAAGATCCCGGCACGGAACGGGTAGAGCCCCGAGGGCTGCCGGTGCGCCGTCAGGTCGTAACGGCGGGGTTCGAAGACGTCACCCCACCCGTAACGCGCGTCGAAGTAACGCTCGGAACTCGTATCAAGCGAGCCAGAGATGAGCAGGCCGGTCACGCATACCGCCTCAGGATCGGCCGCGAATCCGGCGGCGATCGCGGCTGGCCAGTCCGGGTCGATCAAGATGTCATCGTCGGTGAAAGCCACCAGGTCGAACCTGGCGCGCGTCAGGCCGTGGTTGCGCGCCCTGGACAGGCCGGGACGTGGCTCGCACGTGTAGCGGACCCGGGGGTCGTCCCTGGCCAGGGCGGTCACGAACGCCTTGGTGGCGTCCCCGGTCGGCGCGTTGTCCACGACCAGGATCTCGAGTGGGTGGTAGCTGACCCGCTGCAGCGTGCGCAGGCTCTCCCGCAAGCCGGCCGTGCGGTCCCTGGTGCAGATCACGACGCTGACCCCGGCACCGTGATCGGGGAATCGCTGCGGGCAGGCCACCTGCGCTGCCCATTGCGCCTCGGCATCGGGTTCGCTGGCCGAGCTATCCCATTGGGCATGGCGGCTCAGTGACTGCGCCAACGTCGTCTGCGCCGCAGTCCTAACTCGCGCGGTCAAGGTTTCCTGCGGCGCGGCGGCGACCCAGACGAAGCCGAGCGGTGCCCGGTGCATCCGGACCAGGACCCGCGCCTGGCAGTGGTCGGCCCGCGGCGGACCAAGCACGCCAGCGGCTGGCCGATCATCGTCTAAATCGAGCGACCCGACCCAGGTCGATGGCCCCTTCGTCACCCGGTGCCGTCCAGTGACGACGGGCGCGCTTTCCAGGCAACTGGCCTGCGCCGGTGCCGACGCGACATGCCGAGGCCCAGGCCAGCCAGGCTCAGCCAGGCCTCGACCAGGAACAATCCAAGCGGGTGCCACGCGTGTGCCCACAGTGTGGTCGTCGCCAGGAGCGTCAGCACGACAATGCTGAGCACCATGGACATGGCCGCCTCGGACCAGCGTGCCAGCTGGGGCCAGTTGGTCACGATCGCACGCCCAGGGACGAAGAAGGCAAATCCGAGCGCGAGCAGGATCCGCGGCAAACCTGACCGGTCCGCGTAGGTCAGCGCGATCAGGCCGACCGCGATCAGAACCGCAAGCAGGTCGAGCATGTCGCCGAGCTGGGATTCGGGAGGATTGCCTTGGTCTGGCACAATCATCAGTCTGGCCTAGATTCGCACATAACGCTGGCTGGTCCGCAAAGTCTGGATCATGTTAGCGCGGCACGGCTTTGGCCGGGTATCGGAACGCTCGCCGGGTATGGCAATTCACACTGCTACCATGCCTCTGTGCGTCTCAGGTGGCCGTCCAGCACACGGGCTTCGGCGGCGTCAGGCATGCGGTACCTACGGAAGTGGATCTCGTGAACGAGCGACGGGCCCTCGCACTTGCCGCTGTGGCAGTGGTCGGTGGGGTGGCACTGTGGGGGATGTTCTCCACTCGAGCAGGCAGTCAGGCGCTGCAGGGCGGATACAGTCCACCGCCAGCGTCGGTGCGCCCGGCACCCGTTCCGAAGGGGTATCGGCCGGTCTTCGACGCACGTTTCTCGGGTTCGGCCCTAGATACCTCGGTATGGGCCACCTGTTATCCGTGGGCCAAGCCACGGGTCGGTTGCTCGAATTTCGCTAACACCGAGTACCAGTGGTACCTGTCGTCCCAGGACCAGGTGTCTGGCGGCACATTGCGTCTGGTGGCGCAGCACGTTCCCACCGCTGGCCGGGACGCGCACAACGCGCCGAGAGCATACGACTGCCGCTCCGGCATGGTCACGACCTACCCGAGCTTCCGTTTCGAGTACGGATTCGTGCAGGTCGTCGCAAGGGTTCCGAACGGAGCGGATCTGTGGTCGGCGCTGTGGCTGGCGGCGGCGAATCTTAAGTGGCCGCCCGAGATAGACATTCTCGAGCAATGGGCGAACCGCTCCGGGCTGTACTTTCACCCGGCCGGAGGGAGAAGGGGAAGTTCATTTCCGGCCACGGCAGACCTGTCCGTGGGCTGGCACATCTTCAGCCTGTTGTGGACCCCGTCCCAGCTGACCTGGTATATCGACGGGCAACCGGAGTGGACCGTCCGCGAGGACATACCCCACCAGCCCATGTACTTCATCGCCAATGTGGCCGAGTACCGGTCTCCTCATGATGTTTCGGCGCCGTGCACCGGCACGATGTTCATCCGCTCGGTCAAGGTCTGGCAGGCCTGAGGCAGGGCGAGTCGCGAGCTGGCGGCGGATCGGAGTTGCACCGACGGGTCGTTTGGCGCTGCTAGCATGCGAGCGTCCGGGATCGACAGCTAGTCGGCAAAGATCCAGGTCCCAGCCGTATGAGGGTGGTGTAGGTGAGGGAGCGGCAAGTCGTCGCAGTGGCCGCGGTGGCCGTCGTGTCCGCGCTGGCGCTGTGGGGACTCTTCCCGGCAGGCGGAGGCGGGCCAGCACTAGCCAAGTCCGACCGGCGGATACACATGGTGGATCCGCTGCGCCGGTCAGCGCCCAATCCGGTGGTCCTGGGCAAAGGGTGGCGGCTGGCCTTTGACGCTGGCTTCTCCGGCTCGGTATTGAACACGTCGGTCTGGGCCACCTGCTTTCCGTGGAATGACGTGCCTACCGGCTGCCGGAATTTCGGCGAGAGAAATGAGCACCAATGGTTCCTGCCGTCCCAGGACCAGGTGTACGGCGACGCTCTGCATCTGGTAGCGCAGCCAATCCCAACCGCTGGCTTCAATAAGGCTGGCCAGCCGGAAGAGTACAGCTGCCGCGCAGGCATGGTGACCACGTACCCGAGCTTCCATTTCGAGTACGGGTACGTGCAGGTGGTCGCTCGGATGCCATCAGATCCAGGCCTGTGGTCGGCGCTGTGGCTGGTGGCCGCGAACCTGCGCTGGCCGCCTGAGATAGACATCGTCGAGCATTGGGCAGCCACCCGCACCGGCGTGTATTACCACCCGGTCGGAGCTGCGAAGACTGGCTCACGGCCGGATCCGCCCGGCCTCTTCGTGGGCTGGCACACCTTCAGCCTGTTGTGGACCCCGTCCAATCTGACCTGGTATATCGACGGACAAGCGGTCATGACGGTCAGCCAACATATACCGCACGAACTCATGTACTTCATCGCCGACCTGGCTGACTCGTGGCTGCCCGGGGGCTGCACCGGCACGCTGCTTATCCGCTCGGTCAAGGTCTGGCAGCACCACGGCGGGACGGGCTCACCCGGCGGCGCCTGAGGCACGGCCGCCACAAATACCACGCCATCAATGCGGCACGCTGTGAACGCCGCGCGCCATCAACGGCACGCGCCATCAATGCGGCTAGTCCTGCGGGTCTAGCCGATGTCCGGTCAGTTCTGCAGGCCGCCACGGTGGCCTGAGGTGTTACTGACCTCCAGCGGAGTGCGCTCCTGAGCCGCCTGGGGTATGTACAACACGGCCGCTGGCCGGGCGTTGTCCGTTAACCTGAACTGCTGCTCGCGGGCGGGTGCACGCACCGTGCGCGGGTCGATGGGGCACGGACGGCGTCGCTCGGTAAGGATGGTTCGCAAAACCCGCAGACCATCGCTGAAAGCATTTAGATTACTCACCCCGTGGATTCGGGAATGCTCGAAGCTGGGGACCTCAGCGACCCGGAGCGCTGCCTTGGCGATGCGAATGTTGAGCAGCGTATCGACCTCGAAACCGTCGCCCCAGATCCGTCCATTGCGATCGGCCGCTGGCGGTTCGGCGGTGTCGATCTCGAAGACCGGCAAGATCCGCCGCCAGAAAACGTTAAATCCGTAGCAAAGATCTGTGTACTTAGTGTCGTAACAAATGTTGACCAGAGCGCAGAGCATGCGGTTGCCGAGACTACGCAGGCGGGTGATGTCGTTGCTCCCGGCACCCTTGGCGAACCGTGTCCCCTTGGCGAAGTCGGCGCCGTTGAGCAGTGCCTGTACGAACCTGGGGATCTCGCTGGGGTCGGCCGAGCCATCGGCGTCGATCATGGCGATGATGTCGCCAGTCGCGACCGCGAAACCGCAGGCAAGAGCATTCCCCTTACCTTTGCGGGTCTGCATCACGATGCGTACTTCAGGCCTATGCCGACGAGCAACCTGCAGCGTATCGTCCGCGGAGTAGCCATCTACCAGGATGACTTCGTGAATACCCGGTGGCAGCCGTGCCAGCACGTGCGGAAGGTTGCGCGCCTCGTTCAGCGTCGGGATGACGACAGAGACCCGCGCACCGGGCACCTCATTGCTTAACCGTGCTGCCATGGTCGTCCTTTGCCGGAGGGGTTTGCCGGGAAGGGCAAGTCATGCGGAGTGAAGCGGAGCTAGCTGTCGCGGACCGGCAACACGAACCAACCCTCGTGCACCGGCCACTGGCAGACGAACGCTGAGGCAGACGGCCACACTCGCCTGCACAAAGTTCCCACCACCCTCGGGATCTGAGTGCCAGTGATCGAGCGCGGCAGCTATTTGCCGATCATCGACGCCTTCCGCTGGATAAGCGTACATGATGGGTCCGGACGCACTTGATACCGACATGTGCTGTTCAGTGGTTAGACGCTCAGGCTGGCATGACGGTTGGCAACTTGCTGCGCGTTTAACGGATCGTACACAGAAAAACACATATGGTGGTTTCGGACGGCCCGGTACAGACGTTTCGGACGGCCCGGTACAGACTCTGGCCGGTAGTGATGGAGTGATGAGACACCCATGAGTGGCACGGCGTCGGTACGAGTGACGGTCATCACGCCGGCCTACAACGTTGGCCGGTACATCGGCGAGGCGATCGACTCGGTGCTTGGCCAGAGGTTTCGTGACTTCGAGTATCTGGTGGTCGACGACGGCTCCACCGACCAGACCGTGGACGAGGTCAGCCGACGCGTCGAGATCGATCCGCGGGTTCGGCTGATCACGCAGCAGCACGGCGGCCCCGCGAATGCCAGGAATACCGCTATAGCGCAAGCTCAGGGCGACTTCATTGCCTTCCTCGACGGCGACGACCGCTGGCACGCTAACTTCCTGGAAGATCAGCTCGCGCTGATTGAGTCGGTCAGCCCCGACGTGGCCGCGGTTTTCGGCCGGTCCCGGGTGATGTCAGAGGGCGGGCGGGTCTACCTGCTCCGGTGGCAGCGCTCAGGTCGTTACGACTACGACGACATGCTGGTCCAGTCGTGTCCGCCCCGGACCGGCAGCTCGTTGCTGATCAAGAAGAGCGCCTTTGACGTGGCTGGCGTCTTTACGCAGGTCAAGACCATTCAGGATCTCGACATGTGGCTTCGGATCCAGCGTGACTCGGGGATGCCCTACTTCTGGGGCAACAGCGCGTACCTGCTTGACATCCGGGTCAGGTCCGGGGCGATCAGCCGCGACCTACGCCACCGGTTTGAGTGCCTCGATGTTCTGATCCGCGAGCATGCCCCGGGACTTCAGCGCTATCCGCGGGGCATGGCGTACGTGCGGGCCGCCGTCTTCGCCTATCGGGCCGGCGCCGACGAATTCGCCCAACGCTGGACACAACTCGCTCGACAGGCAGGCGTGCTCAGGCTACTGCGCGATCCCTACGGCCGGCGGTTGCTCGGCTGGAGCGCCCTGCGCCCAGCTCAGCGGAGGCTGCTTCGTCATTGCGACCAGCTGGTTCGCTCGCTGGTGGGGCGAGCGATCGGGGAGGTAAGCGGTCTGCTGCGCTAAGCGCCTCCGCTAGGTGGGCATCACCCCTGGTCCAGGGGTCCGGGCATCACCCCTGGTCCAGGGGTCCGGGCATCACCCCTGGTCCAGGGCGGCGGACGCCGGCCTGGCGGCCGACAGCAGCTTGCCTGCCCGCGCGATCGTCGGGAGTCGCGCGATCGCGACCAGCAAGTTGCCGCCCGCCCAGGCGAGCCCGACGCCGTCAATCCCCATGGGTCCCAGCAGCAGCCAGCTGCCACCAAGCACGAGCACGGCCAGAGCCAGCTGGGTCAGTGCGGCCCGGCCGACCCGGCCAGCTATCCGGTCCAGTGACCAGGTGAGCACCACCAGGCAGCGGGGCAAGGTGGCCAGCGCGAGCAGCCCAAGCAGCAGGGAGGCGTGGACGGCGTACTGGTGCCCGTAGATGCTCAGGATTGGGCCTGCCGCTAGGAGCAGCACGGCCGCGCCAGGTACCGTGACCACGGCGCACCTGATCAGCACGCCCCTGGTGAGTTCCGCCAGCCGGTGCGGGGCCGCCGAGCCTTCGAACAGCAGGGACGTGCCGAAGTTGACTGCCACTAGCTGCAGCCCCGCGCCGATCGTCCAGGCGATATAGAAGTCGCCGTTCGCCGCTGCCCCCAGCGTGGACAGCACAAGCAACGGCAGCAGGTTTCCGTACGCCTGGGCGAACAGCGAGCCCAGGTAATCGACGGAGGCATGCCGCACGACCTGGCGAGCTCGCAAGGTGGTGTCAGCGGGCGCCGGAACCCGGTCTCTCAGATAACGGCGGAAGATGAGCCAGTTGACGGCCGGAACGGTGACGGCCAGCGGAATCACCCAGGACACGAAGATGCCGGTCGAGCGCAGCATCCCGGCGACGCCGATCAGCAGGATCAGCTTGAGCACGCCGTAGCCGGTGTTCTCCACTGGGACGATGACCGCGCGGTGCAGTCCGGTGAGAGCGGCGTCCTGGAGCGCGAACACTCCCCAGACGACTGTCGCGGCAACGAACATAGCCGCTAGCGGCGCAGAGGCACCGACGAAGTGCCACTGCGCGTTCAGCGCAGGCAGCACCAGGACGAACGCCAGACCGCCAATCAGGGCGGCAATGGAACTCGCGAGGTAGCTATAGGAGATCAGATGGCCCGCCCGCGCGCCCGCTTGGGGCAGGAATCTGGGCAAGGCGTTGATCAGATTCAGCTGCGCGAGGCTTGACACCAAAATGAGCGCGGCGATAAGCGCCGAGCTGCGTCCCAGCGCCTGCCGGTCGTACAGGTGGGCAGCGACGGCCCAGAAGACGACCCCGACGATCGTGGTCCCGGCGGTGTTGGCCAGCAGCGCATAACCGCTGCGATAGAGCGGATTCCGTAGTGCGCGCAGCACCCGGCCACGGGGGCCGCGCCGACCGCCTCGGCTGTCCCGGACGTGGGCCGGACTAGTCCTCAGATCCTGGGCGGCCACTGGCTATCCGAGCGCGGGCAAAGAGGCTGCCGGAATGTTCGGATGAAGATGCGGGGTTCTGATGAATCCTCCCAAGGTCCCGGCTACCGGGCATAATAGTAGTAGGAGCAGAGGAAACGCCTGCCAAGCGGCACCTGTCGTGAACCCGGGCGGTTTAAAGCACGGGTGGAGACATGGACTCTGGGAAGGTGACCGCGGCAGCTCGGGTATTGCCGCGCCCGGTACTCCAGGCTGACCCGGTGAGCGTAGTCATCTGCGCCTATACCGAGCAGCGATGGGAGCAGACTCGCGCCGCGGTGGGCTCCGTTCTGGCTCAGGGGGCGGCGCAGGTGCTGCTGGTCGTGGATCACAATCCGGACCTGGCTGCGCGAGCACGCCGGGAGCTCCCCGAGGTGACAGTCCTGGAGAGCGACGGTGCGCCAGGATTGTCCGGCGCCCGTAACGCCGGACTCAGGGCCGCCACCGCGCCGATCACGGTCTTCCTCGACGATGACGCCGAGGCGAGGCCCGGCTGGCTGGCGTCCCTGGTTGAGCCTTATCACCGCGCCGACGTGGTGGCCACCGGGGGAAGCGTGCATCCGCGCTGGCCGAAGGCTCGGCCCAGGTGGCTGCCACCGGCTTTCGACTGGGTCGTTGGCTGCAGCTACGTCGGGCTGCCGGATACGGTCAGCCCGGTGCGCAACCCCATCGGCGCCAACATGAGCCTGCGCACCCGGCTGGCACTCGACGTCGGGGGCTTCGACGGGGCGGTGGGACGCGTGGGCAGCCGTCCGCGAGGCTGTGAAGAGACCGAGCTAGCGATCCGGCTCACTGCCCGTCGGCCGGGTTCGGTCGTGTTGTACGTGCCAGCCGCCGGCGTCGATCATCACGTCGGGCAAGAGCGGCTCAAGGCCGGCTACTTCCTGCGTCGATGCTGGCACGAAGGCAGATCGAAGGCCATCGTCGTTCGGCTGGTTGGCTCGTCAGCCGGACTCGAACGCGAGCGCCGCCAGGCTGCCGTGGTGATACCGGCCGCGCTTGCGAAGGAACTGCGCCGCCTTGCCAATGGCGACTTGAGCGCAGTCTTGAGGATGACCGCGACCCTCGCCGGGCTGGCGGCGGCTTCGGCTGGGTACGTGACCGGTCGGGTGCTGCGCTAGCACCGGTCGGCGGTGCGGGCGGCGAGCGGCCGCACCGCGCTGGCCCGATCCCGAGCCAGTCGGCTGAGCGGGAGGTAGCAGTCGGCATGCCGATGGATCCCAGGCACGCGATCTTGTTCGAGCCGGTGCGGATCGGCCCGAGGACGCTGCCGAACCGGTTCTACCAGGTCCCGCACGCATCCGGATTCGGCTCTGGCCGGCCGCGGGCACAGGCGGCTTTCCGCGGCATCAAGGCCGAGGGCGGCTGGGGCGGGGTCTGCGTGGAGTACGCCGCCGTGTCCCGCGACTCGGACGAGATACCGGAGATCAGCGCGGACCTGTGGGACGACCGGGACATGCGGGCCCTAGCGCTGACCGCCGATGCGGTACACGCGCATGGGGCACTGGCTGGTCTCGAGCTATTCCATGGCGGCGCCGCCAGCACCAACGGCAGCTCCCGGTCGGTCCGGCTGGCCCCGAGCCAGATCGCCTCTTTCCAGTCGAGCAGCCTGGCCAAGGAGATGACCGCCGACGACATCGCGCGAGTTCAGAGCGACTGGGTGCTGGCCGCCCGGCGCGCCAGGGACGCGGGTTTCGACATCGTCTACGTCTACGGCGCGCACGGGTACCTGCTCACCCAGTTCTTGTCGCCGCGGACCAACCGGCGGACCGACGGGTATGGCGGCAGCCTGGCTAACCGGGGCAGGTTCTGGCTGGAGACCCTGGCCGCTGTGCGCGACGCGGTCGGCGCGGACTGCGCGATCGCGACCAGGATCAGCGTCCATGGCGGCACCGGCCTGCCGGGAATTGAGGTCGATGACATGCTGACGGTGATCGGCATGGCCGCTGCCCTGGTGGACCTGTTCGACCTCACGGTCGGCTCGTGGCCGGAGGACTCGGGCACCTCCCGCTACTACCCAGAAGGTCATCAGCGGCAGTGGACGCACCGGGTGCGCGAGGCGACAACCAAGCCGATTGTCGCCGTCGGCAGGTACTCCTCAGCGGACCTGATGGCGCAGGTGATCAGGTCTGGTGCGGTCGACCTGATCGGCTCGGCCAGGCAGGCGATCGCTGACCCGTTCTTGCCAGCCAAGATCTCCGCCGGCCGGCTGGACGAGATCAGGGAGTGCACCGGCTCGAACGTCTGCATCCTGCGCGAGGAAACGTTCAAGCACGTGGGCTGCGTGCAGAACGCCGCCGCCGGGGAGGAATTCCGCCGCGGCTGGCATCCGGAGCTGTTCGGGCAGGCGAAGAACGCCGACCAGCCGGTACTGATCGTCGGTGCTGGCCCCGCGGGGATGGAGTGCGCGGTGGTGCTCGGCAGGCGCGGTTTGCGCTCGGTGCATCTGGTGGAGGCCGAGCCAGAGATCGGCGGCAGGCTGCGGTGGATCAGGCGGCTGCCGACGCTCGGCGATTGGGGCCGGATCGTGGACTACCGTGCGATCCAGCTCGACCGGCTGCCCGGGATTCAGGTGATCACCGGCCGGCGGCTGACCGCGGCGGAGATCCTCGGCTACGGCGCCGAACTCGTCGTCGTCGCCACCGGATCAACCTGGCGCGGTGACGGGGTTCAGCCCGGCTGCCCGGACCCGATGCCAGGTGCCGATCCCGCCGCCGCGCATGTGCTCACCCCTGAGCAGATCTGCGCGGGCAGGCGCCCGGCTGGTCCGCGGGTGGTCATCTACGACACCGACGGTTATTACGTCGGACCTGGCCTGGCCGAACTACTGGCCGCCGAAGGCTTCGAGGTGACCGTCGTGACCATTTACCCGGTGCTGTCGCCGGTCAGCGACGAGACGCTGGAAGGCGAGATGCTCCGCGAGCACCTGCACCGGGCCGGAATCCAGGTGGTGCACGCGACGACCGTCACCGGCATCGCGGCCGGTCCGGCAGTCGGCCTGCACCGCCTGGTCGGCACCGATCGATACGGCGAGCGGTGGACCATGGCGTGCGACGCAGTCGTGCTGGTCACCCAGCAGGTATCGACCGACGGCCTCTATCACGAGCTGACGGCCGACAGCGCGGCGTTGGACAACGCGGGGATCGGCGCCGTGTACCGGATCGGCGATGCGCTGGCGCCGCGGATGATCTCTGAAGCGATCTTCGACGGGCACCGGCTCGGGCGCGAGATCGACCGGCCGGACCCAGCAGAACCCGCGCCTTACCTGCGTGAAACCGCTGACCTTAGCTTATCGAGCTCAGTTTGACCGAGCGCAGCTTACCGGGCGCGGCTGGCGGACGACCGGTCAGCGCGGCGAGGACACGTCCGGTCAGCGCCACGAGTCGGCGGGGTCCGGCGGGTCGGGCAGGCCGACCTGACGCCGGGCTTCGTCGTCGGAGATCTGCTTGTGGCTGTAGACCTTGGCGGCATAGCGCAAGGCCGCCACCTGCAATAGTTTCATCTCGTTTTCTTTGTCGTACTTCGTCTTGGCCGCGAGGAAATCTAGATACATGGCGTAGCAGAAGAACCAGTACCGCAAGCGGACCAGCGGCGACTCTGTTTGTTCCTTGCTCTGTGCCGAATGAATGACCGCGTCGAACGCGGATTTGACCGAGCCGCCTAGCTTGCTTTCAAGCTCCCTCACGTCGTCTTCGGTCGGCCCGTTCGTCATATTGCGGGTGAGTCTGCCGCGAAGACGGTTCATCGCCCGAAGGGCGTGACCGTCTCTTCGCTGAATGAGGCCGAAGGCCTGGGCCATGTCGACCTTCTGCCGGAATCCGATGCGATCCAGATCAAGAGCGACTGAGTCTGCCGCTGAGATCTCGAGCAGCTGATTAATCAGGCTCTCGGTCCATAGGTGCCCGCGCAGCAGGACTTCGAACGAGCTGTCTGGCGCGAAAAGATGCTGCTCAAATTGCTGCCGGTTGATTGCCAAAGCTACCTCAGTCCGTTGGCACCGCTGGGTGCACGGAGAGCGAGCTTCGTGCTGGCTAGCCTGCTCTGTGCCGCTTCCCCCTTGTAGCAGCCGGATCATAGATCGGACCGGGGATGGGGTCAAGACCCGGCGCTGTCGGGCGTGCCGCTGCGGCCGTACCCGGAGGCCAGCCGGGTGGAAGCGACATCGGCTGGGTTCTGGTTGCCGTGGTTGGTCAGGGTCAGCGGGTAGGGCCGGTCATCGACTAGCGACCGGCTGACCTGCCGCCAGCGCCGCCGACGTCAGTGACGATGACGTGGCCGAACTCGCAATCGCCGGCGCCGCTGGCGTCGGTCCAGCCACCGTCGGCTGGCGTGTTGAACCCGTCCAGATGGGTCCCGGTCAGTGACACGATGACGTACTGGGCGAGGCAGCACGGGTGCCCAGGTGAGCTGATGCCCGGGCGCGCATCTGGTGCAGGCGGCTGACCAGCGGGAGGAAGCCCCGGCGGTAGGCATGCCGGTAGGTCGGCCAGCAGGGATCGGGCTCTGCTGAGTAGCGACAGCGATAACGGCCAGCAAGATCGGCCAGGCGCGGCCTGTGGAACTAGCAGGCAGGTTGCCCCTGTTGTTCATTGATCAGCTTTATTGCGGTGGTCGCGGGCTTGGCAATTGTCGCCGAGTATAGTCCGCTGTTCGCAGGTCCCAGAGTCGCCCCGTTGGTTTCGTTATGGCCAGAATTATGATTTGTAATGCGGTGATAATTTTCTTCCGACTGATTATCTGGCAGAACGGGCGCAATGGCGCTGATGCCGGTTGATCCTCCGGGGTGTACGTCGCGCAGCGAATCTGCAGCCCGTACTCAGGATCTCCTCAGCTGACCGGCCCATGATCGGTTCCGGCGCAGCAGGTCCTGCCGCGCGGGCGGCCCGCCTGGGTGGCCGCGCCCCTGCTGGTCCTTGATCTCATTGGAGCACTCATGTTCTTTATCTATCTGCGCCGTGAGCTGCGGCGCCGGGCCAGGCAGGCCATCTTGATCGCGCTTGGGCTGGGGATCGGCGTCGGCCTGGTGATCGCCGTGACCGGACTGTCGGCCGGGGTCAAGAACGCCCAGTCGGACGTGCTGCACTCGCTGTACGGGGTCGGCACGGACGTGACGGTCACCCAGCCGGCGGCGGCTGGCACAGGTGGCTTCGGCGGGTTCGGGTTCGGGTTCGGCGGGGGCACCCGCACCCGGCCCGCGGCCGGCACGAAGATCAACAGCAACCGGGTCTCACCTGGCCAGTTTGGGCCAATCAGCACCGCGACAGTAGCCTCGATCGCCAAGCTGAACGGCGTGGCCGCCGCTACCGGCTCGCTGAGCCTGACCGACCTCAAGATCGCCCTGACGATCCCCAGCTTCTCCTCTGGCGGCTTCGGCGGCGGTGCGCCGAGCGGACGGGGGTCCTTCAAGCCCCCGACGACGTTCTCGGTCTCCGGAGTCGATTTGTCGACAGGGGCGATCGGCCCGCTCTCCTCGGGCAAGATCACCTCAGGCCGGACGTTCTCGACGGCCGACGCCAGCTCGGACGTGGCCGTGGTCGACTCGAACTACGCCGCGCAGAACAAGCTGACGGTCGGCTCCAAGATCGCGATCGGCAACTCGGCGGGCAAGGGGACGGACTTCTCGGTCGTCGGTATTGTCAGCACTCCGTCCGGCACCGCCACCGACGTCTACATTCCGCTGGCCAGGGCGCAGGCGCTGGCGGCAATGGCGAACAAGGTCAACACGGTCTACGTTGCCGCGACCAGCGCGACCGAGATCGGCAGCGTGCAGCGTCAGATCAGCAAGCTGATGCCGAAGGCGACGGTGACCACGGCCAGCTCGCTGGCCAGCGAGGTGACCGGATCGCTGGCAAGTGCGTCGAGCCTGTCGAAGAACCTTGGCAGGTGGCTGGCGATCGCCGTGCTCGCCGCCGCGTTCGCGGTGGCGGCCCTGCTGACCATGGCGGCGGTCGCCCGGCGGGTCCGGGAGTTCGGCACCCTGAAGGCGCTCGGCTGGCGGAGCAGGCGAGTGGTCGGCCAGGTGATGGGCGAGGCCCTGGTCATCGGCCTGGTTGGCGGCATCATCGGGGTGGGACTCGGCTTCGGCGGCGCCGCGCTGATCGGCAAGCTGGCGCCGCCGCTGAAGGCCACGATCGGCCAGACCACCGGCTCGGCCACGCCGGGCGGCGCCCGGGTGTTCGGCGGCGGCGGCCTCGGTGGTGGCGGCGGTGGCGGCGGCTTCGCCGGCCGGTTCGCCCGGGTGACCGCCAGCCCGAGCGTGACCGTGCATCTCAACGTCCCGGTCACGCTGAGCGTCATCGGGACCGCGGTGTTGCTCGCCGTCCTCGGCGGGCTGATCGCCGGCGCCTTCGGCAGCTGGCGGGCCGCGCGGCTGCGTCCGGCCGACGCGCTGGCCAAGGTCGCATAGCCGACCGCCCTCCTCCGAATTAAGGGAGCGCAACAACATGTACCAGCTAACCAACGTCACCAAGACCTATCAGAACGGGCGGAACGTCGTGATCGCCCTGCAGGGGGTGGACCTAGCCATCAGCGATGGCGAATGGCTGGCCATTCAGGGACCGACCGGCCATGGCAAATCCACGCTGCTGCAGATGCTCGGCGGACTGGACCGGCCGACGTCCGGCTCGGTCGAGTTCGACGGCCAGGATCTGGCCGAGCTACGAGAGAGTGAGGTGACCGCCGTCCGGGCTAGATCGATCGGGTTCATCTTCCAGACGTTCAACTTGATCCCGACGCTGAGCGCGCTGGAGAACGTGGAGGCCGCGCTTGTCCCGCTCGGCATTCGCGCGGCGCAGCGACGGGACCGCGCCGCGAAGGCACTGGCCGATGTCGGGCTCGGTGACCGGCTGCGGCACCTGCCTTCCGAGCTCTCCGGCGGGCAGCAGCAGCGGGTGGCGATTGCCCGCGCGCTGGTCAAGGAGCCGACGGTGCTGCTCGCCGACGAGCCGACCGGCAATCTGGACGAGGAAACCAGGGACGAGATCATCGCGCTGCTTGAGAAGCTGTGGCGAGATCGCGGGCTGACCCTGATCCTGGTGACGCATGATTCGCCGGTCGCCAGGCGGGCCCAGCGGATCGGCGTGATGCGAAACGGCCAGCTCTCGATCAAGCAGGGCAGCAGGCCTGCTCCGGCTGCCTGAGGCCGGGCCGGGCGGCGGGGCGGCCCGGTGCTCTGGGCCGCCCCGCCGCC
>JGI12269J14319_10000390_pt1 | contig 41706 bp, 30 predicted proteins | sample PeaSoiSIISIP2007_FD_14319 | JGI IMG/M metagenome (IMG submission 14319)
CTCACAACGTCTTGAATCGCCGTCAGCCCTCCCGTGCCTCCCGTGAACCCTACCAGCGCCGTCGTGCTTCCCACCGTCGTCGGAATGTTCACCGTCCAGTTGGTCGTGAAACTCTTCAACGTGCTCGCATCCGTGATCGTTAGTGTCAGCGTCGTCCCGTTATAGCTCAGCTGCACATTCATCACGTCTCCGCTCAGTAGATTCACTCCCGAACTCGTCATGTCCACTGCCGGCACCGTCGGCGCCGCTCCATCGACGTATATCCCCGTCGAGTCCGTCCCCTCCCCCGCATTACTGTAAATGTCGAACTTCACCGCCACACTGCTCCCTATATCCTCATACCCCAGGCCGCCTCCCCCGAGCCCCAGCGCCGTCGCCGCTCCGTTCTGTATCACAAACGTCATCCCATCAGCCGCCGCACTCGTCATCTGGAAACTGAAGTTCGTCGTGAAACTCTGCACGTTCACCGGCGTGCTGTAGAAAGCGCTGCTCGCCTCAAATCCACCCCCATCCGTCAACCGCAGCCGCGTCCCGTTCAGCTTCGTGCTCCCGTTCAACTGCAACCCGCTAGAGCTGAACCCGCTACCGTAATTGATCAACGCTGTGCTCGCCGTTGGCGTCGCACTCACCTGGCTGGAGTTCGCACTCTCCCCCGCTCCGTTCACCGCCGACACCACGTAGTAATACGTCGTCCCGTTCGTCACCCCCGTGTCCGTGTAACTCGTCGTCGCCGGACTGGCAATCGTCGTGTACGCTCCCCCGCTCGTCGTCCCTCGCTTCACGTTGTAACTCGTCGCCCCACTCGACGCACTCCAGCTCAACCCCACCTGCCCATTCCCCGCCGTCGCCACTAGGTTCGTCGGCGCCGCCGGCGGATTCGTGCTCGACCCTGTACTGTAGGTCCAGCTCAAAATATTCTGGACTGCTGTGTCTCCTCCGGTCCCTCCGGTAAATCCGACATAAGCCACAACGTCGCCGACAATTGTCGGGATATCCACCGTCCAATTTGTTGCGAACGTTGCATTTGTGGTCGTATCCGTAATTGTCATCGCCAGGGTCGTTCCATCATAGGTAATATGCGCATGGAAGGGGTCTCCGCTGTGCAGATTCACGCCCGAGCTCGTCATATCCACCGCAGGTATCGTCGGAGACGCTCCGTTCGTATAGAGCCCTGTGGAATCTGTACCCTCTCCCTGGTTACTGTAAAGGTCGAATTTCAACGCAACGCTGTTCGGGATTCCCCCCGTTCCACCTGGGGCGGCAGGTCCGTACCCCAAACCTCCTCCTGATGGCCCCACTGCGGTTGAATTGTTCCCCTGAATAGCAAATGTGAAGCCGTCTGCTGTGGGATTCGTGCCCGGTGTAATCTGGAACGTGAAATCCGTTGTGAAGGTTTCAATGTCCGCTTCTACTTGGTACCAGGCCGCCGCCGCTTCGTACCCGCCGCCGTCTGTCAATTCGAGTGCGGACCCGTTCAGTTTTGCACTACCCAGCAGATTCATGCCGCCGCTAGCGAAGCCGCTCGCAAAATTGATGGAGCTGACTCCCAGATCAAACGTGTACAGGCCGCTGGCGACCGGGCTATTGCTCAAGCCACTGGCGACGGCAATCGCAGAAAGTGTTTCGGTGACTCCGACGGAAACCGGTCCCGCGTATTTCGTGCTCGCAGTTGTCGGCGTTGTACCGTCGGTCGTGTAATAAATGGTCGCGTTTGGCGTGGTGGTGCTGATGGTTACAGATTGAACCGCCGTGTAGCTGCCGGGCGGTGGATTGAACGTAGGCATCACTGCCTGGGTAGAAAGAGTGTAGGTAGCGCTTGCTTCGGGGCTTTGCTCCAGTCCCGTTCCTGCAGCGATGGCGTTCACGGTGGTTGTCGTGGTGAGCGTAAACGGTGAGGTGTACTGCGTAGAGCCAGTGGTGGGTTGACTGCCGTTGGTGGTGTAATAGATGGACGCGCCTGACGTCGAGTCTGTGATCGTGACCTGAACCGATGGACTGAACGATTGGCTTGCTGGGGAGATGACCGGAGTCGCTGCCTGGGTTGAGCCGTTCAATAGACCGTATACGCTCAACTGCGATTCGGATCCCACGTAGACTTTGCCGTTGATCACCGTCGGAACAATAAACTTTACGGAATCCCCGGGGTTGTCTCGCGCCGCGTTCGATTCACTCGAATACAGCAGGTTGGCAACATTGGTGGCATCATGCGCGTAGAGGATGGCAGTCCCCTGGGTACTGTAGTTATCTGTTTTCAGGGTCCACACAATTCCGCTGGTTGTGCCATTTGCTGAGACACTTGGCGTCGGACTGTAGGTCGCTGCGCTCTCATTGGATGTAGAGGTCGGATTGGCTGAAAGTGTCCCGTTGGCGAACGAGAACGCTTTGAGATTGTCGTTCGTGCCCCAAATATAGACATTTCCGTTCCAATAAGCGGGCCCGCCCCATAACCCGCCCACGGAGGCGGCTTGCTCAGGGTCTGTTGTGTTGTTCGGATTATATCCGCCGAGGTTTTCGCGGTTTAAGACAAAGACGCGACCAGACTTCCCAACCTGCACCAACTGGTGCGCGCCACCTCCACCGCCCACCGAATCCGGCAATACGATGACACCACCTGAGGCCACATCCTCATCGTTATTATCCATGTTCGCCTGGTCATGTGGCGTGAAATCGTCGCCGACCACCGTCCCGTTTGCGTACATTGTCGGTACGCCGCCGTTCAGATCCAGCTTGATGATCGAATCGCCATAATCCATGGCATTCGTATAGTTCGGCGCCGTTGCGTCAAAAGTACCATTGCCCGTAGCAGTAAAGATTCGCCCATAGGGCTTGCCGGAAGGCACATCCGCTGCGAGTCCAGTGCCACCCATCCAGATACCCGCCGCCGCCGCGTTGGGTGTGGAACACCAAGCGCCCGTCTGCGCCAGCGTCGACGCGTTGTAAGCCAGGATCCAGCCGTGCCACGGGCCGTTGTCACCGTGCGAGCCAAAACCAATGTAGACAATGCCATTCAGAAGGAGAAGGCTAGTTCGGTTATTCTGCCACTGGGAATCCCAATTGAGAGTTCCACCCGAGCTCCCATTTCCGTTTCCTGGCACCGATGCGGACAAGGTCGCAGGTCCACCAAATTTTTCTTTACCCGTCGTGATATCCAGAGCATGCAAACGCTGGATGAAAGTCGTATCGTTAACAGTGGACTTGGCTACGACGTAGATCGTATTGGTCGCAGGATCGATGACCGGTGTACTCGTAATACCGATCTCCGGGACAATGTCGTTCGTCAGAACGTCTGCGGAGGGAACCGTCGTCTCGCCCGCACCAAGCAGCGAGACCTGCCACAACGGATTCGCATTGGCCCCAGTGTTGCTATCGGCATCGAAGGCAAACACGCTGTCATGCTCGGTGGCCACAAACACCACGTTGTGAGTGGTGCCGGCTTGTGGCGTTCCCGCGCCCATGGTGATGCCAGGCATGTATAGCGGTTGCGCGTACACCCAGCCATCCACCGGAGACGAGAACAATTTGCCAAATGTGCTGGTGTTTACGTTCGTCGGCGTCAGGATGGTCTCATTGGTATTCGCACCGGTTCGCGCGATATCGTAATGCTGCGTAGTCACTCCCGACTGGGCAAACGTCGTGATGTCCACGAACAGGAAAAGACAGAGCGAGATAAAGAATCGCTTCAAATAGGAAACTCCCTCTTTTCTCTTGTCAGGGTGAGAAGATGCAGTCATGGCGCATTCCCGCCTTGGTGTAAGGCTCGAAATAAAAAACCTGGTGATTGTATACCGGGAGGGGCCGAACGTGATCTTATGCGCTTTCGGGGCCAATAGTCAACTGCCATTACACGCCAAAAGCCGCGATGTGCAAAGGTTTGCAGCGCTTTCGGTGCAAAGGAAGTCTGAGCTTCCGCGGCGGGGACTATGAAGTCTTTGACCCTCCGGTTGCGACCGTCAAAAATGCCCCAAAATAGGTGCAATCGACAAGCCGAAGGCAGCGTACATCGGTTGCCAATTCTGGGACCGAATTGTTGGGGCCCAAGCCGAGGCGCTCACTTCAACCCCGCAGCCGGCGGAGGCTCCAACTCCGCCATGGCAAGCTCCGCTTCGCGTGAGTAGAAGGCATAGTATCTGAGCAGCAACTGAGCCTTCTCGTCCGGCGGAATCAACTCTTCCAGATCGGGATCTTCCGCGCGGGAACTTGTCGCAGACTGCCCGCAGCATCCGCGCTCGTTTTGCCGGCTCCTCCAGTTCCTAAGAATGCCGGAGCACCAACCCAGTGTCTTACGGCCAATACTCTCGTTAACGGCAAAGCGGCAGTGCGGTAAATCACAATTCCAATACAAGTACCGAGCGTATTTGTAATGACATCTGTGACACCAGAATTTCGCGTGGGAAGATGTGCCTGGAGGACTTCAATCGTGAAACTGAGTATTAATCCCAAAATCGCTGTTGCAACTGCCGCGCATCTTATTCGTCGCGCCAATGAGAAGTAGGCATAAAAGAAAACACCTAAAGGAACGAAGCCAGCAATGTTGATCAAGACGTCCTTCAGATAGCTCCATTGCCTGTGGAATTCCTTCCACGGCAGCTCTAGAAGGGTCTGATGCACAACCAGATACCGTTCTGGAATATACAGATCGATGCCCGATCTAACCTGATTATGAAGGATTGATCCCGAGTGCTCATCAAGGAGGTAAAGTGCCAGCGCCCGCTCATTCTGGGTCACCGTCGGCCTTCCCTTCTGCGTCCAATCCTCATAGTGTTGGGTAACCTGTGCCGCGTTGAATTCGCTTTTGTAAATAGCTAGACCCCGCAACTGGCCGGACCAGCTATTGTTCTGCAAAGGCGAGTTGGCAATTATGAGTTCCCCGGTTAGATCTTTAATGGAAAGCCCGAATCCCGACGACTTGGTTACCAAATGGCCGTCGATGTAGACTGCTGTGTTCAGCCCGTTTGATGTGACTGTCACGAACAATCGCTTTTTTCGAAAGACCTCGTCCGCAAACATCACCCCGAACTGGTGCCGATGATGCAGGTCCTCAATGTCACGCTGCAATATAAGATCGGTGTCACTTTGCTGGAGCGAGAACTGACGGGGAGGGAATGGGCTGTAGAATGCAGCCAGAGTACCGCCATTCCCAGGAAGAGCTGGTTCCAACCAAATCTCAAGGCTGCAAGATGGCTCGTCCGAACTCGCGCTCTCAAATATGCCGGAGCTCAATATCGTGCCGTAATCACCGAAACGGAGACCGTTCTCATTGTCCAACCAATACACCTGATTCTTGTGGGAATGAAAAGGCCAGAGTCCGGCGACCAGAATGCCGCATAAGGTCAACATCGCAAGAGCACCTATGGCCTGTCGCGGAATACAGATGTGATAAAAGCGCGAGGTCATGATAAGTCGCGTGGCAAGTTGCGGCGATGTGAACGCGGACCAGGGAAACTCGGATTTCGAATACTTAGAGGAAACAGAGGAAACATGGATCCACGCTCCCGACGGAACTCTTCCTACGATTATTGATGTATTAGTGAGCCTATTTGCACAGGATGAGGCCCGTTTCTCGAGAAATATTATAGGCCGCGGGATATAACGTGCCGAAGGCTGCCGATACGAGTGCGCGTGAATGAATTCTTCCAGTTGCTTCGGCATCTGAGATTTGCGTTCACACACACGTGAGTCTCTCTCGTTTGTGAACCTCCCTCGACTGGCGGTAGGATTCGACCATCGTCCCGGCGGTCAACCACACTGCGAGCCTGCAGCTGAATCGTCGCGAGGGATCAAGTGTGACCAGCCATCGTAGAATCCCGACGGCAAGCCTGCGAAAGAGATAGAGCGGAATACCGCTGACGAACCACTTTGTGTCCGCTGCGACTCCGGTTTCGCGGACGTCAGCACGACCTTTGTTAAACCACCACGTCAAAAAGTAACCTCTTCTAAGCCTATTCTGCGGCACTGAGTGATGAACGACAGCTGTCGGCTCGTATTTTAGCCGCTCACCTGCCTCCAGCAACCGACGGCCAAACTCGGTGTCCTCGTTGTTGCGGATCTTGCCGTTCGGCCCAGGCCCCAAATCAGTTCGGAAAATACCGTACTTCTCGAACAGCCTCCGATGAAAGGCCATATTGGTGCCAAATGGAGGGTCGGTGAGAGGACCTGCTTCCGGCCCCCGGTCGAACATCACCAGAGGGGCCATCCCGTACCACTCTTTCTCCGGAAGCCAGGATGGCGGTGCGCAAGGCCACTGGGGAAAAATACGCCCTCCGGCACCCGCCCACTCGCCGCTGCACAAAGCGGCTGTGAGATTCTGCAGCCAGGTGGACTCCACGGTCACGTCGTCATCCATAAAGGCAAGAACGTCGCCCCGAGCCTCACGAATGCCGGAGTTGAGGGCATACGACTTGCCTTGATGTGGCTCGAACAGATAACGGAAGCGACCCGGGTATCGGGTGCAAAAGTCTTCCACTACGTCGCGGGTTTGGTCGTTCGAATTGTTGTCGACTACCAGGACCTCCCACTCAAGCGACTCGGGAACGGTGGAAGCGGCAACACCACTGAGGGCCTTTTCCAAGGTCCGGCAACGGTTATAGGTGCATAAAATAACTGTGATGTTCACCGGTTCCGTTATACCTCATGGCACTGCCTAACAATTGGGATAAAGGCTATGTTCCTCTCGGTGAATCTTTCGAGGAGGAAATTTTGCCGCTTCAGCATTTGCGGCGTGTGTCCGACCTCGAAGGGCAATTCCTCCAAGTGCCAGGAGGCACTGTGCCTCAGCGGCTGCCGTTTCGATAAATCGCACTTTCTGAGTCGATGCTAAGCAAACAGTCACGATTCCTGACAGTATTTCTCCTCAAGGGAGAGTATCTCCGAAATTACCTGAAGCGATCTAACTTCTTCGTTATTCATCCGCCACGAAGGTCCGTGGCTTTTCTCTAGTAGCTTCTTGACAATCTATTTTGAGCAGCGCAGACTCCTTAAACTCTATGGAGAGTTCATCGCTTCAAATGCGGTATCCAACCTGCGGCAGGAGAGTGCCTTGAAAACTGGCTACATAAGCAGACCTGCCGACGAAAAGCCCTGGAGTGCGATCGTTCCCAATCTGTGGTCTCTTCCAACATTATGGCGCAGCATTGTACCCCTGATCCTCGGGCTGCTTTTGTTCGTCGCAAACAACTTGGCGCCCCTTGCCGCGCTCTCTCATCCTCGCCCGGGATATGTTCCATTGTTCATGCCGAGAAACCAGGATAGCGCACAATATCTGACATGGATTGAAGCGTACAAGAGTGCCTGGACGATACCGGACTATCACGCTCCGTGGGAAACCGAAGCAGCGTTGCGGGTTCCACTGATGTGGCTCCCAGCCAAGGTTTCGTCGCTTACACAGATTCCCACTATCTACGCTTATCTGGGACTGCAGGCCGGCTGCTACGTGCTTGGGTTCTATGGTCTAGCATTCTTGCTGCGAGTGTTTGCTGTCGGTTCCGGACAGACAGTTTTGGCAGTTGCGCTTATGATCTGCGCCGTGCCTCTGAGATCACTTGCCCTGCTTCCAGCACTGGTATTCAAGCCGAGGGCTTGGGCGTTGATGCACTGTGGCTACGGGGACTTCCTTGGCGGCGATGCCTCTGAAGGACTGTTTCAGGGAGCTTCTTGCGCAGCAACCATCACGTTCGGCACGGCTGGTGCCCTCTTTTCCTTGGCTTTATTGGGTCGCTATTTCCGCTCGGGCAAAAGAAACGATCTATGGGCGGCAAGCCTGGTAGTGGCCTTGTCGGGGTTTCTCCATCCCTTCGAGTTCATTCCGGTTACAGCGGCTGCCGCTGTCGCCCTTCTATGGACAAAGCGTAACCTGCAATTCGTTCTTACTGATTTGTTGATTCTTGGTTTCCCGGCCTTTGTCGTGGTTCTGTTCTATTTCCTGCCAACGCTCACGCATCCATGGCTAAGGGTCGCCACGGATCTAAATCGCTTCCACAGCATCCACATCTCGCACCACGATTTCCTTATACTTGGCCCGCCCGTGCTTTTAGGCGTGGGGTTTGCCTTCTGGAGGCCAAAGGTTGGCTCACCCGTAGACCATTTTCTGGCTTGCTACGTTGTCGTCTCAACTTTCGCTCTCCATATGCTGTTCCTTCCCTGGCCTCAGCATTTCAAAGACGGTCTAGATTATGCTGCCGCGATCTTCGTAGTCCGGAAATTGGACCAAGTACCTAGTTTAATGAGGTTTTGGGCAAGTAGAACCAAGTGGCGCGTTGGCTTGGTCGCTTTGCTGGTTGCAGGCGGTCTGGCACCGCACCTCTACTTTCGATATTTAACCTACAAATTGGGGAAGACAGTAGCTCCGCAATACGCGGCGGTAGCTCCCACCGACGAAGTCCGGGCGATTGCCTGGCTACGCGCCCACGCAGCAAGCAGACAACTCATTCTCGCACCCTTAGAGAATGCTCCCTGGATGGCCACTGTCCCGATGCACAGCTTCGTCTCCCATTGGATTTTTAGTCTTACAGACGATCAGCAGGCTCCTCTAGCTCAATCGTTCTTTCAGGGTACTCTGTCGGATGCAGAGTCCGACTCGCTGCTACAGTCATATGGCGTTCGGTATGTACTGGTTCCGCCTGGGAATCCGGCCCTGCGATACCTGAGCAAAGCTGAGCTACGTTGGACCGGGCAAAACCTGTTGTTATACGAATTCCCTCAAAACGAAATGAGACCCTTCCCAAAGCTTCAGAAAGTATCACCCGGCCACTACATCTGGAACCCAAGCTAACGACACCAGGGCACTCTTAGCTTCGGTGGACCAAGTACGGCTGGACAAACAAGAATGTTCCTCCCATATTCGTGTGGCGTGGTGCAGCCAGCGTTTGCGAAATCAGCACGTAGACTGGAAGCTCTGTCAATGTACCAGCCAGCCTGAAACAGCCACACCTTCATTCCTGAATCTAAGTTGTATTTTTGCTGGAGCTCATGGAATTGTTGAGCAAAAGTATCTGCCTTAAAATTGAACTGGTGCCGGACAATAAGTCGGCGTCGTGGGCAGTGTGCTTCGAGAAACTCTGGAAACCGCTCCTCAAAATCGACGGCTGGTCGCGCGAATTGTTGTCGACTACCAGGACCTCCCACTCAAGCGACTCGGGCAGCGTGGAAGCGGCAACACTACTGAGGGCCTTTTCCAAGGTCCGGCAACGGTTATATGTGCATAAAATGACTGTAATGTTCACGGGTTCCGTTACAGCTCCTTATCCGCACTGCCGTGATGAGCCCGGACAAATGACTGTGGTGCGAGAACGATGAGGTGTCTTCTGACCTGCCAAAAAGCTATCAATCGATCTTGTGTTCTGTGGGAGCAGAGGCTCGCAACAGGAGAACAGCATCTGCGTTGTAGGGTGCCGTAAGTCTTATCATCTTTCCGCCGGCGACATCAGCTGCATGACTGACGTTTCCCGTCGCTGGCTCGAACCATTCGACCTGAAGCATGCCGGCAGATGCAGTGGTGTCAACTTCGACGGCTTCGCGTTTGGGTGTGTACACAAGGTACAGGCCGGAGCCAGGGTTAGCGAGGCAGTAGTGCGTTGTTGCCAACTCTCCGTGAGGGATCATGGTAGAAAGATCGAGCCGGCGCAAATAAATTCTCGCGTAACCAATTGCTCGGCGAAGCTCAGACCACTGTGAGAACTGACTCTCCGGAACCGGAGGAAACGCCCACGCGTTGTCGTAGGGATCCATCAAGAGGACATTTAGCCCTCTGGTAAGACTCTTCCACACCCACACTCGATCCCCGCCAGTACCGAAGATGTGGTCTGTATCTGCGACAATGACCTTGTCACCCGTTGCAGGTGGAGGGTCGCGGTCGTATCCGCCTTCCGCATTCGGAGAGATCCAATCGGCTGGCCCCTTAAACAGGTCTTCGTTCTTCCCGCCCGGATACTCCACGGTGATTCCGACCGGATGCCGTACACCTTTTTTCGATTCGTACCGGCGCACAAACTCGACCATGCGTCGCTGCCAGGCCATTGATCCTGGATGGTCCTCGTTGCTGATCTCGTAAAGCATGTTATCGAGGTCACTTACGGCGTCTATGACTCCCGCAACATACTTTTCCTGAAACCGTTCGATCTGAGTGCCAGGCGTGCTATGAATTTTCCTACCATCGCCGTCTCCGTTTTGGTCGCCGTCGATGCCGTTGATGTTGTTCTCACGGTTGAAGGGATGGCCACGCCAAGGGTTTTCAAGATGCTCGCCTTTGCGCTCGATGCTGAAACCGTTGAAGAGCATGATTGCTACGTAAATCCCACGATCCCGCGCGGCCTTGACCCGCTGGCGCAAACGGGCAAAATAATCCGGATTAAGTTCCTCAAGATTGAACCGAAGTCCTCCGTCCAAAGCATTTCCCGGCCCAGTCCGACGGTAAGCGTTGGGCGATATCCGCCAGTCATATGGCCTCCAAAGAGCCCAATTTGCTTGTTCCCAGGAGTACAGCCGCATAAAATTGTGGCCGTTTGCCACCAAGTAATCCAGATACGAATCGTAGTCAAACGGCGTGGCGGAGAGCCGTCCGGCATCCTGGAGATTCTCCCAGGTATGAGACCCAGCCAGCAGCACTGACTTCCCCTGCTTGTCCGCAAAGTATCGTGGATTGCGCGGATCGATGTGGAGTGGCCCGGTCGTCGCACGCTGAGGAGCTATTAGACCCTCTACCCGGACCGGGTCCGGTCTTTGTAATTTCGGAAGTTCGTTATCAGGCCGGTGCCACCGGTACATCACGATTTCGCCGGGGTTCGCACCCTTAGACGTGTACACCAATTGCGCTCTGGGGTCGGGAATACCGTGGGTCAACCAATCGTCGTAGTACTGGGAAAATTTCTCTCCCCGGCGTAGAACCACATAGTCGACCTTTGCGGCATCAAGGAAACGGAGTGCCAGGTCACCGCTGCAATAAGGGAAATACACAAACTGCGCATCCGCGTGGAAGGCGAGAGGTGTGGCGCGATCCATGATCGTAACCGGACCGTTCTGCTGCTGTTTGATCCACAACCCCGCGTCCTTTACGACTCCATGAACAGGAGATCCCTCCGTGAACTCATAGAGTCCTCTGATTCCTCGAATCGGATAAATGAGAACGGCCAATCCAAACAGTCCCGGAAGCAGGCATGTAAACACCGCCTGGGAGATCCAGGGCCAGTGCGCGGCGGCAAGCGACGCCTTCGTCCACAGGCCGATCTCGACCAGACCATTTGCTGCCCAAATCAGCAGGAATGGGACAAGTACAAAATAGTACCTCGGGAAGATCCAAAGAACGCTAAAACTCGCTACCACGGCGGTGGCGGGAACCAACATAACGTATAAGCGGCTCAAAGCCTGCGGCCGTCGCCACGGTCGGCGAACCACCCCGAGCAGAGCGAGCGCCGGTAGAAAGGGCGCCCCAAGCCACCTTGACGAAAGGTTCTGAATTAACAGTGGCGTGTTCTGGCGGACAGCCTTGGCGGCCACTCGAGCGAGATCCCTGAGCGTGACCTTTTCCCGCATGACATCGACTTCGGGGATCAGCCAGACTCCGATTCTCTCCAGCCTGTCATTGATTGCGGAGCTTCCCCACTTTAGCGCTTCCTCGTATTGCGGGTCCGATGCAGCATAATCGCCTCCAAGACTCGCTTCCCTCTTCAAGATACGAATGGCAAGCGGCGAGGTGATGGCGCTCTTGGCCTCCAGACGCAACTTCCCCGTGGCGCGATAGATGAAAGCGATTTCCGGCGCGGCCAGCGCCAGGAACACTGCAATGGCAGCAACCGCCCGCTTGCACCGAATGGCGATCGTCCCTTCTGTCGCGGTGAGTACGAAGAACACCGCAATCAGAAGTGGCACGACAGCTTCCTGCCGCATCAGGTAGGCAATGCCAAACGCAGCACCCACCCCACACCATATCCGAATCGAGGGGCGATCGAGCGCGCGCAGAACCAAATAGACTGCCGACAGAAGCAGCGTCGCGTAAGGCCCCTCGGTCAGCACGGTAAACGACAGATTGATGAGCAGCGGGTGCAGCAACATCAGCGCTGCTGCTGCGAAGCCTGTGCGCCGGTTAAACAGTCGCGACGCAATGCCAAACGCTGGCAAGGGAAGCAATGTTCCGAGAACAAGCGAGATTAATCGTCCCGCCCGCACGTAACTCCCGGTTAAGAACGAAACCCCGCTGATGAGCAAAGGAAACAGGGGAGGAAACATTAGCTCAGGACCCGGGGTCACGATTCCGACGTAGCCAACGCCGTTTCGCAGGTTTTCCGCTATCCTCGCGTATTCCGCGCCTTCGGATTCGATCGCACCTGTTCCCCAGACCTTGAGCGCGGCCACCCGCACGGCAAAGCTGGCGACTACGATGATGCTCAGCGCCAGGAAGAGACAACGCCGAGAATGCACAGTCTTCCAGCGCTCACGAGACATCACTTGAGAATCGGGTGCGGGATGGTTGGTTGCTGTCACTCACTACCCTTCCCATGTTCGCAGTCTAACTTACCCTCGTTCCGCTTAGGTTTGCGCGTGGTTGGTAACAGCATGCGATTTGCATCAGGAACGCGCCGGCTGAAACCGGGCCATCAGCCGGCGTCCCGCGTAGACGACCACAAACATGACCGGGCCGAGCGAGACATCGACCAGCAACGATATCGCGTTGTACCGCCAAAACCAGTTGCTATCCCTCAACGCCGAGGAGGTCCTGTCTCCCACGGCGAGGTCGCGCACGCACAATTCGGTCATGCTCGAATCGCACTGGTAGATGTCAGAGAGCGGCAGGTCTCGTGCCCGAACGACATAGGCACCCGTCTGTGCCTCCCATACGCTTCCCACATCGGTCAGAACGAACGGATTTTCTGGGTTTGCCCGAACACGAAATTGTTCTGTGGAAGGCTCGTAGTCTGCGTAGCTAAAGCAGCGGCCGATGCAAGTGCGGTCTATGATGTGATGTGTCGTCACGCGCCCAGGCAATGACACGATGGTGGCGACAACTCGCCTTCCCGGCGGGATCTCGCGCACCTTGCGGTCCAACTGAGCTTCCATGCGGCTTATCGCGGCGGTGTCACCGTACAAAAAGAAGAAAAAGAGGGCCGCGATAATGGCAAAGCCGATCAGATGCCACTTCTGCGGCTTCATTGCGCCCAACAGGCAACAAATCAAAATTGCTGAGAGGGAAGTCAGCCTCTCGGTGAGGAAACCGATCGACATAAAGCCCATCCGGTGGAAGGTACGCGTATCAATTCCGGTCGGAAGCAGCACAGCCACTAGGAGAGTGAGAGCGTAGAGTTCTGACGGTAGCAGGTACAGATGCCACCATCGAGCCGCGTGGCGGCGCCATATAACGTCAAGGAGGAGACAAGCCCAAAGGAAAGCCCGGAACAAACGTGCGAGCAAAAAGTACCGGGGCCATAGCAACAACTGGTCGATGCCGTCGTGAACAAACGGGGGTTCGTACGCCCAAATAACCCCACCCCTAGAATAATGAACACGGATCAAGAAATGCATCCCCAAGAGCAAGAGGACCGATGTAAGGAACAGATAGACGTGCTGGTGCGGAGGCAGGCGTTCGGCCAGCACGACATAAGCGCCGACGGTTACCAGCAGCACGAATCCCAGGGGATGCGCCAGCCAAATCAGAGGCGCGAGAACGGCGACCAAACCTCGTTCCCAACCCCGGCCGCGAGCGAGGATCGCCAAGCCAATACATGCCAGGCCAAGTGAGATGTAACAATTCATGAAGCCCATCTCGAATATCCAGCCGTAGGCGACAATCGCCAAGCAAGGAAGAAGGAACCAGGGAAGCTGCCGCGTCATTGCGCAAACCAGCGCGAATGCGCCCCAGAAGAAAATCAGGACAGCCCCGCAGACCGCGATCTTTTCGGCAGCTCCCCACCCCGCGATATTTCCGAGCCAACTGAGTGCAAAGTCGAAAAGAACGTTGTTCCATCGCTGCGCGAGCCAGAGACCAGGAGCCTGCCCGGTTTGGATGAGATGCGTCAGCCAGGCATTGTACAGGTGGGTGGGAAGGTCTCCCGCCTCGATACGTGGGTGCCAGAGGCAAGGTGCGATTACTACTCCTGAAATGGCCAGCAGCCGCGGCCAATAGTCGCGCAAAAAACTCGCAACAAGGGCGAAAGCAGGGGCGCTCCGGCTTGATTCGCAAGACCCTTCTTCCTTTAGAGATTGCGCTCTACGCTCAGCTCTCGTCACTGCGACTCCGGGCATACGGCACAGTCGTGTGGCCACATCGACTTCCGCCTCCTGCTAAACGGGTCGTGACCAACGTCTGTAAGCTTCCCTTCAAGTTCAGAAATGGTTTTTCGAGCAGGAAGTTCCGCACCTGGTTCAGTCAACGTTGGCTGGAGTCTCTGCCCACCGTGACTGACCGAAGAGAGACCTCATCGCCGACTGATCCGTCGGGCAATAGCCTTCAATTGCCATCGCGATTCTAGCGTTGCGTCAGGTTCCACATGTCGGAAACCACGTATAGCGGCCGTCCTTTGCCTTCCTCATAAATCCTGCCCACATATTCGCCAAGGATACCGACCGCCATCATGAGAGCGGCGTTGCACAAACAGAGGATAACCATCAGCGAAGTCCAGCCGGGCACGGTCCTGTGGGAATAGTGTTCGATCACGGCCCGAACGGCTTCCTCGAACGCGACCAATGTCATCGCTCCAGCCCCGATAAAACTGAGCCGCAGCGGCAGTGCAGAAAATGACACAGTTGCCGTCCATGCCAAGCGAATCATCTTTCGCAAAGGATATTTTGTTTCTCCTGCGGCGCGGGCTTGGCGTTCATAAGGAACGCAGATCTGGGGATAGCCCACCCAGGCGACCATGCCTCGCAGGAAGCGGTGCAACTCACGCATGGCGCCGAGACTGTCGACGCACCGCCGAGACATCAGCCGAAAATCGCCCACGTCTGGAGGCAGCGATTTTAGAAAGAACAAGCGCATGCAACGGTAGAAAAGCCACGCCGTAATTTTCTTGAACACCCCTTCGCCTGCTCGCATAACCCGTTGGCCACAAACCACATCGTAGCCTTTGCGGTATTGCTCGACCATCCGATGCACCACTTCCAAGGGGTCTTGCAAGTCCGCATCCATCAAGACAATTGCGTCACCGCTCGCATGATCGACTCCGGCCGTGGATGCATATTGGTGGCCAAAATTCCGCGACAGATTCAGAACCTTGATGCGTGAATCCGCTCGGCACCACTCCACCAGCAACTGAATGGTCCGGTCGGAACTTCCATCGTTTACCGCCACCAGTTCACACGGATAGGGCGAGTTGTCGAGAAATTCGGTGAGCCGCGGCCGCAGAAGAGGAAAGATTTCCTCTTCGTTATAGAAAGGCATAACAATCGACAGCAGCCTGGGATCCGGCCGAGGTGTAAGGTAGTCTTGAGTCATTTTCCGCTCTCTCAGTTCGCCGGAAACCCTTGCCCTGCGCGGCAGACAAGCGTTTTCCTCAAGAATAGTTCGATCTCGACCGGTTGGAAGCGTCCCATTTCAATTCGAATCGGCCCGCGGAAACGCGGATCCCGGTAAAGACGGCCAGCGAACTCGGCATTGTATTGGTTGTCGAGATCCTCCTTGTTTTTCACATCTCCGATGTAGTGCGGTGCGGTCAGAACGACGTCACTCTGCCCGGCGGTATCCATCACTTTCTGCCAATCCAGTGGCCCATCCTCGTACCTCCACAGCCAGGTGACGTTAGGATAGGATATAAATGCCGAACGAATCCAAGGATATTGAATCGAAGGCGGATTGAATACCCTCCCGCCGCCCAGGTACGAGATCTGCGGATGGTCGAGGGCGCAGGCGTCGCTAATGTCTCGAATCGGTTTCCAGTCCCACTGATCGAATCGGGCCATCGCTCGCCACGGAAGTGAGCCATTGACAAAGCCCACACCAACGGGACGCTTATTAGGGGAGACCACTGGATACACAATCATCAGCAGTTGAACGCAAAAGAGAACGCCGGAAGCTGCAAACGAGGCCCCCGAACGCCCCCATCCTACCTTGTCCGAAAGCACGCCAATCGCAATAGCCAGCGGGATGATCGCGGGAGATATGTGGCGAAGCAAATGATTTGTACCGGATAATTGTGAAAGCACGATCGGAACTCCCGCGCACGCGCAGGCTCCGATCGCCGTTTTCTGGAGATTATCGAGAATCGTCCGCCGTCTGATGAAAGCTTCTCGAAAACACATGATGACGACTAGGCATATGAAGATACTCACGCAGTGGCCCAACAGAGCTTGGAAGACGGTGTTGAGCCACCGTCCCCACGTCACGAGGGACGGTGATCCCAAAGAATCTCGAACAAATCCCCTAGCGTATTGGGCGTAGGCTAGTGCATGTCTGGCGTTTACCAGCCACCAAGGCGCGGCCAGCAAGGCTCCAAGTGCTCCAGCCTTAGTGATTGGCACCAAGCTCTGAACGTTGCGGTCTTTACGATAATCCTCGACCAGAGCAAACGCTAGAACAGGAAGCGCGATCAGCGCGAACGATGCCTTCGCCCAGAACCCAAGGCTGATTGCCAGCCCGAGACCAATCCAGGTACTGAGCCGCTCCGATGGGTCGCTCCAATGCACGAAGAGGTAATACAGCATCGCCGAGGTAGCCAAGTATAGCGGAGGATCAGTGCCGAAAAAGATGCTGGCCGACACAACCTCGGGAGACAATGAAAAGATGAGAACCGCGAAAGCGCCAGCCATCTTATTTCCGATACGGCGCGTGGCCAGGTATATAAACCACGAGCTCAAACCGAAGCCCGCCAAAGAAACCAATCGCGCCATCGTTGTGTGGAACCCGAACAACGCGAGGAATGGGAGAGCGAGAAGACGATATGCAGGGGGTTTACCCCAGCTCATAAGAATTCTGCCACCCAGCTTATGTAGGTTACCTTGGTAAAGGCGCTGAAGATCAATCCAGATATTATTGAGGTATTCAGCCTCATCCCAGTGGATGCCATAGGGATGAGCGAGCGACCAACGAATAGCCGCGAGCATGATTATGATCACCGTGAGGATGGCAAACATTGGCCAAAATTTCCCCTCGGATCTAGGCTGTTCCATTGCTTCTCTATTGGCTTAATGCAGTAACTGATTGAGCGGGTCTCATTCTATTGATTCTCCGAACTCGACGAAAGTCTCCAAGCGGAAGATGCTTGGCTAGTTCGGATTCTTCGTCGGTCTCATGCTGATGTCGGTAACCTCCGCCGTTTGCGGAAGACTGAGGGCGGAGATTATCATGCTTGCAACCTCTTCCGGTTGCAGAAGCGATTCCGGGTGGTAGTCCCTTCCTTCGTGCCGGTAGAGGATCTCTTGCATCGATGTTGCAGTGCGTCCGAGATATACCGTAAGCACCCGAATTCCTTTCGGACTAACCTCCTCACGTAGGCTGTCGGCAATCGCTTTCAAGGCGTGCTTTGTGGCGCTGTACTGCCCTATCTCCGGTCGTTTTGCCATCAGCCCAACGCTGGAGTTGATGAAAACGATCTGCCCACGAGCGGTTGTCAACAACGGGAGCAGATGCTGGGTCATCATATAAGGTGCGCGGACATTCGTCGCATATTGGAGGTCTAAGTCTTCAATGTGGGCGCATGCCATAGGATCCTGATAGATTACCCCCGCACTGTGAATTAGAATGTCAAGCCTGCCGGCTTCCTCCTCCAGGTACCGGAGCAGCGGTTTGAGGTTCTCTTCAACAGTTAAGTCGATTTGAAAGCTCGTCACCTTTGAAAACTGTTGAGCCGCTGCAACCGTGTCCGCCAGCGCGACCGGATCCCTTCCGACGACACACAACTGCACGCTTTCACGCGACAATGCCAATGCGATGGCCCGCCCAATCCCGCTGCTCGCCCCGGTCACAACGGCCAGACGCCCAGCTAAACGACTAGTCCTGCTGATTTGATAGTCAGCCAACTCAGTCTCGTTGACAACTTCCAACTTCCCGTTCCTGCTGGGTTGGCGGCAGCGACTTAGGAGAAGCCCGCATGAGCCAGCTCTCGCGCCAATAGGAGTAGATCGCCCTCGGACAAAGCCGATGATAATCGGATTGGCAAACTACTCCCTCGAGGACAATACAAGGAAATTTCATGTACATCATCTTACCAGTCTTATCGTCGATAATATGGTGCACCCGGCGTAGTACCCTGTAAATTCCGCCGCAGTACGTGAGCATTTCAAAGTCAAACAGAAGTCCGCGGTTACGGTTCTGTCTGTCGAGCGTGGCCATGATCTCTTCTTTACTACGCACTTGGACCAGCTCGCCGGGCTGAAGATCAAGCATCTCAATGGGAGTTTTCTCCAACTTTCCCGCAATGAACGGATAGAGAACGCGGTGCCGTCTCGTCTGCACTTCATTGAAAAGGCTCACGATGATCGCACTCAGCACTCGCAAGATGCTCAGTACCATATCGAGAGCCCGCTGGGCTCGGGAATGCCCCGCAAGCCCGCTTGCGAGATTGCCGGAACGCAGGTCGCGCACATATTGGCGGGGGTCCCACATCCTCATGTAGGAGGTGAACTTATATACATCTGTGGCCTGACAGGAATAGATCTGTTCTCCTTCCGAGTTTGTGGCCTGGCTGGCTGCCAGGATTTTGTCCACTGTGCATTGGCCCCTTCCTTCTGCCAAGACCGCACCCGTTTGCCACAAATTTTCAGGAGACACTACCTCGTTTTCAGCGCGCTTGAGCCAAGCCTCCTTCCAGAAGATGAGGCAGCCGGCTTCACATCCCCCATGTCCCGTCCCATCACACCGCACGCCCTCCAGGAGTACGGAATCCTTCATGCGACGAATGCTCCAGCCCACGACGTACTGACAAGTTTTATCGGCACGCTTGGAAACTCGGAGCTTCTTCCCGCAGTATTGCAACATCTCCGGCATAAACGGCAGGTTTCCCAGGCGGCTGTGTTCGTCCAGCGTTGCCAGGATTTCCTCCCGGCTCCGCACCTCGACCCACTCTCCCGCCTTCAGATTTAGGAACCTCGCCCCTGTGCGTTCAGGCATTTCAATTCTCGCTTTTTTTCTCCCCGTCGAATGGCTGGTGATAGGACTCCACAATCTCCAGCCACCGCCCAGACGTTACTCCTTACGGAGAATCGCCGAGAAGGCTCGTTTCGCGACCATCCATCACAACGTCCACGTAGCAACCCTAAAAAACCAATAGAGGGGAGTCCCTCCAAAACACACGTGGTACCCCACAGCGAATCCCACTACACCGCTTGATGCCACGGGCTGATAACGGAGCAATCTTCACCTACAGCCCCCACTGACGGGATTGTGACCTGTTTGGTACAAAACGAAATCTGCGCAAGACCCGCTTGCACAGCAAATACGCCAATCTTGTGTATCTAAACTCTATTCCTTCTTCTTTCAGTTTCTTCTTGTGATAATCCCAAAACTCCCTGTGCCGCCGTTGCAGCAAACTCCAGGCAAGAAAGTCATAGTATTTCGACACAGTGGCCTTCAAACAGGCTGCGTATTCCTCTGGGCTCAGGTAGTAGGGGCCGTAGGCGACTAACTCATGCAGCATACCGGGAGCTGCCGTATTGAGTTCCCGCGAAGCTTCCAGCCGCGATCCCGGACGATGATCCCGCGAGAAGGTAAGAACCTGGTGGACAAAGCCAAAATCGCAGTCTTTCAGTAACTCGAAACACGCCTCGCTGTCAGCCTGCACATTCGACTCATTGTAAAATGGATCGCGACTCCTGACCAAGTCAGATCGAAACAGGACTGAAGTCGGTGAACCAAACACGTAGGGTCCGCCCAACAACCTCTGCCGGCAAATCCCGCGGCCGGAAACGATGTCACTGGGATAGGGCAACCCTGTCCAAAGCACCAGGCGCTCCTGCATCCCATAGGCACCAACAATTCCAACCGATGGATGTTCCTCCATCACGGCGACCATACGTTCTAAGCACTCTGGGAACATCCAGTCATCCGCCAGCACCATCTTGCAATACTTGCTGGCTGGCGAAATCCGGCGAAACGCCGTGTTGAGATTAGCGATTGCGGGGATAAAGGTATCGTTAGTAGTAACACGAAGCCGGAGGTCCTTCGCCGCATATTCTTGGGCGATCGCGAGTGTTCGGTCCGCGCTGCAATTATTAACTATCGTGTAGTCCCAGTTGGAGTACGTCTGCGCCAGGACGCTCTCGATGCATGTCGAAAGATACTTCTCCTCGTTGTAGGCAGGGGTCACTATGCTGACCAAGGGCAAGGTCTGGGAGTCCATCCTCGGACTGTCCTCAGGTGTGCTTGTTAACTTCATGTCGCCAGCGATTCTCTATGATGCTGCGGGTCGTTCGCCAAGGGTGCCCCGCGCCCCAGCGTACCGGACAGATTCCACTTCTGTGGGAAAAACACAATGCCGCAGCGGCTGTCGATGTCCCTGCCCGAGTGATATATGTCTGCAGTTTCCACTTCGAGGGTTAATCCATGCTCGACGTTGTCGTACACCACCCCCCCCACCATGTCAGTCAGCCACAGAGATAGCGTGTATTTCGCGGGCAACAAATTCAGTCCGTCAATCTCCAGGTCTAGGTATCCTTCCCCCGCTTCCAGCAGAGGTATGGCTATGCCATGATGCCACGTGCTGGTATCGGTCACCAACGTACCCATGTCGGTGTACATCCGGAAACCGAAGCTCGGGTAGGAAATCGGCTCGCTGACCGCGTAGTGAAAACGCATGGTGACCGGGTCCCCAGTGCGAACAACTCTCTGGGAGGTCCCTTCAGGAGAGAGGAACTCAACCGCGCGATATCTTACCTTGCCGTTGCCCCTCCGATTTTCCACGTGGTCGAGGTCAGCCGCAACGGTCTGGGTCCCGGTCATACTGCCCAGGTAGGCTTCGATCACGGGCCGACTCTCGCCGTCCATGCGAACCTGGCCACCGTCGATCCAGATGCAGCGTCTGCACAAGTTCTCGACAGCCGCCAGATTGTGCGAGACAAACAGAACGGTGCGCGCCCCAGCTCGCAGGTTTTCCATCGCATTCAGACACTTCTTTTGGAAGGCGGCGTCACCCACGGCCAGTACTTCGTCGATGATCAAAATGTCGGGATCCAGGTGCGCCGCGACCGCAAAACCCAACCGCAACCGCATACCGGTGGAATACCGCTTGATCGGCGTATCGAGAAATTTCTCCACACCGGAGAACTCGACGATCGCATCCATTTTGCGGTCTACTTCTTTCTTGCGCATGCCGAGGATCGAACCGTTCATATAGATGTTTTCCCGGCCGGTCAGCTCCTGGTGAAAGCCGGTGCCGACTTCGAGCAGCGCCGCTACCCTTCCGCTCACCTTGATCTCCCCGGATGTGGGATAGGTGATCTTGGAGAGAATTTTCAGGAGCGTGCTCTTCCCCGCTCCGTTTCGCCCGATAATGCCAACGGTTTCGCCGCGCTCGATGGAAAAGGAAACGTCTCGCAGCGCCCAGATCGTCTCCTCCTGCGATCGGTTACGGAGAAACGACAATTTCATCAGGTCGGCCAGCGCTTCACGCAGTGTCGTGGCGTGATTGGCATGGCCAATCTGATACTGCTTGGAAAGTCGTTCTACGGTGATTACGGTGCCCATAGGCGAATCTTCAATCTCTCCGGTCAAATCACATCCGCGAAACTCTTCTCCGCTTTGTAAAAGTAATAAGCACCGCCGAGGAACACGACCAGCGCCACGCCAATCGAAGTCCCGATTAGCCTGAAGTCGAACGGCAAGCCCGGAAACACACAAGCCCGGAAGGCGTTTACCATTCCCCAGCATGGGTTTAGCGCCAGAATGGGCCGAAACCGCTGCGGAATCATCGAGACTGGATAAATGATGGGGGTTGCAAACATCCAGATTTGAAGCAAGAATGGAACTGCGTGCCTGACATCACGGTAGCGCACGTTCGCCGCTGCCATGACCATGCTCACTCCCATGGTCAAGAGCATCGTGACCAAAATGACCAGGGGGCAGAACAGCAGTGCCCAACTTGTCCGCACGTGGTAGTAAATCATCAGCCCCACCAGCAGGAACGACCCGATCACGAGGTCCACTAGACCAGCCAGCACTGTCCCCGCGGGCAGAAGCACGCGGGGGAAATACACCTTGGTGAGGAGCGAGTCGTTGTTGACCAGGCTGTTGCTCGCCAGCACCAACACGGTGGAGAAGTATGTCCAAGGCAGCAGCGCGGTATAACAAAAAATCGGATAGGGGATGCCCTCACTGGGCACACGAGCCAGCTTCCCGAAGAGCAGCGTGAAGATGACCATGGCGAACAGCGGCTGGATCACCGCCCACGCCACGCCGAAGGCCGCTTGCCGATAGCGTACCTTAACCTCGCGCCACGCGAAGAAATACAGCAATTCGCGGTAGCGCCAGAGCTCGGCAAAAGAATCGCTCGTCATCTCCACTTCCTCAACTCACAACACCAGCTTGCGGCAGTAGAAAGCTTCGGCGTAGCCGCTGGGAGCATTGCATTCCATCCCGCGTAACCGCATGAGGGAAAGAAACGTGTCCTGTTGAAACCAGGGTTTGGCATGCTGGGACTGGAAGGCATCCATGATGTAACCGACCTTCTTCTGGCACACTTCCGGCTCGAGCGGCACGAACACGCTCGGCTGTCCCATGTCACCGTCGTATTTCGGAATCTCGTATTCCAGAATCAAATGGTTCCGAAATGTATTCCAGGTCAATTCCGCGATCAGACGATGGTCTTGGTGCGCGTCCTTGCGGTTGTGGGTGAAGATGAGGTCCGGGGATATTGCTGTCAAGTCCTCGAAAACTGCCTTCACTTCGGCACCCACAAATGGCATGAAACCGTCTGGGAAAGTCTTCAGCAGTGGTCCCTCCAGATTGCCTGGATCGACGAACATGGTGGCAGCGCGTTTGGCCTCGGTCTCCCGGATTCCAATGGCGCTGAAAACCACCCAGTGAAACACGGAGCCTGGGTACTCGTCCGCCAACCGCAGAATCGTGCCCCCACAACCAATTTCTATATCGTCGGAATGGGAGCCCAGGCATAAAACCCGCAACGCCTTGTCAGCCCCTCGGTCCAACTGCAAATGGATCATACTCCAGCCGATATCAGTTTCGAGCGGTTCGAGACTGAACTCCCAGCGTGATTCCAGACTTTCCACGGCGCGGGACCCTCGCTGAGCTCTTCAAGGCGTTGCTTGTCTTTGAAAGTGTCCATACACTGCCAAAAGCCAGTGTACTTGTAGGCCAACAAGGCTTGCTTCTCAATCAGCCGCCGAAAGGGTTCGCGCACCAGTTCCTCACCGGGACGAATGTAGCCGAAGATCTCACGGCGCATTGCGAAGAAGCCACCGTTGATCCAAATGTCGCTGCCGGGCAGCGTGCAAATCTCCCCGACCACTCCGTTGGGGCCGGCATGGACAATGTCAAAACTCGCTGTGGGCTTCACCAGCAGCAGTGAAGCAACGGCGTTGCTTTGCCGGAATGTCTCAAGCATAGCGGGAAGTTGGACGTCGCTCAGCCCGTCGCCGTAGTTCGCCAGAAACATTTCTTGGCCTTCCAGGTACGGCTCTATCGCTTTGAGTCGCTCGCCCACGTTAGCGTTGATACCGGTCTCCACAAACGTGATCGTCCAGTCGTCGATGTCGCGGTTCAGAAAGTCGATCTTCTTCCCGCCTTGCGACCAAACAAAATCGTTGGAGACAGACTCGTCGTAATGGAGGAAGTAGTCCTTAATGCAGTTACCCTTGTGCCCAAGACAGATGATGAAATCCTTGTGCCCGAAGTGGGCGTAGTATTTCATCAAGTGCCACAGGATTGGCCGCGTGCCGATCTCCACCATGGGTTTGGGTACATCGTCGGCGTACCCCCTGAGCCGCATACCGGCTCCCCCGCAAAACAGAACTACCTTCATAAGTTACCCCCTAGTAGATAGCCACTCTCGGAATCGGAACGACAAAACGGCCACCCCACTCCCGGATGAATTGTAACTGCTCCATGATTTCGTCTTTTAGATTCCAAGGCAGGATTACGACGTAGTTAGGCTTGGTCTGGCGGATCCGGTCCGGATGAAAAATGGGGATGTGACTGCCCGGCAGGAATCGACCCTGCTTATACGGACTGCGATCCACGGTGTACTCAATCAAGTCTTTTCCGATGCCACAATAGTGGATCAGCGTGGCGCTTTTGCCGGGAGCTCCGTAGCCCGCCACTCTTTTGCCTTGCTTGGCAACCGTGAGAAGAAAATCGACGAGATCAAACTTCGTCTCTTTCACTTGCCTCGCGAAACTCTCGTAGCCGTCGATCCTGTCGAGTTTCGCGTTGATTTCATCGGTAATGACTTTTTGCACGTTCGGCGCCAGGGCGTGAGCCTGGCTACTGGCGTGGCACGCGTACACGCGCAGCGAACCACCGTGCGATTTTAATTCCTCTACGTCGAGCACCCGTAACCCGTGCGCCTCCATGATCTTGATCGTGCTGATCAGGGAAAAATAAGAAAAGTGTTCGTGGTAAATCGTATCGAATTCATTGAGCTCAATCAGACGAAGCAGGTGCGGGAATTCAAGCGTGAGGACGCCTTCTGGCTTCAGCAGGATCTTCAAGCCTTCCACAAAGTCGTTGAGGTCGGGCACCTGCGCCAGGACGTTGTTGCCGACAACGAGGTCGGCAGTGCGGCCTTCCGCAGCAAGTTCCTTTGCCACTTGAATTCCAAAAAAACGCACCAGCGTCGGAACGCCTTTTTCGACTGCAGCCTTGGCCACGTTGGCAGCCGGTTCAATACCGAGTACAGGAACGTCCAAGCGCACGAAGTACTGCAGCAGGTAGCCGTCGTTGCTGGCCACCTCGGCCACGAAACTCTGTTTGCCGAGACCGAAACGCGTCTTCATCTCGTTACAGTATTTTTCGCAATGCTTGAGCCAAGAGTCGGAATACGAGGCAAAGTACGGGTAGTCGCTGAAGATACTCTCCGCGCTTTCGTATTCTTCGAGTTGCACCAGCCAGCACCTCTCGCAGACGTATATGTGGAGCGGATAGTAGACCTCGCCATGATTCAGGTCGGCGGCAGAGGGATAGGTTTCGCACAGCGGCGACATGCCCAGATCGACGAATGTCCGCTGCAGGCCCGCGCCGCAAAAACGGCAGAGCTTGGTCGCCGTCTGCGTATCAACTTTCTGAAGGACGGTTGTCATCGTCATGATCTATGGGGAACCTGTCAAACCGCTACTGTAGTCGCGGCCTCTTTACCGGTCCAGCACAGGGCGCTGTCCAGCCGGCCGGCTTGCTGGAGACGGCGAATCTCGTTGATGCGAACGTAGCGTCCCTGTTCCATATCCGCGGCTGTGAGTCCAAGGGTGCGATACGCGTCGTAGAGTTCCTGTGCGCCTTTGCGCGCGGTCCATTGCGGGCGGAACGCCGGGAGCAGACGGTTGATCTTGTCGAAATTGACGCGATAGCAACGCAGATCCGGCCCGCCGCCGGGAGCGTACTCCACGCGGCAGCCGGGAACAACTTCCGCGACAATATCCGCAAGTTCGCGGATGCGAAAGTTTTCGTCGTTGCGGCCCACATTGAAAGTCTGGTTGCGTACCGCTTCGCGCGGTGCGTCGAGTACGGCGACTACGGCTGCGATAATGTCACGGATATGGACGATGGGGCGCCATGGCGTGCCGTCACTCTTGATATAGACCCGGCCCGTGGTGAGCGCCGAGGCTACCAGGTCGTTCAACACGATGTCGAGGCGCAGTCGCGGCGAAACGCCATAGGCAGTCGCATTGCGCATGTAGGTCGGTGTAAACATATCGCTGGCCAGGGGCGCAATGTCGCGCTCGACCAAGACCTTCGACTCACCATACGGGGTGACGGGATTCAGGTCGGAAGTCTCATCCAGAAAATTGTCGCCGGCAGCGCCGTACGTGCTGCACGAGGACGAGAAAACAAAGCGCGTTACCCCCGCCTCTTTCGCGAGTCTTGCCAGTTGCACCGACGCGAGGTGGTTGATGTCGTAGGTGAGCTGAGGATTGAGATTTCCCACCGGATCATTCGACAATGCGGCTAAATGCACGACCGCATCGAAGCCCTTGAGATCGGCCTTGGTGAGGTCGCGGAGGTCTTTGCGAACTCCAGGAATGTCGGAAGTTGCATCGCCAAAATCACAGTTAGCGAACAGGTCGGTATCCAAGCCGACCACGTCGTGACCAGCAGAACGTAGGATGGGCCCGGCTACGGCACCGATATAACCCTTATGGCCAGTAAGCAGTACTTTCATGCAACTCCTATCTCGAAAAACCGTGTTGATGGTCTCGCCGAACCGCTAGACTTACGGGCAAACACTATGGTAAGACTTGGCGGCAACTGCCACAATGGCCTGTCCGTAGAATCGGGTAACCTTGGAAATGTTACTTCCGTTTAGAGCGCTTATGTGCGGCCGGGGATCTCGGCCAACAAGCCGTTCTCGCAGAGAAGCTCCGCGGCGTCACGAATGGCCTCAAATGGCAGCCCAGAGCGCTCGGCAATGTCCAACAGCGAGCGCTCGCCATCAGAGAAATTCAGGACCCAAAGACGCGCGTTGATTTCTGCGCCAATCGAGTCCCCGCCTGTGCTGCAGTACAGGTTTCTCTTGCCAAGCTGGGGCTCGCAGCATGGGTTCTGGTTCAGATAAGACCGGTTGTTTTCCAGCACGTCAAAAATCGAAGCACACACACGCAGTGATTGAGCTAGCTGCTGTGGACGTATAAAGTCGAGATTGTCAGCGGACGTATGGTATTCAGGAAATGTCCCCCAGACGCTCCGCATCAAGCAGCCGACCGGAAGGTTGAAGCCAGGTGAGCAATATTGACGCTCGTCGTAACCGTAAGGGGAAAATTCTAGAACCTCGGACGGTTCGCCAGAGTGTCGGAGAACGTGGGCCGCTGCCCGGTCAATCTCAGCATCTCCACGCCGGCTCTTCTTGTAATGAAACGCACCGGCATCTCCGATGCCCGTCAACACCAGTCCGTGGCGGATACGTCCGACACTCTCCAGGTTTCGCGCCAGCCACGTGATGGCTCCAATCGTCCCGGGTATAAACAGAAAACGATAGGAGTAACGAAGAGGGCGTCCGGAAAGAAACTGCGCCAAAGAGGTTGCCACCGTCAGCCCAGAGAGATTGTCATTCGCCAATGACGGATGACAAGCATGGCAAGAAACCAGAACCTCTTCGCTCGATCGACCGGGTAAATAGCACTCTCCATACGTCAAATTCCCTTCTTCGAGAGAAGAGTCGATGCATACCTCATAGTCGCCGTTCTCGAGCGCTAGCATCTGTTTATGTGAGAGGCAGAACCCCCAATTCTCCCGATAGTAGGACGTGCGATAAGGAATCCAATCCGGATACTCCGATAGCGTATGCAGGTGCGGTTGGAGCTCACTTAACGATAGAGTGGCACGCACCGGGACGCTGTAATTCACAATATGCAGGTTGTGACGCTGAAAATCGACCACGCGCTGCCCGCGTGAGTCCTTGATATATGCATCACGGATGTTCCATTCTTTGGGTACGGTCCAATCGAAAACCGAAGTTCCAGTTGGTACCTCGGAGATCTGCAGCGGAATCCGGTCCTGGATCATTGCCAAAGTGCGCCGAATTCCATCCCCGGTAATGCTCCGGCAGATTGGATAAAGCTCCGCCGCGAAGGCGTGCAATTGCCGGCCGATCTTCATCGAGTCTTTCTGGTCGAGTTCCTTTAGGAAGTGCATTGCACTGGTTCGAAGTTCGGGTGCGTCCGGTCCCGTTCGGAAATCACTTCCACTTTCCCCGGCCAAACAATTTGAAACGCAGGATCGTCCCACCGCACTCCCCGGGACGCCTCCGCATGGTAGAACTCCGACATCTGATAGAAAACCTCGGTCTCGTCCTCTAGCGTCAGAAATCCATGCGCGCAACCTTCGGGCACATAGAGCATGTTGCGTTTTTCGGCCGTCAGAACCACTGCGATCCAATCCTTAAATGTCGGTGACTGCGGGCGCAGATCGACGACCACGTCGTAGATCGCTCCTTTAGTGCAGCGCACCAGTTTGGCCTCTGGATACGGTCTGTCCTGGTAATGGATGCCTCGCAAGGTCCCCTTTCGCGCGTTAAAAGAGACGCTGCACTGCACGACTTGAGGATTCAGGCCCTGGTCTTCAAATTCCTTCTGGCACCAGGAGCGCGCGAAAAAACCGCGGTAGTCGCTATTGAGCTCGAGGTTGATCTCGAAAACTCGCGCCAGCTTGGTCTCATGAAAAATCATTGCTAGGACTGACGGCGGTTAAGGTTGCGGATTATTCACACAATCTTTCGGGCAAAGCTCAGCTTACCCCGCGCCACCACAGTGTCATCCACGCGGGGCGGTTTAGCTGTTCCAGACCTCTTTCGTTGGTCAGATCCGCACAACAAAGCGTAATGACCAAACGTTCCTCCGTAGCGATCGCCTTCAACTGTTCGGCAGCCTCTTCGTTGCGGAGATAATTCGCGATTACCGTAGCACCCGCCCGCGCGAAGCGGAGCGAAATCGCTTGGCCTATGCCGCGCGTGCCTCCTGTAATCAAAATCGTTTTGTTGCACACACAAAAATACCATTCCCGCTTGCCCTCATACCGATTCAGTCCCTATTCCTATGAGAAATCACCCCCGGATACACCGAAGAATTATTCACCAGTCACGACTGACGGTTCGCGTGAAACTGCTCTTACTGGACCAATACGCCAGGCTCGCGTCTCCGGATCGTATTGTCTAATTATCGTCGCGGGCGATCCAAAAACTACGGAGTAATCCGGGATGCTTCCCATCACCACCGAATTGATCCCGACAACACAATTACGGCCTATTGTCAGCTCTCCTCTTGGGCATATGATAGCAGCCCCACGGCCAATCCAACTCCCTTGACCAATTCGGATTCTGCCGCCTTGCGTAATACCCTGTTCGCGGACTGGTGTCGTGATATCTTCGTACTCGTGATTATGGTCTAACATAATGACCTGCTGGCCAACGAGCACATCACGTTCTAAATGAATTCTGTTCTTGGCGGATATGATACTCCCATAGCCTATGTTGCAATTGTCATCAATCACAATCACGGGCTCACCTGTGGGGTCCTCGGTGGCGACGTTGAGCCACGAATCCTTTCTCAGGCTTACTGAGTTACCAAGGCTGATCCTAGTTGCCCGTTGTCTGTCCAACTCACTCGTGAAATGAAACGATAGATTACGCCCTTTGGACGCAAATGGATAGGTCAAGCTAACCCAGATGCTAAACAGTTTGGTAAGTACCTTTGGCAAAAGTTGCAATGGATCCCCAAATCGCGGGCGATTGTTTCGATGATGCACGTTGTTACTCCTTAGAGGTGTATTCTAGCGATCGGATGACGGAACTTACTCGTCGGCCCTTAGTACGCGCTGGACGATAGATTCGATTACATATGCGCTGGAGGCGCATCAAAGCCGTTCCCGCTGATACGTCTGCAAATAGGGAAACAATCCGCGGCGAAGTGGTGTAGCTCTTGACCAAGGCTAGTTCTGTCCGTTTGCTTCAGATCCCTCAGGGGGTCCCCAGAGCGATTTGAAATCAGGGTACGTCCGATCCCCGGCGAAAATCGCTTCCACTTTCTCCGGCCAAGCAATCGAACGCCGGATCGTCCCACCGCATGCCCCTGGGCCGAGTGCGCGTTATAGAATTGCGACATCTGATGGAAGATCTCGGTTTCATCTGCCACTGTCAGATAGCCGTGCCCGCACGCCGCCGGACATAATCGATATAGCGGTTTTCAGCCCTCAGAAGCACCTTATCAATACACTCTCATTTTCGGTGAGATCCTTCTAGCGAAACTGGGAGCAACGTGCATCAGGGCCCACTTGATTGCCAGCTTTGTCGTTAGCTCGTACTTTATAGCCTTGCACGCTGCCTGCCGCGCTTCTTCGTATCGCTCATGTTCCAGATACCAGTTTGCCCAAGCACTGTAGACGTGTCGCAAGCTCTGGACGACCGTTTTCCGCACGTCCGGTGGGAGTTTCGAATCCAATTTCAACCACTTCTCAAACATCGACTGCGAGCCCCGGAGGCGTACGTCAACCTTGTCCCACGGGCGGCATTTCGAGCCTGGGGGGGACTTACTCCGGTCAATAAACGACAGCGGCTTATTAACATAACAGAAGGAGGTCACGAGAGACAGGCGAAAAAGGAAGTCGTGGTCCTCTGCATACTCGAGATGAGGGTCAAACCATCCAACCTGCTTCGCAGCGTCAGCGCGTACCAGGAGGGTAGAAACCCAGAAGGGGTCGCGGGATTTCACTAGACTTCCGGCTGCTTCAGCGTACATTCCCAGCGTTTCTTCGTAACGTTTTCCGCTCTCGCGGAAAGCTGTCGTGTCCATCCCGAGGTTGTCTACTAGCCTTGCGTCCGTTATAGAGGCGCAACATGTGTCCTGGAACCGCTCGATGGCCCGGACTTGCCATTCGAGCTTTTCGGGAAGCCAGACGTCATCCGAGTCCAAGAATGCGACCCATTCTCCGCGTGCTTCATCAATCCCCTTGTTCCGAGCGGCGCTTTGGCCCTGATTGGGTTGAAAGAAATAGCGGACTTGCCCTCCGTTACCACCTTGTAGCCTGACGATTTGTTTAATGCTCTCGTCCGTTCCGTCCGTGGACCCGTCATCGACGACGATGGCCTCGAACTCCGGATATGTTTGCGCCAGAACACTCTTCAGGGCAGCCTGCACCTGTCGAGCTCGGTTATAAGTCGGGATGACAATCGATACGAAAGGTGTATAGCTCATCAAATGGCCACTCAGACCATCCTACGATTCCGACTCCCGCCAAGGACCCAAAAGCATCACATCCCAATCGAAAGCCGTGCGGGCGTGCTCCTATTTCGCAAGCGCAGTTTCGGCCTCGGCGCATCCCCGCAGCCAGGCATTCCGCATCGCGTCGAAGTGTTTAATGACTGTGGCGGGATTTCCAAAGATTACGGAGTAGGGGGGAACTTCGAATGCAACTGTGTCGTCATCGGCCACTATAATAAGTTCCCCATTCTGCTCCGGCGGAGCAACAACATTGATAATGGCATCCTTCCTGAGTTGAACCGAATTACCAAGCTTGATTCGGTGCGCTCTGGACCTGAGCAAATCACAGGCATAATGGATGGAAACTCTTTCGGTTTTTGCAAGCAAACAGGTAGATTGACTCACCCAAATGCTGTACAGATTGGTGACGCTCCTGGGAAGAAGCCGCAAGAAGTTTTTAAAAGAACGGGATGGTTGGGCGGGTGCACCAGCGTATTCCAAGCGGGTTTGGTCGGTATTCGGCTCGCCAGCAATGACACATCTTGCGGCGCCCCGTCGCCTACGCGGTCTGCTTAATCCTTAAGAAAGCTGGAACGCACAGAGCATAGGCAACGATGCAGGCGCCAGCTCCCAGAGCTATGTTGGCGAGCGGTCTCGTGGCCAAGCCGAGAAAGCTAGCGCCAAGACCGGCAACCAGAATCCCCGCGGATACAAGCGCCGCCGGCACAAAGGCTTTTCCATAGCGAAGCAGCTCCAAGCCCGTGAGCCCACGCAAGCGTATAACTTGAAGTAGATAGCTAACAATAATCGCCAGCAGGGCTGCGACCTGTCCTCCCACCAATCCCAAAAACTTGCAGGCAGGGTAGATTGTGATCAACATGACCACCGCGGAAGCGGCGACCGCGCGGCGATGCAGGCCGGGACGGCCCACAGCGGTAAAGACGCACGTGATTGCGGCGTTCAGAACATTGAAGAACACCACGGTGGCTGCGACCGCCAGCGGCCCGGCGGCTGTGACATATCGGGCCCCGTAGATAACCAAAAGAAGGGAATGCCCGCACAAGTAAGTGACAACCACGATGGGAAGCCCCAAGAGGATCAGCCAAGAGGTGACCTCCACAAGGATGCGGTTGAGACGCTCCTTATCCTCCTGAACGTGGGAGAATGCGGGGAAGAGGGTTTGCGCGAACATGCCCGTGAGGAAAGTTGAAGGAGTCAGGACCAGAGCCACTCCCATCGTGTACAGCCCCAATGCTGTTGTGGAATAAAGCTTACCCAATACGAAAATGTCTGTGCGCGAGAAGATGAGGTTTAGAAACGACAATCCGAATGCTTGCTTTGAGAACCTGTAGAGATCCCGGATTGCATCGCGCTCCCAAACGAGTGACGGCAACCCGGGATACAAAATGTATGACAAGAGACAGCGGAAGACGTTCTCACTGCCAAAGCCAATGGCCAGGGCCCACACATCACGAAGAACAAAACTGAGAACCACCGTCAGGATAACTCCACAGATGCCGCCGCCGTTGCTGATGGCCATCCAGCGCCCGAACTTCATCTCTTTCTGCGCAAGAATGGAACGGGGACTCATGGCGCCATCGAACAGAGAGCCCAACAGTGTCACTCGAAGCAATGCAGACAATTCTGCGCTCCCATAGAAACGGGCGACCCAAGGGGCCATGGCAAAAATAATGACGTACGTGCTGAGCGCCCGGCCCAACCCCATCCACCAACCAGCGTTGAGGTACGCTTTTTCCCCTCCCCTCGGGTTTTGAATTACCGCCTGCTTCACTCCCACTTCAGTCAAAGCCGCCACAATTGCGGAAGAGGACATGACAATCGCCATGGCCCCAAAGGCGCTTGGGGCCAATAGCCGTGTCAGGATCATGTTGCGGGCAAACCGGACCGCCTGCTCAGCAACGCTTCCACCTCCCAGCCAAGCCCCGCCGCGCATAGCCTTCGCCCTGAGGCGGTCGCTAAGCAGCAGGTCGCCGATAGCTACCTTGACGCGGTCGTAGCTTGGTGTAAGATTCATCTCGGGCCTCTGATTTCCATCTCCTTATGAAGCCGAGGGCCTTTACAGATTCGGGCACAGAGCTCACGCTCGGATAAACGCGTGGAGAAGAACGCCTCATGGTCTTCGAAACCGGCGCTCGTTTGATGAATAGACCGACTCATAATTCTCGCGCCGAAGCCTTTTCCTTCCGGAAAACCGCATGAATGGCTTCTCCGCCTCCCGCGAGAGGCGCCATCGCCAGAAGGAATCGCAAAATGGTCATGCGAACCAGCTTCCGAGCTATTCTCCAGGGGAGGCGCGGAGCACCGAGGTACGCCGTCGGCGTCCGCCGGATGCCTGCGGCCTGGAAAATATCATCCCACACATAGCGCAGGCTGGTTCCCACGGCTGGATTTCGCTGTGTCACCAGCGAAACCTCCCGCAACCCGCTCGACGTGGCCAGGGTGCGCAGCGACGCCGGGGAATAGTGGAAGAGGTGGCGCGGCAACTCTAGCCCATGCCAGTAAGTCCCGAAGACCCGCGCTTCCGCCGAGTCTATGTTGGGCACTTGAACGTAGAAGACCCCGCCCGGCTTCAGCCATTCGCGCACCTTGGCCATCACTCGAAGGGGCTCGTACACGTGCTCCAGCACGTCGAAGCAGGTGATGACGTCGAAAGATTCCGGGGGGAACGGCGCATCCGGGATATCTCCCAAAAAGACATGGGCTCCGCTCTTTGCCTCGGCTCTTCTCGCAGAGTCGGCGGACATCTCGATCCCATAGAGCTCCCAGGATTCGCCCTTGAGAAACTCCAGAAACGATCCCGAGCTACAGCCCAGGTCAAGGAGGGCACCGCTCTGCTTGTACTGTATTAGTGTCCCCCTATGGTCCCGCCAGCGCTCAGGTGAAGTCTCGCCAGCCGCCGAAATCAGTTTGTGATACGCATCCGTGTAGTGCAGGTGCATTTCCGAAGGCTTGGGCGGATTGCTCAGCCAAACCAGCGAACAGCCCGGGCAGCGCACCAGCGTGTACTTCTCATGCTTGCCGTGGAGGCGGTCCCGTGCCCGCAGCCACGCCTTCGCACCCGCTTGCCCGCAAATAGGGCAAAACTCCGGACCGTGATTCTTGGACTTGGAGCCGTCCTCGCGGTCCGCAACCCGGTCTCGCTCTGGAATGGGGGCTAAACTCATACGAACGGAACCGAATCCTTCCTTCTTGCCCGGTGGTGCCTCACCGTTCGGAGCGCCAGTCGGGGACTCATCCACGTCAGCAGCCATTTCACTGCGACGTTGAACGTCAGGTCCAGTTGCGCTGCTCTCGACACGGCTTCGCGCGCCCTTCCGTAATGTCCGGTTTCCAGATACCAATTGGCCCACCCGTTGTGGACCGAGCCCAACTGCTCTCGAACGAGCTTGCGAATATTCTTCGGCAGGCCTTCGCTCAAGCGCCCGAGCCCCTCGAGTCGGAGCTGACTCTGCTGGAGCCAGAAGTCCACCTTGTCCCATTCCGAGCTCACTCCCACATGGCGAATTTCCGCGGGCGATCGGTCGAACCAAACGAGCGGGCGGTTGACGTAACAGAAGCCCGTGAGCATAGCTAACCGAAACATGAATTCACTGTCTTCGCTGTACCGCAAGTTGGGATCGAATCCCCCCGTTCTTCTCGCCACATCGCCGCGAACTACGAGAGAGGAGACGTGGACGACCATGCCTGCGCCCCCTGGTCTTACTAGCCGTTGCAGCACGTCCGTGTTGACGCCCATCATTCCTTCATGCCGATATTCCTTCTCAACCATTTGGAACATGGTCCGTGTTTCTGAGTGGTTGAAAAATCGGGTGTCCGTATAACACCCGCCGCACTGCGGACCAAATCGCTCCAGGGCCTTAAACTGCCACTCGAGCTTTTCCTTCTCCCAGAGATCGTCGGAGTCGAGGAAAGCGATCCACTCCCCCCGCGCTTCCGCGATTCCCTTGTTCCGTGCCGCGCTGACGCCCTGATTCGTCTGGGCGTAGTAGCGGATCCGATCGCCAAAAATCTCCCCAAGGATCTGCCCCGTGCCATCCGACGATCCGTCGTCCACCACGATGACTTCGAGGTCGGAAAATGTCTGGGCCAGAACGCTTTCGATGGCCTTCCGGACCTGGGCTGCGCGGTTATAGGTGGGGATAATGACGGATACTTTGGGATTCATGAGCCCGCTCACTGCCGATTTGCCCGCTTTGCTCCGCCCGAACTGACCTGGCTCCGTTTTGGGTCCGGTCATAAGTTAGCGCCCGGGGTTCTGACCCACCCCGCAGACCTGCCAGAGGATAGCTGGGGATTTCCCCGTGCGGTTCCCACTGCCTTTTCACTACGTCTTCGAGCCTAAGATATCTCAACTGACTCTTCAGGTTTCAACTACACGATGGACAACTTCCATCATTGCAGACACTGCACGCAACAACATCGCTGGCTCCCGCGTCTCCTTGAACCTTCTAAGATAGGACATGTAACCGTCACTCAACTGTCTTGTCCTTCACAACCAAGGGCATTCGTCGGAACTCGCGCTCGGTCGACCTGGCTTGATCCGGTTTTTTCTCCATCGAAACAAAGTCGTCTCGCGAGAAACTCTTGGAATCAGAAAACTTGCTCTCGCTCACACCTTTATCACGCCAGGTAAATCTCTTGTTCAGTTCGTAGTTGAAAACCGTACCGACGAGGATGGCAACGAACTGAAACCCAAGGGCAAGGATGTATGATTCTTTGGACGGTTGAAGAGGGTGCAGATAAATGTCGTAGGCCCGCGTTAGGCCCGCGAAGGTTAGCGTTGAAGCGGACATTCCGACCAAGGAAAATCCAAGATAAGTAACATACCCTCGCAACAGAGACCAACCGCGGTGCCCTTTATCGACAAAAGTCCAAGCATTATTGAGGACGTAGTTCGTAAGGTTCGCAAAAAGCGTAGCCAAGGCTGAAATTCGCCAATCCCGCAGCCCCAGTAATCTGGCAAAACTCAAGAAAGCGCAAAGGTTGATTATGGTTCCCGACGCGCCGACTAATGCGAACTTGACGAAGCGAACGGACATGTAACGGCTGACAGAGGAGAGCCTCCAAAGTTGTCCCAGGTACTGGAGAACGACTCTCGACGACAACTTCGATTGGCCAGCCACGCGTTCTCGAAATGTGTACGGAACCTCCTCGAGCCTCGATGGCGCCAATCTCGCAATGATCTCCAACAAAATCTTAAAGCCGCCCGAATCGAGTTGCTTGTGAATTCGGTTGAAGTCACCGCGCCGCAGAACAAAATATCCAGACATCGGATCCGTCAGCTCCACACCAAGAAAAGTCTGAGCCAATTTGGTGGCGACCCAGGATTGAAACCGCCGAGCAGCATTCCATGTGCCCGTTCCTCCGCCTTCTACATAGCGGCTACCAACCGCAATCTCCGCGCCAGCGTCCAAAGCAGCGATCATCTGCGGCAGGATTGCCGGATCGTGTTGAAGGTCAGCGTCTATGACTCCAACATAGTCACTGGAAGATGACAAAAAGCCCTCTATCACAGCTGGACTGAGGCCGCGATCCGTGGTCCGACGAAGAACCCGAATGCGCGGATTCTGAGTGGCCAATTCTTGAGCGACAGCCCATGTGCGATCGGGCGAATCGTCGTCTGCAATGAGCAGTTCATACTCGATTCCCGACAGTACAGTGCCCACCTCATGAACGAGGCGTGGTACGCTTTCCGCTTCATTGTATGTTGGAGAAACTATAGTTACTCTCACAATTTTCACTCCGTATGAAGTTTGTTGCGCCAGAAACACTTCCATCCTTAGGGAGGCGAAATTGTTGACGTTGCGGCTTCAGATTTCTGCATTGAATTCTGGGCCTCGACAGTTACATAAAACCTATAAATCTCTTGGTCCTTCTCCCTCATTCACGACGTGTGCTATTGGAACTGCGGATGCCGGACCCGATAGACGGTTACAGAACCGTTCGAAAAGATCGCATTTCCTAACCGAGACGTAAATGTAGTGATCTCGGGGTCGCTGTGCACCCACAGGTAGTCGTAGGAATACGCGACCTGTTGCCAATCTACTTCGGGCGCATCGGCAACGTCACAAAACACGTTGGGACAGTACGGGGACCCGACAAGGCGTATTGGCTGCGCTCCTTGGAGATGAAAAAGCACTGGATCCAGAAAACCGCGCTGGATCACACCGTATTCCAGATGGTGGATGTCGCCCCTCCCAATGAAGCCATTCTCAGGCAAACGGACGAGGGGCAGAACCTTCGCATTTCGCGGAATCGCCTCAAAAGAGGCGGTCAATTGCTTTAGCTCGGGTTGGTGGGAAATGAACATTTGTTCCACCGTCGCCACGCGAAACAATACCAGCAGGGCCAAGCCGATATACAGATAGCGCGGAACCCGGTTAAATCGGATCACTGCTAATAGGAACAAATAAAGAAACGGCATGAAGCGGGTGTCGATATAGCCACCAAAGCCGTACTGACTCGGGGCCACGAAGTAGGCCAAGAGCAAAATGGAGCACACAGCCAACCAAACCGGTTGCAATGTGAATGTCGGCCTCTTTTTCAGCACGAGAAGAATGAGAAACGCGAGACCGGCCAAACATATGAGATCTAATTTCTTGGAGGTAAATAGTCGCAGGGGGAAAAAGAGATTTCTCACTTTGTCCCAGCCGGTGAGTCCCGCGTACACGAACGAGGCGCCGCTACCCGCGTGGCTGGGATTGTAAGCAAATATGAGAAGTGCAGGGAGCGACATTATGGCTAAGATTCCCACCTTTTTCCAACGCTGCTCCTGGAACAGAGCATAAACACCCATCACTAGACCGGCGACAACAAATCCACTCAAATGTGAGAGGTAGACAAGGATCAGGCCGATGGCGATGCCGACCGCCGTCATAACTTTAGGGGCCTTACAATAACTCACCCATAAACTAACTACCAGCAGGCAAAATGCGAGGCTAAACTCATTGCTTATCGACCCCATTAAAAAGTTTGGATTAAATGCCACCAAAATGCCGAAGCTGGCGAGTCCAACATTTTCAGGGCAAGCCTGCTTGAGGAAAAAATATGTAGCAAGGGCTACAAGGATAATACAAAGGCTCAGAATACATCTTCCGACCACATCGATAGGCAAGAAATACTGCAATACCATGGCCAAAATGTCCGGCGATATGTACGGCAGCGGACCCCAAGCCGGTGCGTAAAGGTTCGCAAAATGATAGGCTCCGTCCTTCATGTGGAAGAGGACAAACCACCTTGCAAGATGATTGGGATAATCGGTCAAGACTGGGTAACGGACAGTCCAGAACGGAATGATGGCGACGAAGGACAAGACGAATAGGGTCCATGGTGCATTGGCCGGCGCATTTTGCTTAACGCCTGGCTGCTCGGGCTGTTGATCGATGCGCCCGGTTTGCATGACCATTGATGACTCTCCCCGATTCATAGGCAATGGTCTGAGTTGGCCCGGTTCCTTGCAAATGATTCGAAGATCGAAACAAGATACATGCACTATCCGTGAAGTTGTCTCCGGTTTAGTTGATTGCGGCGGCTCTCGACGTGCTTGCTGCACGTTACGCCACCTGCTCCTGTTCATAGTTTGCAGGAGTTGGGGGGCGAAGCGGAGAAGGAATTCCGGCGGGTGAAAGGCTATCGGGAACCGGAGGTCTTGTATCGCTGGCTGAATCCGCCATGCTCGAGCCAGCGTTGGCAGGCGCACTGTTTGGATGAACGCATCGGGGCCGCTTCTGGTCCGTTTCTCAACAGCCGCACCATGTTTCTTACCTTGATTCGGCAAGCGAGAGACACGCCCCCGCTGCGCTGAGGTCGGATTCGAACTGCTCCTCGCCCGGGGCCTCCACGCTTCGGATCGTCGCCTGCCTTGGCTCGAAGGCTGCCACGGAAATGCAGGCCAGTAAGGAGAACACTCCAATCAGCATCTGAGCTGCATAGTTAATGCCGAACTGCGCCACTACATGGGCAAACAGAACTGAACCCAGGCACCATAGGAGCCATTCCTGCCGGCGGTCCCGGTTCGCCTTCTTCCTTGCCGCCCCGATCGCCCCGAAACTCCGCTTGAAAATCGCGATATAGAAAACCAGGGTCACCAGACCTCCGGTGAAGGCAACGGCCACAAACTGGTTGCAGAGGTCCCACGTGTCCCATCCCCACAGGTTGTAATACTTGTATCCGAGAAGCCACCAGTCGCCGAAATGCCGGATGCAACTGTCCACCAAATGATAGCGGTGGTCGCTCGAAGAGGACCCGGTCAGGTCCACGCGGGCGATCAGCGCCCACACCGGCGCTTTCATCACCAGGTGCAGCGCCACCAGAATGAGCGCGAATCCCCAGCGAACGAGCCGCATCCGCTTGCGCAGAGGCCAGAAGCCAAGCGCCACGAGGCTCCCGCCAATGGCCATCCACGACGTGCTGGCGTTCGACGTGATCACCATGGCCGTGGCCCCGGCAAGTCCCGCGCACGCGGCCACCCGGGACTTTCCTGCTGTCCACAGCCAGAGAAACAAGGGAATCACCGCGCCGCCGAACACACCAGCGGGAATACAGCCCAACACTCCCTCCGAACGTATCTTCCCGTCTCTGACTGTCACCGCACTCGAAATCCCTCCAAGCAAACCGAATACATTTATGTGAGTGATCTGCTCGTTGATCATGCAGGCGCCCTGGATTGCGCAAATGGCGGCCAACACCTTGAACGTGCGCCGGATTGCTTCGCCGTCGGAGATTAGAAATCTCACCACCAGGTAGCCGCCCAGGGCATCCAGGAAATCCCCCAAGTTATGGATCAGCGCATCCATTCTCATCCACTGGAGAGAAAGGATGGTCAGCGCCGATATCGTCCAGAGCACCGCCACCTGATCCACGGCGTTGAATCCCCCTGGGAACTTGCCTCCCCGTGACAACCCTCGGAAAGAGGCCACTCGAGCCAAGCCGGCCAAAATCAGGATGCGCAGCACGGTAAAGTGCAAGCCCCCTAACACCACTACTTGTCCGACCGGGATCGTGAAAACAGCCAGGAGAAAAGGCGTAATAGCTGTCTTGCGCGGAAAGGTCAGGATTAGCACGATGGCGATCAGCATCCACACCGCTACCAGCGGATGCAGCAGCGTTTCAGTCGCGCCGCCCCCAAATCGGATGTTTTGCGGTTCCATCGGTTACGCCTTAGGAACAGAGACGTGAACAGCGCCGAGTATCGTGAGTAGGTGTGGTTCCCGCACGGTTTTTGTTTATAGAAAGGGCTGCTGCTGGTTAGTTCGCAGCGCTTGCTGCTCTGCCTCTGAGGCGAAACACAACCGACTTATCACTACGCCTGTTTGCCGCTTTGCGCAGACTCGTGGGCGTCCCTGAGCGGAGCGGGCGCCAGTGTTCAAAACCTTGCCGGATGTCTTAGTGAACCACGGCTGTGAGACCTGTGGGGGCTGTGGGGGCACTCCCACTAGAAGCGTACTCATACGCTCCCGCACTCCCCTGCCTCGGTACGACAGTTCGCGACGGGCACACAACTTGTACGACTCCGTTCACGGTCTGCTGCGAGCAGGCGTAGTTGGTATCGTTCGCGAGCGCAGCAAAGTTTCCCGTGCACGTCTTTTCCACGCTGCAGATCGTCTTGCCCTTTCCCACTGTTCCGTTTGTGCCCGCAGTTGGCGAATAGGCGTAAGTCTCGGAGGAAGTGTAGCCCTGCGACGTGGCTGTGCTTGGAGACATAAGCACATTGTTGTTAAGCGTTGGAGTAATAGGACTGACTGATCCCCAAGACGTAGACGCTGCTATAGATGCACTTGAGATGCAATGTGTGTTCTCGATTGTTACTACTGCAAATGTTCCACTAAATGAATCCGACAAAAAGCATGGCGTGCCACCTCCAGAGCCATTGACTATCGTGTTATTCCACGCATAGATCGACATGTTGGTGTAGCCAGCGTCCTGTGGAGCCTCTGGCATTGAACCTGCACAAGAGGAAAGATTGCAAGGCGTCCCAGTGATGTTATACCAGAGGTTGTTCCAGATGTAGTCCACTTCGTTTGTGTTGCCAATCATCAGTGCTTCGCCAGCGGCGAGATCGTGAATGACATTGTTATAGAAGTAATGTGTTCCAGTACCAGTAGATTCTAGGGCATTGGCATGAGCGCTAATACCTTGAAGAATGTTGTAAATTTGGTTGCCACTAATGACTGAGCTATTACCACTTCCTGCTGACCCCACAAGGCCATTCGGAAGGTCGTGCATGACATTGTTGCTGATGACTGGAGGCCATGAAGGATACATCCCATAGCACGTTGTCGTGGCATCGGAACCGTCAATGACATTCTGGGTGAATACGGTCCCGGCCATGCTCGACGATCCGTGGAACATGGTGCAATTGTCTTCCTCTTGCAGTTCAGTCGTGCTCCAGCCGTGAAGATAATTGTTACTGAATGTCCAGTTCGTGCAGCCTTCGAAACACTGGATATGGTCAATCGCAGCACTGTGGGTAGCATCTCCACAGTAATACGGATTGGCGGAGTTGCTAGCTTGGCAGTACATTCCCTTCATCTCAATGTTGTCGAGAACGCCATAGGCCGTGTTGCCGCTGTTGGCCGCGCGGAAGATGACGTTGGGCGACAGACCTGCTCCGCCCGCATTCCACACCGGACGGTTCCACGCCGACGGGCAGTTCGTCGTGTTATACCAAGTCTTATCTTCGCCGCCGATGGTGATTGGACTTCCGCTCGAACCGCTCCAGTTCCACAGCACTGGAAGGTCGGAGTTGGTCCAGACATCGCACCCCATCAGGATAAAGGTGTCGCCGGGAGCCGGACTGTAAGTGCCGCAATGAGTCGATCCTGTGCAGCTTGCCATACCCGGAATATGCGCCCAAGGGGCAGACTTACTTGTGCCCGCATTGGCATCTGATCCAGCGCTCTTCGAGACGTAGTAGGT
>JGI12269J14319_10000392_pt1 | contig 41622 bp, 39 predicted proteins | sample PeaSoiSIISIP2007_FD_14319 | JGI IMG/M metagenome (IMG submission 14319)
GAATATCCCCACATTGGTATATGGACAAGCCGCGAGGAGCGATCCATTAATTGGAAACAGCAGCGGCTCGGCGGGAGGCTCGGACTTGCGGAAGACTAGAGCTAAAAGACTACGTCGCTGCTTTGTAGGTAGGCGCGGAAGGGCTCTTGACCAGCTTGCCTGCTGCGAGCGCGAATAGGCCGAGTATCACGCCTGAGATTAGCCCGACCACCGGCCCGGTAAGAGTCATCATCAGCCTCGGAGAACCGGGCATTGGCATGGATTGCATCATCGCCGCCTCCTGGGCATGGCGGGCGATGTAGGTGTCGAACAGCAAAACGTGCGCAGCGGTGATCCATACGGAGTTTGCCAATCCGAGCAGCAAACCGTGCAGGAAAAGCATGGCGGGGCGGCGCTTGGCGATCACGTAGGCGCAGAACAAGAAAATAACGAGCCAAAATCCCGGCTCGATCTTTGAGGGAATCAGGAACACTGTGGCGACGCCCATCGCCAGCCCAAAGAGCGAAAGCTGAAAGATCAATTTCCAGTTCATATCGGCAATCTCCAATTCCGGTAGGGGGCTGGAGCGGGAGTCTATCTCACAGGATTTGGAAAGTCATTGGATTTGAAAATGGGGTGCTGTCCTAATATGAGTGGCGCCGCCACGGCACAATTGCTTAGGAGGTCGGAACTTTAGTCCCGACGAAAAACTTCGTCGGGTCAGTGCTTTTAACCCCTGAAGCTTCAGGGGCTGAAGCCCCCAAGTAAATGCAGACCGAACGGCCGAGCTGAAGCTCGGCCCTCCAAGAGGGCAAAACTTTTCAAATTAGAACAGTGCCGAAAATAGCTTACTAGCGGTGCGGGGCTCCCTAAGTCGGAAACAGCAGAGGCTCCGCAGGTGGTTCTGTGGCGATGCGGTCGAGCTCTGGGTAACGCTGGCGAAGCGGCTCGGGGACTTTCACCTTTGCGCGGGTGAGGAGGTGGACGAGCTGCAGCGCGTTTACGATAGCTTTTCCTTCGAAATGATTGTTGGTGATGACGAAGGTGGAGTCGCCTCCTTCGGCGACGTGCTGGATGCGCGCGGCCCAGGGCTCGAGCTCCTGCTCGGTGTAGAGGTAGTTGTAGCGCTCCGAGGGCGGCGTGGCGGGATCGTCGCTGAACCAGGTGTCGTATCTGCGGCCATGCAGGCGGACGTAGGCGACGCGGGCCGTCGTGCGTTCGCTCGGCTTCATTGCGCGGCCGATCACCGGCTGGTCGATGTTGCAGAAACCGACTCCGCGCTCGTGCAGCATCGCGTAGAAGGCTTTATCGTTCCACGTGGCGTGGCGCACTTCCACCACTAGCGGATAGTCGGAAAACCGTTTCAGGAGTTTGCCCAGGTACGCGATGTTTTCCTCCGTCCGGTGGAATGAGAACGGGAACTGGAGCAGGACGGCGCCCAGTTTTCCGGCATCGCGCAGCGCATCGAATCCCGCGCGGACCGCGCGCTCGTCTTCCGCTCCCGCGTCCGCTTCGTGCGTGAATTTCTGCCACAGCTTCGCGGTGAACACGAACCGGGGATTGCCGGAGACTAGTTCCATCCAATGACGGCAATGCTCGGGCCGCAGCGGCTGGTAGAACGACGTATTGATTTCGATTGTGTCGAAAAACTCGGAAAGATAGGCGGCCTCGTGAAAGCCGGACGGCTTTCGTGCGGGGTACACGATGCCCACCCAGTCAGCGTAGGACCAGCCGGCGGGGCCGACACGGACCGTGCCCGCGCCCCCTTTTCGAATTTTATGAGATCCGGACATCACAATCGAAAGTTGCGCCCTCTACAATAGAGTGATGCTACTCTGGAAGCAGCGCAAGAGGGCTGGAGAAAATGTCCTGAAAACCGCCCTTTCGGGGTTCGCGTCCGAGTTTACCCATTCGAACGGGAACGCGGATTGCCTTCCCTCGCGGGGCACGTTCAGAGTATTTTATTTTTGGCTTGACCAATCCCAGCCGGGTCGTATGACGAACTATGAGCCGAATTTTTGAAACATTGAAACATGCACAGCTAGCTCGCGCCACCAAAACACCACCGGAACCGCCGGCAGAAGAGGCGGCGGAGTATCCTGACCGGCGAAGAAGCCGCCGCTGGGCGTTCGACATCTCCGTGTACGTGTACGGGCACGGACCGGAGAAGGAGCCCTTTCATGAAGAAGCGCACACGCTGAACGTGAATGCGAATGGCGCCCTGTTGCTGTTGAGCGTCCCGGTACAGAAGGGACAAACCTTATTGCTCACAAACCTATTGACGCAGCAAGAGCAGGACTGCCGCGTTGTTTTCCTGGGCACGCACTACAGCCGAACCGTTGAGACCGGCGTCGCGTTTCCGCGAACGAATCCCGCTTTCTGGCAATTGCACTCACCACCTGAAGATGAGCGCGCAGCCTGACAAGCCATGATTTGAAATTCTGGAGTTGAGCTTTCCTACTCTGCATTTCTGAGTGCATTAGGATCGCGATCAGGGTGGCCTTCCCGTCAAGACAGCTTTCCCGTATAGAGAGCCATACCGACGGCGGCATTCATTTTAATCCGCGCGAGGGCGCGAATTTCTTCGCGGCTGCGAATGCCGCCCGCGGCGGTGATGGGACGGCGGGTTGCGCGGCGCAGGGTGCGGAACCATTCGAGATTCGTGCCGCGCATCGTGCCTTCGGCGTCCACGTAGGTGCACAAAAATTCGGAGGCGTACTTTTCGAGTTCAGGGATTACTTCGTCGGGGCGCAAGCGGAGTTTATCCTGCCAGCCGCGCACCAGGATTTTTCCGCCCTCGGTGTCCAGCGCGATCATCACGCGACGCCGTCCAATCTTGCGGGCCAAACGATTTAGAAAAATGGCGTTTACGCGTCCGTCCTTGAACGCGGCGCTGCCGACGATAATTTTCTCCGCGCCCCAGGAGGCGATCCGCGCGGCATGCGCGACGGTGCGAATTCCGCCGCCCACGCGGACGCGCATCTTGCGCTTCTTCGCCGCCGCGCACAACTCGCGCACGAGCTTGGCGTTCGTTCCCTTTCGCATCGCGGCATCGAGATCGATGACATGGATCAGCGGATAGCCCCCGAAGCGGTCGAGCAGGCCAAATACGTCGTCGACCGCGAGTTTGCGCTCGCGGCCGTGGACAAGCTGGACGGCGCGTCCATCTTGCAGATCGATGCAAGGAATCATCATGCCCGGTGATCAGCCTGTCTGGCGAACCGATATTCCGTTTTCGCCGAGATAACGTTTGAGCGCGCCGAGCCCCTGGATGCTGTCGTGAAAAATCGACGCGGCCAGCGCGGCGTCCGCGCGGCCTTCGCGGAACACTTCGAGAAACGTTTCCGGAGTGTCCGCGCCGCCCGAAGCGATCACGGGAACCGAAACTGCGCGCGATATTGCGGCTGTGAGCGGGCAATCGAATCCGGAACGCGTGCCGTCCTTGTCCATGGAAGTGATCAGAATTTCTCCGGCGCCGCAATCAACTCCCTGGCGGGCCCACGCGACCGCATCGATTCCCGTGGGAACGCTGCCGCCGCGAACGAACGCTTCCCAACGATCGCCGGCGCGCTTGGCGTCAATCGCAAGCACAACCGCCTGCGAGCCGAATTCCGCGGCGAGCGCCGAAAGCAACGGCGGGTTGCGAATCGCCGCGGTATTTACTGTAAGTTTGTCCGCGCCGGCGCGGAGAATGGCGCGGCCCTCGTCGACATTCGCGACGCCGCCTCCAGCCGTCAGCGGAATTGCCAGTTCGGCGGCGACGCGGCGAATCGTTTCGAGAAACGTGGGGCGATGGTCGCGCGAAGCGGCAATGTCGAGAACTACGAGTTCATCCGCGCCTTCGATGTTGTACCGCGCCGCGAGCGCCGCCGGGTCTCCCGCGTCGCGCAAATTGACGAAGTTCACGCCTTTGACGACGCGCTCGCCGTCGGTATCAAGACATGGAATGATGCGGTGCGCGAGGCTCATCCCTTGCCGTCCGCTTGCCGTACAAAATTAGAAAGGATCTGCGCCCCGACCGGGCCCGATTTTTCAGGATGAAATTGCGTCGCGAAAATATTTCCCTGCTCGAGCACTGCGACGAACGAGGCGCAGTGATCGCAGAAAGCGACCCCCGCCTCACCCGCGTCGAGGGCGGCGTAAGAGTGCGCGAAGTAAAAATATGCGTCCTGCGGGACGCCTTCCAGCAATTTGCTGGGACGCGTGCGTCGCAATTGGTTCCATCCCATGTGTGGAAGGCGATCGGTTGGCGGCAGCGCGGAAACTTTCTGCGGAAACAACGCGAGGCCCGCGTCGCCGGGCGCTTCGTCGCTTGTGGCGAACATGGCCTGGAGCCCCAGACAAATTCCGAGCAGCGGCGTTCCGCGTGAAACTGCTTCGCGCAACGGCTTTACAAGCGATCGCTCGCCAAGCGAGCGCATGAGCGCGCCGAAATGTCCGACGCCGGGAAGGATCAAAGCATCGCAGCCCGCGAGAGCCTCCGGCGTGGATGCGCGGCGCGATTCGACACCAAGGCGCGAAAGGGCGCGCTCGACCGAAGGAAGATTCCCTGCTCCGTATTCCACGAGTGCGATATTCATAAGAGACCTTTCGTGCTCGGCAGCACGCGCTTCAATTGCGGATCGCGCGTGGCCGCAAAACGCAGCGCCCTGGCGAACGCCTTGAAGATCGCCTCCACTTGATGGTGCGAGGACCGGCCGTAGAGAAGGCGGAGGTGAACATTCGCGCCGGCAGCTTGCGCGAAGCCGCCGAAGAAATCCTCGAGCAATTCCGTTTGCAGGCCGCCAACGTGCTTCGCCGAGAATTTCCATTTACATACGAGGTGCGGACGGCCGCTGAAATCGATGGCCGCAGCAGCGAGAGTTTCGTCCATCGGCATCAGGAAATATCCGGCGCGCAAAATGCCGCGCTTGGAGCCGAGCGCCTTGCGCACTGCTTCGCCAAGAACGATGCCCGTGTCCTCGACCGTGTGGTGCTGATCGACTTCGAGATCGCCCCGCGCCGTGAGTTCCAAGTCCATGGCGCCGTGCCGCGCCACAAGAGTCAGCATATGATCGAGAAATGGAATGCCGGTAGAGATTTTTGCGCGGCCCTGGCCATCGAGGTTCAGGCTTACGCGAATGTCCGTTTCGGTCGTGGTGCGGCGCAGTTTTGCTTTTCTCATTCCCACAATTTCTCCAGATCGCAAACGCTGTGCAGGATTTCGAGTGCGCCCAATTCTCGCAGGCGTTTTGCGCGCGCCTGGTGCGCGTCGCTGCCATGCGGCAGAACGCCGAGGAACGGCACGCGAGCGCGCTTTGCGGAGAGCGCGTCGTCGATGTTGTCGCCAAGGTAGAGCGCTTCGCGGCGCGGCGTGCCATTGAGCAACAGGCGCAAACCTTCCGGGTCCGGCTTCCCTTTTTTTACGTCGTCCATGGTAACCGACCGGCGAAAAATATCGTTCGCGTCGGTGCCCTCCAGGGTGTGGCGCAATTCCTGGCGCGTGCGGCCGGTAAAAAGCGCAAGCTCGGCGCGGCGCGACCACCGCTCCAGGCGCTTATGCGTGACGAGCCAGCGTTCCCACGCCACATTCCCGGGGCGAGACTTCGTGCCCCAATAGAACTTCTGAAAGCGTGCTTTCACTTCCTCGTAAGGAATTGCGGGCCCGAGAGATGCAATCCAGTCCGTCGTCAATCGCCAGTCATCGTTGTAGCCGGAGCGATTTTTCCATTGGTGGATTTCGGCGTAAGTGACGCGCCTGCGCGTGAAAAAATGCACGGTGTCGACAATCGATTTGTGAAACGATCCGTGCACGTCCACCAGGACGCCGTCCACATCGAAAATAATGAGTTTTGGCGCCAGTTTCACAGGATTCCTTCCATGGCTCGGAGTACTTTGCGCGTATCGGCTCGCGTTCCTGCGCTGATGCGGACAAAACCCTCGCGCGGAAAATCTCTCCGCCCGCGCACGAGGATTCCACGCCGTTCGAGAGCGCTTACGAGTCGTTTTGCTACGGGGCCGAAATCCGCAAGCACAAAATTCGCGCTGCTCGGATAAATCCGCGCTCCAAGACGCACGAGGCCCTTTTCCAGCATCGTGCGGCTTTGCAAAACTTCGCGTGTGTAGTTGCGCAGAAAGCGCGGATCGCAAACCGCCGCTTCCGCCCCGACGAGCGCGGCCGAATTCACTGGATATGGCGTGCTTGCGCGGCGCATCGCCGCAAGGATTTCGGGCTTACCGAACAAGCAGCCGACGCGCAATGCCGCAAGCCCCGCGGATTTTGAAAACGTGCGCGCCACCAGGAGATTGGGATACCGGCGAATCCATGAAAGAATCGTGAGACCCGAAAAATCGAAGTAGGCTTCGTCCACCAGCACCAGCGTCCGTGAGGCGGCGCGCAATATCCGGCGCAACTCTTCGCGCTGCACCAAGGTGCCCGTGGGGTTGTTAGGATTCGCGATATAGAGGACGCGCGGGCAGCGCTTTGGCGGCTGCCGCAGTGCGCGAACCACGGCGTCGACGGGAAATCGCATCTCTTCGTCATAACGCAAGGCAACGACGCGCGCCCCCGCAAGTTCAGCGAAAAAGCGGTACATGTCAAAGGTGGGTTCGACGACTAGAACCGAATCACCGTCCTCAATAAACGTGTCCGCGATCAGATGAAGGGCATCGTCAATGCCGTTGGTGAGGTGCATCTCCGCCGGCCGGACGCCGAAGAAGCGAGCCAAGCGCTTGGTCGTCTCCTGATACTCGGGATAAATTGCCATTTCTTCCGCCGTCATGCGCGACAGAGCGCGCAGGACCGCGGGAGAACATCCCACTGTATTCTCATTGAAATCGAGTCGAAGTTTTTTGGCGCGCCCTTCCTCCGGAGCGTTGTAGGGCGCGAGGCCCAAGACCGCTTTGCGGACTGGGATTTTTGGGAGCTTTGCGCGTTTCACTGGCGCACCTCGACGGCGCGGGCGTGCGCCTCCAGACCTTCGGCGCGGGCCATGGCAGTGACGATCGGGGCGAGGCGCTTCAAGCCAATGCGCGAGATCTCTTGCGTGCTCGAACATTTCACGAAGTCCGCGACGCTCAAGCCGCCGCGCGCGCGCGCCCAGCCGGAAGTTGGCAGAACATGATTTGTGCCGCTGGTGTAGTCTCCGATTGGCTGCGCGCTCCACGGTCCTAGAAACACGCTTCCTGCTTCGGATAATTTCTCGACTAATTTCGTTTTCGCATCCGGGATGCTCAAGTGCTCGGGCGCTACACGGTTTGAGAATCGAATCGCGGCGGCAAGCGAAGGCGCTACCAGAATCGCGCTTGCGAGGCGCAGCGATTTCCATGCCGGATTCGTTTTCGGCAAACTGCTTATTTGCCTCTCGACTTCGGCGGCAACTGCATTCGCCAGTCGCAGTGAGGGAGTGACCAGCAACGCCACAGCGTCGGGATCGTGCTCGGCCTGGGCCAGGATATCCGCGGCGATGTAGCGCGGAGATCCGGCCGTGGCCAGGATGAGCACTTCCGTCGGGCCGGCAGGCATGTCAATCGCGCAATCGTTGGAAACGATGCGTTTCGCGGCGGTGACGTAGCGATTTCCGGGGCCGCAAATCTTGTCCACGCGCGGAATCGACTGCGTGCCATAGGCAAGCGCGCCGATCGCCTGCGCCCCGCCCATACGGGCAATTTCCGTCACGCCGAGGATTTCAGCGGCTGCAAGCAACGCGGGACTCGGTTTCGGACAGGCCACGACGATGCGTTTCACTCCTGCCGCCCGCGCGGGGATTGCCGTCATCAACAGCGTCGAAAAAAGCGAAAAACGTCCACCGGGAATGTAGCAACCGATGGTTCCGAGCGGCGTGACTCGCTGGCCGACGCGAACTCCCGGCTCGACTGTGATCGTCCACGAGCGAGGGCGTTGCTCTTCGGCGACGCGGCGGATGTTTCGCGCGGCGTGCTCGATTGCGCGCACGAGTTCTCGCGGCACGTTGCGGCTCGCGGCGCGGATTTCCGCACGAGTGATCCACAGCGACTTTCGCGTGGGCTGGAGCCCGTCGAGACGCAGCGCCCAGCGAAATAGCGCGGCGTCGCCGTTCTTCCGGACGTCGGCGAGAATCCGGACCGCAATTCGTTCCGCAGCCGAGTCATGCGAGCTGCGCCGCGCGAGAAATTTCGCGGCCACCGCGTCCGTTAGATTGAGTATGCGCATTTGGTTCTAAACTCTCTTCAGAGCACGATCTTGTTCAGCGGATATTCGACAATTCCTTGCGCGCCCGCCGCTTTCAAGCGCGGAATGATCGAGCGAACGACGTCTTCGTCGATGATCGTATTTACCGCGATCCATGCCGGATCGCTCAGCGTGGACACGGTTGGATTTTTGAGCGCGGGCAGCACGGCGAGCACCGCGGCGAGCTGTTCCTTACGCACGTTCAGCATGATGCCGACTTTCGTGTACGCCGCGATTGCGCCGGAAAGCAGCAGAAAAATATTGGAGATCTTTTCGGATTTCCAGGGATCGGCGGAAGCCGCATGATTCACGATGAACACGGTGCGCGATTCAAGGATGGTATCGACAATCCGCAAATGATTCGCGCGCAACGACGATCCCGTTTCCGTGACTTCGACGATGGCGTCGGCAAGCTGCGGCACTTTCACTTCGGTCGCGCCCCAGGAAAACTCAACACGCGCATCCACCTGGTTGCGCGCGAGATATTGCTTCGTGAGGTTCACGACTTCGGTGGCGATCACTTTTCCCGCGAGGTCTTTCACGGATTGCACCGGCCCGTCTTCCGGCACCGCGAGGACCCAGCGCACGGGAGCGAGACTTTGCTTCGAGTACATCAGTTCGCCGATCTCTTCGACCTTCGAGCCCGTCTCGAAGACCCAATCGCGGCCGGTAATCCCCGCATCGAGCGCGCCCGTTTCGACGTAGCGCGCCATTTCCTGGGCGCGAACAAGCATGCAATTGATTTCCGGATCGTCGATGCCCGGAAAATAGCTGCGCGGGTTGATCGAAATGCGCCATCCGGCTTTGCCGAAGAGCTGGATCGTGGCATCCTGCAGGCTGCCCTTGGGAATTCCGAGGCGAAGTACGCTCATTGGCGCGACTCCTTGCCGTAAACCGCGTTCGGGTCAAACGTGCGTTCGGCGACTACCTTGGCTTCGCCGGCCGGAGAAAGCTGCCGAAAAAAACACGAGCGATAACCTTCGTGGCAAACACCAGGGCCGAGCGCGTCCACGCGAATCAGTAGCGCATCAATATCGCAATCCACGCGAATTTCACGCACTCGCAGCACGTGGCCGCTTTGCTCGCCCTTGCGCCACAGTTTGTTACGAGAGCGGCTGAAGAACGTGACTTCCCCGGTCGCTTGCGTTGCGGCATACGCTTCGGCGTTCATGAAGCCCAGCATGAGGACTTCGCCCGAACCCGCGTCCTGAATCACCGCGGGAACCAAACCGTCGAGTTTCTTGAAATCCAGATCCATCGTCTCCCCCAAATCCCCCCTGCCGTCGCCACAAAATAAAAAGCCCGCTGGCGCTTACCGCGCCAGCGGGCCGATGAGTGCGAATTTCGATGCGCTACTCAAGCCTCCGCGGACACGGCCGTTCGCCGTGATGGTGATGATGGCCGTGATGCCGCGCGGAGAACTTCATGGCAAAAAGGAATATACAAGAGCATTCGATTCGCGTCAAGCGAAGTGATCGGGATTTCGATCCGGCTGGCTTCAGAAGAATTCAAGGACATGGTACGCTGCGCGGGGCATCCGGCGGGCCGCTGAGGGCTGCCAGTCCCGCGTGCGATTCGGGCGCCCGCTGTTCATTCAGGAGAAATCTGATGCACTCTAAAGTCTGGACCGATATGTTCGTCCTCGCGCTCCCGGTGGCCGAGAAAATTCTGCGTCCGATCGTCGTCTACTTTTTTCTTGTGATCGGATTGCGCCTGGCGGGAAAGCGCGAGCTGGCGCAGCTCAACCCGTTTGACCTGGTCGTCCTGCTCACGCTATCCAACACCGTGCAGAACGCCATCATCGGAGACGACAATACCGTGACGGGCGGAATCATCGGGGCCGCAACTCTGCTTCTGGTTAACTATCTCGTTGTGCGTTTTCTCTTCCGCCACGAGAAGTTGGACCGGTTCGTCGAGGGCGAACCCACAGTGCTGATCGAACACGGAAAGATTCTCAAAAACAGGCTGACGAAAGAAGTACTCTCGCTCCAAGAACTCGAAGCCGCCGCTCATAAGCAGGGCTTCGGAGACTTACGGGAAGTGGACCGCGCCACGCTCGATCCCAGCGGCACGATTTGCTTTACCGCAAAGCAACCACCTCCGGAAGAAGCGCGCCACCGAGAACTTCTTGAGCGACTCGATCACCTGGCGCGCGAAGTCGCCACGTTGCGGCTGCGCGCCGCTCCCCCGGCTTCCTGAGTCTCTCTTGAGCGTGACTCAGTGCATTAGATAACCGGTCACGGCGACCGCCAGACCCGCGACGCCGGAAATCATTCCCAGAAACCAGAAAATTCGCTTTCGCGAGAGCAGCGCCAGCGAGGAAATCACGAGCGCTATTTCGAGAAACACTTCTCCCATGTCGAAGCGGTCCGCCTTGCGCTGGGCGCGCGCGGATTCGTCCTCGAAATCCTTGGCCTTCTCCTCGATGTCGGCCTGCTCTTTGGTATAGCGGTCGACTTGCGCTTTGTATTTTTCCTGGACTTTTCCGGCCTGCTCTTTGTCCTTGAATTCAATCAGGGGAAGCATGTCCAGGCCCATATCATAATTGTGGAGGCGAATATTTTTCGCCTGGTAGTACGCCCACTGATCGGTCGCGCGATTCTGCATCAGAAGTTCTTCGGTGTGCGACCGGTGTCCCAGCAAGGATACGACGGCCACGCACACGGCAAGGATGGCCATCGTGACGGAAATGGGCGCCAGCGACGGGTTCTCGCGTCCGTGTTCGGCGTTCTCTTGCAGCTCGCTCAGTTCGTCCGGCATGAACTTATTCTCCTTGTGAGAGACAGTGCGCTAGTCATTCATGATCCTAGGTATTTCGTGGAGCCGGCGTCTCGCCGGCGAATTTGCGCTCAACAGGTCGTATGAAAATCGCCGGCGGGACGCCGGCGCCACGACGAATCTGATTTATATAGCAATCGCGAACGGGTGCCAAATGCCGTGGCAGGTCGCAGACTTTTAACTGCGTGCGATATCAAGACTTTCGTGGCACGCCGCAAGTGTACGATCGATGTCCTCGTCCGAGTGAGCCGATGAAACGAACAGGGCTTCAAACTGGGAAGGCGCTAGAAAAACGCCGCGATCGAGCATGCCGCGGAAGAATTCGGCAAAGCGCCGCGTATCGCATTTTTTCGCGGCGGCATAATCCGCAACCGGCTCGCGCGAGAAGAACAGCGTCAGGAGCGAACCCGCGCGAACCGCCGTGGCGGGAGCGCCCGTTTCGCCGAGTGCCGCAACGAGGCCGTCTCCCAGGCGCTTGGCTCGCGCGTCGAGCGATTCGTAAAATCCGGGAGCGGCCAGCAAATCGAGCGAAGCGATTCCCGCGCTCATCGCCAGCGGGTTGCCGGAAAGCGTTCCCGCCTGATAAACCGGCCCGAGCGGCGCGACGCGGTCCATCAAATCGCGGCGGCCTCCATACGCGGCAACCGGCAATCCTCCGCCAATGATTTTGCCGAGCGTCGTCAGATCCGGAGTAATTCCAAACAACGTCTGCGCGCCGCCAAAGCACACGCGAAAGCCGGTGATCACTTCGTCGAAAATCAGCAACGCTCCGTGCCGCGAGGAGAGATCGCGCAAGGCCTGGAGAAACCCGGGCTTCGGCGGAACGACTCCCATGTTGGCCGCAATCGGCTCAACGATTACCGCTGCAATCTTGTCGCGATGCAAATCAAGCAATTTTTCCACCGCTGCTGGGTCGTTGTACGGGGCATTGAGCGTCAGTTCGGCGAGCGCCTGCGGCACGCCGGGGCACGCCGCGATTCCCAGCGTCGCGAGGCCCGAGCCCGCTTCGGAAAGAAAACTGTCCGAATGGCCGTGATAGCACCCCTCGAATTTGACGATCAGGTCGCGGCCGGTGGCGGCGCGCGCCAGGCGCACGGCGCTCATGGTCGCCTCGGTGCCTGAGCTTACAAAACGCACTTTTTCGCAAGAAGGAAGAGCCTTCCGGATGCGCAACGCGAGTTCGACTTCGAGTTCGGTCGGCATGCCGTAACTCGTGCCGCGAGCCGCCTGTTCGGTGATTGCTTGAATAACCTTCGGATGCGCGTGGCCCACAATCAGCGCCCCCCACGAACAGACGTAATCGATGTATTCGTTTCCGTCGGCGTCCCGTAGGTGTGAGCCGGCGGCGCGATCGACGACGATGGGTTCGCCCCCTACGGCGCGAAACGCGCGCACGGGACTGTTCACTCCGCCGACGAGCACGTCCGTCGCGCGCCGGAATATTTCCTGAGAGCGAGGCCGCTGCATTTTAACCAATTTGGGTGAACTCATCTTTGTTTGTGGGTAAAACGATTCGCGTCAGCAGTTCTTCAACCATCGCGCCGCATCTTTTGCATGATAGGTGAGCACGATGCTCGCGCCCGCGCGATGAATGCCGGTCAATATTTCCAGCGCGATTCGTTTTTCTTCGATCCAGCCGTTCGCGGCGGCCGCCTTCACCATCGAATATTCGCCGCTCACATTGTACGCGCCGACCGGAATGGTGAAAGTTTCGCGCACCCGTTGAATGATGTCGAGGTAGGCCAGCGCCGGCTTCACCATGACCATGTCGGCGCCCTCGGCGATGTCCAGCTCGACTTCGCGAAGCGCCTCGCGAGCGTTGGCCGGGTCCATCTGATAGCCGCGCCGGTCGCCGAATTGCGGCGCGGACTCCGCCGCCTCGCGGAACGGGCCGTAAAATCCGGAACAGTATTTCGCCGCGTAGCTCATGATCGCGACATCTTGAAATCCGCCGATGTCCAGCGCTTTGCGGATTGCGCCAACGCGCCCGTCCATCATGTCCGAGGGCGCGATGATATCTGCGCCGGCGCGAGCGTGCGAGAGCGATTCCGCCGCGAGCAATTCCAGAGTCACGTCGTTCTTCACTTCCCCGTTTTCGACGATGCCGCAATGCCCGTGGTCCGTGTATTCGCACAGGCACACGTCCGTCATCACGAGCAGGTTCAAATTGGCGCGGCGAACGGCCTCGATGGCGCGCTGCACAACGCCATCCGACGCATAGGCTTCGGTGCCGAGCGCATCTTTTTTTTCGGGAATGCCGAACAAGATGATTCCCGGGATGCCAAGCTGCTCCACTTCGCGGCATTCTTCCAGAAACGTGTCGACCGATTGCTGCGCGACGCCGGGCATCGAACCGATAGGATTCCGAACATTCTTTCCTGGGCACACGAACATCGGATATATGAATCCGTGCGCTGACAGCCGCGTTTCGCGCGCCAGGGAGCGTATCGCTTCGCTGCGCCTCAGCCGGCGCGGTCTCGTCACCGGAAAACTCATATGGCCCTCGCTTTTGAGTCTGTGCTTCGTGAAAAATAATTAGCAATCGCCGCCGCCATCGATTCGGCTGTCGCGAACGGCGCTTCGATGGCGACGGGCAAGCCTGCGTTCCGCAATGCCGCGGCCGTGACCGGGCCCACTGCGGCCAGCGCCGCTCTCGCTCCCAGACGCGAGAGCACTTCCTCGCCAAGGTCCGCGCGCATATTTTCAATCGCGGACGGGCTGAAGAATGAGATCACGTCCACCTGGGCGTCTCGAATTGCTCTCATCACTCCGGGATCGATCGCGCCTACTCCTCCCGTATGATACGCCACGACCTCCGTGACTTCCGCGCCGACAGCCCTCAGCGCATCCGGCAGATCGGGCCGCGCCCGCTCGCTGCGCGGCAGCAGGATTTTTTTGCCCTCAAGCGATGCCGACAATTCTTGCGCCAGCGACGCCCCAAGGAATTCCTGCGCGACGTGATCGACTGAAAATCCTTCCGCAGCCACAGCGCTGGCGGTTGCGGGGCCGACAGCGGCGCAGAGATAATTTCCTTCCTGGCTCGGCTCCACGCCCAGCTTGCGGCAACGTCCGGCAAAAAATCGCGCCGCATTGGCGCTGGTGAACAATATCCAATCAAACTCAACGAGAGAACGGATGGCACGGTCCAGCCCGGCCGTATCGGTAGGTTCGGAAAAACTTACCGCTGGAAATAGCAAGACGGTCGCGCCCATATTTTCAAGGCGCGCCATCAGGTCGCGCGCCTGCACAAGGGAGCGCGTGACGACGACACGCTTTCCCTCGAGCGGCCTGCCCGCACTCATGCGCGCGTCCCACGGCTTTCCCGCTCCAGCAAAGCCGCCGCGCCGCCGTCGCGCAATTTCTTCGCGATTCGCTTGCCTATGGCTTCGGCCTCTTCGAGCGATCCAGAATCTTTTTCCCACATGCGCTGCATGCCGTCCGGGGAGAGCACGGCGACGTCAAGCGCGAGTCTTCCGCCTTCGACGCGGCCCCACGCGCCAATCGGCACCTGACAGCCGCCCCCGAGACCCGCGAGCGCGGACCGTTCGGCGGTCACGGCGCTGCGAGTTTCCTCATCTTCCAGAGCAGTCAGTACCCGCAACGTCTCGGCGTCTCCCTTGCGGGCTTCGATTCCGATCGCGCCTTGTCCCGCGGCGGGCAGGCTCACATCGTGTGGCAGCACCTGACTGATGTTTCCGCTCAAACCCAGGCGATCGAGCCCTGCCTTGGCGAGCACAATCGCGTCGTAATCTCCGCGCCTCAGCTTCTCGATCCGCGTGTCCACGTTTCCGCGAAGTTCGAGCAAGCGCAAATCGCGCCGCGCGTAGAGCAATTGCGACTGGCGGCGCAGACTGCTCGTGCCAACGCGCGAGCCTTGCGGCAGCGACGCCAGGGTTGCTCCGCTCGAAGATAGCAGCGCGTCGCGCACGTCTTCCCGCTTCCCGATCGCGGCAATCGTCAAGCCTTCGGGCATTTCCGTCGGCACATCCTTCATGCTGTGGACGGCCAGATCGATGCGCCCTTCCAACAACGCATCTTCGAGTTCCTTGATGAAGACTCCCTTGGTCCCGATTTGACTGAAACTCGCTTGTTGGAATTTGTCGCCGGAAGTTCTGATGATCACGATCTCCGGCTCGACGCCCGTCGATTCGCGCAAGGCCCGCGCGATGCTCCGCGCTTGCCAAAGCGCGAGCGCGCTGCCCCTGGTGCCGATTCGCAGCGCTTTCAAGGCTTCTCCCGGTCTAGGCGGAACAAATCTCGAATCGCTTCAAAGTTTTGGAGTTTTCTGCGCAATTCCGGAATACCGCGCATGCGTTCGGCGGGGGTGATCACCACGCGATCGAGAAATTCCCGGAGCATTGCGGCGACCTTTGCGCGATCCTCTTCGGAAAGGTTGGGCATCGACGCGAGGCGCTCTTGCACGAAAGCCTCATGCTCGGCCGCCAGCTTATTGCGAAGATCTCCGAGCACAGCGCCCGCGGCGACTCCCGCCTGCCAATGCAGGAATTTATCGACTTGCTCGTCGATGATCGTTTCGGCGCGCGGAATTTCGGCCACGCGGGCCTTCTTGTTTTGCTCGACGATTTCGGTCAGGTCATCGATGTTGTAGAGATAGGTGTTGTAGACGTCGCTGACATCCGACGCGACGTTGCGCGGAACTCCAAGATCGATTAAGAGCAGCGCCCGATTGCCTCGCGCCGCCATGGCACGTCCGATGATGCTTCGCGTCAGGATGGGCTCGCTCGCCGAAACGGAAGTCACGATCAGGTCCGGCCAATCGAGCGCCGCAGCCAGGTTCTCCCAGGGGACGACTTCGCCGCCAAATCGCGCGGCGAGGTCCACCGCATGTTCCGGCGTGCGATTCAGAACGCGCAACTGCTTGACACCGCGGTCGCAGAGATGCCGCACGACCTGCTCGCTCGTCGCGCCCGCCCCGACGATCAGCGCGCGGTGGTTATTCAGCTTGCCGAAAATGCGCTCGGCAAGTTTTACTCCCGAGAACGCCACCGACACGGGCCGCGCGCCGAGTTCGGTTTCGTTTCTAACGCGTTTTCCTACTTCCAGAGCGGCCTGGAACATACGGTTGAGGACCGGGCCCGTTTCGCCACGGTCGAGCGCGATCTGGTAGGCATCGCGCACCTGACCCAAAATTTCCGCTTCCCCGAGCAGCATGGAATCGAGCCCCGCCGCGACGCGGAACAGATGCCGAACGGCGTGGCTGTCCCGATGCCGGTAGAGCGAGCCGTTCAATTCGTTGAGAGAAAGTTGGTGGAAGGAGGCAACGAACAATTCCACCGCGCCGGCGCTGTCGGTCGCGTCTTCGCGCGGGACGCCGTACAGTTCGCTGCGGTTGCACGTCGACAGGACCAGCGATTCCTCGAGAATGCCGCGCGAACGCAACTGTTCGGCCGCCTCGCGCGCCTGTTCAGGAGTGAATGCCACGCGCTCCCGCAGATCGACCGAGGCCGTGCGGTGATTCAGTCCGATGAGAACGATTTCCATTTACAAGATGCTCGACCAACTCCCTGATTCCCTGCTCGCACACCCACTCAGAAGTAACGGTGAAAATGAGAAAGGTACCGGTTCACGATACTGTAACTGAAAATCACAAACATGAAATTGAATATGCAAAGCGCGGAAGCTCGCGCCCCGCGCCACGCAGCTGTCCGCGAAAGAAACGTGTAGCCAACGTAAATCAGTAGAATCAAGACGGTGACGATCACCTTTGGATCGCCATCCCAATACCGTCCCTCCAGCCGGTGCGCCCAGATCAAACCCGCAGTCATGCCGGCGGCGAGCGAAGCGCAACCAATGAGCACGCTGCTGCGCGTCATGCGCTCGAGCACATCGAGCGCCGGAAAGCGCCATCCCACCACACCCAGCTTGTGGTCGCGCAACCGGCGGTTCTGCACGAGAAAAATGATGCTGAGCACAAACGAAATCGCGAACGCCGAATACGCCAGGATGTTCAGCGTGACGTGAAAGGCGAAGAGGGGTCCCTGCGCCGGGGGCGCTTTGACCGGTCGCGCTTCCGGCAAGTGCGCCAGCAGAAACACTCCCAGGACGATCGGCAACACGAATGGGCCGACCGCGCGGCGCCGGTGAATCGCCTCGAGGCAGAGATAGGTGGCGGCGAGCAGCCACGCAAAAAGCGAAAGCGAACCGAAAAGATCATCGTACGGCACAGCATGAATCAGCCGCGACCGGGCCAGCAGCGCCATGTAGTGAAGCGCCAGACCCACCACCAGGCACGAAGTCGCGCCAATCCCTGCCACACGCGAAGGCTCGCGCAAATTCCAGACGTACAGCGCGAGGCTCGCCGCGTAAAAAAGAAGCGTCGCAATCACGTACGGACTTGTCATCAGTAAGCAAGCATCCGCGGAAAGGGCGTTCTTTGCAGCCCGCCGCAAATGTCCATTGCCTTAACATTATAGCCAATTCCCAAGCATGAAAGGTGGAATACGCGGCAAACCGTGTCGGGCCAGTTTCCGATAGCCGTTTTTTGGGAGTTGACTGTGAAAACTCCTCTAATTCCACCGGAAGCTGACTTGTCGACAAATCCGTTGTGTCGTGGGCAGGGGAAGCGTACGATGCCGCAGAAAGTGGAAGCTAGGACCGGTTCGTCGAGAGACGGTCTGGGTCGGACTATTTCGAGGAGGCACGATGCTAAACATGAGAACTCTTCTGCGCAGCGCAGCTGCAGCGACCATCGCGGTAATGATTGCCTTTGCTGCGTCGGCTTTTGCTACTGACATTCTCGACGATTGGGCCACGGCAAAAGCTCCGCCGCCGCCCGAGCTCAAACCGGTCACGGTCGACGGTTCGACCACATCTCTGCTCATTCTGGACATGATGAAGGCGAACTGCGGCGCGCGCCCGCGCTGCGTGGCCACGGTTCCCGCCGTCAAGAAGCTGCACGAACAAGCGCGCAAAGCGGGGATGATGGTGTGGTACAGCTTTGTCGGCAGCAACGGCAATGCCACGACCGCGGATCAGATCGATCCGGCATTTACGGCCAAAGACGGCGAATGGGCGCGCCAGAACGGGCCGGACAAATTCATCGGCTCGAATCTGGACGAGAAACTGAAAGCGCGCGGCATCAAGACGGTCATCGTCTGCGGCACTTCGTTTCAAGGCGTGGGCATTGGCACCGGCGGTGGCGCGGCGCAGCGCGGCTACAAGGTAATCATCCCGATCGATTGCCTGTCGTCAGAGGATACGTACATGGAACAATATGCGGCTTTCCATCTCTTCAAGGGTGGGCCTGCCGGCGTCACGAGCCAAGTGACGATGACGCGCAGTTCGATGATGAAGTTCTGATATTCGTCTGTTCCCAATGACTCTTGCGCACCCAGGATCCTCGCCCCTGAACACCGCATCTGGCATGGAGACTACAAGCTGCTCACCACCATGAGCTACTGAAAGTCGCCATGCGGTTATTTGCTTCCCCGCATTCGGAGTGACAAAGTGTATTCCTCACGAGCAAGTACTTTCCTCCTGTTATGAAAGATGGGTTACTGTACGCGTATGGCCAGCCCTCAAGAAGAAATTGAGGCTCTGAAATCGCAGGTTGCGTCTTTGACTGCACGGGTTTATTTCCTGGAGCAAAAAAGTGTCCCCGCTCCCGAGGCGCAGCAGCAAGCCATCCCAGCAGAACAACTCGAACCACCGGCTCCGCCTCCCAGCGGAAAGATGCCGGAACCACCCGCCGCGCCGTTTGTCTCTCGCCCGCTGCCGGCTGCGCCACTTCCGCGTACATCCGTGCAACCAAGTCCGCTGTCCCATTCCGGAACAACACGCGGAGACACCGATCTGGAAAAGAAGATTGGCCAGTATTGGCTGAACCGAATCGGCATTGTCGCGATGCTGATCGGAGTTTCCTATTTTCTGAAATATGCCTTTGACAATAACTGGGTCGGACCCGGCGGGCGGATTGCGATCGGCCTGCTGGTCGGGATCGGGCTGGTTCTGTGGAGCGAGAGATTCCGCCACCGCGGCTACGCTGCGTTTTCGTATTCGTTGAAAGCGGTCGGCATTGGCACGCTCTATTTGTCGCTGTGGGGAGCATTTCAAATTTATCACCTGATCCCCGCGGCGGCGGCGTTTTTGGCTATGGCCGTTGTGACCGCGGCCACCATCGCGCTGGCCTTAAGCCAGGATGCGGAATTGCTGGCGAGCTTTGCGCTGGTGGGCGGCTTCTCCACTCCGGTGCTGCTTTCCACGGGACAGAATCACGAGGCGGTGCTTTTCTCTTACGTTGCTCTGCTGGACCTTGCGATTCTCACTACGGCGATCTTCAAACCGTGGCGACGCCTGCTCTGGGGAAGCTTCGCGGGCACCATCATTCTCTATCTGGGCTGGTATTCGGAATATTATTCCGCCGACCAGAGAGCGCTCACCGTTGCGTTCGCGGCATTGTTTGCGGCCATCTTTGCGGTCATTCCGCTCGCGGCTAGCGGCGCGCGATCCACGCGGTTTCCCGGTCGTTCCATCACCCTGACACTACTTCCCTTGTTCAATGCGGCGGCGTTTTTCCTGGCGCTGTACGCCATGTATGAACGGGATAAACCTACACTCACGTGGTATGCGCTGGCGCTGGCCGCAGTCTACCTGGGCCTCGGCAGCGCCATTAAAAATCGTTTGAGCGTCGAGGACGCCGATTTCATCAACTTGTTGCATGTGGCCATCGCTGTCGCGTTCATCACCATAGCTATTCCCCTGAAGCTGGACGCGCAATGGATCACGATTGGATGGCTCGTTGAATCGGGAGTGTTGTTGTGGCTGAGCGTCACGGCGCGAGCCGACTTTCTGCGTTATTTTGCGGTCTTTGCGCTGATTCTTGGCATCGCCCGGCTGCTCTTTTACGACCAGATTCGCGCGGAAACGCTGGTGTTCAACATGAGGTTTGCGACTTATGTGGTTGCCATCGCGATCCTCGGCGGGATTGCGGTATTGGGCAAGCGCCACGCAGCGCAGGCGGAGATGCTGTTCCTGGACATAGCCGTGGTTGGCGTGAATCTGCTGGCTCTGATCGCGCTGACTTTGGAAGTCTCCGACTACTTCAACCGCCAAATCTTAACGGGCAGAAATGCGGCCACTTTTTATCGTCAGGTAAACCTGGAACGCGATTTCAGCTATTCCGCGATCTGGCTGGTATACGGCGCGGTTTTGATGACCATTGGCTTTCGCAGGCGCTCGGCGTTTGTGCGCTGGCAGTCTCTGATCTTAATCGCGTTCACGATCTGCAAGGTGTTTCTGTACGACGTTTCCCAACTCGGGGGCAGTTACCGGATTGTGAGCTTCATCGCACTCGGCGCGGTACTGCTCGGCATTTCGTTTATTTACCAACGCGATTGGCTGGGGCTCTCTACGCATGCGCCGGAAAAAACGGGTCAGGGTACCCGATGATGAGGACGACTTGGGGATTGCTGGCAGTCCTCTTGGTAACGAGTCCCGCGATCTCTTATTTCATGTACCAGCGATAAATAGGGGCGGCAAGTGAAGGCGGGCAACACTACGCCGTTGTGGACGAGACCGTCTGGCAACATTCGCTTCCGAATTTGGATGACCTGCGCATCTATGCAGCCGGCAAAGAGATTCCCTACGCCAGAAGAACGATGTGGGGCAGCAGGGAGACCGAGCAGAAGACAGTCCGGCTATTGCAACCGGGAAGTCTAGGTGGGAAAACTCAATTCCTCTTGGATATGTCGGGAGTATCCGAGTATGACCGAATTACTTTGACGCTCAAGACCAAGAACTACGTGGCTCATGCGCGTGTGGAGGGCCAGGACGATTCCCATGGGACACAGTGGGCAAACCTTGGGACTACCACTCTTTTCGATCTGACAGAGGAAAGGCTGGGAAACAACAGCACACTCCAGCTTCCGGCCAGCACTTACAAATACTTGCGGGTCACCGTCGATGCTCTTGTGAAACCTTCGGACGTCCAGGGCGGTACGGCAGGAATCGAGCGCGCACAAGAGGTGGTGTGGCGCGACCTCGGCAGCGAACCCAAACAGACCCAAGAGGGAAAAGATACCGTCTTGACCTTCGCCGTCCCGGAACATGTTCCGGTGGAGCGGGTGATGCTCGCGATCGATTCGGCGCAGGGAAATTTCCAGCGTGGGATAGAGATGCAAAGCGACAAAGAGTCAATGATTGGGGCCGGCCAGATCACCCGCATTCACATGCAGCGCAACGGGGGGAAAATCGATGTCGACCGGACATGGCTCTCTCTGAGTGCAACAACCCACGGTGAGTTGCGCGCCGTCATTCACAATGGCGACGATGCGCCTTTGAGGATTACCCGCGCACGGCTCCAGCAGTACGAGCGTCGAGTCTATTTCGATTGCGATGCGGGGACCTCGCTGGGACTCTATTACGGCGACCAAAAGCTCGATGCGCCAGTGTATGACTACGCGAAGCTTTTCCAGAGCGACGTGAGCGCCGTGCAGGTGCAGATGGGCGGAGAAGAAGCGACCGCTGGCTATACCGGGCGTCCCGACGACCGGCCGTGGTCGGAACGTCATCCGGCGGTTCTGTGGGCGGCGATTCTCGCGGCGGTGGCGATTCTTGGCGGGATTGCGGTGCGATCGATCAAGAGCGCGGCAGCTTAAGAGCGCAAGCGCGGTTTCGGTACGAAAAACACATCATCTCCTGGGTTCGAACGAACAGCGGCCACGCGGTCATGCGGGTAGCGCTCACTTTTGTTATGATGAATGGGAAGCCTGATCCTGATGACCCAATTACCCGAACCCGTGAATCGCAAAGCGCTCTTCCTGCGCGCATGCAGGTGTGAACCTGTCGAGCGCGTCCCGGTCTGGATCATGCGCCAGGCTGGCCGTTACCTCCCGGAATACCGGGCCGTTAAGGCCAAGCACAATTTCCTCGAAGTTTGCAAGACGCCGGAACTGGCCATCGAAGTTTCGCTGCAGCCCTATCGCATCCTGGGCGTGGACGCTGTCATCGTTTTCTCTGATATCTTGATCCCTGCCGGCGCAATGGGGCTGCCATTCGAACTATCGGATAAGGGGCCTGTGATTGAGTCTCCCATTCGAACGGCAGCGCAAATCCGTGAACTTTCATCCTTTGATCCCGAGCAGGAAACGGGCTTCCTGATGGACGCGATTCGCGGCCTCGTTCGGGAGCTGGGACCCGACGTGCCCGTCCTGGGCTTTGCGGCCGCGCCGTGGACGTTGGCTTGCTACATGATCGAGGGACACGGGAAAGATGGATTTCCCGCTGCAAAGGCGATGCTTTACTCCGATCCTGAGCTCTTTCGAAATCTGCTCGAGCGCATCGCGCATGCCACGGCACGGTATTTGCGGGCGCAAATCGCGGCGGGCGCCGCTGCGGTACAGCTTTTTGACACTTGGGTCGGCGAACTGACGCTGGACCAATACCGCGAATTTGCGTTGCCTGCCACGCAGATTTTAATCGAGGAAATTGGCGCAGGCGATGCGCCGGTAATTCTCTACTCGAAAGCATCAGGCCACTTGCTGACCGCGGCTGCTGAATCGGGAGCAAATGTGTTGAGCGTGGATTGGCGCGTGGATCTCGCGGCCGTACGCGAATTGGTCGGGCCGCGCATCGCGTTTCAGGGCAACGTTGATCCGTGCTTGCTGCTCGGGCCGGAAGTAGGCGTGCGCCGAGCGGCTCGCGAGGCGGTCGAGAGCACAGGGGGGATTGGCCACATTCTGAACTTGGGCCACGGTATTTTGCAGCAGACGCCGGTGGAAAATGCGCGTGCGTTTGTCCAGGCGGGCCAGGCCGCCCCTGTCGCCGATAAGGTGCGCGTGGAAGGGGCCCGGTAGACGCCTGTCGGGTGCGGGCTGTACTTGCAGCCCGCCTACTATATGAGCGATTCGAGTCTTCATCTGCAGCTAAATCGGGAACGCTTCGAGATTTCCGAAGAGTTTCTCGAGAAATACAATCGGCCGGGGCCGCGCTACACGAGCTATCCCACCGCGCCGGTTTGGCAGGATAATTTTGGCCCGGACGACCTCGAACAGTTTTACGCGACGGCCAATGCGGCGCGTACTCCGGTTTCGCTCTACATGCATCTTCCCTTCTGCGAGAGCCTGTGCCTGTTCTGCGCCTGCAACGTGGTCATCACCAAGGATCACGGCGTCGCGCCGCCGTATATTGAAATTCTCGAGCGGGAAATCGAGCACGTCAGCCGCTTCGTTTCCCGCGAACGGCCCGTCGTGCAATTTCATTGGGGCGGCGGCACGCCGACGTATCTGACGCCGGAACAAATGGAAGGCCTGTTCCGCTTCACGGCGGAGCGGTTTACGTTCGCGCCGGACGCGGAAATCGGCATCGAGATCGATCCGCGGGTGACGACGCTCGCGCATCTGGAAACGCTGCGGCGGCTCGGCTTCAACCGCCTGAGCATGGGCATCCAGGATTTCCATCCCGAAGTGCAGGAAGCGATTCACCGCATCCAGCCGCTCGAAATGACGCGCGACTTGATTGAAGCGGCGCGCCGGCTCGGCTTTGACAGCATCAACGTCGACTTGATCTACGGCCTGCCGCTGCAAACGGCCGAACGTTTCGCGCATTCGGTGGAACAGGTCATCGCTCTTTCACCGGATCGCGTCGCGATGTTCAGCTACGCGCATGTGCCTTGGCTGCGCAAGCAGCAAGGCGCGCTCGCCACTCGGCTCCCGGAGGGCATGGAAAAATTCCGCATCTTCCGCGCGGGCCTGGAGAGTTTCCTCAACGCTGGATACCAATACATTGGCATGGACCACTTCGCGCGGCCGGGCGACGAACTGGCCGTGGCGCAACGCCAACGCACGCTGCACCGAAATTTTCAGGGATACACGACGAAAGCCGGCGCGGATCTTTACGGCATGGGCGTAAGCGCAATCAGCAGCATCGGCGCATGCTACGCGCAGAACGATCGCGACGTCGCTCCGTACCGCGAGCGGATCGAACGCCGCGGCCTCGCCACCATGCGCGGCTACCGCCTCACCACGGACGATTTGCTCCGCCGCGCCGTCATCAGCCGCATCCTGTGCCACGGTGTCCTCCACAAAAACGAAATCGAAAAGGAATTTGGGATCAACTTTGACAAAACCTTCGCTCCCGAAATTGAGCGCCTCGCCCCGTTCGTTTCCGACGGATTGCTCGAACTCGAGGACGGCGTGTTACGCACAACGCTCCTGGGCCGCATCTTTATTCGCAACATCGCCATGGTCTTTGATCCGTATCTCGAAAAGCAGAAGCTCGAAAGCCGCCAGCTTTTTTCAAAAACGCTCTGATCGACCCATCGAGGCTTCGTGTCCATTCCGGCGCAGGCTGCGTACCCCGTACTAGTGATTGGCGGAGGAATTTCCGGCCTGGCTTGCGCGTATCACTTGCAGCAGGCCGGGATTCCAGTGCGCGCGCTGGAGGCTGCGAGCCGTCCCGGCGGCGTCATTGCAACAAAGCAGAAGGACGGATTCTGCTTCGAGCTTGGCCCGCAAAGCTTTCTCTCTACTGAACCCCTCGTAGGGCTTATCAACGCGCTCGGACTGAAAGACCAGCTTCTGCGCGCCAATCCGCGCGCTCCGCGTTACATTCTCGTAGGCGGCCGGCTCGTGCCTGCGCCGCTTGCCCCGCCTTCGCTTCTGACCACTCCTCTGTTTTCGGCCGGCACGAAATGGCGGCTCGTCACGGAAATCCTGCGCCGCACGCGGTCACCGTCGGAAGACGAATCCATCGCTGCGTTTGTTCGCCGCAAATTCGGAGACGAGTTGCTCAACCGGTTTGTCGCCCCATTCGTCTCCGGCGTGTATGCCGGCGATGCGGAACGGCTGAGTTTGCGCGCTGCGTTTCCGAAGATTCACGAATTCGAGGCGCAGTATGGAAGCGTTCTCCGTGGGGTCATTAAATCGCGCCCGGCGAAGGGGACGCCACGCGCCGGACTGTGCTCGTTTCGCGATGGCATGGAAACATTTCCACGAGCCATCGCCGCGCGCCTCGGCAGTTCGTTTGTGCTCGAAACCCGCGTTGCAGGATTGCGCCATGGCAAGGCCAACGGGAAGCCCTGGTTTGAAGTCGACATTACGCGCCACAATCATTGCGAGACGCTGCCTGCCAGCGCCGTTGTCATCGCCACACCTACGAATATTGCGTCGCAAATCCTGCTTGGGCTTTCCGATCAATTTGCTTCCTTGTTTTCGCGGATCGAATACGCGCCGGTCGCCGTTCTTTCGGCGTGCCATCGCCGCGAGCAGATTCAGCGTCCTCCGGACGGATTCGGTTTCCTGGTGCCGCGCAGCGAGGGTTTGCGCGTTCTCGGCACGGTGTTCAACTCCGCGCTCTTTGCCGGACGCGCGCCGGATGGAATGGTTTGCTTCACCAGCTTTGCAGGCGGCGCCACTGACCCCAAGCTTTGCGAATTGAGTGAGGAAGAAATCACCGAGACTATTTGCGGCGAAGTCGCGCGCGTCCTCGGCATCACGGGAAAGCCTGTAACGACAAACCTGCATCGCCACGCGCGCGCCATACCGCAATACAATCTGGGCCACTCCCAAATCGTGAAATCGCTTGATGTGCTCACCGCGGCGATGCCGGGATTATTTCTCGCCGGAAATTATTTGACCGGACCATCCATCGGGGCTTGCGTCGAGCAGGCCTTTCGGACCGCCGAAGCGGTTCGCATTTACCTCGCGTCGATCGGAGTTGCGGGTGTGGGAGCCGTGGCGCACGCGTGATTTTCGTAGGACAGCCACTCTTGGCTGTCCCGCGAAGTATTGGCAGGGCTTACGCGGACAGCCAAGAGTGGCTGTCCTACGAAAATCCGTTGTCGTAGTAAGATGTTGCCCGACATAGGCTTGCCGGGCCGAGACTCATCCAATCGCGTCGTTTCTCCGTATTTAGAGAGGAACGGAAAGGGTACGGAATTTTGCTGCTTGCAGTCGTCCAACCCTGGCCCGAGGGCAAACAGCCGACCGACGCTGTCCTGATGGAACGCATTCTGCAACGCGACTCCGGCGCACTCGAGGCACTTTACGACCGCTACGGCAGGCCGGTGTATTCCCTTGTTCTGCGTATCGCACAGCATCCCTCTTCCGCCGAAGAAATCGTGCAGGACGTTTTTCTGCAACTGTGGCGCAGCGCGGACCGCTTTCAAATCTCGCGCGGGCCTCTGGAGCCGTGGCTCTTCACAATGGCCCGAAATCGCGCGCTCGATTTTCTGCGCCTGAAGCGCGAAAAGCAGCGTCGCCGCGAAGATTCGGATTCCGATATTCTTCCTTCCGCCGTCGTGCGTCCCGATCCCGAAGGTGACATCGATCAGTCCAGGCGCGCGGAAAAAATTCGCGCCCTCATGACTTCTCTTCCCGAAGCGCAGCGCCGCGCGATTGAGCTGGCTTTCTTCGAGGGCATGTCGCACAGCGAGATTGCCGCAGCCACGGGCGAAGCGCTCGGCACGGTGAAAAGCTGGATTCGCGGCGGCCTGCTGCGGCTTCGGGAATCGCTTGGGGAGGCAAGTTCGTGATGAATTGCGAACAACTCGCGGCGCTCTATGAAGAGTACGCCCTCGGCGTGCTGGAGGGTGAAGAGCGCGCGGAACTGGAGGCGCATCTGGCGCGTCCGGGCGATCAGTGCATCTCAGGCGTGGCCCAGGCGAGGTGGGTGGTCGCGCAATTGGCGCATGCCGCGCCCGATGCGCAGCCACCGGCAACCTTGCGAGGCAAGATCGCGGATGCGGTCAAGCCTTCCGCGGACACGTCGCGCGCGGCCGTTCCGATCGAGAAGCCAAACAGCTCTGAGCCGCGAGCGATCTTTCCGGCGTGGGCCTGGGTAGCAGCGGCGGCGCTCGCGCTCATCACGGGATACACAGTTCGCCAGATGAACAGTCAAAACGAACAGCTAGCCCAACTGCGCAAACAAATGAAGCTCGCAACGATGCAGAACCAGGCGCTTCAAAACCAACTGGATTTGGACCGCATGGTCGCCATGGTTATGATGTCGCCCGATTCCGTCCCCTTCAAACTCATGCCGAAGGACAAGAATATGCCGATGGTCCACGCCTACCTGCATCCGCACATGGGCGTTGCGATCACGGCGGATCAGATGCCCTCGATGCCTTCTGCGCGTACGTTGCAGCTTTGGTTCGTGCCGAAAAAAGGAAACCCCGTCAGCATCGCGATTTTTCATCCCGACGCTGCCGGCCAGATTGCGCTGGTGGCGCCTGTGAATATGCCGATGACCGAAATTGCGGCGCTCGCCGTCACGGACGAGCCCGCCGGCGGGAGCCCGCAGCCCACCACGCCGATTGCCTGGATGGCTCAAGTCAATTAACGGCGTGCGGTTGATCTCTGTATTGTCAGCCTCAGTCTTGCTTTCTCTGTGCCCACTGTGTCCTCTGTGTTGAAAGATTTTACGGTTTGCAAGTCGCGCAAGAATTCAAAATCGTTTAACACAGAGAACACAGAGGGCACAGAGAAAAGCGGGAGAAGAGAAAACCTGAGAACGACGTTCCCGCTCAGCCCTTCTTGCGCGCCTTGAGACGTACGTTACGTCGCTCTCCCGCTTCCCGGTAGCGCCGCCTTTCCGTGTTCGTTTTCACAGTCAACGGCGGCACGGGAACCGGCCTGCCGATTTCATCGAGAGCCACAAAAGTGAGAAATGCCGTGGTGGTGTGTTTCCGCACGCCAGCCGCGGAATCTTCCGAGAAGACTTCGACGCCCACTTCGACCGAAGTGTGGAACGCGCGATTGACCTGAGCTTCGAGGACAATCAGGTCTCCCACGCGCACGGGATTCAAAAAGTCCAGGTGATCCACCGAAGCCGTAACCACCTGGCGATGGCAGTGCCGGTGCGCGGCGATTGCGCCGGCGATGTCGATCAGGTGCATCACGCGCCCGCCCAAAATATTTCCGAGCAGGTTCGAGTCCTGAGGCAGCACAAGCTCCGTCATCTCGGTGCGCGAAGCCCTGACCGGCCGGCCTGGGAGCAATTTCTCCGGTGGCATTTTCGCCTTCGTCGGATTTGAAGAGGGTTTCATTGGTGGATTCGCGCTCCTTTGATAGTGGGTCAAATTGCGAACGATCGGATTTTAGTAGGACAGCCACTCTTGGCTGTCCCTTTATGCCCTGCTGTGATTTTGCCGGACAGCCAAGAGTGGCTGTCCTACCAGACATTTGGCGTTCTGCGCCTGCGCGAATATACTATGCGCATGACCTCGACCCAACCACAGAAGAAAACGCGCCGCCAGATCCTCGAGGACTTCGTCGCCACCAAGCCCACCGACGCGTTCGCCCGCTACGGCCTGGCAATGGAGTGCGCCAATTCCGGCGATGCAGCCGCTGCCGACGAACACTTCAAGGCGCTCCTGGCCTCGCATCCCGAATACGTCGCCGGATACTTTCAATTTGGCCAATTCCTGGCCAAGTCCGGGCGCACCGAAGAGGCCCGATCCGCGCTTGACGCAGGCATCGCCACGGCCCGGCGCACAGGCGACGAGCACGCGCGGTCCGAAATGGAAGCGGCGCTGGCCGAACTAGGCTGACGGCGCCTTTCACTTCCACTCGTAACACTCCCATTTACTGCCATTTAAATCGCCCGTTACTAGGCGGCATCACTTCGTTCCGGCGTGCTTGCCCGTCCCTTCCCCCGGTGCTAGGTTCGACGGAGCGCTATTCTTCACGGAGACAGGCAAAACCATGGCCCTGAGCATCGACGATCTTCTTCGCCGCGCCGTTGAAACCAAGGCGTCCGATCTCCATCTGAAAGTCGGAAACCATCCCTGCCTGCGCATCGACGGCTCGCTCACGCCGCTCACCGATGTTCCGCGCGTCACTCCGGAAGAAATGCTCTCCATGGCGTTCAGCATGATGACCAATCGCCAGAAGCAAAAGTTCAAGGAGACGGCGGAGCTGGACATGGCCTACGGCGTCGCGGGCCTGGGCCGCTTCCGCGTCAACGTGTTCCAGCAGCGCGGCAACGTCGGCATGGTGCTCCGCGTCATTCCGACCAAGATTCGCACGATCGAGGAACTCAACCTCCCGCATGTCATCGAGAGTATCTGCGAAGAACAACGCGGACTGGTCCTCGTGACGGGAACCACCGGTTCCGGCAAATCCACGTCGCTCGCGGCGATGATCGACCGGATCAACATGTCGAGGGCCGATCATGTCATCACCATCGAAGACCCCATCGAATTCCTGCATCGCGACAAAAAAAGCTTCATCAACCAGCGCGAAGTCGAAGTGGACACCGCGAACTTTTCCACCGCCCTGCGCGCCGGGCTTCGCCAGGACCCCGACGTCATCCTGGTCGGCGAAATGCGCGACCTCGAAACCATCGCCACGGCTTTGCTGGCCGCCGAAACGGGCCACCTGGTGTTCTCGACGTTGCACACGCTCGACGCGACCGAAACGATTCAACGTATCATCGCGGTTTTTCCGCCTCCCGAGCAAAAACAGATTCGCCTGCAAATGGCGGCAACACTGAAGGCCGTTGTCAGCCAGCGCTTGGTGCAATGCGCCAATGGGAGTGGGCGCGTTCCCGCTGTCGAAGTGATGATTGCGACCGCGTATATCCGCGATTGCATCATCAATCCGGACAAGACGCGCCTGATCCACGACGCGATCGCCGCCGGCACTAGCCAGTACGGCATGCAGACGTTCGATCAATCGCTCTTCGATCTGTATTCGCGCAACCTCATCACCTACGAAGAAGCGCTCTTGCGCGCGTCCAACCCCGACGACTTCAAGCTGCGCATCCAGGGCATCCGCTCCGCATCCGACTCGGCGCGCGAGGAAATGGAACAAAGCATGAACGAGTTCGAGCGCTCCGGCAAACGATAGGGACAGGTAGTAGGTTGCTGGTAGCAGCTTGAAGGTTGAAAAGCTAATTCCCCGCAGCTTTGGCCCGCGCCTCGCGGGAGGTCCTTCTCCTCCACTTCCTGTACCTCCTCACCTTCCTTTACTTCCTTTTCTTCTCCCTCTATGCTCCTCCCATGCGCTTCTCTTCGCGAAAACTTTCCACCGAGACCGATCTCTACAACGCCGCGATCAACAGCCTGGCGCGCCGCGCCTACTCGGTGTACGAGATGCGAGCTTATTTGGAGCGCCGCGCGGAAGACAAGGAAGTAGTAAAGGGCGTTCTGGATCGCTTGAAGCAGTTGGATTATCTGGACGACGCGCGCTACGCGCGCCAATTTGTCCGCTTGCACACCGAATTGCGAAAGCAGGGGCCGTTCCGCATCGCGCGGGACCTTCGCGCGCGCGGCGTGCCTGACCGCCACATCGAAGCAGCCCTCGCCGAGCGTTCCGCCGAATCGAGCGAGAGCGGCCTCGTGCGGGAGCGGCTGGCGCGCCGCATCAAATTGCTGCGCGGCCCGCTTGACGAGCGGCGCGTCGCTTCGCTTTATCGCAGTTTGCTCCGCGCCGGATTTTCCGCGGATACGATCCGGCGCGAATTAAGCGCGATGGCAAAGCGGCCCATGGAGGAACTCCCGGAAAATCCCGGCGACGAAGTCTAGGGAGGAATCGCGACAATTTTTGAGGTGAGTCAAGCTGGGCCGGCTTTAGAGGCTTCTGATTTGGGCGCCGGCTTCGACGTTTCGACACTTCTACTTGCGAAACAACTAGGCGGCGTGCACGCTTTGCGTGTGCCATCCCTTGAGACATACACGGACGGAACGCTTCTCCACTGTCAAGACGATTTTATCCTCTCGCGCCAGCCAGCCGATCGCCCAGTCAAAAAGGGGCGATCCAGCTTTCAATTCTTTCTTCAGCTTGGCGAGGGTCATTTCACCGTTTACTTCAAGAGTTTGCCAGATTGCACCCGCCATCGTGCCAATCTCTTCACTCATTGGGATTGTTCCCTCCTCTCCAAATTCCGGTTCTCAAGTATCTCCATCGCACTAACTGTTGACGAGGCCACTTCGCTCTTTTGCTTCCTCTGCCGCGCCCTGGAACGAGCGAGGCGACGCGGCAAAGCCGGCTTGGGCGCGATTTCCGCCTGCAGGACGTAGTAGCAGGGCTGCTCGCTGGCCAGCTTTTCCATCCGCTCCATGAGCAAAACTCCCATGCCTTTTTGGTATTCGATGGTGTAGCTCTCGCAGCACCGCGAGCAAAGCCAGTAGTGCTTCACGGCGTGCCAATGGGAGGGTTGTTTCTCTTGCTCGGGAGTTTGTTGAAAGCGAAACAGACGCCCTTGCCCGTAATCAAAGTCAGACGAGCAATCCGGGTGGGCGCATTTCAAGTACATAAGATTTTGTGTCGCCGCCTTCTTCACAGGCTCGCGCAAAACGGGCGAAAAAGCAAGATACCGGCCAATGAAAAAACGGTCAAACTCAATAAATGAATTCAACGCATCCGTGCATCTGTGCCAATTGGCGGGGCATTTTCCGTGTCACGCATTGTGGTGGATGTCACGCGAGAGTCGAGCAACGATTCTCTTTTCTTCCGAGACAAGCCAACTTGAACTCGCAAGCCGGAAAAAGCTTTCAACACAGAGTGCACAGAGAAAGGCTATGAGAACAGCCAATGCCCGCGTTGCGAGTGCGCCACCCGTCTGACATAATGTTTTGCCGGTGTGAATTAGCTTTCGCACTGGTGAGTGTCCGGAGAAAAGAGCGCCCGGGATCGAGACTTCGTCCTCGGGTCACAAGTCACGAATCACAGGGGTCATCTTGCCCAGCGGCAACGAAATCCGCAGCACGTTCCTGAAATTCTTCGCCGACCGCGGCCACCGCGTCGTGCGCAGTTCCTCGCTCGTCCCGACGAACGACCCCACGCTCCTGTTCACCAACGCCGGGATGAACCAGTTCAAGGACGTTTTCCTGGGCCTCGAGCAGCGCGAATACACACGCGCGACGTCGTCCCAAAAATGCGTTCGCGCCGGCGGCAAGCACAACGACCTGGAAAATGTCGGCTTCACGAACCGCCATCACACCTTCTTTGAGATGCTCGGAAACTTTTCCTTCGGCGATTATTTCAAGAAAGACGCCATCGCCTACGCCTGGGAACTCATCACCTCTCCCAAATGGTTTGGTATTCCCGTGGATAAGCTGACGTTCACGGTTTTCGGCGGCGCCGAGGTTGCACCCGGAAAACTTCTAGGCATCGATGAAGAAGCACTCAACCTCTGGGTGAACGTCGGCGCTCCGCGCAATAGCGTAATTCCCGTCCCCGGCCTCAAGGAAAATTTCTGGGCCATGGGCGACACAGGCCCCTGCGGCCCATGCAGCGAAATTCACTACGACATGGGTCCCGACGCATCCGATCAAGGACACACCGACTGCAAATTTGGCTGCGAATGCGGCCGCTACGTCGAAATCTGGAACCTCGTCTTCATGCAGTTCAATCGAGACGCCTCAGGCACGGTCGCGCCACTGCCAAAACCTTCCATCGACACCGGCGCGGGCCTTGAACGCCTGGCTGCCGTCCTGCAAGGCAAAATCAGCAATTTCGATACGGACTTGTTTTTGCCGCTCATCGAGCGCGCTGGAGAACTCACCGGCACTCGTCCAGGCGCCTCGTTGCGAAGCGACGCTTCCCTTCGCATCATTGCCGACCATGCGCGCGCATCGACGTTCCTGATTTCTGACGGCGTAGTTCCATCCAACGAAGGCCGAGGCTATGTCCTGCGCAAAATCATGCGCCGCGGGATACGACATGGACGCCTGCTCGGCTCAGCCGAGCCTTTCCTGGCTGAAATGTCTCGTGCGGTTCATGCTTCGATGCGCGACGCATATCCTGAACTCGATGAATCGATCGATCGCGTTTCGAAGATTATCCTTAGCGAAGAAAAACGATTTGCCCATACGCTCGATATCGGACTCGTAAAGCTTATGGATGACATCAGACCCCTGATGACAGACGGATCTCTTTCGGCCCCTTCCGAGCAGATCAAACAGGACGTTGAGCACGAGATGGGTGAAAGTAAAGGACTCACTGGCGCTATCGCAAGGCCGGTTTATCAGGGTGAAAAGGCATTTAAACTTTACGATACGTATGGCCTTCCACGAGATTTCATCGAAGACGTGACGCGCGACGCAGGTCTTCACGTCGACTGGCCTGGATTCGAGCGGGCGATGGTGGAGCAGCGCACTCGCGCGCGCGCATCGTGGAAGGGCGGGCACAAGGACATCGCGAATCCTGTCTACACGAAGCTCGCGGAAACATATCGCACGGAGCCGGATTTTTATTTTGGGACAACGGCGCGCGATTGCCGCATCGAGGCCATCGTCACAAAGGGCGGCGCGGTGAATGAATTGCCATCGGGCGCGGAAGGCGAAATTATCCTGGATCGCACGGCGTTCTACTCCGAATCGGGCGGACAAGTTTCCGATATCGGCACGCTCTGGAACAACGAGCACACCATGTACGTTGCCGACGTGCGCGGCGCATACTATCCCATCGCGGGGTTGATCGCGCACCGCGTGGTCGCAAAAGAAAAACTTGCCGTGGGCGATCGCGTGTCGGGCGACGCCGACGGCGCGCGGCGCGAGCACATCAAGCGCAATCACACGGGGACGCACCTCATGCACGCCGCACTGCGCAACATCCTCGGCACGCACGTCAAGCAAGCCGGCTCGCTTGTCGAGCCCACGCGCCTACGATTCGATTTTTCACATTTCGCCGCGATCGATCCGGCCGAACTGCGCGACATCGAACAGCAAGTGAACGACGAAATTTTGCTCAACAGCGAAATCCAGACCAACATCACCTCGCTGGACGACGCGCTCGCTTCCGGCGCGCTGGCGTTTTTCGGAGACCGCTACCCGGAGCAGAACGTCCGCGTGGTCACGATTCCCGACCCGTCGGCGCCGCGCGGCTTTTACAGCAAGGAGCTTTGCGGCGGCACGCACGTGCGCCGCACGGGCGAAATCGGCATTTTCAAGATCGTTGTCGAGCAATCCGCCGCCGCAGGCGTGCGCCGCATCGAAGCCATCACCGGCGCAGCCGCCCTCGCCGACTACCAACGCGCGCAGCAACTCCTCCGCGAAATTTCCGCGCGCATGGGCGTGAACGAAGAAAATCTCGCCGCCGCCATCGAGCGCAGTGAGCAAACGCTGCGCCAAATGGAAAAGCAGCTGGAAGCCATGAAGCGCAAAGGCGCCCTCTCAAAACTGGACGACTTGGCCTCCCAGGCCCGGACGATCAAGGGCGTAAAAGTCATCTCAGCCGAACTGGAAGGCGTTGACCGGGAAGCCATGCGCCAGCTGGTAGATAGTCTCCGCCAGAAGCTCGGCTCCGGGGTGGTCGTGCTGGGGACCGTCGAAGACGGAAAAGTCGCCCTTCTGGCCGGTGTTACCAAGGACCTCACCTCTAAGTTACACGCTGGCAAGATCATACAGGCTATCGCCAAGGAAGTGGGCGGATCGGGCGGCGGCAGGCCCGATTTGGCCGAGGCTGGCGGAAAAGACACACCTGGCCTAAAAAGTGCCCTGGACCACGTATACCCCCTGATCGACCAATTGTTATAATTACCGGGTAGTGCCAGGAACGTCCGGGGCGAGAAACCTTCTCCCTGTCGCGGTGATTGGTCTGTCTCAAAGGAAGCAGAATCGCACTGCCTTCCCAGAACTGAATACTATGCGCTCCCTCTCCAGTTCGGTGTTGATCCTTGTGGGAACGCTGGTTTTGTGGGCCATCCCGGCTCACGGCCAGATCGTTTCGTACAAGGATTCCGACGGCAAACGGGTTTTCATCAATGCGGAGCCCGTGAATGTCGTGCGGCCATCCAAGATTCCGCTCCTGAGGACCGCCGCCAACGGCATTACGCCGAGTACAACCCAAGCGTCATATGCAGCGTCTCTCGAAATGTCCGCCGCTGACAAGGTCAATCGGGAGAAGATCGAGCAAATGATTCGCGAAGTTTCCGCTCGTTATCGTGTGGATCCGGCGCTGGTTCGAGCCGTGATGCAGACGGAATCGAACTGGAATTCGAGCGCCGTTTCCCGAAAAGGCGCGCTTGGGTTGATGCAACTCGGTCCGGGAACCGCGCAACAGTTGGGCGTAAACAACGCGTTTGACCCGAAGCAGAATCTCGACGGCGGAGTTCGCTATCTTCACATGCTCCTGGAGCGGTATAATGGCGATCTCGATAAAGCTCTGGCCGCATATAATGCCGGCCCGGGCGCCGTGGACCGTGCAGGGGGCATCCCGCGGTATCGAGAGACGCGAAATTACGTTCAGAAGGTTACCGATTCCTACTTCCGGCCCGGATCCGATCGGCTCCCCCGAGCATTTGATGAGCGGCGTCCCATTTACCGCGCGGTGGAAGCAGACGGACGGGTCGTTTTTACGAACGAATGAGGCAGACGTTGCGGCATGAAGCCGCTACAATCCGGCCAATCCTGCGCGTCCTTTTCGCGTCCGTGCTGGTTTTGTCGCTTTTTCCCGCCGCCGGCCGAGCCAACAACAACGCACCTTCCCGTCGCGATACGGCAAACGCTCAATTTGACCACGCGGAAAAAGCGCGCGAGGCGCTCGAAGCGCGCCCTGAGAGCGCACGCACACTAAAAGATTACACGGCCCTGGTCATCGAGTATCAGCGCGTCTACCTGATTACCTCGCACGCCTCGGACGTTCCCGCGTCGCTCAATCACGTGGCTGAGCTATTCCGCACGATGGGCGATCTCTTCGACGCAAAATATTATCAACGCTCCATCGAATCCTTCCAATTCCTGATGCAGCAATATCCGACGAGCAAGTTCCGCGAAGATGCGCTGCTGGCCATCGCCCACATCGAGCAGGACGATGTGCACGATTCCGTTCTCGCGCAGAAGACGTACCAGCAGTTTTTGGCGCTGCACCCGCGCTCGTCCCACGCGCCGGAAGTTCGCATCATCCTCGATAAGCTGAATGCGGAGAGCGCTACGGCAAAACCGCCCATGGCTTCTCCTGCCGTCAAGGACCACTCGGACCGGAGCACTCCCAAAACGATCTCCGCGGATAAGACTCCGCCGACCACGGACACGCGACAAGGTTCCTCCGCGGACACTTCCGAAACGGATGGCTCGGGCTCGCAAGTCTCGCGGATTCGCACCTGGAACGCCGATACCTATACTCGCATCGTGATCGATATCGGATCGAAAGTAAAATATCAGGCGGCGCGCATTTCGGGGCCCGACCGCATCTATTTTGACATCGAAGGCGCGAAAGTCAGTTCCGCGCTGCTCCATAAGCCGATCGATATAGAAAGCGGCGGCTTCCTGAAAACCGTCCGCGTCGCGCAATATCAAACCGGAGTCGCGCGGGTTGTACTGGAAGTGAATCGCGTCTCAGACTATTCCGTGTTTTTGCTGCCCAATCCTTACCGCCTGGTCGTGGATGTGTACGGCACTTCCGCCGCGGCCGAAGCGGCCGCGCGCGACACTACTCCTCCGCCTGGGCCAACGACGACAGACGCGCCTCCCGTGAAGCCCGAAAAGCCCGCCAAGGAAACTGTGGCCAAGGCTTCGCCGAAAGGAATTGAAAAAGCCGCGGCCAAATCCGCGCCCGCTCCATCAACAGACGCCTCTACTGTCCAGGCGCATGCGCAATCCGCGCCGGCTCCTCCACCTCCCGCCGATGCCACGGCCGATTCGGAACCGGCGCAAAGAAAAACATCAAGCAATCCAGACAAAAATTCTCAGAAAGCTGCCGGCGCTGCCTCCACCAAAACCATAGCCGCGCAGGACAGCGATACCGATGGCGCCACGTTGTCGGCAGCGGCAGCGCCCGTGGACACGGAGATTTTGCCCCTCCCCACTCGTCCGCTGTCTCCGAAAAAATCGAGCCGCGCGACGAAGTCGGCCCACGATCAAGCGGAGGAAATGGGGCCTCCTCCCACGCCGGAACTAACGCGCGACGGGCAACATTCCCTGACCCGCGCGCTGGGACTCAAGATCGGCCGGATCGTGATCGATGCGGGGCATGGTGGCCACGACACAGGCACGATCGGGCCAACCGGCCTCATGGAAAAAGACTTGTGCCTCGATGTGTCCCTGCGATTGGGCAAGATCATTCAGCAGCGGTTGCCCAGCGCCGACGTGGTCTTCACTCGCAACGATGACACCTTCATTCCGCTCGAACGCCGCACGGAGATCGCCAACGAGGCCAAGGCCGACCTCTTTATTTCGGTGCATGCCAATTCGAGCCAGGACCACAAGGCGCGCGGAATCGAAACCTATTACCTGAACTTTACGGGATCGAGCGACGCCATGGAAGTCGCCTCCCGTGAAAACGCCTTGTCGGCAAACGGCGTCCACGATTTGCAAGACATCGTTGCCAAAATCGCGCGCAGTGAAAAGATCGAGGAATCCCGCGACCTCGCCACGATGATTCAGGATTCGCTCTCCAAACACATGGAGAACCTAAACCGTGGCGATCGCAACCGCGGCGTGCGCAAGGCTCCCTTTGTCGTTTTGATCGGCGCGGACATGCCCTCCGTGCTGGCCGAGGTTTCTTTCCTTTCCAATCCCAGCGACGAGAAGTGGCTCAAGAACCCCGAAAACCGCCAGCGGGTCGCCGACGGGCTTTACCGGGGCATTGAAACCTACCTGCAAAGCACCAACAGCCTGACTTCCAATCAATCCCGGTCCGCCGCCGAGAATTTTGCGGGAAAAGTGGCGCGATCCGGGAACTCGCAGTAAACTTCTAGCGTCTAATATAAAGCGACATGCGCCGACTCCTTCGGATTTGCCTTGGTTTGCTGTGTCTTGTAGTAGCGGCGTTTCCGGCCGCCGCACAGGGTATTCTGCCGTCCACTTTTGCAGGCTGGACCGCCGCAGCGCCTTCGTCCACTATCCCGCCCACGGGTATCGATCCTCTTCTCGGACCGGATACGGCAGCCTTCCGCGAATACATCGTGAAATCGGTCGCGCAGAGAGCCTACACGCAAGGATCTCAGGCCGCCTCGATCACGCTATACCGCCTGCGGGACCCGAGCTCCGCTTACGGCGCATTCACGTTTCTGCGCAACGAGGCGCTCACGGACGCGGACTTGGGCTCCTACGCCAGCGCTTCTCAAGATCGCGCGTTAATCGTCGTGGGAGAAATGCTGCTCGATGTGACGGCGCAGGCAAAGCAGGCGCGTCCTTCGGACGCCGATTTGAAGCAGCTTGCCGATTTGCTGGAAAAGAAAGCGGATCACACGCCGTATCCATTTATCGGTGAGCATCTTCCCGAAAAGGGACGCGTGCGGAATTCTGTGCGCTACGTCATTGGTCCACTCAGCCTGGCGCATTTCGTTCCGCTCGGGACGGATGACTGGATGGGCTACGATCATAGCGCGGAGACGATCCTGGCCCACTACCAGGTGGCCGGGAAGGACGAGACCCTGCTCATCACGTCCTACCCCACGCAGCAGGTCGCCGCAGCCGAATTCGCGGGCATCCTGCGGCGGTTCGTCTTTGATCCGCCCGGCGGAGTGCAACCAGGTCAGAATGTCCTCTTCGGCAAGCGAGTGAGTTCGTACGTCGCGGTTGTGGTCGGGGCTCCATCCAGGCTGGCCGCGAACAAGATTCTCGACCAGGTCGGCTACGAGAGCAATGTGACCTGGAATGAGCCGAAGCAGACGTTGACCGAGCCCGGCATCAACAGCATGATCGTGGAAGCCTTTATGGGGACGGGCGTGATTATGATTTTCGCGGTCGCTGCGGGAATCGGCTTTGGCGGAATTCGAATCCTGGTAAAAATTTTCCTTCCCAACAAGATTTTTGACCGCGAGAAGCAGATCGAAATTCTGCAGTTGGGCATCTCCAGCAAACCGATCAAGGCAAAGGACTTCTACTAGGAATATGAAGAACCTGTTGAAAAGTCAGTGGAATATCTCAACCCTTGCTCGAGCTATCTCAGCTAAATGCTTCATTTTAATAAGCTTATAATCATTTAGATTCAGCTATTTCTGTGCTTGACATTCCTGTTTCCGGTCCTCTAGACTTCCGGCGAGGACAAAGAGTTCTGGTGCCTTCCGCGCATAGGCACGGAACTATTCTCCCCTCTGGAAAGCCCGTCCGCCAAAACGGACGGGTTTTCTGTTTCGCGACGAATTCTAACTCATTCTAAACTTTGCCAAGCCCTGAGGGTTTCTCTGTGCCCTCTGTGTTGAAAGTTTTTACAACATTGGGAGAGCCAATGCGGAAGAGCCTTCAACACAGAGAACACAGAAGGGACAGAGAAGGCACGAGTTATGGGTGAGTCGGCGGGGCGGTGGTTGACCAGGAATCGGGCGCAGGGGTCCAGGAACGAGTGCGGTAATCGCTCATCGTGAAGGCGATCAGAAGGGCGAGCCAGAAAAAACCGGCGACCAGGATGATCCGTACGAGGCCGCTGCTGTGCCTTACGCCCATGAAGAACAAAATCACCAGGAGCATTTTCGCAAACGCAATGGCGAGCGCTGCCACCGTGTTGAGCGGTCCGAGGTCGACGAAAGCCACTCCGGTGGTCAAAATGGTGAGGCCAATCAGACCGAGAAAAACCATCACATACGTTTTTTGCGGCACGATCGGCTGTGACATTAGTAGCGCCCGCCTATCAAGTAGAGCAACGGAAAAAGGAAAATCCAGACGATATCGACGAAGTGCCAGTAGAGCCCCACAACCTCTACCGGCGCGAAATACTGTGGCGTGAAGCTTCCCTTTCGCGCGCGAAGGACCAGCCAGAGCAACAGCCCCATCCCGATGATCATGTGCAGGGCGTGCAGGCCGGTCATCGCGAAATAGAAAATGAAATACATCTCCGCGTGACCGAGGCCGCCGGGCGCGAGACGCGCCAAGGTTTGTCCTTCCGGCGCCCAATCCAGGCTGGGAACCACGTGCTCCACAAATTTTTGGTTGTACTCATATGCTTTGACGCCTAGGAAGATTCCGCCAAGAATCATCGTGGCGACGAGGAACAGGACGAGGGCGCGGCGATTGCCGGTCTGCGCCGAACGCACCGAGAGAGCCATCGTGAGACTGCTGGCGAGTAGGACAATGGTATTCGCGGCGCCGAGACGAATGTCCAGGATATGGCTGCCGCCTTGAAACGCAGGGAAATAGAGCCAGCGGTAAATGGCGTAGGCTGCGAAAAGCCCGCCAAAGAACATGATTTCCGTAACCAGGAAGACCCAGATTCCCAGGGCATCGGCCTCCTGCTGCTGTTCGAGGTCCTCGAACTGGTGCGCCAGACCGGCGTTTTGTGCGCGCGCTTCGGCGTCAGTCACCGGCGGCCTCCTGAGGGGCGTATGCGTACGCTTCCTCGGTTACCACGGGAGTCTGCGCAAAATTTTCCGTTGGCGGCGGTGAGGACGTCTTCCATTCAAGACCCGTGGCGCCCCACGGGTTGGGCTCCGCGATCGGGCCGTAGCGCATCGACCAGATCAAGTAAACGAGCGGGATCAAATAGCCGACTCCCAAAACCGTGGCCCCGGCCGAAGACATCACGTTCAACACTTGAAATTCCGCCGGATAGAATGCGTACCGGCGCGGCATCCCCAGATAGCCGAGAATGAACTGCGGAAAGAACGTCAGGTTGAAGCCGATGAAAATAATTGCCGCGGCAAGCGCTGCCCATCCATTGGGATATTTCCGCCCGGAAATTTTCGGCCACCAGAAATGGATGCCGCCGAGATATCCCATCACCGCGCCGCCGACCATGATGTAGTGGAAGTGAGCCACGATGAAATACGTCCCATTAAGATGCACGTCGGTCGCGAGCGAAGCCAGGAACAGGCCCGTCAAGCCGCCCATCGTGAAGAGGCCGATGAATCCCAAGGCATACAGCATCGGCGCCTCGTAGGAAATCGATCCCTTGTACAAAGTGGAGGTCCAGTTGAACACTTTGATAGCCGAGGGAATCGCGACGAGGAAACTGAGCAAGGAAAAGATGAGTCCTGCATAAACCGATTGCCCGGTAACGAACATGTGGTGTCCCCAGACGAGGAATCCGAGGACGGCAATCGCCACGCTGGAAAACGCGACGATCTTGTATCCGAAAATGCGCTTCCTTGAAAAGCACGGGATGATTTCGCTGACGACTCCCATCGCGGGCAAAATCATGATGTAGACGGCAGGGTGAGAGTAGAACCAGAATAAATGCTGGAACAAAAGAGGATCGCCGCCGAGCGCTGGACTGAAGATGCCGACGTGGAACAAGTGTTCCAGCGCCAGAAGAAAAATCGCGATCGCCAGCACCGGCGTGCCCAGCACCATGATGATGCTGGTGGCATAGATGGACCACAGGAAGAGCGGCATGCGGAACCAGGTCAAACCTGGCGCCCGCATCTTGTGAATCGTCACGATGAAGTTCAGGCCGGTCAGGATCGAGGAAAATCCGGTGATAAAGACGCCGATCGCCACGGCCGTGACCTGCGTATTCGAGTACGTGCTGCTGTAGGGCGTATAGAACGTCCAACCCGTGTCCACGCCCCCGGCGATCGCCGAATACAACGTGAACAGGCCGCCCACGATGTAGATGTACCAGCTCAGCAGATTCAGCCTCGGAAAAGCGAGGTCGCGAGCGCCCACCATCAAGGGAACCAGAAAATTTCCCAGGACCGCGGGGATCGACGGAATCAGGAAAAAGAAAATCATCACGATGCCGTGCAGCGTGAATAATTTGTTGTAGGTTTCCGGCTGCACCAGCGCGCCCTGCGGCTCGACGAGGTGAATGCGCATCAGGACGGCGAACGACCCGCCAATGATGAAGAAGAACGTGATCGAAACCAGGTACAACAGTGCGATGCGCTTGTGGTCCAGC
>JGI12269J14319_10000395_pt1 | contig 41368 bp, 41 predicted proteins | sample PeaSoiSIISIP2007_FD_14319 | JGI IMG/M metagenome (IMG submission 14319)
CCAGACCGGCGGCCATGGCCGCCGCGGCCAGCCAGTCGTGGCGCGCCACGCGGCGGGAGCCGATCACGGCCATGTAGGCGAACACGAAGAGCAGCTCGCTGGCGAGGATCGGCTGGACCAGGGCGAGGTCGCCGAAGTGCAAGGCCGTCACCTGGAACACGAAGCCGAGGATCATGCTGCCGATGCCGGCGAGCCAGATGCGCTGGCGCACCAGATACAGCAGCAAGCGCGGGCTGAGGCGCTCGCCGCCGGGGGCGTCGGCGGCCCCGAGCCGCTGGCACACCGAGGACGTGGCGGTGCAGAAGCTGGCCGCCAGGGCCAGGACGATCGCCCTCACCACCCGCTCGCTCTCACTCGCGCCATCGACGATCCCGTCCCGAAAATTTCCTGTGTCGATGCTATGTGCTGGCGACCCCGGGTCGGTCGGTCCCTCCCTGGCGGCGGGCCCACGGTGGCGGTGGAGGCCCGCCGACCCGGTGGGGCTTGCCAAGCGATTAAAAATAGCTTTAGATATCTTTATTGAGGGACGGAGGGAGCACCCATGGCTGTTGCACTGGTGACCGGGGCATCGAGGGGGCTCGGCCGGGCGTTGGCCCGGGGCCTGGCCGAGCAAGGTTGGTCCCTGGTCCTCGAGGCCCGGGGGGCCGAGATCCTCGAGGACGCGGCCGGCGAGACCAGGGCCGCCCTGACCGGCGGCGCACAGCTTTCGGTCATCACCGGCGACGTGGCCGACGCCGGGCACCGCCGCCTCCTCGTGGCCGCGGCCGAGGCGCTGGGCGGCCTCGACCTCGTGGTCAACAACGCCAGCACCCTCGGCCCCACCCCCCTGCCCGACCTCGTGACCTATCCGCTCGACGGCCTCCGCCGGGCGTTCGAGGTCAACGTGGTCGCCCCCCTCGCCCTGGTGCAGCTGGCGGCGCCACTGCTCCGGCGCTCGGCCCGGCCGGCGGTCCTCAACGTCACGTCGGACGCCGCCGTCGAGCCCTACCCCGGGTGGGGCGGTTACGGGTCGTCCAAGGCGGCGCTCGACCAGCTGAGCGCGGTCCTGGCCGTGGAGGAACCGACGTTCGTGGTGTGGGCGGTGGACCCCGGCGACATGCGCACCCAGATGCACCAGGACGCCTTTCCGGGCGAGGACATCTCGGACCGGCCCCTTCCCGATGCCGTCGCCCCCGGGCTGGTGCGCCTGATCGAGTCGGACCTTCCGAGCGGGCGCTACCGCGCCGCCGATCTGGCGGCGGCGCCGGCACGGCCATGACGGCGACGGTGTCCGACGCCGGGCGCGCCCTCGTCGGCCTGGCCGACTTCACGCTGCCCGCCGAGCTCGAAGCCGACGTCCCGCCCGAGGCACGCGGCATCACCCGGGACGCGGTGCGGATGCTGGTGGCGCGTCGCCACGACGGCGCCATCGCCCATACGCACTTCTCCGAGCTGCCCCGGCTGCTCGACGAGGGCGACCTGGTCGTGGTCAACACCTCGGGCACGCTGGCGGCGGCGGTGCCCGGCACCGACGGTGCGGGCCGGCGCCTCGAGGTGCACCTGTCCACCGAGCTCCCCGCCGGTCTGTGGACGGTGGAGCTCCGCCTCGGCACCGACCCGTGGTTCGGCGCCGGCGCCGGCGATGCGGTCGCGCTCGACGGCGGGGGCCGCGTCGACCTGCTGACGCCGTACTCGGTCGGCGCCGCCGGCGTCCGCCTGTGGGTGGCGACCGTCCACACTCCCGAACCGCTGCACTCGTTCCTGGCCGTGCACGGCCGACCCATCCGCTACGGGTACGTGCGCGGCAGTTGGCCCCTGTCCGCCTACCAGAACGTGTACGCCACCGAGCCCGGTTCAGCCGAGATGCCGAGCGCGGGCCGCCCGTTCACCCCCGAGGTGCTGACCCGTCTGGTGGCTCGGGGGGTGGGCGTGGCACCGCTCGTGCTGCACACCGGGGTGGCGTCGCTCGAGGCCTCCGAGCCACCCTTCCCCGAGCGCTACCGGGTCCCTGGCGCCACCGCCCACCGCGTGAACGACACCCGGCGACAGGGTGGTCGGGTGGTGGCGGTGGGGACGACGGTGGTGCGCGCCCTCGAGACGGTGGTCGACGCCCGCGGTGTCGTGCACGCCGGCGCGGGGTGGACCGACACCGTCGTCACGCCCGAGCGCGCCGTGAGGTCCGTGGACGGGTTGCTGACCGGGTGGCACGAGCCCGAGGCGTCGCACCTCGCCATGCTGGAGGCCGTCGCCGGTAGGGTGCTGCTCGAGCGGTCGTACGCGGCGGCCCTGTCGGAAGGGTATCTGTGGCACGAGTTCGGCGACGTCCACCTCGTCCTGCCATGACCGAAGCACCCCCCGTCGAGCCGCCGCTCGCCACCATGCCGACGACGCGCCGGGCCATCCTCCTCGCCCTGAAGCGCAGCGGCACGATGCGGGCCCACGACCTGGCCGGGCACCTCGGGATCACCGTGGCCGCCGTGCGGCAACAACTCCTGCGCCTGAGCCAGGACGGCCTCGTCACCCACCACGGCGACGCCGAGGGCCGGGGGCGGCCGGCGCACTCCTACGAGCTCACGGCGGCGGCCGAGATGCTCTTCCCCAAGCGCTACGGCGACCTCACCACCGAGCTGCTCGGGTACCTGGGTGGGCCGCACAGTGACGAGGTCACGGCGCTGTTCGAACAGCGCCGTCGACGCCGCCTCGACGAGGCGCGGGCGCGCCTGGCGGCCAGGACGCTCGAGGACCAGGTGACCGAGCTCACCCGCATCCTCGACGAGGACGGCTACCTGGCCGACGTCGAGCGCCTCGACGACGGGGGCTGGCGGATCACCGAGCACAACTGCGCCATCCTGTCGGTGGCCTCCGGCTTCCGACAGGCGTGCTCCAGCGAGATCGCCTTCATCCGGGACGCGCTGCCCGGTGCACGGGTGGAGCGCGTCGCCCACCTGATGGACGGCGCCCACGTGTGCGCCTACGAGGTCCGGCCGGCCGGTGCGGGGGCGGGCGGACCGAGGCGCGGCGCGCCCGCCGGCTGACCGAGGACGACCACGCCCGGGCCCTACGGACGCCCCCGGCCCGCCGACGGCACGAGCTCCAGGGGGCCGAGCACGTGATCATGGCCGAGGCCCTCGACCTCACGGTCGTGGCCGAGGGGGTGGACACCGAGCAGCAGCTCGAGATGCTGGCCGCGTTGGCGTGCTCGCGTTATCAGGGGTTCAGGGACAATCTGCCCGCTTGACTGGCTGGTGCTCCGGTGTCGGGGAACATCTCGAGGATGGCCACCGCCTCGCCCGCGTGATCCAGGAATTGGTCGAGCAGCTCGGGGTCGAAGGTCGATCCCCGCCCCTCGCGCATGATCCCGAACGAGCAGTCGACGGAGAAGGCCGGCTTGTATACCCGCCGGCTCACCAGGGCGTCGAACACGTCCGCCACCGCCGCGATGCGTCCCTCGAGGGTGATGTCCTGCCCTGCCAGGCCCCGAGGGTAGCCCTTGCCGTCCCACCGCTCGTGGTGCGTGTGGGCGACGGCCGCCGCCATGGTGAGCAGGGGCTGCTCCGACCAGTCGAGGATCTCGAAGCCCAGCTCGGAATGCCGCTTGATGAGCTCGAATTCATCGGGTGAGACCCGGCCCGGCTTGAGCAGGACGCAGTCGGGCACGCCGATCTTGCCCACGTCGTGCATGGCGCAGGCCAGCCTCACCGTGGCGCAGTGCTCGTCCGGCAGCCCGCAGCTGCGAGCCAGCATCTCGGCGTAGCGGCTCATCCGCTCCACGTGCTGGCCTGTCTCGAGGTCACGGCCCTCGATGGCACGGGCCAGTGCCTTGATGGTGTCCTCACTCGAGCGACGGAGGCGCTCCTCGCTCGACTCGAGCCGGTCCACCGTGTCGCGCAACCTGCCCGTGCGCTCCGCCACCAGCTGTTCGAGCTGGACACGGTAGGCGGCGTTCTCGGCCTCGGCGCTGGCCCGCAGGAGGGCGTTGGCCACGGCGATGAGCACCTGGCTCTCCTCGAAGGGCTTGGTCACGTACCCGTAGGCACCGAGACCCAGGGCGATCGTGACGAACGACGGACCCGTGACGCCCGACACCATGACGACGGGCAAGTCCGGGAACTGGGCGCGGGCGTGACGCAGCAGGGCGACACCGTGCTCGTCGGGCATCATCACGTCGCACAGCACCAGCTCGTAGCGGGTGCGCCGGAGCGCATGCCGGGCCTCGTCGACGGACGACACGGCGTCGACGCCGTAGCCGTGGCACGAAAGGATGCGGCACAGAGCCCGGCGTACCGGATCCTCGTCGTCGACGACGAGGATCACGATGCCACCGGGGTGTGGTCACCCATCGAGGATCTCCCGCACCTTGGCCAGCAGGACCGACCGGGTGAAGGGTTTGTCCAGGTGCGCTGTGCCGAGATCGAGCGTCCCGCCCGACGCCAGGACACAGTGGGCGCAGCCCGACATGAACAGCACCCGCACCCCGGGGCGGGCGGCCACGATCTGCTCGGCCAGCTCCCGGCCCAGCATCTGAGGCATGACCACGTCCGTGAGCAGGAGGTCGATGGACCCGGGGTGCCGGGCGGCGGCCGTGATGGCGTCGGCCCCGCGGCCGACGGACACGACCCGGTACCCGTGACGTTCGAGGATGCGGGCGGTGAGCTCGCGCATGGCGTCCTCGTCCTCCATCACGAGGATCGTCTCGCCCCGGGCCGCAGCGTCGCGCTCGTCGACCACCGTGACCGCCGACGCCGGGACGTCCGTGACGGGCAGCAGGACGCTGATGGTGGTCCCGATACCGGGCTCGGAGTAGATCTGCGCGTCGCCGCCCGCCTTGTTGATGATGCCGTACACCGTGGCCAGCCCGAGCCCGGTGCCCACACCACTGGGCTTGGTGGTGAAGAAGGGTTCGAAGGCACGCTCCACCACGTNGCGCGCCATGCCCACACCGGTGTCGCTCACCCGGAGACGGACGTGGGGGCCGAGCGTCAACCCCGGCCGCCGCACCCAGTGATCGGCGTCGACGACGACGTTGTCGGTGTCGATGCTGAGCGTGCCGCCACCCGGCATGGCGTCGCGGGCGTTGACGGTCAGGTTCACGAGCACCTGCTCGATCTGGCCCGGGTCGACCAGGATGTCGGCCAGGTCGGGGGCGAGCGACGTGCGGACGTCCACGTCCTCGCCCACCGCCCGCCGCAGGAGCGACTCGACACCGAGCACGACGGCGCTCAGGTCGACGACCTCGGGACACACCACCTCGCACCGCCCCACCGCCAGGAGTTGGCGGGTGAGCTGCGCACCGCGCTCCGCCGCTCGGCGGGCCTGCTCGAGGTCCTCGACCACGGCCCGCCAGCGGGGGTCGCTGCCGTCGGGCGACTCCTTGGCCACCTCCTCGGCCACGAAGGCGATGTAATTGAGGATGATGCCGAGCAGGTTGTTGAAGTCGTGCGCTACCCCGCCGGCCAGCTGCCCCAGGCTCTCGAGGCGCCGCGACTGGTGCATCTGGCTCTCGAAGCGCTCCTGTGCGGCTTCAGCCTTGAGCCGGTCGCGCTCGGCCTCGGTGGCGATCCGCTCGGAGGCGTCCCGGATGGTCGCCGAGATCAAGGTGCCCTCGTCCGTGTGGAGCGGAGCGCTCAAGCTGACGTCCACGGGGAACTCCGTGCCGTCGGCGCGGCGCGCCGACAGCTGGCGACCCGCGCCCATCATGCGCGGCCGCGGGTCGCGGAGGTAGGCCTGACGGTGGCCGACATGGTCGAAACGTCGCCCCTCGGGCACGAGCATCTCGAGGGGCGCGCCCACGAGCTCGCTCCGGGTGTAGCCGAACAGGCGCTCGACTTGCTCGTTGACGATGGCGATGTGGCCCTCGGCCCCGACGCCCACCACGGCATCCGGTGCCGCCTCGAGCAGGATGCGGAACATCGAATCGGCCCCGACGCGCTCGCTGCCCGAGTACCCGAACAGCGCCTCGGCCGCCTGGTTCACCTTGACGATGGTGCCCTCGTCGGCGACGACCACTGCCGCCTCACGCCGACACGCGGAGGACGAAACAGTTACCTTCGGGTCGGCCCAGATCCCCACCGACCACACCTCGGTTCGCTTGGCCCCCGCCCACACACTGTCCTGTCGCGTCATTCTCAGTGAACGTTCAGCCCGGCTGCAAGCAATTACCCCGAAAACCTCACGTCGTGCGGGCGAAGCTCACGGAACGTCCGCAGAAGCGGCAATGCCGGCTGGGTACTGCACCACCTTGCCCTCAGTGATCACCCGCACGCAGCAGTCGGATCCCCTCCCACAGCGCGGCCCTGGCGTCGGGATGGGCGGCCTCCTCGATGAGCAGCCGGGCCTGGGCTCGCTGGCTGCGGCCGAAGACGAGAGCCTGGCCCTGGTCGGTGACCACCGCCGAGTGCTGGAACGACGTCACCGGGGCGTCGAGACGGGTGACGATGGTCGACGCATCGGTCTTGGCGTGCCACGAGGGGAGGGCCACGATGGCCTGGCCCCCGAGGGCGTGCAGCGCGCCCACCACGAAGTCGGGCTGGCCGCCGAAGCCGGAGTAGATCCGCCCCCGCACGAAGCTGGCGTTGGCCTGGGCGGACAGGTCGACCTGCAGGGCGCTGTTGATCGAGCACATGGCGCGGTGGGCGGCGATGTTGGCGGGGTCGTTGACGATCTCGGTCCGCATGACCCGGACACGGGGGTTGGCGTCCACCCACTGGTAGAGCTCGTCCGATCCGAAGAGGAACGAGGCCGTGACGGGCCGGGTCTCGTCGAGGGCGCCGACCCGGTCGAGCTCGACGACGCCGTCACTGATGACCTCGGACCACACCCCGAGGGACCGCCTGGCCTTCAGGAAACCGAGGACGGCGTCGGGCAGCCCGCCGATGCCGAGCTGCAGCGTGGCCCCGTCGCCGACCAGTGAGGCCACGTTCTCGGCAATGGCGTGCGTGACGTCGTTCACGGGGCGCCGGGGCGACGTGCGCAGGGCCTCGTCCACCTCGATGGCCAGATCGACCAGGGCGCAGTCGATCTCGGCGTCACCGAAGGTGTAGGGCATCTTCGGATTGACCTGGGCGACCACCAGGCCGCCGCGGCCGCGGGCGCGCTCGATGGCGGCGGGAAGGATGTTCACTTCGAGGCCGAGCGACACCTTGCCGTCACGGGGGACCGAGGTGTGCAACAGGACGACGTCGGGGGGACGCGCCACGTCGAAGAGCATGGGCACGAGCGACAGCCGCATGGGCAGGTAGTCGAGCGCGGCCAGGTCCCGCATGGCCGGGCCCACGAACGGGCTCTCGGGGATGACCCCCGCACGGGTCGGCATCCCGGGCTGGGCGTTCAGGGCGAACAGCCGGTAGCTCTCCACCGCGGAGTCGAACAGCTCCATGAGCCGGAAGGGGGTGGCGAAGTTGCCGCTCACCACGGCGCGCGGCTCGGCCCACGGCAGGGCGCCCAGCCGGCTGACGAGCTCGCGCTCGGAGACGATCTCCACAGGCGAGACGATACGGAGTCGCCGACCCCCCGGCCAGGGATGATCGTCCCGTCACCCGGGAGACTGGGTCCCGGGCCGGGTGGGTGGCCGTCGGCGCTGTCGCCGCGGTCAGGCCGCCGGCGCCGCGCCCGGCCGGCCGCCGGGTACCCCGGCGCCGGGGGTGTCTTCGTCCCCGGTCGCGGGCTCGTGTGGTCCGAGCGGCAGCGCGCTGTCCTCGGGGACGAGCGTGGGGGTGGACCGGTTGAGCGTCTCGCCCCGGAAGTACGCCGGGCCGGCGAGGCGCCACACCACCACGCACACCACACCGACGAGCGCCGACACCAGGGCGATGAGGAAGACCCCGCCCACTTGCGAGTGCGGCGGGAAGGGCAGATGCCACGACGTGTAGCTGGCGGCGGTGGAGTTGTTGAAGTTCCAGTCCTTCCAGATGCTCCACCCCATGGCGAAATAGAGCATGAGGCCGCCGAGCAGCGGCAGGATCCCTTTCATCCACAGGTCCCGGGCGCTGCGAGTCAGGACCTTGCGGTAGTACCAGAAGCAGGTGAAGCCGGTCATGCCGTAGTAGAAGGCGATCCAGATCCCGATGGCGGTGACGGCGTCGGGGATCAGGTTACCGCCGGCGAAGTGGTTCATGAACAGGTAGAGCACGGCCGAGATCCCGCCCATGGTGACGGTGGACACGGTGGGCGTCAGGTACCGCTTGTGCATCTTGCCGAAGGCGTCGGGGATCCCCTTGTACACGGCCATCGACAGGGTGGTCCGGGCCGTCGGGAGGATGGTGGTCTGTGTGGACGCCGCCGCCGACGTCAGCACCATGAGGATCAGCAGGTGCGCCAACACCGACCCGACCCAACCGGGGCCGAACACGGCCGTGCCCAGCACCGAGATCACGTCACTCTCGTGCGCCGGGTTGGAAAGGCCGATCCCCTTGTCGCCGATGCCGGCGTAGGCCTGGGCGGCCAGCGTCACGATGAAGTAGGTGCACAGCAGCAGCACGGTGGAGATGATGGCGGCCAGTCCCGGGTTGCGGCGGCTGTCGGCGGTCTCCTCGTTGATCGACACCGACGTGTCCCAGCCCCAGTAGATGAAGAGCATGAGCAGGACTCCGGTGACCATGGTGGAGAACGACGTCCCGGAGAAGGAGATCCACGACAGGCGCGGGACGAGGTGGACAGCCGGGGCCGTGCCGACAGCCACCCGCACCAGGGCGGTCACGGCGAACACCACCAGCATGACGACCTCGACCGACAGCAGCAGGCGCTGGACCCGGGCCGAGATCTCGATGCCCCGGTAGCACAGCCACGTCATGGCGGCCAGGAACAGCAGGCCCACAAGGAGCACCCATCCGTCGGTGGGGTTTTCGCCGATGCCGTGGGCGTTGAACAGGAGGAAGCTGTACTGCCCTGTCACCTGAGCCAGGCTGGCCATGACGAGCACGTCGGAGGCGATGATGCCCCAGCCGCCCCACCACCCCACCTTGGGCCCGAAGGTGCGCGTCCCCCAGGTGAAGGTAGTGCCGCAGTCGGGGTCGGCTTTGTTCAGCTCGCTGTACCCGATGGACACGAGGAGCATGGGCACGAAGGCGAGCACGGCCACGAGCGGCGACTTGAGGCCAACCGCCGCCACGATGAGACCCAGGGTGGCGGCCAGGCTGTAGGCGGGGGCGGTCGAGGCGACGCCGATGACGATGTTGGAGATGAGCCCCAGAGCCCCCGACTTGAGGCCCTTCTCGGTGGGGGCTTCTGTGTGGGACAGGACGAGACCCGACGACGGGGGTGGGCCCGAGTCCGGAGCCGGTGTCGTCGTGGACATAGCGGCGCTCCCTTCAGGTCGGTCTCAGATCGTTCCCTCGTCGAGCATGGCGTCGGCGACCTTCACGAACCCGGCGACGTTGGCGCCGACGACGTAGTTGCCCGACTGCCCGTACTCCGCCGCCGCCCGACGGGCCTGGCCGTGGATGTCGCGCATGATCGAGCGGAGCCGCTCGTCGACCTGCTCGGCCGTCCACGGGACCCGGCCGCTGTCCTGGGCCATCTCGAGCCCCGACACCGCAACGCCTCCGGCGTTGGCTGCCTTGGCCGGGCCGTAGAGGATGCCGGCTTCGACGAACTGGGCCACACCGTCGGGGGTGGCGGGCATGTTGGCCCCCTCGACCACCGCCGTGACGCCGTTGCGCAGCAGGTTGGCGGCGTCCTTGGCCGAGATCTCGTTCTGGGTGGCGCACGGAAAGGCGCAGTCGGCGGGGACGTCCCACAACGGGTTCTCGCTGTCGGGCGCGGCGGGCACGTAGGTGGCGCCGGGGAATTGCGTCACGTACTCGCGGATGCGCCCGCGCCGGACATTCTTCAGGTCCATAACCCAGGCGAGCTTCTCCCGGTCGATGCCGGCAGGGTCGACCACGAAGCCGTCGGAGTCCGACATCGTGAGCGGGACGGCACCCAGGTCGAGCAGCTTCTCCACCGTGTACTGCGCCACGTTGCCCGCCCCCGACACGAGGCACCGCTTGCCGGCGAGGTCGTCGTCGCGGGTGGCGAGCATCTCGGCCGCGAAGTACACGATCCCGTACCCCGTGGCCTCGGTCCGGATGAAGGAACCGCCCCAGTTGGGCTCCTTCCCGGTCATCACGCCCGTGAACTGGTTGGTGATGCGCTTGTGCTGGCCGAACAGGAACCCGATCTCGCGCCCGCCAACGCCGATGTCGCCGGCCGGCACGTCGGTGAACTGCCCGATGTGGCGGTAGAGCTCGGTCATGAGCGACTGGCAGAAGCGGCGCACCTCGGCGTCGCTCTTGCCCTTGGGGTCGAAGTCCGAGCCGCCCTTGGCGCCGCCCAAGGGGAGTGTGGTGAGGGCGTTCTTGAGGACCTGCTCGAAGGCCAGGAACTTGAGCACACCGAGGTCCACCGTGGGGTGGAAGCGCAGGCCACCCTTGTACGGCCCGATGGCGCTGTTCATCTGGACCCGGAAGCCGCGGTTGAAGCGGACCTCCCCGGCGTCGTCCACCCAATTGGTGCGGAAGATGATGACCCGCTCGGGCTCGGCAAGCCGTTCGAAGATCCTCGCCTGGCGGTAGGCGGGGTGGCGCTCGAGGACCGGTGCCACCGACACGGCGACCTGCTCGACGGCCTGGAGGAACTCCGGCTCGCCTCGGTTCTTGGAACGGATCGCCTCCAGAGCACCTTCCATGTAGTCCCCCACCGCCCGGTCCTTTCGGCAGCTCAATTTCGACGGTACGGCGGACCCGGGGGGCGCTCCAGGGTCGAAGGACCCGAACTCCGGCGCTGCTCGTGACGTGCCGTCCCATGAGGTGACGTGACGCTGGACCGTGGCAGGGCCGCCGAGACCGCCCGTATGCTCGAAAACAGACCCGAGCGCGAGGGGCCCACCATGGAGACGACCATCCAACGCATCCCCCAGCAGCGTCTGCTCGTGACCGAGATCCCCGGCCCCGAGTCGCGCCGGCTCATGGCCCGCCGGGGGGCGGCCGTCCCCGCCGGCGTGGGCACGACGCTGGCGGTGTTCGTGACCCGCGCCGGGGGCGGGATCGTGGAGGACGTCGACGGCAACCGGCTCATCGACTTCGCCTCGGGCATCTCGGTCACCAACGTGGGCAATGCCGCGCCGCGGGTCACGGCCGCCATCGCCGAGCAGGCCGAGCGGTTCACCCACGTGTGCTTCCAGGTGACCCCGTACGAGGGCTACGTCGAGGTGTGCGAGCGCCTCAACGCCCTCACGCCGGGCGACCACGACAAGCGGTCCTTCCTCGTGAATTCGGGGGCCGAAGCGGTCGAGAACGCCGTGAAGGTGGCCCGCTACGCCACCGGCCGCAGCGCCGTGGTGGCCTTCGACCACGGCTTCCACGGACGGACGTTGCTGGGCATGAGCCTGACGGGCAAGGCCATGCCCTACAAGCACGGGTTCGGGCCCTTCGCCCCGGACGTCTACCGGGCGCCGTACTCCGACCCGTTCCGGGGCACAGGGACGCTGTCGGAGACCATCGACGCCATCGAGACCATGGTGGGGGCGGACGCGGTGGCGTGCGTGGTGGTCGAGCCCATCGCCGGCGAGGGCGGCTTCGTGGTCCCCGAGCCGGGCTGGCTCCCGGGCCTGGCCCAGTGGTGCGGGCGCAACGGCATCGTCCTCGTCGCCGACGAGATCCAGTCCGGCTTCGGCCGCACGGGCCGGTGGTTCGCGTGCGAGCACGAGGGCGTCGTCCCCGACATCGTCACCACGGCCAAGAGCCTCGGGGGCGGGCTGCCCATCGCCGGGGTGACGGGCCGGGCCGAACTCATGGACGCCGTCCATCCCGGCGGACTGGGTAGCACCTTCGGCGGCAACCCGGTGGCGTGCGCGGCGGCGCTGGCCGCCATCGAGACGATGGAACGCGACGACCTCCTGGAGCGGGCGCGCCGGATGGGCGAGGTGATGCTCGGCCGCCTGCAGGCCATGGTGGCGATGCACCCCGCCGTGGGCCACGCCCGGGGGCGCGGTGCCATGGTGGCGATGGAGCTCGTGGGCGCCGACGGCGTCACCCCCGACAAGGCCGCCACGACACGTGTGGCCGCCGCGTGCCACGCCCAGGGCCTGCTCGTCCTGACGGCGGGGACCTACGGCAACGTCATCCGGCTCCTGCCCCCCCTGGTCATGCCCGATGACCTGCTCGACGAGGGGCTGGGCATCCTGGAGACGGTGGTGGCGGGCGCCTGAGCACGCCCGTCCCGACCAGGGCGGCGCCAGACGCCCCGGGCCACCCCGTGCCCCGGGATCAGTCGATGGCCGACATCACGTGCTTGATGCGGGTGTAGTCCTCGAACCCGTAGACCGACAGATCCTTGCCGTAGCCCGAGTGCCGGAAGCCGCCGTGAGGCATCTCGGCCACGAGCGGAATGTGGGTGTTGATCCACACACACCCGAAGTCGAGGCGCTTGGCCATGCGCATGGCGCGCCCGTGGTCGCGGGTCCACACCGACGAGGCCAGCCCGTACTCGACACCGTTGGCCCACGCCACGGCCTGGTCCTCGTCGGTGAAGCGCTGCACGGTGATCACCGGGCCGAACACCTCCTGCTGCACGATGTCGTCGTCCTGGCGGACGTCGCTCACCACGGTCGGCTCGTAGAAGAAGCCCCGGTCGCCGATCTGGTGGCCGCCGGCGCGGACCTGGGCGTGGTCGGGCAGGGCGTCGACGAAGGCCCGTACCCGTGCAAGCTGGTCGGCGCTGTTGAGCGGCCCGAGGTCGGCACCTTCGACGTCGGGCCCCGCCACGGTCTGGCCCCGGGCCTGCTCCACCAGGGCGGCCGCCAGCTCGTCGTGCACCCCCGGCCCGGCCAGGACGCGGGTGGCGGCGGTGCAATCCTGCCCGGCGTTGAAATAGCCGGCCATGGCGATGCCCTGGGCCGTCGCCGCCACGTCGGCGTCGTCGAACACCACCACCGGCGCCTTGCCACCCAGCTCCAGGTGCACCCGCTTGACGTCCTGGGCGGCGGAGATGGCCACCTCGCGTCCGGCCCGCACGCTGCCGGTGATCGACACCATCTGGGGCACGGGGTGCGCCACGAGGGCACGACCCGTCTCGCGGTTGCCGCACACCACGTTGAGCACGCCGGGGGGAAGGAACTCGGCGGCGATCTCGGCCAGCAACAGGGTCGACACCGGGGTGGTGTGGGCCGGCTTCAGCACCACGGTGTTCCCCGCCGCGATGGCGGGGGCGAACTTCCAGATCGCCATCATCATGGGGTAGTTCCACGGCGTCACCTGCGCGCACACCCCCACGGGCTCCCGGCGGACGAACGAAGTGAACCCCTTCATGTACTCGCCCGCCGAACGGCCCTCGAGGAGCCGGCAGGCGCCGGCGAAGAAGCGGATCTGGTCCACCATGGGAGGGATCTCCTCCGACAGGGTCAGGGACAGCGGCTTCCCCGTGTTCTCGCACTCGAGGTCGACGAGCTCCCCGGCGCGCGCCTCCACCGCGTCGGCGATGCGGAACATGGCCAGGCTCCGCTCCGACGGGGTGGCGTCGCGCCATATGTCGAAGGCCGCCTGGGCCACCGAGAAGGCACGGTCGACGTCGGCCGGGCCGGACACCGGCATGGTGGCGAACACCTCGCCCGTCGAGGGGTTCACCACGTCTTCGGTCGCCCCCTCCTCCGTGCCGGCATGGTCGCCGCCCACGAAGTTCCGCAGCTCGCGCCGGTCGCCACTCATGGTCGCTCCTCTCCGAGGCCGGTTGACCCCGGTCACCCGCGGCCCACACTCCCACTCGCGGACGTGGGGGACAAGGGAGCGGGCGGGGACCCGCGCGCCCCGTCAACGGGCCACCACCCCACCGCGCTGGGGCGGGGATCGGACGAGGCGCCAAAGCCCGGGGCGGCCACGGCCCCACGGAGACCGTGGGCGGTCGTGACCTTGGGCTCTGGTGCCCACGTCCGGGTGGCACCAAGATCGTCTTGGGTGGGTGGATGCTGGTCGGGCATCGAGCGCTCCGGACGGAGCAGGTCTCGGGGAGGTCTGCCATGCGCGTGCTGCTGGTGGGAGCAGGAGGAGTGGGAACGGCGTTCGCACGGACGGCGGCACGCCGGAAGATCTTCGAGCACGTCGTGGTGGCCGACCACGCTCTCGACCGGGCCGAGCGGGCGGCACAGGCGGCCAGCGACCGTTTCGACGCCGTCAAGCTCGACGCGTCCAATGAGCACGCCGTCGAGGAGCTGCTGCGGGCCGAGCGCTGCGACGTCCTGGTCAATGCCGTGGATCCCCGCTTCGTCATGCCGTTGTTCACCGGGGCCCTCAACGCCGGCACCCACTACCTGGACATGGCCATGTCGCTGTCGCACCCGCACCCCGAACGCCCCTACGAGGAGACCGGGGTGAAGCTCGGCGACGAGCAGTTCGCCCTGGCCAAGAAGTGGGAGGAGAGCGGCAAGCTCGCCATCGTGGGCATGGGCGTGGAGCCCGGGTTGTCCGACGTCTTCGCCCGCTACGCGGCCGACAGCCTGTTCTCGTCGATCGACGAGGTCGGTGTGCGTGACGGCGCCAACCTGGTCGTGGAGGGCTACGACTTCGCCCCCACCTTCTCCATCTGGACGACCATCGAGGAATGCCTGAACCCGCCGATCATCTGGGAGCGCGGTCGCGGCTGGTACACCACGGCGCCGTTCAGCGAGCTCGAGGTGTTCGACTTCCCGGCGGGCATCGGGCCCATCGAATGCGTGAACGTCGAGCACGAGGAGGTCCTGCTCGTCCCCCGCTGGGTCGAGGCCAACCGGGTGACCTTCAAGTACGGCCTGGGCGAGGAGTTCATCGGGATGCTCAAGACGATGCACAAGCTGGGCCTCGACTCCACCGTCCCCGTCGCCGTCGACGGCGTGCGGGTGTCCCCCCGTGACGTCGTGGCGGCGTGCCTGCCCGACCCGGCGGAGCTCGGCCACCTGATGCACGGGCTGACGTGCGCCGGGACCTGGGTCACCGGCACGGGCAAGGACGGCAGGCCCCGCGAGGTGTATCTGCACCACGTGGTGGACAACGCCTGGTCGATGGCCGAGTACGACTCGCAGGCGGTGGTGTGGCAGACAGCCATCAACCCCGTCATCGCTCTCGAGCTGGTGGCGTCGGGCGTGTGGACGGGATCCGGTGTCCTCGGCCCCGAGGCCTTCCCGGCGCAGCCGTTCCTCGACCTGCTGGTCGACCACGGCGCACCGTGGGGCTGCGACGAGCGCACCCCCAGCTGACGGCGGACGGCGCGGGGCGGTCTCAGGCAGCAGGCAGTGGGACGGTCACCGGCCCGCAGCCCGTCGTCCGGCGTCGGTCAGCCAGGCTCGGACGAGGCGTCGAGGCCGAGCTCGCGCAGGACCGATTCGAAGACGAGCTCGGAGAGCTCGGCGATCCGGGCGTCGGCGATCCGGGCGCTCTGCGCCATGCGCCTGGCCTCGGCCCCGGCGGCGACGAACCGCTCCTCCAGCCGCCCGTGGCGGGACCGGTGCTGGCGCCACGCCACCAGGGCGCACATCACCACCAACATCTCGGCACAGAGCCCGACGATCAGCGCGACGGCCAATACCCCCCCATCCCCTTCGGCAACCATGGTAACGCCGTCGGGGTGGGTTCGTCACTCCTCGGGCGTGGGCACCACCAGGACCGGGACCGTCGACCGGTGCAGCAGCTTGTGCGGGACCGATCCCAGGATGGCGCCCAGGATGGGACGTTCCCCGCTGCCTCCCACCACGATGACCCTGGCCTCACGCTCGACGGCCGCCTCGAGGAGCGACTCCGCCGGGCGCAGCGGCGCCACGATGGCTTCGGCCCGGACCGTGGGGTCGAGGGCCGTGACCTGTGCCAGCGCGTCGGCCAGGTAGCCGTTGCCGATCCGTTCGAGCTGCTTTTTGTAATCGGCGGTCTCGCCCCCCATGGGGTTGGGCTCGTAGCCGAAGACGATGGTCAAGGGGGCGTCGAAGGCCTTGGCCACCGCCACCGCGGTGCGGAGCGCGGCCTTGGAACCCTCCGACCCGTCGTAGCCGAGCACGACGTCGCCGGGCATCAGTCGGTCACCGGGATCACGCCGGGAGTGAGCGGCGGCGCCGACCCGTGCAGGGACTCGGCCGCCTCGCGGCTGCGACGGAAGAAATCGGCATGTCCGATCCTCCAGATCAGCATGAGCGGAGCCCCGAGGGCCAGCAACCCGACCCCGATGACGAGGATCGGCGACACGCCCTTCGTCACGTAGATGTGCCAGTGGAAGATGCGGAAGCTGAAGTGGACGAACTTGAACCACGCCTGGCCCGTCTGAGCAGAGTTGGCCGGGTTGGAGTAGTAGAAGATCGAGATCAGGAACATCGCCGCCAGCATGGCACCGCCGAGCAGTGGTGCCAGGCCGATGAACACGAAGTTCTTGACGCTCTTGAACAGAAAGCGCCGGTAGTAGATGACGCAAGCGAACCCGGTCATCCCGTAATAGAAGGAGATCCCGAACCCGAGCGCCAGAACCGAGTTCGCCAGCACCACACCCGGGCTCAGCAAGGTGAGCCCGACGTACCAGACCACGGACACCGCTCCGAAGAGCAGGGTCGAGAATCCCGGGCTCAGGTGGCGGGGATGGATGCTGGCGAACCGAGGTGGGAACGCCTTGTGCACGGCCATGGAGAGCGCGGAGCGGCCAGCCGGCAGGATGGTGGTCTGGGTGGAGGCCGAGGCGGACGTGAGCACAGCGATGATGAGCAACTTGTCCCACGGCGATCCGAGGACGTCTTTGCTGAGGGCATTGAGGATGTCGGTGCTGTGGTTGGTCAGGAACCCCGGCCCGTGGAACGCCTGGGCGGCCACGGACACGATCATGTAGATGGCCAGCAGCACCAATGTGGAGAGCAGTGCGGCCACGCCCGGCGTGCGCTTGGCGTCCTTCGACTCCTCGTTGACGGTCACCGCAGTGTCCCATCCCCAGTAGATGAACACGGCCGTGAGCATCCCCACCGACAACTCTGCGACCGAGATCTTGGTGGGATTGATCCATTGCCATGACGGGTGGAGGCTGTGGGCGATGTGACCGCCGTACACCTTGGCCAAGGCCACGACGGCGAAGATCGTCAAGATGACGAGCTCGGCACCGAGCAGGGCCACTTGGGTCCGGGCGGACAGCTCGATGCCGATGTAGCAGATGGCCGTCATGACGACGATCCACACCACACCGACGAAGGTGACCCAGAAGCCGCTGGAATCGTTGGCGACCCCGTGCGCCCCGAAGAGCGAGAAGGTGTACTGACCGGCGATCGACGCCAGGCTCGGCATGACCACCAGATCGGTGACGAGGATGCCCCACCCCGACATCCACCCGGACCGGGGCCCGATGGAACGGGTGACCCAGGTGAAGGTGGTCCCGCAATCGGGGTCGGCCCGGTTCAGGTAGAAGTACGCCGCCGCGATGAACAGCATCGGCACGAACGCCACCAGCATGACGGCGGGGGCGTAGAGCCCCACCACGAGGGTCACGAATCCGAGGGATGCCGCCAGGCTGTAGGCGGGGGCGGTCGAGGCGACCCCGATGACGAGGCTCGACATCAGACCCAGGGCCCCGGTCTTGAGACCCTTGCCACCGGCCGGCTCGCCCGCCGGTCGGGCGCCGAGCTCCCCGGAGTCCGCTGCCACCGTGGTCACGTGACCCCTCCCCCGTCCGCCCGCCGGCCAGTGCGAAGAACACGAGCATATTCGCAGACCAACCGACCCGATACAAGCGATTCCGTTGCATAATGGGGCACTGTTGACAGATTCCGTTGCATGCCCGCCGGGTGCACGGTTTCGTCAGCCGGCGGCAGGGGCACCGGGCGCGAGGCCGGCCCCCCGGAAAGGACCCGACGGATGGGTACGACCGACCACGAAGCACACGGCGACGACGAGCGCCTGCGGGCCCGCGCCCGGGAGATCTACGCCGCCGAGCAGGCTGTGCTGGCCGACGCCACGCCCGCCTCGCGACTGCTGTTCGAGCGGGCCCGGCGGAGCATGCCGCTCGGCGTGGCGTCGTCGTTCCAGGCCGCCGACCCCTACCCCATCTACCTGGCCCGGGGCGCGGGCGCGCAGGTCTGGGACGTGGACGGCCGCGCCTACGTCGACTTCCACAACGGCTTCGGGTCCACCGCCGTGGGCCACGCCCACCCGGCCGTGGTGGCGGCAATCGACCGGGCGGCGCGGGCCGGCACCCAATTCGCCGTGACCACCGAGCCGACCGTGGTGCTGGCCGAGGAGCTGTGCCGGCGCTTCGGCCTCGAGCGGGTGCGGTTCACCAACTCGGGCACCGAGGCGACCATGGACGCTGTGCGGCTGGCACGCGGCGTCACGGGCCGCGACGTCATCTGCAAGATCGAGGGCTCGTACCACGGGCACCACGACGCGGTGATGTTCTCGGTGGCGCCGAGCCTGAGCCTGATCGAGGCCAGCGACGACACCGGCACCCAACCGCCCGCCTCACGGGGGATCCCGGCCGAGATGGCCAAGTGGACGCTGGCCGTCCCCTTCAACGACCTCGGGGCGCTCGAACGGCTCTTCGCCGAGCGCGGCGACGACATCGCCTGCTTCATCCTGGAGCCCGTCATGATGAACATCGGGATCGTCCTGCCCCGTCCCGGGTACCTGGAGGGGGTGCGCGACCTGTGCTCCCGCCATGGCGTCGTCCTCGTCTTCGACGAGGTGAAGTGCGGGGCCACCATCGCCGCCGGCGGGGCGCTCGAACGCTTCGGTGTGCAGCCCGACCTGGCGTGCTTCGCCAAGTCGTTCGCGGGCGGCGTGCCCGCCGGGGCCTTCGGCGGCCGGGCCGACATCATGGACGAGATCGGCAACGGCATCGCCCAGCAGGGGACGTTCAACGGCAATCCCCTGGTGGCGGCGGCGGGGCTGGCGGCGCTCCTCGAGGTGCTCACACCCGAGGCCTACGTGCACTTCTCCCGCATCGGCAGCCGGCTGGCCGAGGGATGCGCCAAGGCCGTCGCGGCCTACGACCTNCCCGCCCACGTGATCGACCTGGGTTGCAAGGGGTGCGTGTCGTACCGTCGGGANCCGCTCGTCGACTACCGCAGCTTCCTCGACACCGACGCCGACCTGTTCGAGGCCTCGTGGGCTTGGCTCGTGAACCGAGGNATCTTCATGACGCCCGGCAACGAGGAGCAGTGGACGCTGTCGGTGCAGCACGACGATGGTNACGTCGACCGGTTCATCGAGGTGTTCGGTGCATTCTGCGCGGCCGTCACGGAGTGAGGCCCGCGTGCCCGAGCCGGATCGGCCCTCAACGCCCCAGCCCGTCGCGGGCCCGATACCACCAGCCCCCGAGCGCCAACAACGCCGGCACCCGCGCCGGCCAGGGCGTGCGCGGCCAGGCGCCGCCGGTGAAAGCGGGGGGGGCGCCCCCGCCCCCGAGCCACCGGCCCACGCTGCGGCCGAGGTGGGTCGACAGGGCCACGCCGCTGCCGCAGTACCCCATGGCGTACACCACGCCGGTCACCGGATCACGGCCCACGTGCGGGAGGCGGTCGGCGGTGAGGGCGACCGCACCGCCCCAGGCCCGGTCGATGCGGACCCCGGCCAGCTGCGGATGGACGGCCAGCATCGCCGCGTACAGCCGGTCCCGCGCCTGCTCGACGGTGGTGGGCGACAGCGAGGTGCGGCCCCCGAACAGCACCCGGCGGCCGTCGGGCGACGGACGCCAGTAGTGGAGCAGGTTCCGGGTGTCGAAGAACATGCGACCACGCGGGCTCACCGACGCCGCCACCTCGGGGGCGAGGGGCTCGGTGGCGATGATGAAGCTCCCGATGCCGAGGACCCGTCGTCCGAGCCATGGCACGAGCCGGCGGTCGGTGGTGCCGTTGGTCGCCACCACCACCTCGCCACAGCGCACCTCGCCGCGCGACGTCTCCACCACGAACCCCGGCCGCTGCGCCCGCAGTGCCAGCACGGTGGTGGCGCCGTGCAGGCCCGCCCCGGCCGCCGCCGCCCCCCGGGCCAGGCCGGCGGCGAGCTTGGCGGGATGCAGGCCGCCGCTGCGCGACACGAGCAGGCCCCCGTCGAAGCGCCGCGAGCCGATCTCGGCGGCGAGCTCCTCCGGGCCGATGAAGCGGGCCTCCTCGCCGATGGCGTCGTAGGCGTCGGCCACGACGCGCAGACGGGCCGCCGACCGGGGATGATGCGCCAGCTCGAGATGGCCGCTCCTGCGCCAGTCGCAGTCCACGCCGAGCTCGGCGCACAACGTCTCGACCCCCTCGAAGGCAGCGACCGTCTCGTCCCACAGGGCGCGGCCGCCTGGCCGGGCGAGGATGTCGGGAAGCGCCAGCTTCCCCCCGGGATGGGCCATGCCGCCGTTGCGGCTGCTCGCCCCGGCGGCGATGTCGTCGCGCTCGAGGACCACGGCATGGCGTCCGGCCCGGGCGAGCTCGAGTGCGGCGGCCAACCCCGTGTAGCCGCCGCCCACGACACAGACGTCGGCCTCCGCCGGCAGCGGGACCGGCGCCGGCTGCGGGAGGTCGACGTCGTCCCACCAGTACGGCGTGGCCCGGTAGCCCGGCGTCAGGGGGGCGACGGGGGCCATGGGGCCAGGTTCGCATCGCCGGGGCCCTCCGACAACACCGACGGTGCGGGCCACGGGGGTTCCGGGCGCGTCACGGCCGGCGGGGGCCCCACGCACTCGTGCGGGATGGGCCCGTGACGCGCCAGACCAAGGTCGTGCTCGACGACGTCGACAAGCGCATCATCGAGCAGCTCCAGCAGGACGGCCGCCGTCCGTACACGCAGATGGCACCGGCCGTCGGCCTGTCCGAAGCGGCAGTGCGCCAACGGGTGCAACGGCTCATCGATGCCGGCGTCGTCCAGATCGTGGGGGTCACCGATCCCAAGATGGTGGGCTTCGGGCGCCAGGCCATGATCGGCCTCACCGTGGAGGGCGACACGAGGGCCGTGGCCGACATCGTGGCCGCCATGGAGGAGGTCGTCTACGTCGTGCTCACGGCGGGTTCGCTCGACATCCTGGTCGAGGTGGTCGTCGAGGATGACGAGCACCTCCTCGAGCTCCTCAACGACAAGATCCGGGCCATCGAGGGCGTGCGCGACACCGAGACGTTCGTGTACCTGCGCATCCACAAGGAGACCTACGCCTGGGGGGCGCCCTGAGCCACCCCCCGGCCGTCGACTGTTAGGACGCCGCCGAGGCGGGCGGCCCCGACGTGGCCGGCCTGAGTGCCGTCGTGGTGGTGACCGGCTTGGGTGCCGTCGTGGTGGTGACCGGCTTGGGCGCTGTCGTGGTGGTCGTCGGTGCCGTCGTGGTGGTGACCGGCCTGGGTGCCGTCGTGGTGGTGGTCGGTGGCGTCGTGGTGGTGGTCGGGGTGGGCGGTGCGGAGGTCGTGGTCGTCGTCGCCGGTGGCGGGGACGTGGTGGTCGAGGTCGGTCCGGCCGGGGAGGTGGTCGTGCTCGACCCGCCGGAGGACGATCCGGCCGGCGCGCCCACGACCGGCACCGGCCGCGTCGTGGTGGGGGCGGTCGACACGGGCGATGCGGATGCTGTGGGCGCTGGCGGCGGGCCGACCGCTGGTCGCGGCCCCGTCACGATGTTGCTGGCCCCGATCGTGGTCGGCACGGCCGTCGAGGAGGCTGACGCCGGGGCCCCCGTGGGCGTGGCTTGCGGCGTCGACCCCCCTGCCGCCGTGGCGGGGCCCGGGGCCCGGTCGCGGTGCGTGGAGACAGCGGACGGGTGCGGGCCCGACGACGGCTGCAGCACGCCGCCCCCCACCACCGCCCCCAGCGTCGCACCGGCGGCGATCACGACCGCGGCGACGACACCTGCGCCCGCGACGCTCTTCTCCATGGCCAAAGCGTAGGCACCGACGACGACGCAGCCTGCGGATGGGGCACCGGGCGCGGACTCCGGGACCTCGGGACCCCCCGGTACACTGAGCGCCCGCCGGCGGGGCACCATCTCCGTGTCCCCGGAGACCCGAGGAGATCCGTGGACCTCGTCGACATCGAAGCCATCCGCCAACTCAAGTACGCCTACTTCCGCCTGCTCGATTCGAAGCGGTTCGCCGAGCTCGGGGAGCTGCTCGCCGAGGACGCCAGCACCGCCTACCAGTCCGGCGAGCTGACGCACCAGGGCCGGGCGGCGGTGGTGACCTTCCTCGAGGAGTCGCTCGGGGACACGGGCATCATCACGATGCACAACGGGCACCACCCCGAGATCACCGTGCAGAGCGCCACGACGGCCACCGGTCGGTGGTACCTCGAGGACCGGGTGATCGTCCCCGCCCACGACTTCGAGCTGCACGGCACGGCGCTGTACGAAGACCGCTACGTCAAGGTGGACGACCGGTGGAGGATTGCCCACACCGGCTACGACCGGATCTTCGAAGAGCACCGCCGCTACTCGAGCGGCGAAGTGCTGTCGATCCGCGCCGGCGGGACCACGACGACGTTCCCGCTGCCCGGGTGATCAGGGGACGAGGACGACCTTCCCCGTCACCGTCCGGTCGAGCAGCTCGGCCATGACGGCGGCGGCCTCGTCGAGCCGTCGCTGCACCGGCTCGACGGGATGCAGGCGCCCGTCCTCCACCATGGCGACGAGCTCGTCGAGCACGGCCCGGTTGCCGGCCGGGTCCCCCATGGCCCACGAGCCCCAGTCGACGCCGACGACCGTGCGGTTATTGAGCAGCACCTGGTTCAGCGGGATGGAGGCGATGGGGCCTGAGGCGAACCCGATGACGCAGAAGCGCCCGAACATCCGCGTGGCCCGCAAGGCGGGCTCGCTGTGGTGCCCGCCGACGGGATCAACGACCACGTCGACCCCGCCCCCGCTGACGGCCCGCACCCGGGACTTGAGGTCCTCGTGCTCGTAGGCCACGGTGGCATGGGCTCCCATGCGCCGGGCCGCGTCGAGCTTGTCCTCGGTGGAGGCGGCCGCCACCACCTGGGCCCCGAGCGCCACCGCCACGTCGACGGCGGCCAGGCCGATGCCGCCGCCCGCCCCGAGGACGAGCACCCAGTCGCCTTCGCTCAAGGTGACCCGGCGCGTCAGGGCGAACCATGCCGTGCTGTAGCTCTGGATGAAGGCCGCGGCCTGCCCGAAGCCGAGCGATTCGGGCACCGAGTCGACGGAGGCGGCGGACACGGCGACCTGCTCGGCGAAGGCCCCGAACCCGGTCATGGCCATGACCCGGTCCCCCTCCCCCACCCGGTGCACGCCGTCCCCGACCGACACCACCACGCCTGCCACCTCGCCGCCCGGCACGTAGGGGACGTTGGGCTTCATCTGGTAGCGACCCTGGCAGATGAGGCCGTCGACGTAGTTCACGCCGGCGGCGCGCACCTCCACCACCACCTGGCCGGGGCCGGCGACGGGGGGATCCCGGTCCTCCACCACCACATTGTCGAGCGAGCCCAGCTCGCGACACACCACCACCCGCACGACCAGGGAGACTAGGCCACCGTGGGGCCCGTCCCCCCGCCCCACTTGTTGCATTCGCAATGCAATCTTCTTAGGATGCCGGCATGGCTTCGACCGGTGGTGCGGTGGTGACGGGGGACGCCGGTGCCGCCGCCGTCAGCGTGACCGATGGTGGGGGCACTGTCGAGGTGGCGTCCACCGACGGGCGCCTGGCCCGGGGGGCCCGCACTCGCCGGACCCTGGCCGAGGCCCTCATCAGTCTCCTCGAAGAAGGCGATCCGAGCCCCACCGCCCGGCGCATGGCGGAGCGCGCCGGTGTGTCGCTGCGCCTCGTGTTCCATCACTTCGACGATCTGGAGTCGGTCCTGCGGGCGGCGGTGGCCATCCAGGAGGAGCGCCACTGGCGCCGGATCCGACCGCTCGACCCCACCACGGCGCTCCCCGAGCGGGTGCGCCACCTCGTCCGCCAGCGCGCTGACGTGTTCCAGGCCGTGGCGCCGGTTCGCCGGGCGGCGGCCCGGATGGTGGACACCTCCCCCACCGTGGCCCGCGAACTGGCCCGAGCGCGAACCGGGTTGCGGGCGCATCTGCGCGCCGCCTTCGCACCCGAGCTCGACCCGCTGCCCTCGGCACAGGGGCGTGACGTGCTCGACGGACTCGATGTGGCGACGGCATGGGAGACGTGGGAACAGCTCCAGCGTCTCGGCCGCAGCTCGACGTCGTGCCGTCGGACCATGGAGCGACTGGCCGGGGCGGTCCTGGCCGAGGCGGTCTTGCGCAAGCCGGGGGAAGGCTGGGGCGGCGCGTGAAGGTGCTGCGCACACCCGACGAATGCTTCGAAGGGCTGGCGGACTTCGACTTCGGGCCCCGTTACGCGGCGGTGCCCTCCGGCGAGGGGAAGGAGCGGATCCGTGTCCACTACGTCGACGAGGGTCCGGCAACGGCGGCGGAGACGATCCTCCTGCTCCACGGCGAGCCGTCGTGGTCCTACCTCTACCGCAGGATGGTGCCGCCCCTCGTGCAGGCGGGGTTCCGTGTCGTGGTGCCCGACCTCGTCGGCTTCGGACGGTCCGACAAGCCCGCCCAACGCACCGACTACAGCTATGCCCGCCATGTGGAGTGGATGAGGGCCGCCCTGTTCGACGCCATCGGCCTGTCGGGGTTGACCGTGGTGGGCCAGGACTGGGGCGGCCTGGTCGGCCTGCGCCTCGTGGCTGAACATCCCGACCGGTTCCGCCGGGTGGTGGCGGCCAACACCGGACTGCCGACGGGCGACATGGACATGGGCGACGCCTTCCTGGCGTGGCAGAAGTTCTCCCAGGAGGTTCCCGAGCTCCCCGTGGGACGCATCGTGCGCGGCGGGTGCGTCTCCGACGTGACCCCGGAGGTCGTGGCCGCCTACGACGCCCCCTTCCCCGACGAGTCGTACAAGGAAGGGGCCCGCCAATTCCCGCTGCTCGTGCCGACCCGCCCCGACGATCCCGCCGCGGAGGCCAATCGTCGCGCCTGGACGGTGCTCGAGCGCTTCGACAAGCCCTTCCTGTGCGCCTACAGCGACAGCGACCCCATCACCCGCGGCGCCGACCAGCTGTTCCTGGCGCGCGTCCCCGGGGCCGCCGGCCAGGACCATGTCACCATCGAGGGTGGGGGTCACTTCCTCCAGGAGGACCGGGGACCGGAGCTCGCTGCGGTGGTGATCGACTTCGTGCACCGCAACCCCGCCCCCTGATCCCCTCGCCGCGGCGTACCGTCCTCCACCGGGCGCGCCGTCCCCCCCGCACCGCCACCTACCGACCGATCGGAAACCTCATGGGACGCAAGATCCTGTTCGTCACCACCGACCAGCAGCGCTACGACGCCCTGGGGTGCACGGGCAACCGGATCGCCCGGACCCCGGTGGTCGATGCCCTGGCGGCCGAGGGCATCGTGTACCACCGTGCGCACAACCAGAACACGGTGTGCACCCCGGCCCGCTCCACCATGATCACGGGGCAGTACGTGCGCACCCACGGCGTCGTGTCCAACGGCATCCCGCTGCCCGTGGACGCCCCGTCGGTGGCGGCCCACCTCCACGACGCCGCCGGGTACCGGACCGCCCTCCTGGGCAAGGCCCATTTCCAGCCTGCGTTCGACCCGGAGGGCCGGTGGATCGAGAACCGCCTGGCCCACGAGCAGTCCACGGGTCCGTACCGTGGCTTCGACCACGTCGAGCTGGCCATGCACGGGTACCTGCGGCACTGGCATTACGACACGTGGCTGGACGCGAACGGCCCGCAGTGGCGCGACGGCTTCTACCCGCTCATCGACTTCGTCAACATGGGCCTCAACGACGAGGGCGGCGGCGACACCGGCGCGCCCGAGGTCAAGCACAACCCCATGCCCCGAGGCATGTACCACACGGACTGGGTGGCGCAGCGGACGATCGACTGGCTCGACTCGCTCGACGCCGACGACGACTGGTTCTGCTGGATGAGTTTCCCCGACCCGCACCATCCCTGGGACCCTCCGGTGGACGAGGTGCACCGCCGTGTCGACTGGCGCCAACTCGACCTGCCACCCGGCCATCCGGGCACTCCCACCCAGGCGGTCGACATCCTGTCCCAGAAGCCGCACCACTGGCTCGACTGGTACGAGGGGCGGTTCCAGAACATGGAGGGCGGGCCCATGCGCTTCGTCCCTGGCAAGATGTCGCATGACCAGGTACGCGAGGTCAACGCTCTCGTGCACGTGGAGAACGAGCTCATCGACGAGGCACTCGGGCGCGTCATGGCCCGCATCGGCGAACGCGGCTGGGGCCCCGACACCGACGTGGTCTTCACCACCGACCACGGAGAGCTCCAAGGCGACTTCGGCCTGCTGTTCAAGGGTCCGTACCACGTCGACGCCCTCATGCGCGTGCCGCTCGTGTGGCGCCCGGCTCCGAGCGCCGGTGTCGCCCCGGCGCAGGTGCACGAACCGGTTGGGCACGTCGATCTGGCTCCGACCTTCTGCGACATCGCCGGGGTGGCGGTGCCGGAGTGGGCCCAGGGGTCGGCACTTCCCACCGCGCCGGGCTCGGACCGCCAGTGGGCCATCACCGAGTGGGACAGCCAATTCGCCACCATCGGCATCCGGCTGCGATCGATCTACCGCGACGGGTGGCTGTGCACCGCCTACGAGCCGGGACCGCTGTACGAGGGCACCGAGGGCGAGCTCTACGACATGGCCGAGGACCCCCTGCAGCGACGCAACCTGTGGGACGACCCCGCCTACGCCCCCCGGCGCGCCGAGCTCGTCACCGACCTCTACGACAACCTTCCTCAGGCGCGGCCGGACAAGCTCGTCGTGGAGGCTCCCGTCTGATCCGCCTGCGGGCCGCAGGCCATACCCCCGTGCGCGCCATCACGATGCCGGGGAGCGGGCGGGCACCCCCGGCTCGTTGAAGCGGTGCAGCACCGGACCACCGGCCCCCCATCCGATGCGGGTGACCGAGGCGGTGGCGAGGTGCAGGCGCCACGCCACCTCGTCGCCCACTCCCAGCGCCCACGCCACGGCCGCCTTGATAGCCACGCCACCTCGTCGCCCACTCCCAGCGCCCACGCCACGGCTGCCTTGATGGGAGACACGTGGCTCACCACCACCACGGCGGCGTCGGTCCGCGCTCCTGCACCGTCGTGGCCGAACAGCTCGTGGCAGGCAGCCCGGACGCGGGCGCCCACGTCGGCCAGCGATTCGCCACCGGGAGGCCGGAACCCGGTGTCGGCGCGCCACCGCGCCCACACCGACCGGGGCACGGACCCGAGCGGCCGGCCCTCGAGCTCGCCGTAGTCCATTTCGATCCAGCGCTCGTCCACCTCGACGGGGAGGCCGAGCCCGAGGGCCTGGGCCGTGTCACGGGCCCGGCAGACCCGCCGCCTGGGCCCGGCCATGGGCGGTGAGCGGTGAGTCGGTCCGACCCAGCAGCAGGCCGGCGGCATTCCCGGCCGCCTCCCCGTGACGAACGAGGACGAGCACGCCGTCAGCGCACGAGGATCCGACCGCACTGGTCGCAGGTGATGACGGCCTCGGGAGGCGCCTTGCGGAGTCGGTCGAGCTCCATGGAGGGAAGCAGGAGGTGGCAACCGCTGCACGACCCGCCCACCAGGCGGGCCGCACCAGTGCCGCCGAGCCTGGTGCGGAGCTGCTCGTAGCGGGCGAGCAGCTCCGGGCGAACCCCGGCGGCCACGGCGGCGCGCCGCCCCGCCTCGGCGTCGATCTCGGTGTCGAGGGCGGCTTCNCCCGCCGTGATGGCGGCCCGCAGCCGGCCTGCTTCGCCCTCGAGGGCGTGGCGGGCCACGTCGGCCTCGTGCAGCTCCCCGTCCACCGGCTCGAGGACCTCCATCACCTCGAGCTCGCGGTCCTCGAGCTCTCCGATGTGGCGAGCCAAGTGCTTGACCTCGTCGCTCATGGCCTGGAGCTCGCGGGCAGCCGATACCCGTCCGCCGTAGAGCTGCTTCTCCAGAGCGGCGCGCCGTGTGCGCGACGACTCGATCTGCTGCTCGAGAGCGGCCTGGCGCCCGCCGAGCTCGTCGCGCTGGCCCTGCACCTCCTTGGTGCGCACGTCGAGCGCGGCCAGCTTCCTGTGCACGTCGGTCAGCTCGGAGCGCTCGGGGAGGGTGGCCCGGCGGTGACGCAGCTGGTCGACGACGGTGTCGTGCTGCTGCACCTCGAGCAGTCGATCGAGGGGCCCGGCCGGGGGGGTCGCCGCCGGTGCGGAGGGCTCGGGAGCGTCGTCTGCTTCTGTCATCTGCCGCCTGTCATGGGCCGCCGGTGGCGGGATCGTCTCGTGTCGTATGCCGTGCTGTTGCGACGTCGTCTCCATTGTGCCGGGGATTGCCCCCCGACCCGAGCGCGCCGAGCAGTGCCGACCGGCCCCGACGGTGGCCGTCGCCGCCTGGGCGCCCGCCTTGGCCCCCGGGGCCCACGCCTTGGCCCCCGCTCCCGTCCTCGGGACCAGCGACCTCGGGCTGTCGCCGGGCGGCGCGCAACGCCCCCACGAGGGCGACGTCGGCCACCGACTCGGCCTCCTCCCATCCGAACCAGCGCACCTCGGGGCTCTCCCCCGGCGGCGGTGCCGGGTCACGGTCGGGGGAGAGAAGCAGATAGCGCAGGTCCAGGTGGGTGTGACCCTTCGCCGCCCCGTGGACGTCGACGTGGACGAGCCGGGGACCCCCCGACGGGTGGGTGACGGCGAGGCCCGTCTCCTCCTCGGCCTCGCGCCGAGCGGCGTCCCACGGTCCCTCCCCCGGTTCGAGGTGCCCACCGGGTTGGAGCCACCGGCCGAGACGCTTGTGGACGTGCAGCACGGTGCCCCGTGGACCCACCACGATGGCCGAGCCCGTGACGTGCTCGGGGCCCGCGAACTCGTCGAAGGGCCGCTCGAGCCCATCCATGGCACCCGCCACCCGCCGCACCGCGTCGTCCTCGCGCCGGTCGACGGGCCGGTGGGCGTCCAGGGCGGCGCGCACGATGGAGGTCAGCCCCGCCGGCCAGTCACCGTGGACGGATCGGCTCTCGTGGCGCGACACGACCCTTCCCTAGCACGCCTCCCCGGCACACGCCGCCCGACCGACACCCGGGCCGGTGCGACGGCGGGCGGCAGGGGTCACCGACGCCGGGGTTGCCGACGCGCCCATGAAGTGGCCGAGGTGACTACCACCACCCCGCGCCCGGGCGCATGATGGGATGGTGAAGCAGAACATCCGGCTCGGCCGGTTGGGTGGCGTGCCCGTCGGGGTGCATTGGAGCGTGGCCGTGATCTTCGGCCTCGTGACCTGGGAGCTCGCCACCCTGGTGCTCCCCCAGACCGACGGGGGCGGAAGCCGGCCCGAGTACTGGGTGGCGGCCCTGGTGGCGGCGGCGCTGTTCTTCGTCTCGCTGCTGGCGCACGAGGCCTCCCATGCCGTGGTGGCACGGCGACGAGGGGTCGGCGTCCGCTCCATCACACTGTGGCTCTTCGGGGGCGTGGCCCAGCTGGAGGGGGAGGCCCGATCGCCCGGGGCCGACTTCGCCATCGCGGCCGTGGGACCGGGGACGAGCCTGCTGCTGGCGGGGGTGTTCGGGGCGGGCCAGCTCGCGCTCGAGGGGGCCGGCACCCACGGCGTGGTCGTGGCCGTCGCCGGCTGGTTGTGGCAGATCAACCTCCTCCTGGCGGGGTTCAACCTCATTCCCGCCGCACCGCTCGACGGCGGCCGAATCCTGCGCGCCGTGCTGTGGCGCACGTCCCGGGACCACACCCGCGCCGCGGTCCGGGCGGCTCAGGTCGGTGTGGGGTTCGGCACCCTGCTCATCGTCCTGGGCGTGGTCGACGTGTTCACCGGCAATGCCCTCGGGATCTGGCCGGCCCTCCTCGGCGGGTTCCTCCTGATGGCGGCCAGGGGCGAGGAGACCGCGGCCCGAGAACGCGGCGGGGTCGAGGGGATGCCGGTCGGTGCCGTCATGGACCATCGACCCCCGGTGCTCCCCAGCGCCATGACGGTGGCCGAGGCGTTGGCCGGGCCCTGGTGGCACGGTGGGGACACCGCCGCCGTGGTGGGTCCGACAGGCTGGCTGGCGGGTGTGGTCCCGCTCGACCTCGTGCGCTCGGTGCCGGCCCACCAGCGGTACTCGATCCGGATCGGCGACGTGGCCGCGCCCATCGCCGCCGTGCCCGTGGGACGGCCCGACGAGCCCATGCCGGCGTTGCTCGACCGCATCTACGGCGCCGGCGGGTGCCCGGCCATCGTGCTCGACGCCGACAACCGGCTGGCCGGTGTGGTGAGCCTCGACGACGTGGCCCGCGCCGGGCGGCGCCCGGCCGGCGGTGCGGGTCGCGACCTGAGCGGCGCCGTTCGGTAGCGTCGGGGCCGTGAGCGACCCCGGCACCCTGGCGCACCAGGTCGACGAGGCCCGCGGTCGGCTCCTCGACTTCGTGCGGACGTGCACGGACGAGCAGTGGCTCGAACGGCCGTTGGCCGACGGCGACCCCCGCAGCGTGGGTGTCATCGTCGATCACGTGGCCGACGCCTACGAGTACCTGGCCGGATGGATCGCCGCCCTGGTCCGGCGTGAGCCGGTCGAGGTGGACGCCACGGTCGTTGACGACCTCAACGCCCGCCACGCCTCGACCGCCGCCGCGCCCACCCGTGACGACGTCACGAACCACCTGGCCGACAGCGGCGACCGGATGATCGAATTGATCTCCTCGCTCGGGCCCGAGCACCTCGCCATGGGCGACGGCCGGGTGGAGCGGCTGGCGCACATCGCCGCTCTGCACGCCGACGGCCACCGCAACGAGCTCGAAGAGGCTCTCGGCTCCGCCTAGCGGTATCGGCTCAGCGCTTCACGGCGCGCAGCTGCAGGAACAAGGGGTACCGGTGCCAGCGCCCGTCGTCGAAGCCGGCGGTTGCCGGCACCGGCTCGCGCAGGTCCTCCACCACGAGACGGGCGCCGCGCAGCGCCCCGAAGTAGTCCTCGAGGGCGTGGCTCCAGCCCGTGAAGCGCATCGTCAGGCCACCCCGTCGGGCGGTGTCGTCGAAGGGCCGGCTCCCGAAGTAGCGCCCTCGGAGCCGGTACGGGGCGTCGGCGGCGGCGTCGGCGAATCCGCCCACATCGAGGATGGGATGGGTGATGCAGATGCAGAAAGCGCCGCCGGGCTCGAGGATCCGCCCCACCTCGCGCACCGCACCGGGCATGTCGTCGAAGTCCATCAGGGAGTTGTAGGCGACGACCACGTCGGCCCGGCCGTCCCCGAGCGGCAGGGCGCCGGCGTCGCCCACCACGTACCGCCCTGCCTGGTCGACCCGGCGGGCGTGCCCGAGGAGCGTGGGCGAGCCGTCGAGGGCGACCACGCGGTGCCCCCGGGTGGCGAGGTCACGAGCCACCCGGCCCTCGCCGCACCCGACCTCCACGGTGAGCCGCCCCGGTGGTGGCACCACCGCGTCGAAAAAACCGTCGCGGTAGTGCCAGTAGGCGTCGTGACCTGGCGCCCGGGCCCATCGCAGCCAGTTGTCGGCCTCGAGCTCCCACGCCTCCCTGTTGCCCACGTCGAGACGGTAACCCCGACGAGGCGTCCCGGGACGCACGGCCTCCCGGCGCGTACATTGAGCAGATGGACCTCGGACAGCTGGGGATCTGGTGGAGCGGGTCGTGGCGGGCGGACGACGACGACGGCGGCGGCGGCAGCAGCAGCGGCAGCGGCATCGCGGCCGACATGGAGAGCCTGGGCTACACGGCGCTGTGGTCCTCGGGTGGGCTCGATCCCGGGCTGGCGCCGCGCTTCGGCCGCCTGCTCGGCGCCACCGCCCACGTTGCGGTGGCGAGCGGCATCGTGAGCATCTGGTGCAGCTCGCCGGCCGAGATCTCGCAGGCGGTGGCCGACCTCGACCGGAACCACCCGGGGCGTTTCGTCCTCGGCCTGGGGGCGAGCCATGCCCCCCTGGCGCAGGACTACGCCCGCCCCTTCTCCCACATGGTCACCTACCTCGACGGGCTCGACGCCCTGGAGCACGGGGTGCCGAAGGAGCGGCGGGTGCTGGCCGCGCTCGGTCCCCGCATGCTGGAGCTCGCCGCCACCCGGGCCGCGGGGGCACATCCCTACCTCGTCCCGGTGGAGCACACCGCCCGGGCCCGGGCCATCCTCGGCACCGGCCCGGTGCTCGCGCCCGAGGTGACCGTGGTGCTCGAAACCGACCCGGCCGAGGCCCGCCGGCTGGCACGGGGATTCGTCACCGGCTACCTGTCGTTGCCCAACTACACCAACAACCTCCGCTCCTTCGGCTTCGACGACGACGACCTGGCCGGCTCGGGCAGCGACCGTCTCGTGGATGCCCTCGTGTCGTGGGGCGACGTCGACACGGTGGCGGCCCGGGTGCACGAGCACTACGCCGCGGGGGCCGACCACGTGTGCGTGCAGGTCGTGCCGGCCGGGGCGGGCGCCTTCCCACGGGCCGAGTACCGCGCCCTGGCCGCCGCCCTCACGACGCGGTGACGGACCGCCGCCGCTCCCAGGCGACGAAGGCCCGGCCGAGCGCGTAGGACAGAGCGCCGAAGGTACCCACGAAGAAGCCCACCGGCCAGTTCGAGGCGTAGGCGCTGGCGATGGACGCCCACACGGTGACCAGCGCCGCCCCCACGGACAGGGCCAGGGCGACCGTGGGGCGGTCGGTGAAGCAGCGGGCGGCGGCCGGGGGGCCGATCATCAGGCTGAAGATGAGCAGCGCACCCACGACCGGCACCGTCATGGTGGTGGCAGCCGCCAGCACGAACAGGAATGCCATCTCCATGCGGTGGTTGCGTACCCCGCGCGCTTCGGCCACCTCGGGGACCACCGTGGACAGCAGCAAGGGCCGGTAGAGGGCGAGCACCGCCGCGATGCAGCCGAGCCCGATGGCCGCCACCGGCACGAGCTCGGTGCTGCTCACACCGAGGATCTCGCCGAACAGCAGCGAGTACACCTGCGGCTCGTACTCGGTGCTATGGCTGAGGAAGGCGGCACCGAGGGCGAGCATCATGACCAGCGCCAGGGCGGTCACCACGTCGTGGCGGCTCCGCCGTCCGAGCGAGCCGATCCCGAGGGCGGCCAACCCCGAGAAGACACCCAGCCCGACGAGCCCGTTGATGCCCAGCAGGCTGGCGCCGGCCGCCCCCGCGAACGCCCCGTTGGGTATGGCGTGGGCCGGGAAGGCCGAACCGCGTAGGACGACGAAGAAGCCCACCACACCGGCGACCACGGCCACGATGGTGCCGGCCGCCCAGGCGTTGGCCATGAACCCCGAGAACATCAGCGCACCCGGTCCCCGGCGCGCCCCGACCGCAGCCGGGGCAGCCCCGACAGCAGGTAGAGCACCACCACGACGGCCACGATGAAGAAGCTGACGGGGAGCCCCTGGTGGCTCGCGTCCCAGTAGAAGCTGTCGTAGGAGAGCAGGATGCCGAGCCACGTGGCCCCGACGCCGAGGGCACCGGCCACCACCATGGCCCACCCCACCCGGGCCGCCATGCGCAGGGCGGTGGCGGCGGGGCCGATGAGCAGGGCGGTGGAGAGGATGGACCCGACGACCAAGGCGGCCAGGCCCACCGAGACCGCCAGCGCGGCCATGAACAGCAGTCCCACCGGGCGCAGTGCGACACCACGGGCGACCGCCATGTCGGCGCTGATCGAGCTGAGCAGCAGGGGCCGGTAGACGGCCAGGATGATCGCCACCGACAGGGCCCCGAACACCACGACGACGGGGATGAGCGAGCTGTCGACGGTGAAGATCGAGCCGAACAGGATCTGCTGGGTGACGCCGGTGGTGGCCCGGGTGGTGGTGTCGAGGTAGAGGAACAGCGCCGCCAGCCCGGTCGCCGCCCCGAGCACGATGCCGGTGGCGAGGTCCCGCCCGCGCGCCCGCTGGACGCCGATGACGTCCATGGCGCCCGCCCCCACCAACCCGCTGCCGACGAAGCCGAAGAGTGGGCTGATGCCGACCAGCACCGCCCCGGCACCGCCCGCCGTCGACACGTCCGTGAGCGTGTGGCCGGCGAACGACTGGCTCCGCATGACCGTGAAGACGCCCACCACCGCCGACACCACGGCGACCACCGCGCCGATGACCAGGGCCACGCGCACGGGCGGGCTGGAGAAGAACCCCGGTTCGACGATCCAGTGCACGGTTGCTCAGCCCACCTCGGGCACGGGAGCGACCGGAGGCGCCTGCTCGCCCTGTCCCCCGGGGCCGGCCACCACCAGCACCCGCCCGTGGATGCGGATGACGTCGACGTGATGGCCGTAGAGCGCGCTCAGCACCTCGGTCCGGACCACCTCGGCGGTGGTGCCGCTGGCCGCCCTGCCGCCGGCCAGGTACACGATGCGATCCATGACGGGCAGCAGGGGATTGATCTCGTGGGCGGACAACAGGATGCCGATCCCCTCGTGGACGGCGATGCGGTGCAGCACGGTCACGATCTCCTGCGCTCCACCGGGGTCGAGATTGGCGAGTGGCTCGTCGAGGAGCAGGATCCGGGGCCGGCTGACGAGGGCGTGGGCGATGAGCACCCGCTGCTGCTCGCCGCCCGACAGGTGGCCGATGCGGGCGTCGGCGAACCGGTCGGCACCGACGGCGTGCAGCATGTCGTCCACCAGCTGGCGGCGCCGGCGGGCCCGCAGGGGCACGCCGAAGCGGTGCCCGTCGATGCCCAGTGCCACCAGGTCGCGGGCCCGCATGGGAGTCTCCGGCTCGAACAGGACCTTCTGGGGGACATAGCCGATGACATGGTTCCGCCGACTGGCGGGGGCGCCGAGCACGCTCACCTCGCCCGCGCTCGTCGGCTGCAGTCCGAGGATCACGCGCAGCAGGGTGGTCTTGCCGGCGCCGTTGGAGCCGATCAGACCGGTGAACTCCCCCGCCGCCACGCGGAAGGTCACCCGGTCCAGGACGAGGCGCCCCGACAACGACACGCTGGCGCCGTCCACGCGCAGGACGTCGTCTCCGGGGGGCGCCGACAACCCGGTCACGGCCGGTCGCTCACGCCTGGCTGCCGGTCACCCCCGGCCCTCACAGCCGGCCGTACGGTCGGGCCACTCACAGCTGCTCGGTGGAGACCTTGTCGGCCACGGCACGCTGGATGTCCCGCACCTCGGCGAGCATCCAGGTCTGGTAGTCGTAGCCGGGAGTGGGCATGGTCTCGTACACCCCGACGACGGGGATCCCGGCCCGCTGGGCGTCCACGCGCAGCAGGGACGTCAGGGAATCGACCACCTGCTGGTTGTAGCAGAACACCTTGACCAGATGCCGGGAGAACAGACCCTCTTCGAGCGAGATGTCCTGGGGTTCGGGATCGACGCCGTTCATCACGTCGGCCTGGAAGCGGAACGGGGTGCGGTTCACCATCCCCATCGCCGTGAGCAGGTAGTCGGCCACCGGCTCCGTCGTCGCCACCGACGACCCCCCGTACGTGGCCCTGAAGGCGGCGACGGCGTCGAGCCACGGGGTGAGCGACGAGTCGAACGTCCGGAGCGCAGCCTGGAAAGAGGCGGCGTGCGCCGGCTCCAGGGCCGACAGGTCGGCGGCCAGGGCCTTGGCCACCGCCGGCATGGTCCTCGGGTCGTACCACAGGTGCGGGTTCGGGGTGCTGTCGGGCAGGCCGAGCAGGTGCTGGACCACGATGACCTTGCGCCGCGGGTTCGGCGACGCCGATTCGATCTTGCCCATGAACGTGTCGTAGCCGACACCGTTCTGGACGACCAGCTCGGCCGCGCTCACCTCCTCGGCCACCCTCGGGCTCGACTCGAAGGTGTGGGGGTCGGTGTTGGGGTCGTCGAGCACCGACGACACGTGCACGAAACGCCCGCCGATCTGGGCCAACACGTTGGCGTACTCGTTCTCGGCACCGACGGCGTCCACCACCCCGGCCGTCGCCGTACCCGGGCCTGCCGTGCTGTGGCCGCACGCCGACACCGCCATCGACAACACCGCCGCGGCCGCCAGCGCCACGGCCCTGGTCGTGGTGGGCCGGCGTCCCAGGTTCGTCACCGGGACGAGAGGCGGGCGGGGGGTCATGCCGGAAACTTATCCTGAGACTGAGTCTCAATACAAGCCACGGGGTAGAGTTGTCGCCGTTGGCCACCACCGCCGGCGCCGCCGACGCAGCGAGAGAGGACCCGATGCCATCCGAGGACGCGGCGACGCAGCTGCACGAATTGGTGGAGTCCCGCCTGCGGCGGGTGGACCAGCGCTACACCGCGGGGCGCCGTGCCATCGTCGAGCTGCTCGTCAGGGTCGGGCACCCGGTCAGCATCGGGGACATCGCCGAGCAGCTCCCGGAGCTGCCACGGAGCTCGGCTTACCGGCACCTCGTCGACCTCGAAGGGGCCGGACTGGTGCGACGGGTGGCGGCCAACGACGAATTCGCCCGGTTCGAGCTGGCCGAGGACCTCACCGAGCACCACCACCACCTGCTGTGCGTGGGCTGCGGCGCCGTGATCGACTTCACCCCCAGCGCCGCCTTCGAACGCAGCGTGTCCAGGACGGTCGACGAGCTCGCCGGGGCCGAGGGCTTCGAGCCCCACGGCCATCGTCTCGACGTCCTCGGCCTGTGTGCCGGCTGCCGGTGAGTGCACCGTGACGTTGCGGTCGCCGGACGCGACGCAGGCGCCGGGGTGCGCCCGGCGCCTGCGTCACCTGCGTGGTCCTCGTACGACGGTCGGTCTCAGCCGGGGCGGACGACCCGGAACCTCCCCCCGTGCGGGCCCCAGAGCCCGTTGCCGTTCCCCACGGTGCCCGTGGTCTGCGGTGTCGTGGGGCTCGTGAACACCGCCTGCTCCGACGAGTAGAGGTACAGCGGCTTGCCTTCGTAGGTCACCTGGTGCGTGCCGTCGGGTCGGCGCACCACACCCACGTCGTCGGCGTCGATGCCGGGGCCGACCTGGGGGGTGCCGGTCGTGAGCACCGGGATCCACGTGACGGCACACGAGCCCGTGCACTCGATGTCCCATTTGCTCTCCCGGCTGTAGGAGTAGGCGGTGACCGCCACGCCCCCGGGAACGGCGTTCGGGTACATCTCGGCGGCCACGGCCGTCGAACCGTCGGGAAGCGTCTCGGTCTCGATGGTGGCCGGGCCCGGTGCGGGCTGGCCCCACTGCGCCGACACGAGGTCCCACGCACCGTGCCACGGGGGCAGCGGGAGCACCGTCTCGAAGAACCCCTCGCCCACGGGCGTGAACGGGTCTGACGGCGGGTCGAACAGGTACAGCGGGTGGCCCGCGTAGGTCACCTGCCGGCCCACTCCCGCTCGGTACACCGTGCCCAACAGGTCCTGGTCGACCCCGGGGCCGGCCACGGGCCAGCCCGTGGCCGTGAAGGCGGGCCACTCGTCGCTCTGGACGCCGTTGACCAGGTCGCTTTCGGGACCGGTGCAGGTGACGGGCCCTTCGAAGGTGGTCTGCAGGGCGGTCGTGCAGCCGAAGCTTCCGTCGGCGTCGCTGCTCACCATGTAGAGGGGGGACCCGGCCAACGGACCACTGCCCCCGACCACCAGCACCGAGCCGTACGTCGGGCTCGACAGGGCCCCGACCACGGTGGCGTTGGGATTGTCGGCGCGGCTCGGGCCGTGCCCGTCGTGATGCCAACCGGGAGAGGCGCTGGCCGGTGACACCAGTGCGACCCCTCCGATCCCGAACACGCCGACCACGGCCACCGCCACACGACGTGCCACGGATGAACGTCTACCCATCAGCCCTCCTCGCTCCGGCCACATCGCCATGCAGCTCCACCACGCAACCTAACGAGACGGCCGGTGACGACCAAGGGTGCCTCCACCACACCTGGCGGGGAGGGTCGCTTCCCTCCGTCTGCAATGCCCCCGCTCGCCGCATGCCGAACCTGTGGACAGGGGCCGAAACTGTTGACATGACCGAACGCCGATGGCAGCCTGCCGCCACGGACCAGGGGGACGGCCATGACGAAATCGCTGATCTTCTTCGGAATTCTCGGCGTGGTGAGCACCGCCGTGGCGTTCCGCTCCAACCGGCATCTGTTCTCGGGCGGGACCGGCGCCAAGATGTCGGGGCTCGAGGGCGTCTACTACGCCGTCGGCATCGCCTCGCTGTGCCTCGGCTGGTACTTCAACATCCGCTACGTGCACGCCTTCCCGCACACATCGAGCTACGTCAACTACACCAAGATGCTCTTCACGAACTGGGCCTCGGACTCGGCGGCCCAGGACTACACCATCGTCAACGTCGTCCTGCTGCCCCTGTGGACGATCGTCGACGGACGGCGGCGGGGACTGCGCGTGCCGTGGATCTTCTTCGTGATGAGCCTGTTCACCAGCCTGGCGTTCGCGGTGGCGATGTACCTCGCCTTCGTCGAGCGCCAGGTCCGCTACGAGCGGGAGCGGTCGGCCGCCTCCAAGACGGCGTACCCGCAGTTGTAGCCGGGGATGAACGTGACCCCGGGGCCGCCGTGGCACCCGGCGCCACAGAGGAACAGCCCCTCCACGGGAACCGGGTTGTCGGCCCACCCCCGTGGCCCGGGGCGGAACGGACCCATGAACTCCGGCTGGAGCAGGCCGTGGGTGAAGTCGCCGCCGGTGCACCCGAACATCAATTCGTAGGTGTACGCCGGGTAGTTGAACTGCCGCTCGATCAGGTCCGGGAAGTTGGGCGCCACCGAGGCGATCTTGGCCACGATCCGGCTCGCCATCTCGTCGCGCAACCTCGTCTGCTCGGCGTGGCTGGCACCGATCGGGAAGTAGAAGGCGAAGCTGCTGGCCGCATGCTTGCCGGGCGGGGCCAGGCTGGCGTCCTCGAGCGTCGGGATGGCCAGGTTGAACGACGGCGACTCCGGGACGAAGCCGCGGACACATCCCTCGTAGTCGAGCTGCATCTGCTCGGCCGTCCCGAACAGCGTCACGTTGCGGCGGAGCCCACCCTCGTTGAGGACGTCGTAGGGCCCGGTGAACTCGGGAAGCCCGTCGAGTGCGAAATGTGCCTGGAAGTACGCAGCCCGATGGTCGATGGCCTCGACCCGCCGGGCGAAATCCTCAGGGAGCTCGTCGCGGTCGAGCAGCTGGGTGAAGGTGGCGGTGGGGTCGAGGTTCGAGACCACGACCGGTGCGGTGACGACCTCGCCGTCGCCCAGTGCCACCCCAACGACGCGCCCCCCGGGGGCGACGATCCTCGAGACCTTGACGTGGCGGCGGAGCTCTCCCCCGCTGTCCTCGAACAACCGGCGGACGTGGTCGGCCATGGCGCCGATGCCGCCGCGCACCTTGGACATGGTGGCCTCGCCCGGTGAGGCCAGGGCGAAGGCGAGGCACAGCGCACTGCCCGGGGTGTACGGGCCCAGGTAGGTGGAGTTGACCGCCAGGAAGCTCAGCATGCTGCGCACCTGGGCGTGCTTGTCACGGTCGGGGAGGAAGCGGTCGACGACGTCCATGACGCTGCCGAACATGGCAGTGCGGATGGCTTGGCGTTCCGCCTCGTTCGATGCGCACGCCCACATTTCGTCCAGTGACTTCGGCGGCTTGCGCACCTCGAACCGCCCGATCGCCCGCGCCGGGGCCTCGGCCCACGCCGCCACCTCGGCCATGCCCATGACGGCATCGAGGCCGAGCGCGTCGCCCAGATGCGACAGGAGTCTCTCCGGGTCGGAGTAGAGCAGGATCGGCGGCTCCCCCGACGGGCCGATGCTGGCGGACTGCACCTCGGGCTCGTAGATGGGACACGCGTCGAAGCCGAGGTCCTCGAAGATCTCGTTCGGAAGCGGGAATTGGATCGACCCGGCGAGCTCGAAGCGGTAGCCGCGGACCAGCTCCGTGGTGGACGCCATCCCCCCGATGAAGTGGTTCTTCTCGAGGCACAGGACCCGCAGACCGCCCCGTGCCATCACGGCCGCGGCCGTCAGACCGTTGTGGCCGGCACCGATGACGATGGCGTCGTAGTCAGACATCAGCGGGACCGTAGCCGATCGTCCCGCCGGCGGGCCGGTGGGCGTGGCCCGCGGGGACGCACCACGGCACCGTGCGGTGACGGCACCACGACCGGACCACGTGCGTCGAGCGGTCGATCAGACGGGTCCGGATATGATCCGGAATGCCCCCTCCGTCTCGTGACCGGCCGGGGGCGGGCGACCCACACGAGCAAAGGAGCCGACGTGGCAGAACAGCTCGACGTGCTGCGAGCATCCGTCGCACGGTTGCGCACGATGGTCGAGGGGCTCGACCCGGGCCAGCTCGAGGTGCCCGCCTACCCGACCGAGTGGACCGTCGCCGACGTGCTGTCCCATGTGGGATCGGGGGCGGTCATCTTGGAGCGTCGATTCGACGACGCCGTCACCGGGACCGACACACCGTCCGACTTCGCCCCCGCGGTCTGGGATGCCTGGAACGCCAAGACGCCCGGCGACAAGGCCGCCGACGCCCTCGTCGCCGACCGGTCCTTCGTCGACCGGGTTGGTTCGCTCACGGATGCCCAGCGGGCGCAGTTCAGCTTCGCCATGGGACCCATGGTCCTCGACCTCGCCGGGTTCCTCGGGCTCCGGCTGAACGAGCACGCCCTCCACAGCTGGGACGTGGCGGTCACCTTCGACCCTGGCGCCCGTGTGGCACCCGACGCCGTCGACGTGGTGATCGACAACCTGCAGATGATCACGCGCTGGGGCGCCAAGCCGGCGGGCACCGAGCATCGCGTCACCATCCGTACGAGCGACCCGCGACGCGACATGGCCATCACCATCGGTGCCGACTCCGTGTCGATGGATCCCGCCGGCCCGGTCGACCGGCCCGACCTCGAACTCCCCGCCGAGGCCCTCGTCCGCCTCGTCTACGGCCGCCTCGACCCCGACCACACGCCCCCTATCAGCGGTCCTGGCGACCTCGACGAGCTCCGGCGGGTGTTCCCCGGTCTGTGAGGTGCCGGCACCGGCAGAAATGCCGGAATCTCCGCCGCAATCCGAACTGCGACCTGTTCATCATCGATCCCCAGAACCCGTTCCGCACGCTCGAGGTCCGGGCCGAGGTCGAGCTCACCGCCGACCGCGACAAGGCCACGGTCCCGGAAGTTCGCCTCGGTCTACGGAGTGGACGAGGCCGTGCTTGTCCGGTCCGGGGAGGACCGCCACACGCTCACCTACCAGCCACGACGGGTGGTGGCCAACCCGCCGGTACCGACCTGATCGCGCGTTTTCGACGCAGCGGTAGCATCGGTCCGCAAACAGGAGGCGGCGATGCCGATGATTCTCTGGGCGGAGATCTTCGTGGGCGGTCAGGTGTGGCTGACCCAGTTCGTCATCCTGATGCTCGTCATTGGGATCCCGGCACTGGTCGTGTGGTGCGCCCTCACCCTTGGGCGAAACTCGGCAACCCGCACTACGTCGCTCTCAGGTCCTGAACAGATCCTGAAGGTGCGCCTCGCTCGTGGCGAGATCAGCGCGGAGGAGTACGAGCGTCTGCGGGGGTTGATCCGCCACGACCGGTAGGGCGCGCAACTCCTGCTGGAGGCTTCCGCGTCGTGGCGTGCCGGGAGCGGTCGGGAATCGGC
>JGI12269J14319_10000396_pt1 | contig 41345 bp, 27 predicted proteins | sample PeaSoiSIISIP2007_FD_14319 | JGI IMG/M metagenome (IMG submission 14319)
GGCCGAGCATGGCACGAAAATCGGATTTGAACTGATGCCGTTTGGCATGATCGATACGCTGAAGGATTGTTTAACCATGATTGAGGGCGCGGAAGCCGCGAATGGCGGCATCTTATTCGACCTGTGGCATCTCGCCAAGATGCGCGTTCCGTACGAAGATTTGCAGCAGGTGCCCCTGAAATGGATCGTCGGTGTTGAACTGAACGACGGGACGTTCGTCGCGCCCTGGAGCCTGCATGAAGACACCATCAACCACCGGAGATTCTGCGGCGAGGGCGAGTTTGACGTGAAAGGTTTCGTCGAGTGCATTCGGAAAACGGGCTATGCGGGACCGTGGGGGATTGAGGTTCTGTCCGAAGAACTCCGCCGGATGCCTCTGGACGAGGCGGTCTCGAAAGCATTCAAGACCACGATGAATTACGTACAAACCTGAAAGGCAGCGCCTCCGGGCGATTATCGCCACGCGCCGCGGATTTCTTCTTTCCAAACAATTCAGACCTTTAGTATGTGCTTCAAATTGAAGCGAGAATTTCCCGAATTGACGGGTCGATCAGCCCAGACGTGAGGAAATTGGAATGTCAGCAAGCAAACCTGTTGTCGTTTACGGAGCGAGCGGCTTTTCCGGCAGGCTGGTCGTGGAATACCTGCGCGAATACAACATTCCGTTCATTGCCGCGGGTCGGAATCGCGCCAAGATTGAACAGGTGATGAAGCAGGTACCTGGAATTGAGACGGCGGACTATGAAGTCGCGGAGGTTGGAAACTCCGTGGACGAACTGGCCAAATTGTTCTCCGGCGCGAAAGTCGTTTGCAATACGGTTGGCCCGTTCATGTACAGCGGTCCGCGTGTGATCGAGGCCTGTTTAAAATCTGGTTGCCACTATCTGGACATCAGCGGCGAACAAGCGTGGATCCGTCAAGTCGCGGAGAAATGGAGCGACGGTTTCGCAAAGCGCGGATTACTCGCAGCCCCCGCCACCGCCTTCATGTCGGCTCCAAGCGACGCGGCTGCGCGCATTATTTTGGAGAACACCACGATCGACACGCTCGAAATCCTGACGATGTTCCGGGGAACTCCCACATTCGGATCGACGCAAACGATTTTTGCAGTGCTGCAGACCGAAGCGTATTTTCTGGAGCAGAACCAGTACAAACTCTGGCCGTCGGCGACCGCGCTTGAAGTTTTTGCGCCCGGGCAGATCCAGACGCAATTGGCTCTGGCATGGGGCGGGTTCCCCCACCCGGTGTGGTTCAAGGACCACCCGCAAGTTGCCAACGTAAGATCCTTTGGCGGGCTGCTGGACCGGCAGATCATGGAGAGCGTGGTGGCCACGGAAAAGATGTACCTGAAAGATATCGCGCCTCTACCCAAAGCGGAACGCGAGCGCCGACTCGCTGAGATGGCGAATTCAGTTCAAGCGGGCACGCCGCCGCGAGAGAATCCCCGAGAGAATCGCACCATAGATGTAATCGTGGGACGGGGAGCAACGGAATTCACACAGTGTTTCCTGTTCGGGAACTGCTGCTACAAACAAACAGGCTTGATCCAGGCGTATGCGGCTCAGCATCTCGTTCATTCGAGTCCCCGCAAGGCCGGCTTCGCCTCCATCGCTGAGGCTTTTGGGGCGCGCAGCCTCCTGAAAGTTCTGGAAGATCACGGGCTTTCAAAAATGAAAGTCGCCTAAGAGCTTCGGCTTATGCGAAAAGAAACCGATTGCTCTAGACGGCGAACAAGCCGATGATCGGAAACATTCGGGACCAACAATAACAATTCAGATAGCAGGAGGAGCTTTTATGACAGCCGCCGCTCCACACAACCCGCCATTTCGTGCTGATCACGTAGGAAGTCTACTGCGGCCTCCGGAACTCAAGAAGGCCCGCCAGGATCGATCCGAGGGAAAAATCTCGGCTCAAGAATTGAAATCCGTCGAGGATGCAGCTATCCGCAGGGTCGTCACCCAGCAAGAGCAGATTGGATTGCAATCGATCACCGACGGCGAGTTTCGCCGCGAGGACTTCTATACGGACTTCTTCGTCCGAGGCCTTGGCGGTGTGGAAGTGCGGATGGAAAGCTCGGCGGCCTACTTTGTCGACCATGAGGGCCGCAAGATTCCCGTTCCATGGGCCCAGGTTGTATCGCGCATGCGATGGAGTGCGCCGATTTACGCCGATCACTTCCGCTTTCTTCGGTCCATCACCAAACGAACACCAAAAGTGACCCTCCCTTCCCCCATCATTCTGCATTTCACATCCGGGAGCGCCGCCATACGCAAAGGCGCCTATCCGGACATGGACCTTTTCTGGACTGACATCGTTGACGCCTACCAAAAGGAAATGAATTCGCTCTACGATGCGGGCTGCCGATATCTGCAGGTGGATGACCCGCCCATGGCCACGTTGTGCAACGAAACGTTTCAGAACATGGTGAAAGCTCGTGGAGACGATCCGCGATATCTGCTGAACGATCTGTATCCTGAAATCATAAACCGCGCATTCGCCAACCGTCCGCCGTCCCTCCATCTGGCCATGCATCTCTGCCGCGGAAATAACCAGAGCGGCTGGTTCACGGAGGGCGGGTACGATCCCATTGCAGACGTCCTTTTCAACAAAATTAACGTCGATTCATACTTCCTGGAGTACGAGACGGCACGTGCCGGCACGTTTGATCCGTTGCGCCTCGTGCCGAAACACAAAGCGGTCGTGCTCGGCCTCGTCTCGAGCAAGCTTCCCCAGATGGAATCCAAGGACTTGCTGAAGAGCCGCATCGACGAGGCCGCCAAGTACATCGATCTCGACCAGCTCTCGCTTAGCCCTCAGTGCGGCTTTGCGAGTTCGACGGAAGGCAACCGCTTGACGGAGGAGCAGCAAATGGCGAAACTGCGGCTGGTCGTGGAAGTCGCAGAAGAAGCATGGGGAGCCGAGGCTGGTCGTTTCTCAGCGCAAGCGCTCTGAAGACGGCGATACAACCGTGCAGGCGATCGATTATTTCGACAAGGCTGCTGAGAATTTTCCCGACCGGGTTGCCCTGGTTGACGGGAACTCCCGCTACACGTACCGCGAATTGCGCGCGGCAAGCGAACGCGTGTCCCGCGCGATGTGGGCCGGCGGCTTGCGCGACGAGGATCGCGTGGCGATCTACTCTCCCAACGACGCGCGCGTGCTGGTGTGCATGCTTGGCATACTGCGCGCCGGCGGCACGTGGGTCCCCATCAATTATCGCAATGCCCTCGACGCCAATGCGGATTTCATGAACTACGCCGAAACGAGCTGGCTTTTCTACCACAGCAGCTTTGGCGAGCAGGTCGAAGAGCTAAAGTCACGAGTGCCGGCACTACGCCACTTCATTTGCATCGATTCCGAATACCATGGCGACCCTTCGCTCGCGCAGTTCCTCGAGCAGCCGGTTCAAAGCGAACCGCCGGATTGGGCCGATCCGCGGGGGAATCCCAACCGGCTGGTCGGGCTCGTGGCCACCGGCGGCACCACCGGGCCGGCGAAAGGGGTTCGAGTTACGAGCGATTCCTGGAGCGCATTCGTGGAAATGGCCGCACATTACTGGCAGTGCGCGGACGGACCTCCGGTTTGTCTCACCACAGCGCCGCTTTCCCATGCGGCAGGACCGGTCGCGTTTGCTATGTTCGGAATGGGAGCCACCAATGTGGTCTTGCCGCGATTCGATGCCGGAGCAGTCCTCCACAGCATCGAAGTCCACCGCGTAACTCACGTCTTCCTCCCGCCCACAGCGTTTTATGCTTTGCTTGCCTACCCCGATGTGCGGCGGTGCGATCATTCCAGCCTCCGGATACTTTTGCTGGCTGCTTCGCCGGTATCGCCCGATCGCTTCAAAGAGGGAGTGGAGATCTTCGGCCCCTGCATGTGCCAGTGCTACGGCCAAACAGAAGTTCCCATGCTGATGACCTGGCTGGACCGGGAAACCGTGGCCGCCGCCGCTGCCGGGGATCACCAGGAGCGATTGCGAAGCTGCGGCAAAGCCACCTATGGTGTGCGCCTCGCAATTATGGACGATCAAGGAAAGCTCCTGCCGCCCAACCAACCCGGAGAGATTGTCGCTCGCGGAGCGCTCGTTACGCCTGGCTACTTCAACTTGCCTGAGGCCACGGCCGACGTTCGAACGTTTGGATGGCACCACACGGGCGATGTCGGATATCGCGATGATGACGGCTTCTTCTACATTGTGGATCGCAAGAAGGACATGATCATTTCGGGTGGTTTCAATGTGTTCTCGGGTGAAGTGGAAGCGGCCATCATGGCGCTGCCGCAAGTGTACGAGTGCGCGGTGATTGGCGTCCCGCATGAAACCTGGGGCGAAGCCGTGAAAGGCCTAATCGTTGTCCGTCAAGGCAAGTCCTTAACCGAAGAGGAAGTCATTGCGCATTGTAAAAAGAAGCTAGGTGGCGTTAAGGCTCCCAAATCCGTGGAATTCCTCCCGGAAATTCCGAAGACCCCCGCAGGGAAAATCGATCGCAAGAAACTCCGCGCTCCCTATTGGCAAGGAGCCAAGCGCGCGGTGCATTGATATCCGCCCACGAGAAAGAAGCAGTCATTCATTTTTGATTTCCCTGCTTCTCGGCCAGACTCTGATTGGCTCTGAAAATAACATAAGCCCGGATTGCTTCGGCATCTTCTCGCGACAGTTCTTTCGAAAATGCGACCATCCCGTATGGGGCGAGCAATCCGTCCATCACAATGCTGAACCATTGTTGGTTTGCCAATGCGCCGGAATAGCGCAGGTCGGGCAGAACCCCGCCACTTACGGCAACGTCGCCATGACAACTGCCGCAGTAGCGTTGATACAGCTCTTCGCCCTTCTTGACAGTGGTGGGGCTCGCGATTGTGGCTGGAGGCGTTAGGACTAGTGGCTTCACCTCTGGCGCCGGCGGCAAGCTGGCATTTCCTCCCAGCTTGAACGCCAGCATCCGCGGCACATTATTCATGCGCGGATTTTGCAGGGCGACTTCCCCGGCGGCGAGAGGCAGCACGCCGCCCCAGCCGACGAGAACCGCTATGTACTGTTCGCCATTCACCGTGTAGGAGATGGGGCCGGCGGTGATCCCGCTCTGCGTCGATGCAGACCAGATTTTTTCGCCTGAGTTCGCGCGGAAAGCTTCGAATTGGCCATAGCCGGTACCTTCAAAAACTAAGTTGCCGGCTGTGGATAGCGCCCCTCCATTCCAGGGCCCCGGCCGGTCGGCTCGCCAAACTTCCTTCTGCTTGACGGGATCCCACGCCGTCAAATGGCCTTTGATGCTTCCCAGAATTGCTTTCTTGATCATCGGTTCCTGCGGCATGCCCGCCGCCACCACGTCTGTCCCAGTGTTCATGGCGAACGAACTGTGGCTGAAATGCTCCGCCGATTTATAAACAAACCCGGACTCCAGCACCGGAAAATAAACCAGTCCCGTGTCCGGACTATACGACGCTGGTTGCCAGGTATGCGCTCCGCCAGGGCCGGGCGAAACGACGGACGGCTTGTTGCTCGCCTCATAGCGCGCTTCAGGCGATTCAATAGGCCTGCCGGTCCCCAAGTCGATCCCGGTGGCCCATGTCACTGGGACGAAGGGCTTCGCGGACAAAACCTTGCCGGTGGCGCGGTCTAGAACGTAAAAGAAACCATTCTTCGGTGCGTGCAGCAGAACCTGGCGAAGCTGCCCGTCGATTCGCAAATCTGCCAGGATGATCTGTTCGTCTGAGTCGAAGTCCCATTCGTCGCCGGGATTTTCCTGATAGTGCCAAACGTATTCACCCGTGTCTGGGCGGAGAGCGACGATCGACGAGGATAGCAGATTGTCTCCGGCATGAGCATTCCGGATTTTTCGCGCCCATGGATCGGCATTCCCCGTGCCGATGTACAACAAGTCGAGCTGTGGGTCGTAAGCCATGGCATCCCAGACCGTGCCTCCACCGCCGTTCTTCCACCACTCGCCGCTCCACGTTTTCGCCGCTTTTTCCAGGACGGGGCTTTCGAACGGCTTCGAAGGATCGCCCGGGATGGTATAAAAGCGCCACGCGAGCTTTCCCGTTTCCGCGTCATAGGCTGAAACGTACCCACGGACGCCCATTTCCGCGCCGCCGTTCCCGATGATCACTTTCCCTTTCACTACGCGGGGCGCGCCGGTAATCGTGTAGCGCACTTTGGGATCGATCGTCAGAGTTTCCCAGACAGGCTTGCCGGTGGCGGCGTCAAGGGCGATCAGTCTTCCATCCAGCGTGCCGAGAAATACTTTTCCCTTCCATGCGGCCAGGCCTCGATTCACTACGTCGCAACACGCGTTCACCGCCCATTCGGGCGGAACTTTCGGATCGTACTCCCAGCGGAGTGCGCCGGACGCGGCGTCGACAGAAACCACTTTGCTCCAGGCCGTCGTGAAGTACATGACGCCGTCCACGACCAATGGCGTGGCTTCTTGCCCGCGCCGCGTGTCCAGATCGTAATGCCAGGCCAGCGAAAGCTGATTCACATTTCCATCGGTGATTTGCTTGAGCGGGCTGAAGCGCTGCTCGTTGTACGTCCGTCCATACGTCATCCAGTTTCCCGGCTCGTCGTCGGCGTGGATGATCCTTGTGCTATCGACTTCTCTCGATTGTCTTCCAGCCGCAGGACTTTTTTGTGACGTATTTGAGGGATGTTGCGTTCCGCATCCAAGACAAGCGACGATGGCTGCGCATAAATACATCGCTAGATACGAAGCACTCCTGTATTCTCCGTTGCCGCACTTCGACCTCTCCGTTGCTCTCCGCATCGGCATTCTTTACCCTGAATCCCAAATTTGGCCCGGCACGTTCGACAAAGAGAATTCCTTGCTTTCCTATCGTCTTGGGTTCTCCGTGTCAAGAGTATGCGGATGAATGTACATTTCTCTGCTGCAATTTTTCGACGATAATCGGCCATGCGCGAGCGGCTGACTCGTGCTTGTCCGGCCATTCGCGGTAGAGTTTTTCGCAGTCTGCGGATGACTTGTTCGCTTGCCAACAGCCCAGTTCCGGGTAGAGTTGAGAGGCAGAAACGCGAAGGTAGCAAGCAATTGCGGAGAAATCCGCAGGCCGGGAGTGGGAACGATTGGCATCATTGACCAAAAGACCTGTGCGCGCCGTTCGCGTTGCCTCGCTGCAGGCGATCGTGGATCGCCGAGACAACGGCGTGATCTACGTGCGCTCACCGCAGCCGCTCGGTGAGTACCCTGCGCGCGTCACCGATCGCCTGGAATCGTGGGCGGGCCGGGCGCCCGGGCGAATCTTTCTCGCGGAGCGGGCGGCGGATGGCAAGTGGCGCACCGTGACCTACGCTGAGGCCCTGGTGCGGGCGCGAAGGCTCGCGCAGGGGCTGCTTGATCACGGACTTTCGGCCAGCAGGCCGCTGATGATTCTTTCGGGAAACAGTATCGAGCATGGACTGCTGGCTCTGGCGGCAATGTACGCGGGCATTCCATACGCGCCCATTGCTCCAGCGTATTCCTTGGCGGTCAGGGAATTTACGGCGCTCTCTTACGTGTGGCAGAACTTCGGCCCGGCCATGGTGTTCGCCGACGAAGGCGCACCGTTCGCACCGGCGCTGAAGGCAGTCCCGCAGGGCGATACGGAAATCGTTTTTCAAAACTCTCGCCCGGAGGGAATGCATTCCATCTCCTTGGAGGAGTTGGAAAGCTCGGAGCCGTCCGCGGTAGTGGACGAAGCCAACCGGCGGACCGGACCGGACTCCATCGCAAAAATTCTGTATACCTCCGGTTCGACGGGCCTGCCCAAAGGAGTGATCACCACTCACCGCATGCTCTGCTCGAATCAGGAAATGCTCCTGCAAATGATGCCGTCGCTGGGAGACGAGCCTATGGTGTTATGCGACTGGCTGCCCTGGAATCACACTTTTGGCGGGAGCCACAATTTTGGGATTGCGCTGTACAATGGCGGTTCCCTTTATATCGATGCGGGCAGACCTACGCCTGATTTGTTCGGCGAGACGCTGCGCAACCTGCGTGAGATCGCGCCAACCGCATATTTCAATGTGCCCAAAGGCTACGAGATGTTGGTCGCGCACCTGCGAACCGACGCTGATCTGCGCCAGACTTTCTTCAGCCGTTTGAATCTCCTTTTTTTTGCCGCCGCAGGACTCAGCCAGCACATCTGGGACGCGCTCCAGGATCTTGCGTTTGAAACCTGTGGTGAAGAGATTCTCGTCGTCACCGGGTTAGGCGCAACGGAAAGCGCTCCGTATGCTCTCTCTACGGGGATGGAAGGCGCTTCATCGGGCTCCCTGGGATTGCCTGTCCCGGGTGTCGAGCTGAAGCTGGTCCCGGTTGAAGAAAAGCTCGAGGCGCGATTGCGCGGACCATCGATCACTCACGGCTTTTGGCGCCGCCCGGAATTAACTGCAGCGGCTTTTGATGAAGAGGGCTACTACCGGCTCGGCGATGCGATCAAGTTTGCTGATCCGCAGGATCCGTTGAAAGGGTTTGTTTTCGATGGGCGACTCAACGAGGATTTCAAAAATTCGACTGGGACTTGGGTGAGGGTCGGCCCCTTGCGAATGCGCCTGCTTGCTCATTTCGGGAGTCTCGTACAGGATGTCGTCCTCGCAGGACCCGACCGCGACTATACGACCGCGTTGTTTTTTCCGGCTTTACAAATGTGCCGGACACTTTGCTCGGGGTTATCGCCATTCGCAACAGCGGCGGAGATTCTTGCGCGCCTCGAGGTTCGGACAGTGTTTCAAGAACGGCTGGACTCATTTGCTTCGGCTAGCACGGGGAGCACCACTCGCGTTGAACGCGCGATCCTGCTGGACACGCCGCCTTCGATCGAAGCGCAGGAAATTACGGACAAAGGTTCCATTAATCAAAAAACGGTTCTGAGAAATCGGGCCGCGCTCGTCGAAGATCTCTATCGCGAACCCATTCCCGCCCACGTTCTTACTCTCACGAAGGAGCCCCGATGAATCCCTCTCTGCGGATAGATGTCGAATCGCTCGCGGCCTTTGACGTTCACGTCCACCTGGAATCCACGGACGATCGCACGGCGACTGACGCGGCGGCCAAGAAATATTTCGGCGACAGCGGCGCCGCTCGGGACGCAGCTGGGCTCGCCGAGTACTACCGCTCAAGAAAGATCGCTTTTGTAATTTTTGCGGTAGACGAGCAGCTTACGGGAAGGCCGCGCGTCTCGAACGAGGAAGTCGTGCGGTTTGCCGAGCAGAATTCCGATGTCGCGATTCCGTTTGCGAGCATTGATCCGAACCGGGGCGCGGAGGGTGTGCAAGAAGCGAAGCGCCTGGTTTCCGCGGGGAAAGTACGAGGACTGAAACTCCACCCGCCGATTCAGAAATTTATCCCGAATGATTCCCTGGCTTACCCGCTGTACGAAGTCTTCGCTGAGGCGCGACTGCCGGTGATCTTCCACACCGGGCATAGCGGAATCGGGACGGGCATGCCGGGAGGAGGTGGCGTACGCCTAAAGTACGGGCACCCCATGCCCATCGATGACGTGGCCGTCGACTTTCCGTCGATGCCCATCATCATGGCACACCCTTCATTCCCCTGGCAGGACGCGGCAATTTCGATCTGTCTTCACAAGCCCAACGTTTACATTGACCTCTCCGGCTGGTCGCCGAAGTATTTCTCGTCAACGCTCATTCAGTACGCCAACACTCTGTTGAAGAACAAAGTTCTATTCGGATCCGACTATCCCCTGATCACGCCGGACCGCTGGCTGGCCGATTTCGAGAAGATCGCCATCCGGGACGAAGTGCGGCCCCTAATCCTGAAGGAAAATGCGCTTAAGTTGTTCGGGTTGAAAGTGTAAGGGAAAGTCCTGGCTTTCCAAAAAGCTAGTGAGGTCGAGAAGTGCCATGCTGGTGTGGCTTCGAATAGCGGTCTTTGGCCGCTATTCGCACGGACCGTTCGATTAAAGGCTTGACAAAGGGTGGCACTGGCGTTACAGGTGCGCAAGCGGGGTTATCTTAACCGATACTGCGAACAAGTAGTTCCGATCACGGGGTGGCTATTTCTCATGGAAAGGGGTGTCCAATGAGGGCACGCACGACCATTGTGACTTTGGTGATTTTCGCACTGCTGTTTGCCGGCGGCTATCCGGCGTTCGCCCAAGTGGGCGCGACCGGCGCCACGTTAATCGGCACCGTAAAGGACGCGAGCGGTGGCGCCGTCGTCAAGGCAACAGTTACACTTCGTGACACAGGCACCAACCGCGCCTACACCGCTACCACCAATGAGAGCGGCCTTTACATCCTCGCGAGCGTGCCGCCCGGAACTTACGACTTGACGGCGGAAGCCTCCGGTTTTTCCAAGTTCACCGAGACCGGGATTGTGCTGACCGTCGGCCAGACGGCGAATGCTGACGTCTCTCTGAAAGTCGCCTCCGGCGAGCAAAACGTAGTGGTGACCACCGAGACACCGGTGATCGAGACGACCAAGACGGAAATCAGCCAGGTCGTTCAGCCGCAGCAAATCGAATCTCTCCCGATCAGCGGGCGCCTGTTCACCGATTTCGCCCTCCTCACGCCCGGCGTGGCCACCAGCCGCACCAGCCTGGGGACCACCTTTACGGACTTTCAAACGACGCAGATCTCTTTCGGCGGTATGCGCTCGTTCAGCAACGAAATCATGGTGGATGGCGCCGATTTCATCAGCATGCACACCGGCGTGCAGCGCGTGACTCCCCCGCAGGAGTCGGTGCAGGAATTCCGCGTGGTGAATAACAGCTTCGGCACAGAATACGGCCGCGCGGCAGGCGGCATCGTGAACATCGTGACCAAGGGCGGCACCAACAACCTTCACGGCTCGGTCTATGAGTTCTTCCAAAACAGCGCCACGGATGCACGTGGGCTTTTGCAGCCTGCTCCCCTGCCGCACGAACTGCGGCAAAATTCCTTTGGGGGAACGCTTGGCGGACCCATCCGGAAGGACAAGGCCTTCTTTTTCGTGAACTACGAGGGCAAGCGGCGAGGCGAGTCGCCGACCTACCCCCCGGACCTGATCAATAACCTTCAGGTCCTTGACGACTCCAAGGCCTTGATGGGACTTGCGCCCGAAGGCTGCTCCACGGGGCTAAGCAGCTGCACCGCGACGAATATAAGTTACCTCAATGGGTTCCTGAAAACGGACAATGAAGACACGGGCTTCGCCAGGTTCGACGATCAGATCGGTTCCAACAACCACCTGGGAATTCGCTATAACGTGGGAGATACTCGCGCTGATGGCGAGCTGGTCGGCCAGACGCTGGACGGAGGCGGCATCGGAGTTCCGAGCGGAGGCCGCAACCTCCGCGTCCGCGATCAATCCGTGTTCGGAACGCTGGACTCGACCCTGAAGCCCACCTTGATCAACAGCGCATTAGTGCAGTGGGCCCAGCGGCACTACAACTTTCCGGGCGCCACGGGGCAGCCCGATTTCAGCATCACCAACGACCTTGAGCTCGGCCACAACTTTGGAACTGATGACCGGAAATACGAGAGGCGCCTCCAGTTCGCCGACTCGCTCTCCTGGATCAAGGGCAGCCACTTGGTGAAATTCGGCTTTGACGGCAACTACATTTGGGATTCGGACACTTTTCCCGGATTCACGCCTGTCCGGGCGATTGTCGTGAGCTCTCCGGGGCTGGGTTGCCTCGCCGCATTCGCATCGTTCTACAATTCGACGTTGCCGGTTGGGAAGCAGAAGCCCGTTCCGAGCAGCGTCGCGAACGCCGCTCCTTGTCCGCTTCCCCCTACGTATAACGGTGTGGTTTTCACTTACGCCGGCACACCGCTCCCAACAAGCCCGACCGCATGCTCGGCCACTCCGTGCGCGCCGCTGGTCACAGTCGCGGGCGGCAATCCGTTGAACACTTCAACCTGGGACAATGCGTTTCCGCCGTCGCTATTCGGGAACTACACTCACATCATCAATCACGGCTACTGGGGTGGCTTTGCGCAGGACACTTGGCGAGTCACTCCCAAGCTAACGCTGAATTACGGTCTTCGTTGGGATTTCGAATCAGGTCTCTCGCAGTACGTGAACAACGACTATCGCGGATGGCAACCGCGATTGGGCATCGCCTACTCGCCGGACAGCAAGACGGTCGTTCGCGCCGGGTTTGGCTTGTTTTTTGACCGCTATGACATGACTTTCTTCTTTGTGCCAAACACACAAAAGGTTGTTGGCGGCTACCTCTGCGGCAACAATGCGCCGGCATCGATCGCCACTGCCTGCAAAGCCGCGGGCATACTTCCACAAAATCTCACGGGGATAGAGTCCAATCAAGGGCAAGCCGGCCAAGGCTATCAGCTTTTTGGATTCCCGGCTGCGCAAGGCGCGTCGAGCATTGCCGCCGGCATCATCGCCACCGGTGGCTATGATGGCATTGATGGCGGTAATATCGAAATGGCCGGAACATGCGCGTTGAACGGGGCCTGTGGTGTCGGCTCCGGCGGCATGGAACACAACAGCAAGCTGCCGTACGCAGAGCAAGGCAGCTTGGAAATCAACCGGCAGCTTGGCGGCGGCTTCGCGCTCAGTCTCAGTTACCTCTTCGTAGCGGCTCACCACCTCGTGCGCGGCAACAACATCAATATCCCGTGTCCGGTGGGCACCACGAAATCAGGCCCGCCTACCGACCCACTGACATTGGGCCCCGGTGGCCCTCCGGAGTGGGTACCCGGCTTGGTGAATGCCGACGGGTCGACATCTCCTTGTACTGGCACACCCACGCTTGGCACGGGAGCGATAGCGGGTCTGGGACCCTTTTTTGCAGGGGCTGCCGGTTCCGGCTTACAGACGGTAAGCGCGGGATTGATGGACTACAACAATGACGTAGCCAATGCGGTCTATCACGGCCTTTCGGTTACAGGGATGGAGAGGCTTGGCAAGTATTTCAGCATGACCGCCAACTACACCTATTCCCATACGATTGACAACGGCAACTTCACCACGTTCATCAATCTGCCTGTCAACCAATTCGACTACAACACGGAGCGTGCCAACTCCAACCAGGACCTGCGCCATCGCTTTGTAACCAACTTTACGTTGGCGGCGCCGATCACGGGCTGGTACCGGAATTTCTCCCTCAGTGGCATCGTCACCGTGGAAACGGGACGGCCATTCACGATTTTTTATGGGAACAATACGCTCGGAGACATCGCGGGAGTGGCAACGGATCGCGTGGGGGGCGCGCCTTTGACGGCCGTCTGTCCCGCTGTCAACCAGTGCAACACCTTGATTCCCCGGAACACGTATTACGGTGATGGGCTGAGGACTTTGGATTTGCGCGTTTCGCGCGCGTTCAAATTACCCGAGAATCGACAGGTCGAATTGAGCGTGGACGCATTTAATCTTTTCAATCGTCCGAATGTCGATGAGGTCACTTCCGTGTATGGCTCGCCGGTCTTCTGTGGGACGCCGCCCAGCATCCCCGGCCGCTACAAGGACGCAACGACGATTGCCATCGAGCACTCGGACCCCTCCACAGTCTGCCCGGTTGGCCCCATCCCGGCGGTTCCAGGCGTGCCTCAGGCTGGATCACTTGCTCCCACTCCCGGTGGCGCTTCCGGTGGGGTGCTGGTTATCCCATTTCAACCGGTTCCCGAGTTCGGTCTACCCAGGACCATGTTCAACGCCAGACAGCTTCAGTTTGCGATGAAGTTCATATTCTGACGAATTGCATAGACAGCGAGCAAGCGGCAAGAATGCTTGCTCGCCGCCTGGTGCATCAGATTTCAGGGGCGTATCCTTATCACCACAGTCCGAGTCCCCGAGAAATTGGATTCCGAATTTGCAACCGCGAGCGTCGAGCGCTTCGGGCAAAGTTGCGCTCGTAAGATGTTTATCCCGAGGAGTACTTTCCTCCACTGCACGAACATGCCGACGCTAAACGCCAAGCCGGAGGCAATCGACGTCGATTTCGCCAAGTCGGCGATCGTCGTCGTGGACATGCAGAATGCTTTCGCGAGCAAGGGCGGGCTGCTCGACATAGCGGGGGTGGACCTGGCAGATGCGCCGCGCGTCTTGAGGACAATTCGAGACATCATCGTCGCCGCGCGATCGGCGGCTGTGCTGGTAGTGTATCTGCGCATGGCCTACAAGCCCGATTTGAGCGATGCCGGCGGCGCGCGTTCGCCCAATTGCTACAAAGAGCTGGCGATGCACACCATGCGGACCCGGCCGGAGTATAAGGGAAAACTACTCACCGAAGGGACCTGGGATGCGGCGATTGTGGACGACCTCGTGCCGCAGTCCGGAGATCTCGTAATCACCAAAACGCGTTACAGTGGATTTGCCGGCACGACGCTCGATTCGCAATTGCGCATGCGTGGGATACAATTTCTATTTTTCGCAGGGATCGCCACGAACGTCTGCGTCGAATCCACGCTGCGCGACGCGTATTTTCTGGACTATTGGCCGATTCTGCTCTCGGATGGGACAATGCCCGCAGGCGGCCCGGGCATTTTCGAAGCCACGCTATTCAACGTGGATTCGTTCTTTGGGTGGACCGTGACTTCGGATGAACTTCGAGCGCGCTTCAACGCTGCGGCCGGGTGAGCATCTCATGTGGACGGCGGACATCGATGTTGGCGGAACGCTGACCGACGGATTGTTCACGAGCGGCGACGACGTTGTGTGCGTGAAGGTGGATACGACGCCGCACGACTTGACGGTCTGCCTGTTCGACTGTCTCAATCAGGCCGCCGAGAAGACGGGATTCCCGGATGCGCTTGCGTTTCTTGAGAATGTCGATCTGATTCGGTGGTCCACCACGATAACGTCCAACGTTCTGGCCGAGCTGCGCGGCCCGCGAATCGGATTGCTCGTCACGCAAGGGCACGAGCAAAACCTCTACGGCAAGGACGGCCGGAGCGCCATTCTCGGCCGGCTGGTGAACGATCGCGATGTCATCGGCATCAACGGCTCCGCGCAAGAAACCGATATCATGAATGCCGCTTGCTCGCTTCTGGAAAGCGGCGTGCGCCGGATCTGCATCAGCCTGCAAAATTCCCACCGCGATCCCGCGCGCGAGATCGCATTCAAGCGCATTATCGACCAGCAGTATCCCGACCATTTTCTCGGATCCGTCCCGGTGCTCGCCGGCAGCGACATCTCGAAGTGCGCCGATGACCGGACGCGTACCTACTGCGCGGCGATCAATGCCTACACGCATGGCGCGCTCGCGGCCACATTGTTCAAGGCTGAGGACGAGCTTCGAGAAACTTCAAAGTACGCGGGAACTTTTCTTGTCAGTCACATCAACGGCGGCTTTGCAGGAATTGCCAAAACCAAGGCCATCGACACGATTGAATCCGGGCCGGTTCTCGGAATACTCGGCAGCGCGCATCTTGCGAAGCTCTACGGCCTGAACGACGTGATTGCGATGGATATCGGCGGAACGACGGCGAAGATCAGCGTTCTCTCCGGCGGCGAACCCATCTATCGCAAGCCCTCGGACCTTTTCGGCAATCCGCTCGAACTCGCACTGCCCTATTTGCGTTCGATCGCGCTCGGGGGCGGCAGCGTCGTCAAGCCACTTAATGGCCCGAAAGGAGCGGAAGTGCAGCTCGGCCCCGAGAGCATGGGCTCGTTTCCGGGGCCCGCGTGCTATGGCCTGGGCGGTGATCAGGCGACCCTCACGGACGCATTCATCGCTGCGGGCCTGATCAATCCGGATTATTTTCTGGGCGGGACGAAGCCGATCGATCGCAACCTCGCGCGGAAGACGATCGAGTCTCTTGTTGCGCAGCCCTTGCGTTTCCCGGTGGAAGCGGCGTGCAAGATGATTATCGACCGCGCGTGTGAATCCGTCGCGCACTTGATTGCCAGCGCGCAGGCGGAATTGCAGCAGGATTTGTCGCATCACACGCTCTTCGCGTACGGCGGGAACGGCGGCCTCTTCGCTGCGGGAGTCGCTGAGAAAGCGGGGCTCGAATCTGCGATGGTCTTCTCGCTCGGCCCCCTGTTCAGCGCGTTCGGCTCGTCGGTTTCGGACATTTGCCACGTGTACGAGCGCTCGATTCCGGAGGGCGATATTTCCGAAGCAAGCGCAGGCAAACTACGGCAATTTTTCGACGAGATCAAATCGGAATGTGTGAAGGACCTGCTCGGCGAGGGAATCCGTCCCGAAAATCTGACTTACACGATCGAATTGGAAGTCGCAGGCAGCAGCGCGCATTCCGTTACGGTGCCCTGCCCGGAACCCGCCCTCCGAGGCGCATCGGAATTGAAGACCGCGCTCTCCGCCGCGTTGGCTTCGCGGGGCGAGGCGCGCGCCGGCGACACTTCTCTCGAAATGCTGCGCGTTCGAGTGAAGAAAGCGATGCCGAAAGCGCGGCTCGTTGGGCGGCCGCTTCAGGGCGCCGATGCCTCGCATGCTCGAATCGGGACGCGCCATGTTTCGTGGGGAAGCCGCTCCGGCGAAGCGCAGGTGTATCGTTGGGAGTCGCTGCATCCCGGCCATCGAGTGGCGGGTTGCGCTGTGCTGGAGGGCGTGAATACCACCTATATCATTCCCGACGGCTGGACGATGACCGTGGATCCTTACGGCAACGGAAAAATGACGCGCGCCTGAAATCCGGACGCGCTCAAGAACGCAGTGCGAATGGGAGTTGACGATGTCGCCTGACACTCAAAACCGGCTTCGAGTGACCGAGTATCTCGACTTGGACCTCGACCGCGAACAATGGATGTGCAATCGCTGCGGACGCTCTCTCGGGCCGGTACGTGACAATTACAAGAAGGGTTGCCTCGTTCACGACCGTGACCCGCGCGAAATCCATCCGGTGATTGTTCCAGGCTCGTTCAATTTTTCTCCCGATCCGCTGTGGGTCCGCATTGTGGAGTTTTATTGTCCGGATTGTGGCACGCAGGTCGAAACAGAATACTTGCCGCCGGGCCACCCGATCACTCACGACATCGAAATCGATGTCGAACAGCTCAAGGAGCGGTTGCGCAAGGGCGAATTCGTCATCCGCAACCAGCGTCTCGAGGTCGTGGAATGAACTCCATCGACATCGATGTCGGCGGAACTTTTACCGACTTGGTCCTCAATTTCGACGGGAAAGCGCTCGTCAAGAAGGTGCCGACGACGCCCTACGACCTCTCCGTTTGTTTCTCTCGCGTGATCGAAGAGGGGGCCAGCGCGGTCGGAAAGAAAATGGAAGAGCTTCTGCCGGCGATCGACATGATCCGCTATTCGACGACGATCGCCATGAACCGGCTGATCGAACGAAAGGGGCCGCGGCTCGCGTTGATCACTACGGAAGGCCACGAAGACGTCGTTCTTATCGGCCGGGGAGCGCAATGGATTGACGGCACCCGCGTCGCCGAGCGCCGGAATCTGGCAATTCAAAAGAAGCCGGACCCGCTCATCCCGCGCGACATGATCGTCGGCATCAAGGAACGTGTGGATTCGCGGGGCACGGTTATTCGCCCGCTCGATGAAAACGATGTTCGGGAGAAAGTGCGCCACCTCGTAAATCGCGGAGCGCGGGGCTTCGTCGTGTCGCTGCTCTGGGGATTCTTGAACCCCGTGCACGAGAAGCGCGTCAAGGAAATCATCCGCGACGAATACAAGGAATTTCACATCGGCTATCTCCCGGTCGTTCTTGCGGGCCAGGTGAACGGCAAGCTCGGCGAATACGAACGCACGATGGCTGCGATTCTCGACGCGTATCTCCAGCGCTCGATGCAGATTGAGCTCTCCGCAATGTGGGACAAGCTGCGCGAACGCGGCTACAAGAAGCCGCTACTGATGATCCAGAGCTCGGGCGGCGTCGCCGAAGTGTTTCGCACGACCGCGAGTAGGACGTTCAATAGCGGGCCTGTGTCCGGCCTGATGGGCGCGCATCACATTGCCAAGTCGCTTGGCTACCAAAACGTGGTCATGACCGATATGGGCGGCACGAGCTTCGACGTGGGATTGGTCGTCAAGGACAGCGTTCGCAGCTATGATTTCCGGCCGATCATTGACCGTTGGATGGTCGGAATCACGATGATCAAAACGCTTTCAATCGGCGCGGGCGGGGGCTCGATCGCATCCATCAACAGGCTGCTTCAAAATCGCGTGCAGGTCGGCCCGAGAAGCGCGGGTTCGATGCCGGGCCCGGCCTGCTTCAGCCTCGGTGGAACCGAGCCGACCGTCACGGACGCCGACGTCGTGCTCGGCTACATCAATCCCGATTATTACTACGGCGGCCGGATGCGCCTTGACAAGAAGCGCTCGATTCAGGCGATTCGCGAAAAAATCGCGAAGCCGCTGGGCGTGAGCGTCGAAGAAGGCGCCGAACTGATCCGGAAAATCGTGAATGGCAACATGGCTTCGGCGATCATGAAAGAAGTCCATCTTCGCGGCTACAGCCCGGAAGATTTCATTCTGTTCATTGGCGGCGGTGCGGGCGCCACGCATGCCGAAGGTTTCAAGGGCGACATCCGCAAGGCCGTGACGTTTCCGTTTTCGCCGGTGTTTTGCGCCTATGGCTCGTCCACCATGGACATCATGCACGTCTATGAAACTTCCAAGAAGCTCACGCTGATGACTCCGGGGAGCCAGCGACTCACCGAGGACTACGCCACATTCAACAGCACGGTCGAGAGCCTGCTCGAACAGGCCAGAAAGGATCTTCTCGGCGATGGCCTCGATCCGGAGAAAGCGGCGTACGTTCTCGAGCTCGACATGCTTTATGGCGGCCAGTTCCACGTGAAGCGCGCTCTTTCGCCTCGGATGTCTCTGCGCAGTCCGGAGGACGTGCGAGCGGTCTGCGACGCTTTCAACAAGGAATTCAGCGAGGCGTTCAGCCCTTTTGTCGTAAATCCCGAGGGCGGTATTTTCGTGGAGAGTTTTATTCTGAAAGCCATCGTGGCGACGCCGAAAGTGCACCTGCCGAAAATGCCGCTGGAGAAAAGCGATCCATCCTCGTCGCGCAAGGGCGAGCGTCCCGTGTATTGGCCGCAGGCGCGCGATTTTCGCGCGACGGCGATCTTTACCTACGAATCGCTGCGCCCCGGCAATGTGGTGGAAGGGCCCGCGGTCATCGAAGGCGAATACACAACGATCGTGGTACCCCCGGCAATGCTTTTCACGACTGATACGCAGGGGCTTGGAATTCTGGAAGGATCAAGTCGCGAGTAAGAGCGAGGAAACAATATGCCCATCCCGACATTGGGGGAAAAACTTGAATGGCTGAAGCCCGCGCCCGCCACAGCTTATGAAAAAGATTGCGCCGCGAAAGTTCATCAAGGCGATTACGAGATTGGCGTCCAGATCACGAACGACATTCTCGACGAAGCGATGGAAGTCTTCGTGCGCTCCTCGCGAAGTTATTTCGGCGTGTCAGGCGATTCCATGGTCGCGATCTTCACCGCGAACGGCGACCTGATCAACGCCTCCTGCGGCACCTATCTTCACGCCATCATCCAGCCGATCGTTATCAAGTTCATTCAGAAGTATTACAAGGATAATCCCGGCATCCGCGACGGAGATATCTGGTACACCAACGACGCTCTCTACGGCGGCATCCACAATCCGGACCAGGTCGCGCTCATGCCTGTCTTTCACAAAGGACAATTGATTGCGTGGGCGTCGGCGGCTTTGCACACCACCGAAACGGGCGCGATCGAGCCTGGCGGCATGCCGGTGAGCGCAAAATCGCGCTTCGAGGAAGGGCTCAATTTGCCGCCGATCAAGATCGGCGAAAACTTCGAGCTGCGGAACGATTTCCTCGAGTTTTATTCCGTGTACGGCCTTCGCGCGCCGGCCATGTTCATTTCGGATTTACGCGCTCGCTGCACGACGGCGGACCGCGTACGCGTGCGCTTGCTCGAGCTGGCCGATAGGCGTGGCCAGGATTTCGTCGTCGGGCTGCTGCGCCGGATGTGCGAAACGGCCGAAGTAGGCGCGCGCAAGAAAATTCGGGCGTTGCCGGACGGAAAATTCCGCGCCGTCGTATTCAACGATGCGATTGGATGGACGCCAGCGCTCGTCCGCGCCTGCTACCTCACGCTGACGAAGCAGGGCGAACGGCTCGTTTTCGACTTCCACGGCACTTCGCCGGAAAATCCGTCTTCCTACAACGTTCATCCGCAAGCTGTCGTCGGGCACATCGCCAATTTCTTTTACGAGTACCTGTTCCACGACCTGCCAATTTGCAGCGCCACATTTGCGCCGATCGATTTCGTATTTCCGGAAGGCATCATTCTGAATCCGGACAAGATGGCCGCGACGAGTTGCTGCGTGTTCATCGGCATGCAGACGCGCTGCGCGACGCACAATGCCTTCGCGAAGATGGCATTTTCGAGCGGGAGCCTTTGGCAGCAAATCGCGGCGGCGCCCGGCAGCCAGCACACGTCGCAAATTTGCGCCGGGCTATCGCAATGGAAGCTTGCGGTTGCCGATGTGCTCTCCTTCTCGCTCAACACCATGGGCCAGGGCGGGCGCGCCGCTACCGACGGCATGGACGCCTACGGATTTGCGTGGTGCGCCTTCGGCCGCGCTCCCGATTCCGAGCAAGTCGAAAGCGAACTGCCCATTACAGTCACGCTTTCGCAGCATTGGAAAGACTCTTGCGGCCACGGGCTGCATCGCGGCGGATCGGGCGGCGTGCAGCAGTGGATGATTCACAAGATGCCGGAACTCGTCTCGATGTGCATGGGCAACGGCACGAAGGTGCCGCTCGGGCAGCCGCTCTTCGGCGGCTATGCTTCTGCGCCGGTTCCTGGCATCAGCGTGCGAAAGACGGACCTTCTTGAATCGATGAGCAAAGGCGACTCGAGTGTGACGTTCGATCTTCGCACCATCCTCGAAAAGGGCGCGATCCACGGTGAGTGGAATTACGAACTCGTCGCGCGGACGCCGAAAGTCTATGAAGAGGGCGACCTGCTGTTCGGCTTCAGCGGCGGCGGACCGGGTTACGGCGATCCGCTCGAGCGCGATCCCCACGAGATTATCGAAGATCTTCGCAAAAACATCATTTCGGACTGGACGGCGCAGAACATCTATCGAATCGCATACGATCCCGAGCGGCTGAGGCTCAACCCCGAGAAAACGAAGGCGCAGCGCGATGCGGAGCGCCGAGCGCGGCTCGCGCGGGGGAAGTCGTACGATGAATTTGAACGAGAATGGGACAAGCTGAGCCCGCCAAAGGAAATCCTGCAGTGGTATGGCTCCTGGCCTGACGCGAAGCCGACCGGACCGGTTTTCCGGCCTTGAACTGATGATGGCGGAGACATTCAATCCCCGGCAGGCGGTCAAAGGAATATTGGAAGGGATCGCCCCGCCGCGCCCGCTTTTCCTCCCGATCGTGTTTTCGCTCGGCGCGCGCATCGAGAATCTTCCGCTTCGCAATTTCCTTTCGAATCCCACAAAGATTTCGAACGCGTTGCGGCAGATCCGCACGCACTTGCGCTCGGATGGCGTAACCTGTTATTTCGATCCTCTGCTCGAAGCCGAAGCGCTGGGTGGCGCGCTCGATTGGGACGCGCAGGGACAGCGAGCCTCATTGCGCTGGCCGCAACCCGGCGAGACCGGCGATTTGCCGGACGGACTTCGCTCACCCGATGAGGCAGCGAAAGGAGGGCGCGTTCCTATCGCCGTTGAAGTCATCGCGCGGCTGAAGCCCCTCGTCAGAGGTCAATCTCTGTTGATGGCCGGCGTGACGGGGCCGTTTACGTTGGCCGCCCTTCTTACTCAGGCGAAAGATACGAATGGAAGCCTTGATCGGGCCCCGGACGCTGCCGCGTTGGATCTTGCCGGTGAAGTGACCGCGGCTGTCGCACGCGCATTTGTCGAAGCTGGAGCCGATGCAATTTTCATTCGTGAGGAGGTTTTGCCGTTACTCACGGCTGAAACTGCCGCGCAGTGGGCCACGCGCCTGGCGACGACGATCAACATCCTTCGCTTTTATGAAGCGCTTCCTGTTCTGCTGCTGACTTGCCAGGACGCAACATCCGCCAACAGCAGTTTGATCGCCGGGCAGAAATGGGATTGTGTTTTGTGTGCGGAGACGCACCTAATGCCGCCGGGCAAATTTGCATCGTTCGCCTCGCTCGGGCCTTCCAGATTGGGCGTCGCGTTTCCCCCATCGATATTCGAATCTGACGCGTTGACCTCAGAGGGTGTGGCCGGGCCGGATTCGGCCGAGGATCTCGATCTACATCCAGCCGTCATCACTACGGCCGGCGATGTAAGCGCGAATGCTGATTTGAAGCGATTGAACGAGCTGGGCTGCCGCCGCTTAGGATCGAATGAAGTCGACTCTGCTTGAGCTTGACCGCCCGCACTTGGGAATCCCGTCGCACTCAAGAGCCTTAGTGGCGTATTGCAGATCGATGGGTTCGGGTGTAGATTACGCCCATCCAAAAGTCAAGAGGACGGAAACGCATTTCAATTCTTGCCATCAGGCTTTTAACCATGGATTTAACACCACGGGCCGAAGGGAAACTACAATGAAAAGTTCGATTGCGATTGCACTATTCGTCGGACTCCTGTTTGGCGGTGCGGTGCTGACGCTCGTAACGAGCAAGCCCGCTGCCGCCGCCGATGATCCGGTCGTTCAGGCCGATCGCGCCCTTGTGCAGGCCCTTCAAAAGGGTGATCGGGTCGCTGCCGAGAAGCTCCTCGACATGGATTTTTCCTGGATCGATTCAAAAGGGGTCATGTGGGCGAAGGATGACGCTTTTCAGGCTGGGCTCAAACCGCTAGTTCCCGACGCCGGCGCGGCAAAGATTACGGAGCACAAGTACGGAAAGGTTGTCTGGATTCAGGAGAATGTGGGAAACAACTATGTGGCCCACTTTTGGGTGGAGCGCCCCGCGGGATGGCGGCTGCTCCACACCAACGAGATCACCATAGATCCCTCTTTGGCAGTGCACGAAGTAAGACCTAACTTCGCAGTACCTTGCGTTAATCCGTGCCAGCAGATCCCGTACACGCCGCTAACGGCAAACGAGAAAGCCGCTCTCGATGGATGGCTGGATCAAGAGTCCGGCACCGGACATCACGACGCGCACCTGGGCGAAGACCTTCGCGCGGTCCATTCGGAAAATGGCGTCCAGCCTCCGAAGTCGGAACGCGTGGCCGCGACGGCCAAGGCCATGGCGGATCCGGCGATTCGCAACCGCCCTCCGGTTGGAGTAGCCCCGGTGTTGTGGATGCGCCAGTGGGACTTCGGAGACGCGGTTGTGTCCATCATGCTGCAGCCGACTTATGGCGGCAAAGCGTACTGGTCGAGCCGCGTGTTCGGGAACCACAACGGGTTCTGGATGATGGAGGAGAGCTATCACAACACGATTCAGGCTTCTCCCCTGATGACCGCCCTACCCCCCGATGCGAAAGCCGTTCCGGGTGGTTCAGCGCCTAAAGAATAGAGAATCCTCCATGCTCATTCATTCGAATCAAGGGAAGAAGACATTCGCCATGTTGCTCGCGATTTGCAGCGTCTTGGCTCTGCCGGCACTTTCGCAGGCGCAAGGTGCGCCGCACTATAAATTCGATCCCGACTGGCCCAAGCTGCCCCTGCCCAACAAGTGGTGGATGATGGGCGTCACGGGGTTGGCGGTAGACAAGGATGATAACGTATGGGTGTTGGATCGTCCGCGTGACATCGACGGCACGCAGAACTACGCAGAATTAAATCCGCCCACTGCCGAATGCTGCGTCCGACCGCCGGCGATGATCCACATCGACAAGAACGGCAACGTCATCGGTTCCTTCGACCCGCCGGAAGGCCACGGCATGGCCGTGGACAGCAAGGGGTTCGTTTACATCGGGAACTCCGTCGACGGGATGAATACCGTCCGCAAATACGATCCCAAATCCGGGAAAATTCTCGCTGAAGTTCCTCGCGTACCGGAGAGCCAGCCAGGCGGCGGTGGAGGCGATGCTGCCCCTGAGGGTGCGGCACGCGCTCCGGGCGGTCCCGGTCCGGTTGCGTCATTGCGGGGTCAGGCGGGCGGGCGCAGCGGCAATCAACTCGATCCGGCGGCTCGGGCGGCTGCGATCGCGGCGTTCCGCGCCAAGTATCCCCCGACGACGCCGATGATCGTGGGACAGATCGAAGAGGTTCGGCTCGACGAACCGGCTCACGAACTTTACTGCGCTGACAGTTACTTGGGCGGGCGCGTGATGGTGTTTGACCTAGACACCTTTGCGTTCAAGCGGGGTTGGGGCGCTTATGGACACCAACTTTCGGAAATCACCACCGATGACAAAGACCGCGCATACACTCCCGGCGGGTCGGAGCCCAAGGAGTTCCGGAACCATCTCACGCTGAATATTTCCAACGATGGATTGGTATACGCTGCCGACCGCGGGGCCAACCGCATCGATATCACCACGAAACAAGGCAAGTTCGTCAAGGAGTTCCTGCTGGCCACGGAGACGGGCAATCGAGGCTCCGCTGGTGGCGTGGCCTTTTCAGCCGATCCGAAACAGCGTTTCTTATTTATTTCGGATATTTCGAACAACACGATCTGGATCCTCAACCGGGAGGACGGAAAAGTGCTGGGCCGAATCGGCAGCGCGGGCGATTACGGCGGCCAGTTCCACGGTCTTCACATGATCGCTACGGATTCGAAAGGCAATATTTATACCGGCGAGGTGCAGGCCGGCGAACGCGTACAGAGGTTTCTCCCGGTCAAGTGAGGACGGACCGTCTGGCGCTGATGCTCCGGTGACCGGGAGTGAGTTGTAATTAAGAAGAGCGGAAAAACCCATTTCACTTGACGACGAGGTGACGCGAATGACTCGAAGATATTCTATTGCGGCGATCTTCACCCTATCAATTCTGCTCGGCTCGTACTTCTCCTTTGCGCTGCAGGTTCGCGCGCAGCAGCATCCCATGACTTTCTTCGTCACGAGCGTGAACATCGGTAAAGGGGGCGACCTCGGAGGCCTGGCCGGAGCGGACGCGCACTGCCAGACACTGGCTACCGCGGTCGGAGCCGGCAATCACACTTGGCACGCCTACATGAGCACGCAGGCGCGCGGCGATCAACCCGCCATCAATGCCCGCGACCGCATCGGCCAAGGCCCCTGGTACAACGCCAAGGGCGATATGATCGCCCACGACCTCGCCGACCTTCACGGGGATACGCTCGAACTCGCGCGTCTCGGCAACAACATCACGAAGCTATCAGCGCTAACCGAGAAGGGCGAGATCGTCCCCGGCCTGAACGACAATCCCGATCCGCAAGATCGAACCTGGGCCTATGCCTCCCAGCATCCCAACTCCAACCGGCACGAAATGCTGACCGGCTCGCAAACCGACGGTCGCGCCTACACCGATAACAAGGACCACACCTGCAACAATTGGACGAGCAGCGCCGCGGGGAATGGATCCATCCAGGGCAACACGGGGCCGGCAGCGCAGATCGGGCTTTCCGACCGCAACGGCGGTGGCAACGGATCGTGGAACTCTTCGCACCCAACGCGCGGGTGCAGCCAGGAGGACATTACGTTTTCACATGGTGTGGGGCTGTTCTACTGCTTCGCCGTCAACTGACTCGGGTGACCCTGAGGAGTATCGAATGAGGGCGGTGCACGAATCCAAGAGCCCAGCCTGACGCGTTTTGCCGGTCGCTAGACGGCGCCTGGCCTTTTCTCACTCAATGCGAGGGAAGGTTTCGAGTTGCCTGCCGTCCGCGAGCACGACGCTCGTCAACCGCAGGCTCGTCGCTTTGTTCTTGGACTGATAACCGTTCATCGTGATTTGGTCGCCGACCTTGATGATTTTGCTGTTCCACCCTGCGCGGTGCAGGACGAGCGAGTTCGACGCTTCGCCATTATAAATCTGAACGTTGCCCTGCTCATCTTTCACCTCGACGTAGATCTGCACGTGAGGATTGATGTACTGGAAGTCGGTAACGGTTCCCTTGACCGTGACAATTTTCGAAGTATCTTCACCCGCGCTTCCGTGATGAGCGAACGCGGGAACCGCAAGCGTTAAAAGACCAACGAGGACTGCGAAAAGGATCTCGAATTTGGGTTTCATGCAGGAGCCTCCAGTGTCGGTTTCCTAGACCGCGTTCGTTTTGATCGCCCGCAGCCCGTTAAATGAAGCCATATTCATGCAGAACGAATTGCTTAACCCGCAGTGTAGCATACGCCAACCATGACCCGAGGTACGCCACAATCGAGACCATGTCATTGGTGTTCAGCTTCTCCACGATGGGTTTCACCAGTGCATTTTGACTACTTGTGCCCCGCGTACATCATTTCTTCGCAGATGAATTCGCCAATATCCCAGTCCGCTCTTAATTGGAACATGAGCTGCGCGTTCCATGGCTTCGTGTAGGCTTTCGGATCGTCAATCGTGATGTCATCCTGCAGCGTGTCGTGATTCACGCGATGAAAGCGCTCCACGAGGTGCAGTTGATCGCTGTGCGGATGCCCGACCCTATCGAGCCATGTCTTGTCGTTGAAGCCTATGGTGTCGACTACGAGCGTATCTCCTTCATAGTGGCCGATTGCGTGTCCCATCCACGACGGGTCGAGATCGTTCGGATGCGGGCGCCCGTCGGTGAAAATTTCGCGCACGAAGTGATCGTACTCGAAATACATGATCACCCGGCCTGTCCCCTGGATGATCTCGACGGGGTGCGGCCGGAAATAGATGTAGGGAACACCCGGCGGCAGGCAGTTGTAGTCCGGCGAATTGGAATCTTCCACGGCCACGGCCTTGGGCCCAAAGGTTGGTTTGGCTTCGTCGTATTTGGCCACCGCCCAAGGGGTCATAGGAGGCTCATCTTTGCTGAATGCGAAGCCGGAGTAGGCCCGAGCGGTCGCAGGCGCGCGCTCCCGCCATACGCCGGACAGGTCAGGCGCTTGACTCGCGGCTGCAGGCGAATTTGCCGCGGCCGGCCGTTCGGGAGTCTGCGCGGACAAGACAGGTGAAAAAGCCAGAGCGGCAATGAGCCCAACGCCTGGCGCGATAAAATAGAGGTTTCGCATGGTACCCCTCATCTCGATTCTGGCCTTCAACCAGCAAACAGCACTCTAGCACCGATCACTACAAGACGAGTAAGCGGTTCAACTTCTCTGATTTTGCGCCGCGATCAGCCGGATGAAGTCGGGCATTTCGTGCAAGGAGACGACGCCCCCCGCCGGATTGTGCATTGCCAGTCGCTGGGCTTCGTCGGGGTCGTTCATCATCAGGATGGGATTTACACCGACGCTGCGGGCGACCTTGATGCCCTCCACGGTGTCCGTGAGAAACATCGTCTTCTCTCTTGGAAGGGAGGCGCTAGCGAGTACATTGAGAATCGGCGTCGACTTCACGCCTCCCGCATCATCGCGCGTGCACACTCCGGAGAAATACTCACCAAGAGCATTCCGTTCGATGAACCGCATCGCCGCCCTGCGCGAAAGCGACGATGCCACAAAAAGACGAATGCCCATGGATTTCAGTTCCGTAACCGCGGGCTCGACGTCTTCATAGATGCTTGCCGCATCTACGGCTTCGACTTCAAGTTCTTCCGCGACGCTTTGCTTTTCCGCGTCGAACGGCGTTTTGGAGGCGTCGATCAAGTTCAGTAGATACCAATAGGCCTGGCTGGCGGACGAGCCGGCCTTTCTTTTTCGGCCGAACAGACGAACGGCGATTTCATGGAATGGAGCGGATGGAAATTCCGCAAGGCACCCGACCGGCTCCAGCAGCAGGGCTTCAATCGTTTGCATGCCGCCTACGCGTTCAATCTTGCGAGGCCGCTGGCGAGCAGACCCTTTGCCATATCGATCTTGGTGGCGTTGTATTTCAGTGGCGCTGCGTCGGCGAGAGCAACGGCGATCGCTTGTTCGCCCAGTTCCGCACTTAAGGTTTTGCCCTTGAGGAAAGCCTCCACTGCCTTTTCGCGATACGGCTTGCCGGAGATACCGCCAAAAACCACGCGCGAGTCTTCTATCGTCTTGTCGCGAAGTTGAAGGCTGATCGCCAGCGAAGCCATGGCGAAATCCCAAACTCCCCGAGGCCGGAGCTTCTCGAACGACGCCCGCACGCCGGGCTTCGGCGGAGGAATGACCACAGAAGTCAGGATCTCGTTGTAGCGCACGACGTGCGACTGGATTTTCCCGTCCACCAGCATATCGCCGGGAACCATTTGTTCGATGGAAAGTTCCTTCTCTCCCTGAGGCGTCGCCAATTTCGCCCGGGCATCGAAAGGAATCAGCGCGGTGGCGGCGTCGCCCGGATAGACCGCGTAACACAAGCGTCCGCCCATAGCCGAGTGATAGTGGCTGTTGTCGCCGATGGCGCCGTAGCACAGGTATCCGCCGTTTCTCCAGCACGAATAGCCGCCGCGCAGATACTGGCACCATACTTCCTGCAGCAAGTCGCCGCCAAGCGTCGATGCGTTGCGCAATTCAGGAGAGGAGATCTTCCCGATCGCCTCTACAAGCATCGGATACTTTTCCTGCAAGAGCCGGGAATCGGCCAACTCCGCCAGCTTCGTGGCCGAGCCAATTTCGACGCCGCCTTGCGCATCTTCCTTAATATAGCGAAGGTGATCGATCTTCTTGATGTCGACCAGGTAGCTGGGCGCCTGTTCCAAGCGGTTCTTCAGGCGAACGAGCAGATCCGTGCCTCCGGCGTAAACGGACGCGCTGGAGCCGTGCTGCGACAAGATCTGAATCGCTTCGTCAACGGTGGTTGGCCGGTAGATGGACACTTTTTTCATGCCTGCCTCCCTGAAGTAAGCGATGCGCGTTTACTGGCGAGCCCGGCCATGATCTTCTCTCGCGTGACGGGATGCTCACGAATGCGGACGCCGCAGGCGTTGAAAATTGCGTTTGAGATCGCGCCCGGCACCGCGCCAATGGTGGTTTCGCTGAAGCTTTTCACGCCGTAATACCAGCGCGGCTCCAGGCTGTCGATGTACACCTGCGTGGACTTAGGAATGTCCATGATGGTGGGAAGCCGGTAAGAGAGGTAACCGACGCTGTAATGCCGCGTGCCCGGAAATTCGCGGTCCCACGGGATTGCTTCTGTTCCCACCTGAGTGCTTTCCACCAATGATCCCACCATGTCGGATTCGGATACGACCGGATTGATCACGAGTCCAGTATCGTGCGTGTAGACCGACCGGACGAAGCGCCAGTTGCCGGTCCAGGTATCGACTTCCACTTCGACGAAGCACGCACCCACGCCTTTGTTTAACGCGGTTCGTTCCCCGCCCGTGGTGCCGCGGCCGGTCTGCCGGATCAAGCCATTGTTCATTTTGGCCAGCGCGGCGAACGTCGTGCTCTTCTTGGGATCTTCGTCCGAGGAGATGACTCCGTCGCGCATCTTAAGCTTGGCAGCATCGATCTTGAGAACGTCAGCGGCGCGTGCGAGCAAGTCTTTTCTCAGTTTGTCGGTTGCGTTGCAGATGGCCGCTCCTTGCAGCGTAATGGTGCGGCCGCCGAACCACTCATCGCTTAACGGCGCGAGGTCCGAATCGCCCCAAACGAGGCGAATCTGGTCGCACGTCGTGAATCCCAGCATCTCCGCGACCATAGCTGCCTGCGCCGTAGCAGCGTTGGAGCCGCTGTCGGGAAGCGCGATCTTCATGGTCACGTTGCCATCGGCGGTTACGTCAACGTCGCTGCTGAAAATGTTCGCCCCAGGAAGTGCCGCCAGTTTGGCGAACGCCTCTTCCCCTTCGTGATAGCCCATGTTCCCGCCATGATGCTGAGACATGCCCAGGCCGAATCCGCGCTTGAATCTTCCGGGCTCGCCGCCCGCGACGGGATTGCGCTTCTCCCATCCGAATGCCTTGGAGCCTTCCCGCAGCACCTCTACTGTGGGCATTGTTTCGTAAAGATGGAGCGTGTCACCCGGAATCAGCTGCGTCATGTGCATCATGCGGTATTGCACAGGATCTATGGCGAAGGCGTCAGCCATTTCGTCGATCATGTTTTCCCAAGACCATTTCGTTTCCTGCTGGATGTGGCTCCGGGATGGACCAGGACGTGGCGCATTCGAGCGATACGCGGACCACGTGGATCGCCAGTGAGGAACTTTTGCCGTATACAACTCGGTTTGGTTGGCCGCGTTGCCGGGGCCGTCGGCATGGACGCCGAAATCCAGATCGCCAATGCTTACGTATACTTCGTGATCGAGAGCAACGATGCGGCCATCTTTCTTTGCTCCCACCCGGAACTTGGTGATGGTCTCGGGCTTGATCTGCAACTGCGCCAGTTCCTGATCCTTCGGCAGCATTACCTTCACAGGCCGGCCAGTGACTTTCGCCAGATGGGCGATCATCGGATAAAATCTCTCCGCCGCCATGCGCGCCGCGCCGAACGTGCAACCATTCCATTTGTTGATCACGCGGACCTTGGAAACGTCCATGCCGAGCGCCGACGCAAGCGTCGCGCGCACCGGATAGATGCCCTGGCCCATGCCCCACATGGTCAATTTGTCGCCATCCCACTTGGCAACGCTGCCGCTCGGCTGCATCGGCACCGAAACGCCCCCCGCAAAGCGGTAGCTGAATTCCTTGACCACGTCCGCTTCGGCAAATCCGCTTTCGATGTCGCCACGCTTATCCGCCCAAGTCACGTGCGGAAGATCCGCGGGCGAAAACGAATGACGGATGAGGTTTCCCTTTCCATGTCCCAGATCGGGCGCATTGGCAGCCATGCTGTCCTTCAGCAGCGAGGCGAATGGCAGTACGTCGTACGTTACCTTGATCGCGTCGGCGGCATCCTGCGCGAGGTCTTCGGTCTCCGCCACCACGATGGCCGCAACTTCACCCTGAAGATTCAGCTCCCGCGGCAAAGGTTCGGGCAAGATCCTGCCCCTGGCAACGTTGGTGGTTTGCAGTTTCGGCGCATTCTTGTACGTAAGAATGTATTTCACGCCCGGCATTTTCTCCGCGGCCGACGTGTCGATATCCTTGATATAGGAGTGCGGGTGAGGACTCGTGAGGAACCTCGTGTAGAGCAGGTCGGGGAACCAAACGCGGCTGGCGTATTGCGCTTTGCCGGTGAACCTCGGAATGGCAACTTCGGGCAGCGGGGGCCGCGCCTTCCCTAATACGTTGAGATTTTCCGGTGGATACCCCTGCCACTTCTTCGTGACGGTCTTGCTCGTTCCTTCGATCACGTCATTGCCGGCCAAGTGCCCGCCACTCGTCGAATAATCCCGCACCATCGGCATTTTGATGTGAACGACGGATTCCGGCTCGGCCTCGATGGTCATCTTACTTCCGCGCATGACGGCCGCGCTATCCATGACTGCCCGAATAATGTTCGGGTACGCCGAACACCGGCAAATGTGGCCCGCGAGCGCCGCCTTCACCTGATCCTCGGACGGATTCAAATTTTTGTCCAGGAGCCCTTTCGCGGTGACCACCCATCCGGCGGTGCAGAAGCCGCAATCCGCAGCCACGCGCGTGTGACCGATGCGCTGGAGGGGATGCATGTTTTTCTCGTCTCCAACGCCTTCAATGGTGAGAATTTTCTTGCCCACGGCTTCGGTCGCCAAGGTGTGGCAGGAGTAGAACGGCGTGCCGTCCAGCAGAACACTGCAGGCGCCGCAAGAAGCGCGATTGCAGCTCCGGTTGGTGCCCGTCATGCCGAGCTTCATCGAAATCACTTCCCACAAAGTGGTGCGCGCTTCGTATTCGGCGGCATACGACTTGCCGTTGACCAGGAACATCGCTTTTTCAGTCGAGAAGGGCGCAGCCACGGAAGGAAAAAGCGCAGGCGCCGCAAACAATGATTCCCCGGTGACGGCCCCGAGTTCCCCGGTCACAGCCGAGAGCGCGACACCGATTCCGGCGGCTTTGAGAAAGTTTCTACGGGAATAACTCATTTCGACCCTCCGTCTTTCGGAAAAACGTTTGGCCGGTATTGCTTGTGACACGTCGTGCAGGAAGCGTCCACGGCCCCGGCGAGACCTGCGAGCGCGGCGCCATCCTTGGCCTGAGCGGCTTTGTACGCGGAGTTTCCGACGTCTACCAACAATTTCGCGTCCTTCATCCAGTCGCCTTGGTCTCGCGCGCGGCCTTGCATCATCAGCATGTTTCCGGATTCCGCCAGCGTCACCGCGCTGCGCCGCACGGCCGCCCACTCTTTTTCATCTTTAGGCCCGCCGCGGTAGATCGCAAGCAGGATGTCATTGGAAGAGGGATGGATAAGATCGAGCATCAGTTGTCTGACGCTGGCCACAGGTGGAAATGGCTCGGAAGGGGTTTGAGCAAACGCAATCGCCCGGATGGAGAATCCGCCTGCAAGCGCGATTGCAGAAATGAGGCCGATCCAGACGCGTTTCATATTGCTTCTCAGCGCCATCATTGTCATTTGGCGCTTTGATGTCAAGCAGCAGAAATCCGATCAAGAACCCCCGTTACAGCTCCGGCGCGTCCTTGGAGCGCGCGATCGGCGTGCCGATAGGGCCGCTCGGAATCTGGCCGGACGGGGACGAACCCGTTTCAGACTCAGCGTCGCGCTTACCGCCGAATACTTGTGTGCCCCACCGTTTTGCGTCTTCCATGTAAATGTAGAACACAGGGGTAAGGAAAAGAGTCACCAGTTGGGAAAAAGCCAGCCCTCCGACGACCGACACTCCCAGCGGCCGTCGCGCTTCGCCCCCTGCCCCAATACCCAATGCGATCGGAAGAGTGCCCATCAGCGCCGCCATCGTCGTCATCATGATGGGGCGGAAGCGGACCAGGCATCCCTGATAAATCGCTTCGGCCGGACTCTTTCCTTCCTTCCGTTGCGCTTCGAGCGCAAAGTCAATCATCATGATGGCGTTTTTCTTGACGATGCCGATGAGCATCATGATTCCCACAAAACCATAAATGTCCAGATTCATATCGAGCAGCGGCGATATCCAACCCTTCGTCGCAGCCGTATGGAAAAGGTACAGCGACAGGAGCGCTCCAAAGCCCGCGGATGGCAGTCCGGACAGAATCGTGATCGGATGCAGGAAGCTTTCATAGAGAATGCCGAGAATGATGTAGATCACAAGGATGGCCATCGCGAGCAGCATGCCAAGGCCCGCAAGCGACGATTGAAAAGCTTGCGCGTTGCCCTGGAAAGTCGTCGTGGTCGTCGGCGGAAGAGCTTGTCTCGCGAGATCGTTGATTTCGGCGACGGCGTCTCCAATCGATGTGCCGGGCTTCAGATTAAAGGAGATCGTTACCGCGGGAAGTTGTCCAAGGTGGTTGACCGAAAGCGGTCCCAGCGTCGGGCTGAGTTTGGCTACGGCGCTGATCGGGACGAGCTGCCCCGTCGCGTTTGAGAAATTCTGGGATCCTGGCGCTGAGTGAACGTAGAGAGACGCGATCTTGTTTGCGTCGCGTTGAAATTCCGGCTCCAGTTCCAGGATGACCCAATACTGGTTATTCGGCGCAAAGATGGTAGAGATCTGCCGCTGCCCGTAGGCGGAATAGATCGCGTCCTCGATTTGATTCACCGTAACTCCATACGAGGACGCTGCGTCGCGGTCGATTTCGATGTTGATCTGTGGATTTCTGATCTGGAGATCGCTGCTGACGTCCGTAAGGCCCGGGAGTCCGCGCATCTTGGCCGTGAAATCCTGAGCCGAACTATAAAGCTCATCCGTATTCGGGCTTTGTATGGTGAACTGGTAGAGCGCCTTGCTTTGCAGACCGCCGATGCGGATCGGGGGATCATTGCGCAGGAACGTCACCATTCCGGGCACGGCAGCCAGTTTGGGGCGCAGCTCGTTGATGACCTGATCGACTTGCGGGCGTTCCGACCGCGGCTTCAAGCGGATGTTGAGGCCGCCTTGATTCAGGGTTCGGCCGCCCGAACCGATGGATGACAATACGTAAGCAACCGAGGGATCTTTCGTCAGTATTTCGGCAATCTGTTGCTGGTGCTCGACCATCGCGTCAAACGAAATGCCCTCAATCGCTTCCGTGGTCCCGTTGATCTGATCGATATCCTCGCTCGGCAAAAAACCCTTCGGAATAATGACTGCTAGATAGTAGGTTCCAGCCGCCAGGGCCGCCGAAATCATCATGGTCGTGAGCTTGTGGCGAAGCGAGACCTTGAGGCAACGCTCGTAGATCCGCTCAAGACCCACCTGCATCGACTCGAAGAAATTGTAGAGCCGGCCGTGCCTGATCTCGTGGTGGGGTTTCAGAAAGCGGCTGCAAAGCATCGGCGTGAGCGTCAAGGACACAAATCCCGACACCAGGATGGCCGTCATGATGGTCACCGCGAATTCGTGCAAGAGCCGGCCGAGAACTCCACCCATGAACATCACCGGAATAAACACGGCCGAGAGCGACAGCGTCATGGAAAGAATCGTAAAACCGATCTCCCCCGAACCGTTGATGGCGGCTTCCATCACGCCTTCTCCCTGCTCCATGTGGCGCACGATGTTTTCGAGCATCACGATCGCGTCATCCACGACGAAGCCTACGGAGAGAGTTAGCGCCATCAGGGAAAGGTTATCGATCGAATAGCCGCACAGGTACATCACGCCGAAAGTGCCCACGAGGGAGAACGGAAGCGCAAGGCTGGGAATCGTTGTTGCCGAAAAGTTCCGCAAGAACAGGAAGATGACCATGATCACGAGAAAAAGCGCCAGCTCAAGGGTGAACTTCACGTCGTCCACCGAGCTGCGGATCGTGACCGAGCGGTCGAAAAGAACTCTCATCTTTACCGAAGGAGGCAGCACCGCCTCCAAACGGGGAAGCATGGCCTTGATGCCGTCCACCACTTGCACCGCGTTGGTGCCCGGCTGCTTAAAGATCACCATCGGGATAGCGGATAGCCCGCGCGGTGAGTTTGCGTCGTAGAAAAAATTCACGTTCTTGTCGTTTTGGACGCTGTCGATGACGCGGCCTAAATCCGACAGCCGGACCGGGGAGCCATTGCGGTAGGCGACGATCAACTTGGAGTAATCGGCGGCGTTGTAAAGCTGTCCTTGGGTCTGCACGGTCGGCGCGCGCTGCGGGCCCCAAATCGTGCCCGTTGGAAGATTTACGTTGCCGTTTGTCAGGGCATTCTCGACGTCGTCAATTCCGATCCGCCGGATCGCGAGGGCCTGAGGATCCAATTGAATGTGCGGAGCATATTTGAACTGACCGTAAATTTGCACAACCGCAACCCCGTTGACCGTGGAGACGCTCGGCGCGATGAACGTCTCGGCGTATTCATCCACTGCGGAGAGCGGCAGCGTGTCTGAAGTTAGGGCGATGAAGAGGACCGGGTAGTCGGCCGGGTTTTGCCGGTAGTAAGCAGGCGGTGCCGGCATGTCCGGCGGCAACTGGCGGGCCGCTTGAGAAATCGCGGCTTGCACATCCTGCGCGGCGCCGTCCAGATTGCGGTCGAGATTGAACTGCAGCACGATCGAGGTTGCGCCGACCCGGTTCGACGAAACCATCGAATCGAGGCCGGCGATATTGGAAAACTGTTTTTCCAGCGGCAAGGCAACCGCCGCGGCCATCGTATCGGGATTGGCGCCGGGCAGGTTCGCATAGACGTTGATGGTTGGATAGTCGACGTTTGGCAGATCGCTTACCGGCAAAACACGATAGCTGGCAATCCCGAATAGCAAGATAGCCATCATGACAAGGGTGGTCGCGATCGGCCGTTGAATAAATCGTTCGGGAATGCTCATGCCTTGCTCCCGTGAAACTCGGTCAGGCGCCGGTTACTGCGGCCTGCGACGATTTGGATCGCCTTGGGGTGGATCCGCAGCCGCGCCTTTATGCGCTCCCGAGCCCCCTGCTTCGCTTGGGCGACTTGCTGGTTCAGCCATCGGTTCGGGGCTGCCGTTTTTGGCCTCTATTTTCGCACCGGGCACCAGGTTAACTTGGCCATCGATGACGATGATCTCGCCGGGCTGGAGGCCCTTGTCGACGACGGTGTCATTATCTATGGTCCTGTTCGGCACAACAGTGCGCTGCTCAACGGTGTTGTTCGCTTTCACTACATACACGTACGAACCCTGCTGGGTCGTGACGATCGAATGTGCCGGCACCACTGTGGCATTCGGCTGCTGCGAGAGCGTAAGCAAAACACTGACGTACAAGCCCGGCCAGAGGCGATTCTGGGAGTTCTCGAATGTCCCTCGCAGGTGAATCGTGCCGGTCGTGGAGTCCACGATATTGTCCACGAATGTCAGCGTGCCTTCCACGGGCCGGCCTGAATTCTGGGGTATCGTGACCGTGACATGGAGCGCGCGCCGTTCGATGTCTTCCTTGATATCAGGCCAATATTGTTGTGGAACAGTAAAATTCACATATATCGGATTTACTTGATTGATCACAACGATCGGGACGTCCGCCACTTTAACCAGATTCCCGGCTTTCACCATGACCGTGCCCGTCCGCCCGTCAAGCGGCGATTCGATCGTGCAGTATTCCAGATTGAGCTCCGCTGTCTTCACGGCGGCTTCGTCGGCATTCACGACGGCATCCGAGGCGTCCGCAGCGCTGGTGAAGGAATCGACCTGCTCGGCCGGCACTACTCCCTGGTCGAAAAGCGTCTTGTAACGCTGCGCCTGCGCGCGATTGTACGTTCCGGTGGCCTTATCGCGCGCCAGTGCGGCCTTCGCCTGCGCCAGCGCCGCTTCATAGGGTCTCGGGTCGATCGTGAGCAATACTTGTCCCTTCTTGACGAAGTCGCCTTCTTTGAAGTGGATGTTCTGTACTTCGCCGGCAACCTGTGTCCTGATGGAAATCGTGGAAATCGCCTCCACGTTCCCGACGGCGGTCACCACGACAGGCATTGTCTTTTGGGTAACTTTTGCGACGGTGACAATCGTTGGCGGACGCTCGGGAGGCGCCGCCTGCTGTTTTGCGCATCCCGAGGCGAGCGCAGCGAAAGCAACTAAGCAGATGGCAGTGCGCGTCGAGCGGGCCCAGCACATGGATGCCCTTGAGTTCCATTGGGACAGAATCATGATTCAGGTAACCGCCTATCGAATTGGGGCATTATCCCCGACCTTGCTCATTGCGCAATCTGTGAAGTATTCGACGCCCCAGAGCCTGGCACGGTTTCAAGCGAACCTGCACTTCTGGAAAGTATCTCTTGCGATCCGAGTGCCTTAGCCCGGCTTCTCTCTGGACTAAATCAGCGCCGACATAGATTAATTCATATGCGCAAGCTCCACCCCTACGCTCGTACGCTCCTAATTTGCCTTTGCTTTATTATACGGTAGGAACCTTCCATTTGTTATTCCCTCCCTCCCGATTGTGGGGTAAATTATGCATATTCTTGAGGAGATTCCCGCTGTCTTTCCTGGGAAGGTCTTATGAGCAAACGCAAGAATGATATTTCCCGCAGGCAATTTCTCGAGGGCACCGGCGCCGTTCTGGCCGTGGCAACCGCAGGGCCAGCCCTTAAGGTAGAGCTTCCCGCAGAGAACCCGCCTGTAACCGATAGTGTTGCATCAGGGGTGCCCAGCACGGCGATTCGACTCGTGGTGAATGGGACCGAGCATCGACTGGAAGTGGAAGATCGTTGGACTCTCGCCGAGCTGCTCCGCGACCATATCGGCCTGACGGGTACGAAGATCGGTTGCGACCGCGGGGAATGCGGAGCCTGCACGGTATTGCTGGACGGCAAGCCCGTCTACTCATGCAGCAATCTGGCGGTCTGGGCCGACGGGCGAGAGGTCCAGACGGTCGAGGGCCTTGCGCATGGAGAGCAACTCGATCCGCTTCAGCGGGCGTTCGTAGAACATGACGGGCCGCAGTGCGGGTTTTGCACATCGGGGCAGCTCATGAGCGCCAAAGGATTGCTCGCACACAACCCTCATCCGACGCCGCACGAGGTCCAGGCGGCTATGACCGGCAATATTTGCCGCTGCTCAAACTACAACCGCTACGTGGAAGCTGTGTTGGCGGCGGCCGCCACCAAGAATGCAACCGCGTCTAAAAGTAATTCGGGCCGCTCGACGGCATCAACCAAGTCGGGTGCGGAAGTCTCCGCCACAAAGGGCCGGCGAAACGCAGCGATTTCCACCACCGGTGCAGGAGGCGCGCGATGAGCCGGATGCCCACGCCCACTCTCGCTTTGCTGAAGACCGTCGGCCATGCCACCCCGCGCATTGACGCCGTGGAACGCGTCACAGGGAAGGCTACGTACAGCGGTGACGTCCATCTCACCGGGATGCTTTATGCGCGGATACTACGCAGCCCGCACGCTCATGCTCAAATTCGCAAGATTGATGTCTCCAAGGCCCAAGCGCTGCCTGGCGTCAAATTCGTCCTGACGCATGAGAACTGCACTGTCGTTTGGGGTGCGGGCTCGATCGCTGGCGGGAGGCAGTACGTTGACGAGATCAAGAAAACCACTCGACAGAGACGATACGCCTTCAACAACCCCGTGCGCTTTTTCGGGGAACCTGTAGCTGCTGTCGCCGCGACCGACCGGCATATCGCGGAAGAGGCACTACGGCTCATCACCGTTGAATACGAGACTCTTCCATTCGTACTCGATCAGGAAGAAGCTCTTCGCCCGGAAAGCGTCAAGATCTGGCCGGACGGCAATGTCTCGCTCGATGTGAAGAATGAAGCGAAACCGGAAGTATACCGGCGGGGAGACGTCGAGGAGGGCTTCCGTACAGCAGACCACGTCTTCGAGGATCGCTACACCACAACCTACGTGCACAACGCGCAGATGGAGCCCCGCGTTTCAGTCGCCAGTTGGGAAGGGGACAAGCTGACTCTGTATACCCCCACTCAGGGCACCTCGAATTGCCGCCATGACATGGCGAGAGATTTGGGCATCCCCGACGAAAAAGTGCGCGTCATCTGCAAATACATGGGCGGCGGATTCGGCAACAAGAACCAGAATCAGGATGCCGATTTAATTGCCGCAGTGCTGGCCAAGGAAACTGGCGCGCCAGTGAAGCTGGAGCTTTCGCGCAAAGAAGATTTTATTGGTGTGCATGGCCGCTGGCCGACGACTCAATATTACAAAGTTGGAGTGAGCAACGACGGCACGCTCCAGTCACTTCAGCTGCGCGGCTATAGCGGCATGGGGCCATACCGCAAGAACTCGGGAGGGATCACTGGAGTCGAACTCTATCAGTGCCCCAACGTTGAGAGCACCGTTTATCCCGTGTATACCAACCGGGCGGTTTCCGGAAATTACCGGGCGCCCGAGTTTCCTCAGGGCTTCTTCGGCATCCAGTCGATGATGGACGACGTCGCCTACAAGATGAAAATGGATCCGGTTGAGTTCGTTCTGAAGAACATGACGCGAAAATCGAATGACGAGGTGCCCTACTCGAACTACACGCTGGAGGACTGCATCCGGCGCGGAGCAGAGGCTTTCGAATGGAAAAAGCGCTGGCATGCGCCGGGTGCGGAGCCAGGAGCGATCAAGCGCGGTGCCGGCATGGCCTTTATGACCATTCGGTCTCCCCTGGGGCAGAGCAGCGCGGTGATTCGTCTCGATTCGAATGGCCGGTATACAGTATTTGTCGGCGTTACCGACATAGGAGCCGGCGCCAAAACTACAATGAGCATGATCGCGGCCGAGGAACTGGGGATTCCACTGCCGAATGTCGACCTCGTGTGGGGTGACACGGACCGTTGTCCCTACTCGGTGGGCGAGTCAGGCAGCCGTACTACGGACATGACCGGGTATGCCGTCATCGAGGCTGCGCGTGATCTCAAGCGCCAGATCGCGGAGAAAGGATTGCCGAAGGGCGAGAACGCGCTGATTGCTTCCGCTTCGCCGAATCCGAACTCGGAGGGCAAGGTGCGCAAATCGTTTGGCGCGCACTTCGTGGAAGTGGAAGTGGATACGGAACTCGGGCGGGTGCGGGTTCTCAAATATATTGCCGTGCACGATTCCGGCCGCATCATGAATCCATTGACTGCAACCAGCCAGATCAAAGGCGGCGCGACGCAGGGCATCGGAATGGCATTGCACGAGGATCTGGTCTACGACCAGAGGAGTGGACAACCTCTTAACGCCGGCTATTACGGTGCGCGGATCATGACCCATCTCGATGCGCCCGAGATCGAGGTGATCTTCATCGAGAGCGACGATGGATATGGTCCCTTTGGCGCCAAATGCATCGGCGAGGCGGGGATTGTTCACGCCGTGGCGGCTGTCGGCAACGCCGTCTTCAATGCGATTGGCCGCCGCATGAAAGATTTGCCGATCACGCGCGACAAAATTCTGGGGGCAATGGCATGAAAACCTTCGCCAATAAGAACCCGCAGACTCTCGAGCAAGCAGTTTCGTTCGTGCAGCAGGCGCGAAAGGATGGACAGACACCGTCCGTGGTCGGCGGCGGCAGCGATCTCTTGGGGATGGTGAAAGAATTTCTTATTAAGCCGGATGTGCTAGTTAACCTGAAAACGATCAAGGGACTGGATCAGGTGGCGCCGACGGCGAGCGGCGTAAGCATCGGCGGTCTCATCACCCTCGACACTCTAGGCACCCATCCTTTAATTCGGAGTCAATACGCGGTGCTGGCCGAAGCGGCCGAAACCGTGGCGACGCCGCAGATTCGCAATGTCGGCACCCTGGCCGGTAACGTTTGCCAGCGTCCGTGGTGCTGGTATTTCCGCAATGGTTTTCCATGCCTCAAGAATGGCGGCGACACCTGTTTTTCCATTGTGGGCGATAACCGGTTCCATGCGATTTTTGGAGGCGGCCCGAGCTACATCGTCCACCCATCGGACACCGCTCCGGCGCTGGTGGCGCTGGAGGCGAAGTTCCGGATCGTAGGACCTTCGGGTGAACGTGTAGTGCCGGCGGCTGATTTCTTCGTATTGCCTCAGAAGGACGCCACGAAAGAGAATGTCCTGACCGCCGATGAAGTGCTCGCTGAAGTGCAATTGCCTCCCGGGCATGAGGGCAGACGCAGCACCTATAACAAGGTACTCGACCGCGAAGCATGGACGCACGCTGTTGTCAGCGCAGCGGTTGTGCTCGACATGGACAACGAAATCTGCCGGAGAGCCAGAATCGTCTTGGGCGGTGTCGCGCCGATTCCCTGGCGTTTGCCTAACGTCGAACGTCTGCTCACCGGCCAGCGCATCACGCCGGAACTGGCGGCCAAAGCTGGCGAAGCGGCGATCGTGGGAGCTCAGAAGCTCTCCAAGAATGCCTACAAACTGCCAATGACGAAAGCGCTCGTCCGGCGCACTGTGCTGGCGCTCGCGACGCGCGCATAGAAACAGTCAATTTCGTTCATCCCTATGCAGACCTTGAATCGTCGCGATTTGCTCTTGCTCGGAATCAGCCGGAGGACCCGTTCGATCGAACTCTCCTGCGAGCGGCTTTACATGAAATACTGCGACTCTCAGCTGGACAACTCCACACAGGAGTTGTTCGAGCGTCTCGAGTTTGAACTGAGAAGCATTGACAATCTCCGGCTGGTCGACACGAATTGGCTGACGTGCCAGGGTTTTAGAGATCGGCTCGAGCCG
>JGI12269J14319_10000402_pt1 | contig 41207 bp, 28 predicted proteins | sample PeaSoiSIISIP2007_FD_14319 | JGI IMG/M metagenome (IMG submission 14319)
AAATCCAAAATGCCGGCAAACGAGCGGCTTCCCTCCCCCAGCAACTCCTGGCCTTCAGCCGGAAACAAGTGTTCGAGCCGCAGATCCTCGATCTGAAAACGATTGTGGCCGAAGCAGCCAAGATGCTGGAACGGCTGATTGGTGAGGACATCACACTGGATATTGTTTCGGTCCAACAAATGGGAATGGTGAAGGCAGACAGGGGCCAGATTGAACGGGTGATCTTAAATCTCGCCGTCAACGCGCGGGACGCCATGCCGCAAGGCGGGACGATTACGATCGAAATCGCAGACGTCGAACTGGACGAATCAAATCACACTCTAGCCTGCACGATCGCACCGGGGTCTTACGTCATGCTGAAAGTCACGGACACCGGATGCGGGATGGACGCCGAGTTGCAATCCCACATCTTTGAACCGTTCTTTACCACCAAGGGGCAAGGCACTGGATTGGGACTCGCGACGGTTTACGGAGTCGTCAAGCAGAGCGGCGGCGAAATTGCGGTCGAAAGCTCGCCAGGAAAAGGCGCAACCTTCAGGATTTATCTCCCTCGGGTTTCTGAAACCGCGGAAAAGATACACGTAGTCGAGCCGTCAGGAAAGACCATACTGGAACATCGGACCGTTCTGCTTGTCGAAGACGAACGAACTCTTCGCAAGCTAACTCGGAAGATGCTCACGGAGGTGGGTCTCACAGTCCTTGAAGCTGAAAATGGTTTGCAAGCGATCGAAATGGCCGAGCGAACAGAAAGCCCTATTGATTTGCTTTTGACGGACATCGTCATGCCCGGCATGAGCGGGTGGGCATTGGCCGAGACGCTGTCATCCCAGCGCCCGGAGATGAGAGTCCTTTACATGTCTGGCTATCCCGACGGGGTAATAGCCAGACACGGGATCGCAGGACCCGGAATCACGATCCTTCAGAAGCCTTTTACGAGTGACGAACTAACGCGGCGGGTGGAAGAAGTCACGATCGGCGTTGCCGGATAAGTGAGTGTATGCAGCGGGAGAGTCGAATCCCCGCGAAAGGAAAGAAGTAATCGAACATGATACTCGTAGTCATCGACGACGATCCCGCGAACATCAAATTCGCGCGATTTATTTTGGCGGACGAGGGCCTTGAAATTCATTCCGCGACGGACGCGCAGGATGGTTTGGAGCTTATCCGCCGAACGCGTCCGCAAATCGTCCTTCTCGATCTGGTCATGCCGGGTGTCGAGGGGATGGAGGTGCTGCAACAGATCCTGGAATTCGATCCGGGCATCGACGTCATCTTGATGACGGGCTTTTACTCGACGGAATCCGCGGTGGAAGCGATTCAAAAAGGCGCCGCCGACTACTTTCCCAAGCCATTTACTCCCGAGAGGCTCCGAGGGAAAATCAATCAAATCAAAGAGGATTCAAAACACCGGCAGCGCAGCCTGAAGCTGGAAAATGAACTTCTTGAGAATTTCGAGTTTGACGGGATGATCGGCCGCAGCCCTCTCATGCTGGAACTCGTTTCGCAGATCCGTCGAATCGCTCCGCATTTCCGCAGTGTCCTCGTCACCGGGCCGACCGGAGTGGGTAAGGAACTGGTTGCCAGAGCATTGCACCGCTTAAGTCCCGGACAGAAGGGGAATTTTGTCGCCCTGAACTGCTCTTCGATCTCGGAGACGTTGGCCGAGAGCGAATTGTTCGGCCATGTAAAGGGTGCATTTACGGGTGCGCATCAAGATAAGGTGGGGGTTTTTGAGTATGCCGAAGGCGGTGTAGTCCTGCTGGACGAAATTGGTGAAATGCCATTGCCGCTGCAGGCAAAACTGCTGCGCGTGTTGCAGAACCAGGAGTTGCAGCGGGTGGGATCGCCGGTGGTTCGCAAAGTAAGCGTTCGTGTGGTCGCTGCCACAAACAGGGATCTTCCCGAGATGGTGAGTCAGGGCAAGTTTCGAGAAGATCTCTATTTTCGGCTCTGCATGATCGAATTGAAGGTGCCGTCGCTTGCGGAGCGGCGCGAGGACCTGCCCATTTTGCAAAGGCACTTCCTCAAGAGTTTCGCGGCGCAATATAAGAAACCTTTGGCGGGCCTGACGCGGCGTGCGCAGACATTGCTGGCCCGGTACTCGTGGCCCGGCAATGTGCGCGAGCTCGAGAATGTCCTTGGACACGCTTGCATGATGACGGAATCCGACGTAATTGATGTGCGAGACCTGCCTGCCCGGATTCAGAATTTTCGGGCAGAAGAAAATGTGGAGAGTGAGGTGGAATTATCGATGGACCAGGTCGCGCGCTTGCATGCTCGGCGCGTTCTGGCTCACGTCGGCGGAAACAAGGTACGCGCGGCAGAAATCTTGGGAATCAGCCGCACCTATCTTTATGACCTCCTCAAGAAAAACACACCGGATGAAGATCAACAAGACGCAGACACCAAGCAGGAAGAATCAAAGCTCGCGATACCAAAAACCTCAAAGTGAAGAATTTCATTCAGCGCCGGCATCTGCAGATTGCCTTCGGTTCCACATGGGGCCGAAGCGGCTGCACCTTGCAACGCAAGGCGAAATTCGCGGAAGTAACCGAACCAGATTGTCAAAAGGAAGCAGCTCAAGGAAGCAGCGTCGACTACTTCCGTGGCATGTGGATGGACATGGGAAGCACCTTCACGTACTCTGTAAAATCCGGATCAGTTGTAAAGATTGCCCACTCGCGTTTGATCGCCACTGCACAAATAAGGATGTCCACAATTGATCCTATGATTCCCTTCCCTCGGCACCGATCGCGAGCCTTGGCAGCCTCTTCGTAATCCGATGTGTCGATAGGCTCGTCTGGAAAGGAGCGAAGGTGGAGACGAAGCTTTTCGTACTGCTCCGTCGTCTTTATGCCCGAAAGCAGCTCTTGCCGAGCCAAACCAATCAGTCGAGCCCGTCCCTCTCGAACGAGTTCGGTCAGTTCAGCAACGATAAATTTCTCAGTGGCATTCAGGCTTTCGGTCTTGCGTCGAAGTGCAAGGGACCAAACCGAGGTGTCCACCAGGACGTTCATGCACGTTTCGCCTTACGCTCGCGCTTGTAATTGTATCCGGGCTCGTAATCGATCGTTCCGAAAAGGGCGAGAATTTCCTGCTGCTTCCGCCGCTTGATGTATTCCAGCAATGCGGCGGTCACCGTTTCTCTCTTTGTCCGGTGCCCGCCCACTTTCTGAGCCTCTTCCAACAGGCGGTCGTCAATGGCCAGATTCGTTGCCATGTCATCCCTCTCTGTGTAGCATTCAACACATTCGGACGTGTAAATACAAGAGCCTGAGTAGACGGCATTTCTCCGTTAAAATCTTGCGGCGCGGGAAGGGAGTAGCTGATTCCCTGCCCTCGGGATCAGGAGATCCCAACATCCACCTGGGGTGGCTGCGGTTGCCTTTTACGCATCCGCTGCGAGATCGTGATCCACGATGCGGTCGACGAGGCGTGGCACGGACGACTTCGAATTGGGATTCTTGCCAAGCAGCAAGAAACTGCTGAGGCTTGTTCCGACCGCCTTATAGGTTACAATTCGATTGGAGTTGCCTCTGGACGTTTCGCGCAAGCCACCGGGGCGTCCACAAATGATGCGGAAATTTCTTTTCATCCTCGCGGCGGTCGCCGGACTCGCAGTCGTTGTCGACGGGTTTTTGATCGAGCCCTACCGTATTGGAGTGACGCACAGTTCGGTTCAGGCTCCGCTCACCCGGCCTCTAAGAATTGCACACCTTTCGGACCTGCATACTTCCGGTCTCGGCCCGCGCGAGCGGAAGCTACTCTTGCTGCTCGACGCCGAACACCCGGACGTCATTGTGATTACGGGCGACACGGTGACCTGGGGCTGGCACTACGACGGGATACGCCCGCTCCTCTCACGTTTGCACGCACCGCTCGGGGTCTGGCTCGTGCGGGGCAACTGGGAGAACGAGCGGCTACCTCGCGATGAGCGCGCATTCTATTCACAGCTGGGCATCCATTTCCTCCTGAACGAGGCGAGCCCCATCCGGCCGGACGTTTGGATCGCTGGTTTGGACGACCCCTCAACCGGTACGCCGATTCTGGACACCACGCTCAAGACTGTGCCACCGGATGTTTATGTGATCGCAGCATTCCACGCACCCGCGTTCTTCGATACGATCGCCGGCCAGGTGCCCCTCGTGCTCGCCGGGCACACGCACGGCGGGCAAGTCCGTTTGCCGTTGGTACCGGTCTTCTGGCTGCCCCCTGGGTCGGGACGTTATCTGGAAGGTTGGTATGCCGAGCGCGGTTCGAGGATGTACGTGAGTCGCGGCATCGGAACTACTTTCCTGCCGATTCGATTTCTTTGCGCTCCCGAGTTGGCCATCATCACTGTTGGGTCCTAAGGCTCAACAAGTCGAGGCAACACCTGTGGCGGCGGGCGCAGATTTCCACCCATCGGCGCGACAGCACTCCGTAAGGAGGCTACGCGCCGGCGCGGAAACGGAATAGCTGATACCCCGCCAATCTCATTCGTCAACCAGGAGCAGGTGACCTTGATTGGCTTGACGTGCTTGACGACTAACGGAAGGGCTCTGGTGGCTCCGAAGCTCAATCGCCGGCGTGCGTTGTTTGTGCACTCAAAGATCGAAGCGATCTTGGCGTGGGAGAAGGCAACCGAAAGATAAGGATTGCGGAGGCGGATCATTAGTTCGGGGGCCCGAACCACAGGTTCGAGCCCCCTTCGTAATGTAAGCTCTATTTGAATGTGATTTTTTCAACGTTCCATTCGGAGCAGGAGCCTCTGATGATGACGTTGTCGGACACGGCGTGGAGCTCATGGATGATGCAACCCGTCTGGCCCTGGCCAAGGCCGGTCTGCGCCCATCCGAGCAACTTTCCTTCGTGATCCAGCCGGTAGATTTTGCCCGTCCCGTCGCCACTGTAGATGTACTTGGGGGTGACCTGGACGCTCCACGGCGCGCCTACGCCGCCAAAGGTTTTCTTGAAGTTCAGATCGCCGTCATAGACCTGGATGCGGAAGTTGCCGCGGTCGGCGACATAGACGTTGCCCACCGCGTCCGTGGCGATGCCGTGCGGTGTGCTGAACTGATTGTCGCCGGAGCCGTGCGTTCCTACCGTCTTCACCCAAGTGCCATCCTTCGCGATCTTGACGACACGCGAGTTGCCATAGCCGTCGCTCACGAACATATTGTCCTGCGGATCCCACGCGACGTCGGTTTCCCGGTCGAATGTGCCCATCGTTCCAACCGGATAGCGTTCCGCGACTTTTTCACCGCGTTCGATATAGCGTTCCATGTAGTCAATCGCCTCCGGCTTTCGGCCGAGAGTCATCTTGACCACACCCGCCGGGTCAAACTTGACGATCATTCCGGAACCCTCATCGATCATCCACACGTTGTCGTACTTGTCGACGCGGACGGAGTGCGCAAAGGATGCGGCGTAGTTATCCGGCCCCCACATCTTGACGAACTTCATGTTTTGGTCGAATTCGAACAGCTCCGCGGCCGTCCCGCCGCGCGCACTGCCGCCTTTGCCGGTACGCGAGTATACAAACAGGTGGCCTTTCGAATTCATGGAAACCCCTTCCGTTTCACCGACGGTGTGATCGGGGATGACTAGAGGGAGCACTTCTTCGGTAACTTCTAACTTCGGTGTAGCTGCTTCAAGGGCAAGTTGTTTGGCAATCGCGGCCTGCCTCTCCGCGCTAGGAGGACCGAACTGGGCCTGGACCGGCGGCGCCCCAGCCCCAATTACACCCGCAACCACAAGCAAGGAAAACAGAACCAAGGTACGCTTCATACAATGAATCTCCTTTCGGAAATGAACGTCCAACCGGGACTTGCCCGGAGGTTTTGACCCGGATTGCGACTTAGCTACGCGAGTTGCGCCATGCTACACCCAAATATGAGTTTTGCTCCTGATATTTGTGAATCAAAACTTATTTCGAGGAATTTTTCGGACGCGACTATCTGGCGGTCTGTGATTGAAACCCGGAGCGACAAGAAAGAAGGGCGTCCGTCCTTAAGAGAAAATCCTTGAAGAGGGTTGTGAAAGGAAGGGTTTGCGCAACGATTTTCATGCGATGGTTAACTGCAAACTTCCGCAAGGTGACACTATTCCGCAGTGCTTGCAGGTTATGCGCAGCAGGTCGCTCCGTTGACTTGAGATTGCATGCACAGGCGCAGGATGTGGGACAGGAAAAAAGCATATTGCGATTGACAACATTTTCCACGTGTGTTACACCCGCCTCAACCGAGGGGTCTTCTTAGTATCACCTACAAGTCTTTCTGAGCAGTAGAGTTGTGGAGCATTGGAGGCACCACGTGAGTGTTTCCACCCACGCCGGGAGGCAAGGGGCTGCGATTTGCCTTTCTCGCAGTGTGCGCCCTCAGCCTAAATTCCTCCAAGAAGATTTCAATTTTGTACATCCTTTCGGACCCGCTTCATTATTTTCTTACCGGTCAGACGGCATCTTTCGCTCATTAAGGCCTTTGGGGGCAGGGTCGTGGGATGTGGTGGAAATCTTGTTGGAACATGGGAGGAAACAACCATGAACGCATATGCAACAAAGATCCTGGTATTGATCTGGGTTATCGGGCTCCTCGGTTCATCTCCTCTGCACGCTCAGGTGGCCGGCGCCTCGCTGACCGGGACCATCACCGACGCGCAGGGCGGGGTTGTTGTCGGCGCAAAAGTCTCGGCCAAGAATGTGGCTACTGGTGTAACCAATGAAACTCAGTCGAACGTTTCCGGTATTTATACTTTGGTAAACATCAATGCGGGAAATTATGAAGTGTCATTTTCCGCCCCGGGGTTCACTACTGCAGTGAGCAAAATTCAGCTCACCGTCGGCGCCCAGCAGTTGATGAATATCTCATTGACCGTTGGTCAGGTTTCCCAGACAGTTGAGGTCACAGGAGCGGCTCCAATTGTGCAGACGGAAAACGCCACCTTGAGCGGCAACATTGAGAGCGCGCAGATCGTGGAATTGCCCTTGAACGGCCGCGATTGGGCGCAGTTGGCCACGCTGGAACCCGGCGTGGTTCAGGTGCGCGTCCATGAACAAGTCACCCAGCCCGGCGGCAACTTGCGCGGCCTGGGCAATCAAATGACGATTGACGGGAATCGTCCCACGCAGAACGTCTACCGCCTGAACGGCATTATCGTTAACGACTATTCGAACGCCGGCCCGGGGAACGTGCTTGGCGCTAACCTTGGCGTCGACGCGATTCAGGAATTCTCTGTGTTGACCGCCAATTATTCGGCAGAGTACGGCTTCACCTCCGGCGGGGTCATCAACGCCATCACTAAATCCGGAACGAACGGATTCCACGGAAACGCTTACGAGTTCATTCGCAACAAGGCATTTGATTCGTCTGATTACCTGGATGCGGGGAATAAGCCGCCTTTTGTTCGCAATCAATTCGGGGGGTCGGGCGGTGGTCCAATCATGAAGAACAAGCTCTTTGTTTTTGCGGACTACGAAGGTATCCGCCAGAGGCAAGGTGTTCCCGTTACCGACAAAGTCTTATCGCCGAACGCGAGGTTAGGAATCCTCAACGACCCAAAGGGCAATCCGTTGCCGGCATTGGTGGGTCCTTGTCTGAAAGAAGACGGTTTAACGCTGAATCCCGATGCAACAAATCTGGCCCCCGGACAAGCGTCTACTTGCGTTGATAACTTCGTACACAAATATTACGAAGCCCTCGCTCCGAAATTCAATAACGGCTTGATCGGTCCTGACTTTAATACTGGGAACTTCTTGGCCTCTGCCGACCAAGCTGTGGACGATGATTACGGCACAGCTCGAGTCGACTGGACGATTAATGACAAGGACAAGATAGACGCCGCTATGTACCGCGACTACTCCACCTGGGCCAAGCCCGGAACATTTGCCTTCGATACGACCGGGTACACATTGCCGAACATGTCCGTGGCCATCGAGGAAAACCACATCTTCAGCCCTGCTTTGGTCAATAGCGCCCGAATTGGATGGACCCAATCCATCGTCACCAACCCCGGGCTTTCGGTTTCGAATCCGGCAATGCTGGATAAATCGCTTGGAATTACGATGGCGCTGAACGCCCCGGGAGTCGGGGGCCAGGCTGGCGGCGGCACAGTCGGTGGCGTCACTGGCCCTGGAGGGTTTAGCCCGCAAGGAGGGTTCAGCGACTGGGTTCAAAACTATCAGTTTTTCGACGATCTCTCCCGCTCGGTGGGTAAACACACGCTGAAATTCGGCTTTCAATTCCTTAGGAATCACACTGATCTTGTAAATGGAAACGGAAACGGCAGTGTTGGATTTTTCGACCTCACTGGCTTCCTCCAGAATGAGCCCATAACAGTTCGCATGCCTACCATTCCACCCTGGACTGCGGGCAATACGAAACACTATAACCGCAACTCGGTTTTCGGCGGCTACGTCCAGGACGATTGGAAGTTCAAAGGCAATCTGACCATTAACGTGGGCTTACGTTACGAAATGTCCACGATTCCGGATGAGAAGAATGGAAAATATGTCCTACTCCCAACACTCTGGGCCGACCCAACCGGGTGTGTGGAGACGATCACTGGTCTTCCGAGCGGCTGTGGGGCCCTCCGGAATAAGGTCTTCGCTTCGAACCCAACGCTAAGGAACTTTGAGCCCAGGGTCGGTTTCGCATGGGATCCATTTAAGAATGGCAAGACTTCGGTTCGCGGAGGATTCGGGATGTTTGATGTTCTGCCCATGCCGTTCATGTTTGGGCTGAATGCCTTGCAAGCATCTCCGGCGGGAGCCGAGCTTGACCTGACTAACGCTGGCCAAGGTTCTTGCGTGACCCAGACCCTACCAGCGTGTCCCCTCCCCCAGGGTTCGTTCGCCCAGGGACTTGTCGCTGCCGCCGCCACTGCCGCACCTGGTGGCGCCTTGGCGAGCAATTCAGGCCGGTGGCAATACACCGACGCGAATCCCAAACGAAATTACGTCATGCAATACAACTTTAATATTCAGCGGCAAATCACGCCGAACACTTCGCTGACGGTTGCTTATGCTGGATCGAGGGCGCTCCACAATCCCTTCCAAACCGACACACTCAATACGTGCTTCCCGACGAAAACTTCGGCTGGTTGGCTGTTCCCCAACCAGTCTACCGAGCCAGGCGGCATTTGCCCTGCGGTCACAAGCCCCGCTCCGACCGGTATTGTTGCCGGCACAATGGTCAACCCGTTTATTAGCGGCCTGGAGCTGTCAACGGCATTCTTTGGCCAGGCTTGGTACAACTCTCTTCAGGTGAATTTTGCGAAGAAGATCAGCCACGGCTTCCAGTATGAGGTTTCCTTTACCTGGCAAAAGTCCTTTGACACCTCATCCGGAAGCTTCGCGGGTGACAACTTCTCGTCCGCCGCCACCGCGGCGACTCCCTGGTGGGATTTGAGCATAGTCAGGGGGCTGTCGGACTTCAATATCACCCGCAACCTGTCGGTGAACTGGTTGTACCAGATTCCAACACCCAAATCTTTCACCGGGCCCGCTGGACTGTTAGCAAAAGGGTGGGGCGTGGAAGGTTTGCTCGATCTGAGCGACGGCGCCCCGATATGGCCCTTGGCGGGCTTTAACTCAGACCCGTTGGGACAAAACAATACGGAGCCAATGGATATTCCAGACTTGGCCCCCGGGTGCACTCCCAAGAATGCCGTTCAGCCCGGAAACATTCAGTACCTCAAACCGTCATGCTTTATCTATCCCAAGGCGCCCAACATGCAATTTGCCCTTGCCAACTGTAACCAAACTCCTGCCTTCGGGCCGAACAACGCCCAAGGGACGTTGGCATCTTTTGGCCTTGACCCACTTACTTGTACCAACCTCCTGGGCCACCTTCCACGCAACGCGATCATTGGCCCGGGATTGTTCAACGTAGATATGTCCATTGTTAAGGACACCCACATCGCGAAGTTCGGTGAAACTTTTAATATCCAATTCCGTGCGGAGTTCTTCAACATCCTCAATCACACAAACTTCGCGCCGCCGAGCGACAATCTGGTTACATTTGACCCCAACTATGGTGACCAGCCGAGCTTCGGGCAGCTTGATCAAAACCCACAGGTCCCCATGAGGCAGATTCAGTTTGGGTTGAAAGTATCTTTCTAGTCGAAAGCTAACCTGCGGGTGGTTCGAGGAGGGGGGCCGGGACCGTCAAATTTCTGACAGCCCTGTTTCCCCTTCTTCACGCAATTGCGATTTCGTCTTTGGAATCCCAGCCAAAATGCACGAACCGACGGCGCACGGAGTAAATTGCCAAAGAAGTTGGGCGGCTCTGCCTTATGCCATTCTATCCAGTTCTTTTCGGAGGCTCCCATGAAAAATATTGCGCTGCTCGCTTTGTTGTTCATCTCACTGCCAGCCCGCGCACAGGACATGCCTGACGCGCAGAAACCTCCGAAGGCGCCGGAACTCACCTTTCACGTCGTGCCGGACTTCTTCAAGATTCCCAGCGACATGATCATGGCCGAAGCCGTGGGCGTGACCATCAATTCCAAGGGCCACATCTTCATCCTCAACCGCGGCAATCACCCCATTCTGGAGTTCGATCAGGAAGGCAACTTCATCGGTTCCTTCGGCGAAGGCTCGCCCCTGTTCCGCGTTCCCCACAGTATCCGGTTCGATGCGCATGATAATTTGTGGTACGTGGCTGCCGGCGACAATCTTGTTGTGAAGTTCGATCCGAAGCGAAAAGTCGAGCAAGCCCTGGGCCGGCGCGAGGGGGACATGGGATGGGTGTATATGACGCACGGAATCGAACGCGCCATTCCGGGTCCGTCAAGTTTCTACCAGCCGACGGATACAGTGGTCGGTCCAGACGGCGACACCTACGTCACCGACGGCTACGGAAACTCGCGCGTTGCGAAATTTACACCGGAAGGCAACCTCATCAAATATTGGGGCGACCGCGGCACCAAGCCCGGGCAATTCAACACGCCACACAATATCGTGATGGACGCTAACCAAACCCTGTACGTCGCCGATCGCCAGAACAGCCGCGTGCAAGTCTTCGACACCGACGGAAACTTCAAGCAGGAATGGAAAGTGGGAGCGCTGGCGTGGTCGCTGTGCATCACTCCGGGACCCAATCAGGTGATCTTTGTCGGCAGCGTCGGGCGCGTTTATAAGTATGACCTCAGTGGTAAACTTCTCGGCTCCTTCGGCAAGCTGGGTCGGCTGCCCGGATGGTTTGACTCAATCCACGCGCTCGCCTGTCCGGACGAGAAGACGCTCTATCTGGCAGAGGAGTTCAGCTACAGATTCGACAAAATAGTTCTGCAGTAAGAGTATTGCAGACAGGCGGGGAACTCATGAACCCATTTACTCGACGTGGATTGGTTACATTTTTTATTTTGTTCGTGCTGGCCTTCGCGACGACAGCGGCGCGCGCCGAAGTCACGCGAGTCGAAATCACAAGCCGGCAAGACGTGCTGAACGGCAAGGCCTTTGGTTCGGTCGGGGCTTACGAAAAGCTCTCCGGCAAGGTGTATTTCGCCGTCGACCCGAACAACCCGCGCAACAAAATCATTGCCGACCTCGACAAAGCGCCCCGCAACGCGCAGGGCAAAGTGGAATTTTCCGCCGACTTGTTCATTCTCAGGCCGAAGGATGGGGCGCGCGGAAATGGCGTCGCGCTTTTCGACGTGGTGAACCGCGGGCGAAAGGGTGTCCTCGGAGTGTTTAACCACGCCACCGGCTCGCTCGATCCTACTGCGGAAAACGATTTCGGAGATGGCTTGCTGATGCGCGAAGGCTACACCATCGTGGCCGTGGGCTGGGAATTTGACGTGCGCAAGGACAAGGAAAAAGATCTTATCGGCTTGACGGTCCCCATCGCCACCGACAAGGGCAAACCCATCACCGGCTGGGTCAGTCCGTGGTTTATTCCCAACAAGGCGTCGGCGTCCTACGAATTTACGGCCGAATACAATACCGCCGCTTATCCCCCGCTCGATCCCAAGAATCCCGATTACCGCCTGACGGTGCGTGAGGGCTGGGTTGCCATGCAGCATCTGATTCCTCGCGGCGATTGGCAGTTCGGGAAAATGGAAAATGGCCAGGTCATTTTCAATCCAGATTGGCTGACGGTGAAAGGTGGATTCAAGGCAGGCATGACTTACCAGCTCACCTACGAGAGTAAAGATCCTCCCGTCGCCGGGCTTGGCTTCGCCGCGATACGCGATATCGCCTCTGCGATCAAGAATAATTCCGACGCCATCGTTCACGTTCGCTATGTATACACGTACGGCGCTTCTCAAGTCGGGCGGTATCAGCGGCAACTGCTGTACGACGGTTTCACGACGGACGAGCAGGGTAGACAAGCCATTGATGCGCTCATGATTCACACCGGAGGAACGTCCTTCGGCAGCTTCAACGAGCGATTCGCGTTGCCAAACGAGTTAGGTTCCTTCACGCAGACAGTGTTCCCGATCCGGTATGAAGTCACGACTGATCCCGTGACCGGCAAAAGAGACGGTTTGAGCGCGCGAATTCCCGCCGGGCAGGATCCCAAGATATTTTTTGTCGATACCGGATCCGAATACTGGGACCGCGGCCGCGTCGCCGCCTTGCGGCACATTTCCATGGACGGCATCGAAGATTTGCCCGACCCGCCCACCGCTCGGGTTTTCATGCTCGCCGGAACCAAGCACAGCCCCGGCTCTTGGCCGCCCGCGGACAGCAGCCTGCAGCCGCTCAAGTCGAATCCCAATGATTATCGGTGGGCACAGCGTGCTCTGCTCGAGGCGCTCGACCAGTGGACGAGAAAAGGCGTGATGCCGCCGCCTAGCCGCCACCCGCAACTTTCGGACGGGACGCTGGTCGCTCAAACTGACATCAAATATCCCAATCTGCCGGCAGTGCAGTGGCCCTATCACGTACCGGGCGGATTTCGCGCGGACCTTCCGGGTGCTCTCTCGGTGCTTCCTTTCATCGTTCCCCAGGTGGACAGCGACGGCAACGATATAGGGGGCATTCGCCTGCCGGAACAGGCCGTGCCACTTGGAACGTACACGGATTGGGCCTTTCGCAGCGAGCAGGCGGGCGCGCCGAGCACTCTCGTCGCCATGGCGGGATCGTATATTCCGTTCGCGAAAACGCGCGCCGATCGGGACAAGAGCCACGACCCGCGCTTGTCTGTCGAAGAGCGTTACGGCACGCGCTCGGAATACATGCATCGCGTCGAAGCGGCCGCGGATCGACTGGTGCAGGAGCGCTTCCTACTTCAGGAAGATGTGAAACCGATCGTTGAGGCGGCAGGGCAACACTGGGACTGGACCATGGCGCCGACATCCATCAGCCAGAACCGCATGTGTTGCCTTTGAATTCAAGCGATGAGACTCTGTTCCAATCAAAACCCGTAGTTTCCTGCACCCTCCATAAAGATCCAGGATGTCCCAGCGTCATTTTCCAGCGCCGGGCCAGTTGGCGATAAAACGACTATGCCGCTAATCTGGGCGCTTCCCGTTGCATTGCTCGTCACGAGGATTCCCTGCATGACCGCGCCTGAATCTTGAATATTGCTGAGGGTAACGCCAGAGATTTGAAAAGGTCCCTGGAACAAAATCCCGGCGTCGATCGAATCCTGGATCAAGGTATCTTGAACGACGACGCCGCTAATCGGGGAATCAATAGCAACGATTTGAAATCCACCTTTCTCACCGGCCACAAAGGTGGCGCCTGCTCGAATGATAGTGTTTCGTTGCGCGGTGGTGGTACCTGTAAACGGGTAAGAGGCGAACTCTTCGCCGATCTCGATGCCCGCGCTGTCCACGGTGTCCGAGCACAAGTTGTCATGCATAGAATTGCTGTCGCCCCCAAAGAATGAGATGCAGCGTGCGCGCCAGTTCGTCTGCACGGTATTAAACCGGAAGGTATTGCCGGTGTTAGTGGGATGCCTCGCAACACCAGTAGAAACGGCACTCCACGACGCGAGCGCATCGTCGCCGGTATTGCGAAAATGAGATTGCTCGACGATCGAGTTGCTGGTGCCGCAGCAAAAATTGATCCCATCCGCGTACGTGTCACGAATGCGCACACCGTGGATTAGTAGGCCGTTCGTTGCGACCGTCGTTGACGACACGCCCTCCGCATCCACCCACCAGCCAACTTTTGTATGTTCGATCCAAACATTCTGCATCGTGGAACCGGTACCCGCCTGTCCGTGAAAGCCGTCGTCATACGGGTTGTTATCATTGCGGCTCACGATGTCCGCGAATACCGCAAAATCGGAAAATTGATTGTTATTGCCGGAAACCGCGAAATGGGCGCCCGGGCCGACGATCTGTGAATACCACATGCCCGCTCCTCGAATGGATACTCCGGATGTGACCAAAGGACCGGTATTGGTCTTGATATTGAAGATACCCGGGGGAATCCAGAGCACTTTGCCTTGCGATTGGGCCGCGCTAATGGCGGTCTGAATTGCGGCGCGGTCGTCGGTGCCGTCATTCGGGGCAGCCCCGAAATCCGCAATCGAAAGCGATCCTGCCGGTTGCGTCAGCGGGGCTGGAACTTCCTCGAAGTCCACCAAATCAATCACGTAGAATTCGGCAGTATCGGTTGCGTCTCTCTGCAATGCAATGGTCGAACCGGCGGGGATTTCGCCTATCAATGCGTGAACCTCGTCATAGAAATGGTGGGCCCCACCGTCGCTCGGATTTTTGTCCGATGAGTTGCTCTTCCCGCCGTAGACCCAGGTGTATCGCGAGGTTAGCTGGAGGCTCTGAGTCCGAATATTATTGATGTAGAGACCCAGCGTCGCGGAGATCCCGCCGCCAGAGGGCGCGTCGGGAATTGCGGAACGCACCACGATTGAATTCGTAGGATGTGCCGTGGTAAAGGAGACATACTGCCCCGTTGCGTTAAGCTGAACCGCGCGCCTTCCAGACGCCTCGGAGGCGAGGGTTCCAAACGTAGTGTCAGGACCGATGATGGTCCCATTTGTGTTTGCCGTTTCGGCTTCGTATTCCACAAACGGCAGAGTGGCCCCTGCACCGCCTACCGCCGGTGTTACCAATAGCGTGGCTGTGCCGCTGCTCGACCCGCCGGCTCCGGTGCAGTTCAGCACGAAGGTCGCGTTTCCAGCGGCGGTCAGCGTCTCGACTTGGGTGCCGCTCGTGGATTGCGAGCCAATCCATGAACCGCTGGCGGTGCACGCCGAGGAATTGGCGGAGGACCAAGTCAGGTTTGCGCTCTGCCCAATTGCAACGACCGCTGGATTAACGGATATTGCGACCACCGGTGCGGGACCCGGCGTGGGACTTGGCGTGGGATCCGGCACAGGCCCAATATCGCTTGCTCCAGCGCCACAGCCAAGCGAGGCGATTGTCAGCAGGTTGAAAACAATGAGGCAGGTGTAGCGTCTGGCCATTCGACACCAGCCCCCCTTCCGCAGCCGGAACTCAACGATCAAAAAAAAGAAGGAAAGCGCAAAGGTGTTTTCTCGATATGGCGGGCAACGACAAACAAGGGAATCGCCCTCATTGGCGAGAGGAGTGAAGCGATCTGCTAATGCATCGCACACGGGCAGGGAGTCCATCGGAGACCGGCGATTACAAGAGTTTCAAAAGAAAAATGCGGAATGAATGCTTGAAAGGAGAGATTTCCTACTCACTGAATGAGGTACGGATTTTGATCCAGTAGTCGCGGCTAGTCGACAAGACGCTGCTCCCGCGCTTGGCGCTCGTTTATGGGGAGCCTTCCACGACCGTTTGTAAACACTCGGGACCAAATCCATATGGACTTACCATCGCTGTGGAATAAATGCTGATCCCTAAGGAACATGTCGTCGCGAAGGGCTTTGGCTTTGCCGCTTCAGTTATTCGGACTCATAAGCTGACCCTGCGCAGGCAGGGTATGAGTCCCGCATGATTCTGCCAACTCGGCCCTCAGTTTAGGTTTCGTAATGATGATAGGGCGGTCTGCGTGCGGGTGCGGCGTCGCCGCTTCCCCATTGATGCTCCTCCAGATAACGACGTTATCCTCGGTATCTGGCCCAAAACCCAATTCCGAGTCATCGTAAGGAAGTGTGTCCGCATACCAGCGGGTGAACGCCGGAGAGGCATCCAGAACATCTCCATGAACTGGATTGTAATAGATAAGGTATAGCGGACCGTTGCCCCGGGAAAGAAAACTTTCCATTTCAATAGTCAGGTGAGAAAGGAGCTCTAAACCGAAGGGGTGATAGAGGAACAACGCAATTTTGCCCTCGGGAAGCGGAAATGTAATCGCATTACCTTCTACAACAGCAACTGGTGGACGCGCGGGAAAGCAGCGCCCAACTCTTGCCAAGTTTCGGCGGGCAATCCTGGCGAGACGTGAGGAAAGCTCGACTCCACGGATACTTCGAAATGGAAATTCGGTGGCCACGATCATCGCCCGGCCCTTGCCGCATCCGAGATCGACAAAGTGAAATTTGTCTGTTTCCCCCAGGGCCGCGATGGCACGGCGAATGATGCTGGGTTGAGAGCCCGTATAAGGGCAAATCTCGGATGCGGGCGTTTTGTCGGTTACGATCCTCTGCGCGGAAAGGACCCCGCTGGTATCGGTGCCGTACTGCCTGTCGAAAGGATGGGTGCGGTGCCAGGCGGGGAGTCTCGCGCCGAGGTACGGGATCATCTCAAGGCCGCGTCTCACCGAGGTGTAGTGCAAAGGCGCGGAAAGCAGCGGCTTAAAGCGATCTTTCATCCGTTGAGAGAATGCTTGGAATTTCTGATCTAGAACTTCGGCTCTCACGCTCCAGCCTTTCCCGTCCTTGACTCAAGTGAGACTGCGGGATCCAACGCGTCCGATGTGCGTATTTAACGTTCGGATCGGGTCAAGACATCAAAATGAATTGCTATCTACATTCCCAGAAGCGTATCGCCGAAGGCTAAATCGTGGTGGTGGCGTTGGAGGCCAGAAAAAGGTGGCCCTGCTACATAACCATTTTGCCGCTGCCGGGCATCAAGTCCAAAACACGCCAGAATTCCTCCATCTCAGGGGGATTGCCGAGAGAAACGCGGACGTACTTGGGCATCTCGGTGATGAGGGGACCAATTAGGATTCTGTTCTTCTTGAAATGATCCATCACTTGATCCATGGGACGCATGGGATCCAGCATGAAGAAGTTGGCGTGTGAATCGAGGGCGTGGAGAAAGCGCGCGTTGACCTGGTTCAAGAACTCCTGCCGATCATCGGCGTTGCGCTTGGCGGCCTGGCGTGCATATTCGGGATCGTCGAGGGCGGCGGCAGAGGCCCTCGCAGAAATCACGCTTATCCCGAAATGCAATTGGTGGGCGGAGATGCGGCGCGCGACCTCGGGCGCCGCAACTATGTATCCGACCCGCATCCCTGCTAGACCATACATCTTGGAAAAAGTCCGTGTCACCATCACTCGCGGATCGTCGATGGGCTGCTCCAAGAAAGAAGCGTAGCTCCCATTGGGGCCCACAAAGTCATGGTAAGCCTCATCGACCAGAACCATCGTATTGGCGGGAAGCCTTTGGACGAAAGTCTCAATATCCTTTCGCCGAGTCAAAGTGCCGGTGGGGTTATTCGGATTGCAAATATGGACCAGGCCGGTGGAATCGCCGGCACGGGCTAACATCGCCTCTAAATCGTGCTCGTACGTCCTGGTCACAGGAACATTGATGACTTCAACTCCAACGCTTCGCGCAAACCTGCCAAGCAGGGGGCATGTCGGCGCGGCTTGCACGAGCTTCTTGCCCGGTGCGAGGAACTCTGTTGCGACTAATCGCAAAATCTCCGAAGAACCACTTCCGAGAGCAATCTGCTCTGGCTTAACGCCGTGGAAAGCGGCAATCTTGCCGAGCAGGAAATCATACTCGGTCCGCGGATAACGATTGCAGAAGTTCGCGGCATCGCGAAGTACTGCCAATACCTTCTCGGATGGTCCATACGCATTTTCATTATGGTCTAGCAGGATGGAGCATTGCTGTGGACTTGCACACCGCATGGGCTGCGTGTCTCCAGCAAGCGACACGCCGATGAGAGACTTTGCACTGGACCCCAAGACGGCGGTTGCTCCAAAGGTTTGAAGAAGGCTTCTCCGTGAGACTCGCATATTCTCCTCTACTCCTTGTTTTCAAAAGTGACCATCGCTGCACTTGCTTACGAGTTTTACGACACTTCTGCGGCCCCGGGATCGTGGTTGGCGAGTGTGGTGCCTCGTCGAATAGCCTGCAAACTAATGCACAAGAAACAGGCCGGTTTATACGCCATGGGAGTAGCTAATTGATGGTGATCACCGAAGTCGCTATCGCGCTGTTGGCATAGTTCGGTGCCACAGCGATGGCATGGATGGTCTTTGTCGTGCTCACCCTAAAGGTACCCTTGTATATGGTGGAAGAGGTCGTCGGTGTATTGCCGTTCGTCGTGTAGTGAATCGTCGAGCCTGCGGTGCTATCGGTGATGGAAACTGTTTGCGTCCCGGTATACGTGCCCGTGGCGGGCTTGATTACAGGTGTCGCCACAACCGGCACTTGAATCGTGATCACCGAAGTGGCCACGGCGCTGTTGGCAAGGTTCGGCGCCGTAGCAATGGCATTCACGGTCGTTGTTTTAGTCACCTTAAACGGCGCCGTGTACTTGGTCGAAGCGGTCGTCGGCGTCGTGCCATTGATTGTGTAATAGATCGTCGACCCCGCAGTACCGTCGGTGATGGTGACAGTTTGAGCCGCCGGATACGTGCCCGTGGCTGGCGTGATCGCCGGTGTCGCTGTCTGTGATGCCGAGGGGACGTAGTAAGTCCAAGCCAGAAACTGTTGGAGTGCCGTTCCGCCACCGGTACTGCCGGTGAAACCTACATAGGCGGTGTTCCCCAACACGGTCGCGGGAATGTTGATCGGCCACGAAGTAGTGAAGGTTCCCGGTACCGTCAAATCCGTGACGGTCAATGTCAGAGTTGCGCCATCGTAGACAAAATGCGCCTCGAGGACATCGCCGCTGAGCAGATTGATCCCTCCACCAAAAGTTGTCGCTGGTACAGTGGGCGAGTCGCCGCTGACAAACAAGCCCGTGGTGTTGGGACCTTCTCCTTGGTCGTACAGATCGAACTTCACCCCTACGCTCGGGTACAGCCCGGCGAATCCCAAGCCGCCGGCGTTCGCGCCGAGGGCGGTGGCGCCAACGTTTTGGATAACGAACATGAAACCATTGGCCACCGGATTTGTTAACTGGAACGTGAAATCAGTAGTGAACATTCCCACGTTGACCGGAGTGCTCCAGAACGCACTCCCGTCCTCGAACGTCGTCGTTGTATCGGTAAGCTGAAGCCGGGTTCCAACCAACTTGGAATTTCCATTCAACTGAATCCCCGCCGCCGAGAACCCGGAACTGAAGTTAATCGGAGTGGTCCCGCTGGTCTGAATCGTGATCACCGAAGTGGCCATCGCGCTGGTGGTAGAATTCGGCGCCGTGGCGATGGCATTCACGGTTGTGGTTTTACTCACGTTGAACGTGCCCGTGTACTTGGTCGAAGAGGTCGTTGGCGTAGTGCCATCCGTTGTGAAATAAATCGTTGACCCCGCGGTGCCGTCGGTGATGGTAACCGTTTGCGCCGACGTATACGTGCCCGTGGCCGGATTGATCACCGGTGTCGCCGCCGGCGATGCCGTCGTGCCAGAGTTGAACGTCCAAGTAAGAATCTGTTGGAGTGCAGTGAGGCCGCCCGTGCTGCCGGTGAAACCGACATAGGCGGTGTTCCCAAGCACGGTGGCCGGAATGTTGATCGGCCATGAAGTGGTGAAGCTCGCTGGAACAGTCAAGTCCATGATGGTCATCGTCAGGGTTGTGCCGTTATAGACCATGTTCACATAGAAGAGATCTCCGCTAAGCAGATTAATCCCGCCACCAAACGTGGTCGCCGGGACGGTGGGCGAGTCGCCACTGGTAAACAATCCCGTTGTGTTGGGACCTTCCCCGGCTTCGTTGTACAGATCAAACTTCACACCCACACTCGGGTACAACCCGGCGAATCCCAAGCCGCCGGCGTTCGCGCCGAGGGCGGTCGTGCCAACGTTTTGAATGACGAACATGAAACCGTTGGCCTGCGGGTTCGTCAACTGAAAGGCGAAGTTGGTGGTGAACGATCCTATGCTGACCGGAGCGGTCCAGAACGCACTCCCATCCTCGTTTATCGTTGTTGTATCCGTAAGCTGAAGTCGAGTCCCAACCAAATGGGCATTCCCATTGAGTTGCATCCCCGCTGCCGAGAACCCGGAAGCCAAGTTTATCGCCGGGGTCCCACCGGGGGAAATTACTTCCAGCAAAAAGGTCGCGGTATGGGTTATCGGTCCGTTCGAAGCTGTGACCGCGACAGAATAGGCGCCTAATGCGACCAAAGCACTAGTCGAAATGGTCATTGTGGAGGAGCCGGAATTCGTGACAGCCGTAGGGCTGAATGCCGCAGTCGCGCCGGGTGGAAGCCCGCTCGCGCTAAGATTAACGTTGCCCGTGAACCCGCCGCCAGCGGTGACGGTGATTGTGGAAGTGGTGGCCGAGCCCGGTGTGACCGCATTCGAATTCGGGGAGACAGCAAGAGAGAAATCTGGAACCGTGATCGTCAGCGTGGGCGGATGGGGGTCCGTAAGCCCTAGATTGTCCGTCACGGTCAATTGAGCGCTATAGGTTCCAGGAGTGGGATACGTAACGACGGGATTGGCGAGAGTGCTGGAGCTCGGGTTGCCGCCATAGAATGACCAGTAATAGGAGCTGATCGTCCCGCCTGGATTGGGATCGGTGCCGCTGGCGGCGAAGGAGACAGATTTACCCGCAGCCACCATCACGTTGGAGGCGGGACTCGTGATCTTGCCGGTGGGAGACTGAGCCGTGGGATTCGCGGAAAATTGAACAAAGCTAGCCACGGAAGGAACTCCGGAGCTGTTCAAGATGAAAAGCATGTAATAACCAGGAGGCGCGATGTTGGCGTTTGGCGGGGCAGTGACGTTGAGGACGCCGGAACCGGAAGTGAAGGAGAGACCTACATAGCGCTGGTCGAAGTCAAACGCGTGAGTGGAGGAACCGTCGCGCATCAAGACGACTGAGGAAATGTTTGCCGCGTCCGGAGTCTGCACAGTAAAAGCGCCGCCCCAGCCGAGCTTGGATGTGGAGAGACTCGTGATCGTGGGACGAGTCGCGAGGCTGCCGTCTGCATTGAAAAGATAGGGCGGCGAATAGACTTCCATGTGCGGTTCATAATTGCCCTGGTTTGGGTTCCCTCCCGCAACCCACACCGTAGCGTCGGGCATGAGCAAGCTAACCGTGTGATACAGCCGCGCAAAAGCCTCCGTGCCGGCGGGGCTGAAGGTATTGGCATTTGGATCGTAGAGATCCGCATTCAAACTTGCCGTAGCGGCATTTTCGTCATTTACCGATCCGCCGAGGGCCAGCACCTTGCCATTCGGCAAAATTGTCGCGTCCATTTCGATGCGCGGCGCAGACATGTTTGGCCCATATACCCATTTGGGGTTGGCTGCTCCAAGGTCGATGATTTCTGTAGTGGCAGTCGCCGGCGTGGTGGTTGTGCCCCCACCAAGAATCATCACGCGCGGATCATAGTTGTTGCCCGGAGTGAGCGGCAGGAGGACTGACGAACCATAGAGCCGCATCGCATCGTAATTGGTGGTCGCGACGTTCAGGGTCCAGGTATTGGTGGAGGGATTGAAAAGATTGGAGCTGGGTCCCAGTCCAGAATAGAAGAGGTTGCCGTTCGGCAACACATGCATCCGTGGATACAAGGGAGGGGTCCACGGCGCAGCATATGCTGGGCTCCATCCTGAGCCCAAAGTGTAGAATTCGTAAGTCGAATTGGTGGGCCCGGTTTCGGTCAGCCCCGAAAAAACCATGACGCTGCCATTTGGGAGTGTCGTGACCGAAGGATACCACCGCCCGTGCGCCATAGCAGGCTGGTTCGTGAACGTGTTATTGACCGGATCGTATATGGACGCTTGCGAGCTCCCTAAGAATGCAGGAGTGTACGCAATGGTTCCTCCGGCAATGAGCACGCGCCCGTCCGGCAGAGTAATCATTCCGTTGCAGAACATATCAAAACCGACTGTCTGCACCGTCACGGTGCCGGCCAGAGGATTCCAAACGGCCGCCTGCAAATTCGGATTTCCCGGATCGTTTCCTGAACCCGAAACGACTAACACGTTGCCCGTGTTCAAAAGCGTGACGTGAATCGGGTTGATGGGCATGGTATAGGGTAACGTCTGCCATTGTCCTGTGGCATTTGCCTGCGCCATGACGGGAGGTGCGAACTGTGTGATGGCGCCGAGACACAAAACACAAACGAGCACAGGATTCCAAAGACGGTTCATTGCATGCTTCTGTTCCGCGCCCGAGGATGGGCAGACAGACATTCGTTTGACGAGCCACATATTTACCTGCTTTCTGATTGATCTTTTCTGGAAGATGAGGGTGTTCAAGACATCCCGCACAGGGTGACGCTTTGGAGTAGACCCCACAATTGGGAATCGCAAACCCATGAAATAGCTGCATTGAGCCTCGGAGAGACGAGGCTGCATGACGGAGATGAATTGCGCTGGTTGTCCGCGCGGTCCAAACTCGTCGTGCCTATGCCGTGTCTTCCCGGCTACTTCTACACTCGAGCGGGCATTTCGATCGAGTGCTCAATTGGCGTGAAGTCTTCATCGCGCGAGTCATGGCTAAAACGTGCGGATCGAAGCAGCACAGTCGCGCTAAGAATGAGATATACCAAGGCAGGAAAGGCGCGCCCCTCACCCCAATAGAGGTATCGGGGAATTTCGGTAAGAGTCAGGTAGACGACTGGGTATAAACACATGCCCAAAGGATGTTTACTGATGAATAAATAATATAGATGACCAGTTATCAGCCCCATAGCTGCCCAGTATGCTAGACCTCCCAGCACGCCAAAATCGACAACCGGAGAGAGCAATCCTCCCGGATTATTAAACTCAGGGTTGGCGCCAAACGCGAGCAGATCCATATAGCTTTTGTAATCCATATGTACCCAACTGAATAAATCCTTAACGAAGACATTCAACACTGGAAACTCCCAAAGAAAAGTAAAGCTAAAGTAAGGCGCACCGAGGGGGTGATGGAAGCTTGATAGCAGGTACGCCGTGTTGTTCACCGAGGTGACGTAGTATCCGACCAGGCGCCAGAAGCCAAACAGGAGCAAACTCGATTCCCTCGAACTATAGTAGATTGACCAGGAGCGGAAAGATTCGAAACAGGTGAACACCATGTAAATGATGGCGGCCCCCAGCACAGGGGCGATGCGTATCAAGGTGCGCAGCACGCGGCTGGGTTTCCAGGACGCCGGCTGCGCCAACCACAACACCAGGAACGGGATTGCGAGTTCAAGGAAGGCAAGTCGCTCGCTGTAGAGTAGACCGCGTACCAGTGCGAGCACTGCCAAGATCGCGAGTTTTCGCCGAACGATTTTCCACCCGCCACCAATCCCGATCATGCAGCCCAACACGACAGCCGCAATGCCGACCTGCGTCCAAGTTGTAATTCCGGGAACTGTCTCCAGGGGCTCCCTGAGTATATATATAGCAACATCACCTCCAATGAATATCGATCTCAAGAGCTCCAGTCCCAGGCCGCGCGCAAGCCCCAGACCAATCCAAATGGCATAGGCCATGACGCTAATCCAAAAACTGACGTTGAAAAGCAACAAAGTCTGAGAAAACGAAACCGTGCCGCGCCACTCAGATCTTGAGGAGTGGGCCGATTGTTTCGATAGAGCCAGCCACACACCCGCTGAGAATACGACAATTACCGCCGCCGTAAGGAGTAGGGTGAAACCGTTGAAATACCTAGGCGTTCCCCAAAGCTCGAGGTAGGTCCCAGGTTGAGCCAGAAACGCAGCGACCCCCGTTAGGCCGTTTAGCCCGACAAAGACCGGGACCGGATGCAACCACCAGGGTATTTCGTCCTGAGAAAAATCGTGGCGAGCATTTTGTCTCATCAACACTCCTCCGGATCTGGACGCACTTCCCTAGTGCGACGGGCTAAGAAAGTGCCGGACCATAGATTCGTAGATCGCCACACTGCCCAAACCATATTCGTGCAGACATAAAGTTCTGACAACAAAACGGATGTCGCCATTCCCATGGCGCCGAGACGTGGAGCTAATAGACACGACAGAATCAAATTCAGACACCCGCCTCCGATGATCACGCGGTTCACATCCCGATCGCGACCGAGGGGGAGCAGCCATTGAAGACCAACTGAATACGTAATGGAAAGCAAGGCGGGCAATATTGAATACAGGCGCAACACCGGGATTGCCGGGGCGAATTTCGGCCCCGCCAATAACCCGATAAGCCACGGCGCCGTGGCGAACAGGACCGCCGTCAGGGAAAACCCACCTGCGACCATGACCGCGATGGTCGGACGCGCCAACTCCGCCGCGGCTTTCTCCGAAGAAGCTGCCAGATAGATCAAGCGAGGGTAGACGGCGTCGCGAATCGGATTGAGAAGACCAAACATCGCTTTGGTAATTTTCTCGGCGGTGGCAAAATATCCCACCACTGCAGCCGGAGCGAACAATCCAAGAAGGAATACGTTGCCGACTCCGTACAGGCTTTCCGCACTACGGAACACGAACATGGGCCAGCCCCGGTGCAATGCCTCTCTTATCAACGCGTAATCAGGAAATCGGAAGCCAAAGGACCGGATTGCTAGACCGATTCCGGCAGCGGTAGAGACACCCGCCGCCATAGCCTGAAGCACGACAACTTTCCACCCGTCCTCCGGAGACTTTACGAAAAGAAACACCCCGCACAGGGCCGCGAACTTTGCACTGATCTCCAGGCTTGCTGCCAGCCGGAGCCGCTCCAAACCCTGGAAGAACCACAGAGGGGTACCTCCCTGCGCCACTGCGTAGATTAGACCTGCTAACACCATTCGCGGCTGATTCCGCAGTAGAGAGATGTGGGGCGCCACGACCGCGGTCAAGCCAATACCGATCACCGCGAGAAGAGTCTGAGCGCCCAGGACGCCGCCCATTACATCGCGGCAATTCTCGCGGTGGTGCCGCTGGCGTGAGATTTCACGTGTGGCGGAAAGGCTGAAGCCGAATTCTATGATCAGCGCCACAACCTCAGCCATCGACAGAACAAAGGCCACGGTTCCCCAGCCGGTGGGGTTCAGTATCCGAGTCAGATACGGCACCGTGAACAAGGGAAATAGTTTTCGGCAGCCCTGCACGGCGTAGAGGGCGGCGGAATTATGAGCCAGGGGATCCCGGCACAATTTATCGGCACGTTTAAGAAGATTTTTCACGGCGTCGGTTATCAAGAGGGAGACTTACAAAAGATTCTGAAATTCCTCTGGAACAAAACTAATATCCCAAACATTGGGAGAGGCATTATTGGCAAATTAGGATGTCCTGTTTTGGTAGCACGAAATGTTAAGGTAATGATTGGAACGCGTTCCTCTTTCGATCTCAAACGGCGGGGGTGAGGATGCTCTTCTACGTTGCCTTCCTAATGCTTGCGTTCGCCGAAGCATGCAGCGCGCAGGCGGTTGTCAGCGTGATTAGCTTGGGGGCCCATTCGGACGGCACGAATTCCACCGCCACGACAACCGCATTTCAGACGGCGTTCGCCAACTACCCTGAAGGAAAAATCATCATTCCGCCGGGCGCCTATCTAATTGACAACTCCACCGGGCCTCTGACGATCAACAACTTCAGCGGCACACTTCTGTTTCAAGGAGCCGCGCAACTCGTCTTTACGAATAATAGGAACGGCGGCATGTTGTTTGTGGGCGGGTCAGGCGCGGTCATCACTGGGCTGAAAGCGACCTACGCAAGGCCTCCCTCGATCCGCAACAGTCCGAATGAGGAGATCAAATTCAGCGGAACCGCGAATACTGTTCTGACCGATACCGTTGTCCAAAACAGCCCCGCGGCCGGAATTCTTTTCTACGACTCAGTCAATCCTATCGTTAAGAATGCCACGGTTATCAATTCACTAGCCGACGGATTGAATTTTTCCAATTGCCAGAACGCCCAGGTCACGAATCTTCTCACCAAGAACACCGGCGATGACGGTTTGGCATTCGTGAACTACACGCGGTATCCCGACTTAATTGGCGGGCTGGCACAAAACATCGTGATTACTAATTCCAAAGCAAGGGGGATAGCGGTTGCCGGACAGTCTAATGTTACCGTCAATGGATTTCAGATTCAGAATACCTCGTCAAGCGGCGTCCTCGTCGCCCAGGATGCTTTCAATGGCACTCGCATTCCCGGGAACGTGCTTATTGAAAATGGAACCATCGATGATGCGGGCACGCTATTGCCTCTTGTCGGTAACCAATATGGGATAGAGTTCAACGCGCAAGAGAGCGTCACATTTGCGAATATTAAGGTTCTTGGCTCAGGAAATAATGGTTTAAGTGGGACCTCCCGGAGTGGAAGCGTCACTGTGGACAATGTTACCGTCGACTTTCCTTTACACGGGATTGGATTTCTGTTCTACCAGACGCAAAAGGTGCAGGTAACGAGCTCCTCTTCTAATAAGACACCGAGCTATGGATTCCTGTCACTCCAATCCAGCCAAGTTATCGTGGGGGGGCTGACCGTCACGAATGCCGGAGTAACGGATCCGTTGAAGCGCGCTGTGTGGTTCGAAGATGCGCAGACCATTTCAGGCTCCTCCATTAGCATCGTGTCTGACGCGGGCATGGCTAATGTGATTGGGTGCTACACAGGTCCGGGATACCCGGCAACCTCGGGAGCAGTAAGAACGCTTATCTCGGTCGACAGCGGAAGTGAAAAATTATCCATACAAAATAGCTGCTCAAACGTGACTTTTAATCAATAAGTGTCCCGCTACGTGCCAGCGAGTGCGATAGATCTCTACGGAATTTTTCAGGCCCGCCGAGCTGCGGTGAGGTATTCAAACAAAAAGTTCGGTTTCATTCCAATATTCTCAATATTTTCCGAAAGGCTCAAACGGCACCGGTCCCTTTGAGCACAGCGCGCACCGTTCTCGCCAGAATCTGAAAATCCAAAGCAAGCGACCACCGGTCAATGTAATTGAAATCCATCTCGATCCATTTTTCGAAACCGAGGGTACTCCGGCCGCTCACTTGCCACAAGCCCGTGATGCCCGGCTTGACGGTGAAACGGCGCATCAGGGTCGCTTCGCTGAAGAGCAAAACGTCCCGCACGCTCATGGGGCGCGGCCCGACGAGCGACATATTGCCGATCAACACATTCCAAAGTTGCGGAAGTTCATCGAGTGAGGAAGCCCGGAGAAAGCGTCCTAGCGGAGTGATCCGGGGGTCGTCACGTATCTTGAAGAGGGGGCCGCTGGCCTCATTTTTTTCTTCAAGTTGCGCCATTAGTTCCTGGGCGTTGCTCACCATGCTTCTGAACTTGTACATCCGGAAAAGCCGGCGCCGGTAACCGAACCGAGATTGAGCAAAGAACACCGGCCCTTTGCTGGTCGCCTTCACTGCAAGCGCCACTACCAAGAACACGGGTGAAAACAGACAGAGACCCGCCAACGAACCGACAATATCCATCAACCGCTTTACGACCTGGGCGGCTACATAGTGTTCGTGAATCGGCACCAGTTCACTGAAAAGTTCAGGACTGCGGGAGGCGCTCTGTTTGAGAGTGGTGATATACATGTCCTGCATGTAAACCACCCGGACGCCCACTCGTTCCGCGATTTGAATTGCTTGTTGAGCCATGTCATAGCAGGACTTCATCGGCAGTGCGACAAGAAGCTCGTCTACGGCGTTTCGAAGTAGCAGCTGACTCAGATCTTCGATTGTCCCTAAAAAGCCACACGCAACTATCGGCGCCATTTCGCTCGTGGGGCGATTGTCGACAAAACCCAAAAGTTTTACCGTTCCCCGGTGTCGGGTGCGGATTTCTCGCCATGCCATCGCTGCACGGCTCCCACTTCCGAGAATTACAACAAGCTGAGGATCGCGAGCGGCAATCCAATAGCTGCCAAAAACGCGCAACACCTCGTAGAGCACGGAACACGAGAAGAAAATCACGGCGATCCGCGCGGTGGGCCCTGTCGTTCGGGAAGTCACCAAATAAAAGACGAGTGACGCTGTCATGAAAGCGCATCCTCCGACGATCCGCCCCAACTTGCCGAGGATGCCATAGTGTTCTGATCGGTAAAGGCCCAAGGCCTCGAAGCAATAAGCCCACATGAGTATGAAAAGGCCCGCGAAGGCCGCGTTCAAGACAGTAATGCGCATCTCCAGGAAGCGATGCAATTCCCCCACCGGAACGCGTGCACTGTTGCCGTACACAACTGATGCAAGGGCCATCGCAAACGCAAAGGAGCCGTCAACCTTCGCCAGCCTTCTATGATTGCCTAATCGGCTTCTCATCGTGGCCCTCCTTCGTCAGGAATGCTCCCCGGCAGCTTTCACGCAGTAACCCACCGCTCGGTGAACTGGCGGCGTTGATCTCGACAGTCAGCAAGGCACTGTATCCACGAATTGAGCGACGAATGTCTGCGGACCCGCTGGCCTCGCCTTTGCGAGCGTTCGAGCGGTGGCGGCATCAATGGCAGCAACGCACAATACGACCGGCGGGAGAAATCGAGAAGGTATGCCGTCCCTCGGAGTGAATCAGCGAAGATGCCTTCTCGTGATCCGCGGAAAGAGGCAACGCGGCCGGCTTCCAACGCGTGCCGCCGCAAACCCTACACGACATTTCTCTCCACGCATTCCCAGCACCCGGTAACGCACGATCGCGATTCTCATCAACGATTTAGCGCTATTTGCCAGCAATCATTGGGCCGCCGCGAATTTCATGTCTCCCAAGAACAATTCTCGATAGATCTGCTCTACGTCCTGGATCATTCTGCGGAGGTCATAATGTTTCCGCGCACGAGCACGTCCGGCTTCTCCCATGCGGCGGCGCAATTTCCAATCGGCGGCGAGGTTATCAAATGCTCCAGCGAGGCCCTGCGCATCGGCGACATCCACCAGATAGCCAGTCACGCCGTGCACAACAAGTTCGTTACTGCCGCTGACATTCGTTGCCACCACCGGCTTACCCATGGCCATGGCTTCGCATGTAACGTACCCGAAGGATTCGTAGCGCGAGGTAAGCACAAAAATGTCGAGGGCGTCCAAAAAAGGCCGGAGGTCTGGACAATAGCCCAGAAACGTCACGTGTTGTTCGATTCCTAAATTTGCGGCTAAACATTGGGACGCGGACTTCAAGTCTCCATCGCCGGCCCAAACGAAATGGGCGCCCACGCCTCTCTCAAGCAATTCGGCGGCAGCGTTGAGGAAAGTGGCCGGATCCTTCTGTGCGGTGATGCGTCCCGCCGAACCTATCAGAATAGTTCCGTTGGGTACTCCAATTCGGTGTCTGAGATCACCGCCCCCAAACGGACCGGCATACGCTCTTACGTCGATGCCCGCGGTTGCGTAGCGAAGCTTGGAGCTGGACACGAACTGGTATGTCTCGAGTTCGTCCCGTTCAGATCGGCTCACACCGAGAATTACGTTGGTCAACAGCCCGGCAAAGCGTTCCAGATACCAATACTTCGGGTTGATCGAGATTGCGATCGCATGGGGAGAATAGACGGTAACAATTCCAGGGTCAGCCAGCTTGGCCGCCAGGCGCGACAAAAAGCCCGCTTTCGAACTGTGGCCATGAACGATATCGAATTCCTGAGCCCTAATCAGGCGATAAAGATCCCAGAGCGCCCTCGCGTCTTCGACGGGACGGATGTTCCGCTGCATCGGAATTTCGTATAGGCTGACTCCGCGCATACTGATGAGCTGAAGGTCTTTTAAAAAGCGCTCATCGGAGCGGATCGGCGAATATGCGAATGAGACGTCGAAAGCCGCTGTATCGATATTCAAGAGCAGGTCTGAGACATAGCTGGCCGTGCCCGCTGCCGTGGCCTCCAGCACCTGAAGCACCTTGGGGCGCAACGATGGCACCGACGCCACAGAATTAACTTGCGCGATCACGCCTGCCGACATGATTTCTGTAGACTCCCTACCCGCGTACGACGATGCCACGTCGCGACGAACTGCTCTTCCGGGAAAACTCAGGTCTCGTTTGCCCTGATCTCCCGACCTTCTTCTTTCGGCTAGCGAATTTTTCTCAAGCCATCAACCTTGGATCTCGTGCTGGCGTGGCAGACTGGCGGGCCTGGGTACAATCGGTCAACTGAGCCGGCATTTCGAAATCTCGACAAGGCTCCGCCAGACTGAGTCACATTCAGAATCCCAAGTTCATCGTTTCGTGACTAATGCCGATGGTCTCGGCACTTGGTCACGCTACAATCTGCGGTAAAGCTTCTCTGGGATTGGGAACGTCCGGTTGTTGAGCACTGTTCCCAGCAGTCGAACATTGGCTGCATCCAAGATCTGTATTACGCTGCGCGCTTTCACGCGGCGCGTGGCATTTGCTTCCAATATCAACACGACCCCGTCCATCACCTGCCCCAACACGGATGCAATTATGTCGGCGCCAAGAGGTGGGGCATCGACGAGCAAATATCCAAATTCCTTTTGCAAATCCAGAAGGTTTGAACACATTTGCTCCGCGCCACTATTCGAATCACCCGCCGATCTGAGGTCTCCCGCCGAAACAAACCATAGGTTTCCGTCGATCTGCCGGGCAACAGGACCGCTCCGCTCAACGGGGTTCGAAGGCGGAAAGACGGGCTCATCCAAATCCACCGAGCGCGGCAGAGGAGGGCCAAGAACCTTGGCATCCACGAGGCACACGCGACTCGACACCTCGCCAGCCAGCGCCTTGGCTGCAGACGCACAGACACGTCTGCTGCCTTCACCGGTATCGACACCGCAGAAAAGCACCCGGTGAGGTGAGTTCGCAGAGGAGAGGAAAAGCGCTTGAACCAGTTTCAGAATCTCCGAATGAGCAGGGCTGCTGGTTTTCCAAGCCGGGGCGTAAGCGCGCTTGTCATCGAGGAGTGCGGAGACAACGACCGTCGATTCGGTCGTCAAAGCATTTTCCTGTTGCTCGACTCTGCATAACACTTCGAAATTCCTGCTCATAGTCAGTTCCTTAATAGCGAATGCCTTTGGCTCCAACCGCATTTGTTCCTTCGGCGCCGACTGCGTTCGCTGGAAGATTCACGTTTCGTCCAACCGTGATTCGGTCTGGGGAGGCCACGGTTGGACTTGAAGCCTGCTGACCGGCAACTGTTGCAGGGTTACATTTGCTGAAGATGCGAGTGGTGATGTCACCTAATGTCTGTACTGGCGCAACTACAATCCTCGACCCGATTCGCTTGGCCACGGAAAGAGCACCGCTTATCAGCGCTGTCCCGGAGATCCGGCTTGTTTTTCGAGTTCGGTGAAATTGGGTCGGGACCGATGCCGGCGGGGAGATGGAAAGCTTCGCGTTGAGCGGTATCGCTCCTGCACGTTTTCTCTGAAGCAAGGATTCAATTTTGAGATCTGCCAGAACCTCGTTGAGAACTTCCCGACCAATCCGTTTTTTCTTTAACGCGTATCCTATGGAGAGCGCATTGAAACAGATATTATTAATATTGCGCGGAATTCCCTCGCTTCTTTCTCCAATCAAGCGAATTACTTCTTCAGTAAATATCGAGGCGCCCCGATGACCGGCCACTCGAAGCCGGTGCCCTATATACTCGGCGACTTCCTCTTGGTTGAACGGCTGGAGGGAGGCGACTATGGAAACCCGTTGCCGCAGTTGTTCCATGTCCTGTCGCATTAGCGTCTCGATCAAACCCAACTGGCCCGCGATGATGATCTGTATTAACTTTCGACCAGGTGTCTCGAAGTCGGAGAGAAGGCGTATGGATTCAAGAACCGAGGGCTGCAAGCCTTGAGCCTCATCGACGATCAGCACAAAGCGTCTTCCCGCCCGCGCCTCGTCCAGCAGAACCTGGTTCAATTGGTTGTGGATCGAAGCGAGATCAGGACCAGGCTCCAAATCCAAATCGCGCACTAGATACCGGTAGAAGTCCTCCGGGGCGCACTGCGTCTGGAACAGGAAGACTGTCCGTGTACGCTCGCCCAGGCTTTCGAGTAAGCGATAGAGCAGGGTCGTTTTCCCCATGCCTGGGGGCGCGGCAAGCGCCAAGAACCCGCGCTCTTCCCGCAAACCGTAAGTTAGAGATGCCAACGCTTCCCTGTGCGTGCGGCTCATCATCAAAAACCGAGGGTCAGGCGCCACACCAAACGGTTGCCGGCCTAAGTTGTAGTAGTTCAGGACCATTTCTCTCCTAACCCTGGAGCTGATTCTCCCTCGGGATTGAAGCCAGCACCGGCCCCCCCAGGTAGGCAATAACTTCGCTTGGAGTGCGGAATGACGGGCTAAAGAAATCCGAAATCAATGCCAAACCCAGGCTTCCTGCGCCGGCCAGGAAAATGCTAAGCAAACCGTAAGACAAGGTAGAACGGACGGGAAAGGCTGGAACCGTTGGTTGTTCAGCAACGGCGACATTTAGGATTCCTCGCTGGTCAAGCGCATCATTAATGCGGGCTTGCTCTTCCTTTTGAAGGTAGAGCAAATAATTTTCCTCTTGTGTTTTCGTGGCTCGTAGCAGTTCTTGCTGTGCAATCGATGCATCCTGCAGTTCGCCGGCGTTCTCGCGATATTTCCTCAACGAGGCTTCGTCGGCAGCGGCCTTTGCCTTCAAACCAGCTAAATCCGTTTGAGCTTTTGACAGTTCCTCTTTCACCCACTCGTGGGTTGGATTCTGGTCGATGGTCTCCTCCCGGATTGGAGCATTCTCTTCTTTCGCAATCGCGGCCCGCGTGTCTGCAATCTGCTTATCGATTTCCTGCACCGGGCGGTAGTTCGAATCGAACTTGGTCAATAGCTCCGTCCGCTTGAGATCCAATGTTAGAAGCGTGGATTTCATCTGCTCCATGAGCTGGGCGTTTTCGGAGGTGCGAACCTGAGTAATCTGGCGAGGTGGTACCGAGGCATCCTGTTCCTCAAGGTTTCGAATGCGCTGCTCAGTTTCAGCAATTTGTGATTGCGTCTGCAAGTACGCTGCCTTGAACTCCGCCATCTTCTGAATCGCCAGATCACGCTCCTGGTCCGGTGAGACGACTCCACGTTCCCGAATGAAACCCTTTAGGCGCACTTCCGCTTCCTTGAGGCCGGTGCGATATCGCTCTGTCTGTTGGTCGAAGAACTTGAACTCGCCTGCTGGGCGATGCACCTCGAGGTGTTTCTCAACGTAGAAGCCAGCCAGACTCTTCAGGACCCGCGCAGCTGTTTCCGGATCCGCCGCGTCGAACTCCACTGAGATCACGTTCGTCTTGCGCAACGGCTGCACGGTGAGCCTGGAACGCAAGCCCTCGGTGGCTCTCGCGATATCTTCCTCGCTTGTGGTGCGGCCGAGTGGTCCAACGGAAAAGTGTTTCGTGTCTTGAAGCCCAGTTGCCAGAACTACTTTTCGCAGCAAGTCCTCGCTATTCAGTAATTCCACCTCGGAGTTCAATTCCTCCTCGCTGATCTCATGTGGGTTGGTTTGGACCAAGTTGAGCTCGGATGACACCAAGGGCTCCGAGCGTTCGCGACGGACAAGGATTTCCATGCGAGACGGATATCGGGGCGTAAGCCATCCTGAACAAATTATTCCTAGTAGTACGCCGAAGAATGAGATTAGGACGATCCACTTCTGCCGAAAGACTACGGCCAACAGGTCGCGTAAAGTAGGAGCCGTTAGTGGCCGGTCAAAATTCGCGTCCGCAAATCGCATGTCAGGTACCTCCTTCAAAGCGGCAAAGAGTTCCAGCTTTTCCTTTCGCTCCGGCTTGATCGCGCCAGGCCCGGTTCTGGCATGTCCCTGCAATGCCACAAACAGGAACGTGCACGGTTCTAAGGACACCGTGCAGACGGACGCCATCCTGTGCGTTCGAGTGAGAGAACTGACGGACGTTTGAACTTTCCAGTCGCATCGCTGGCCTCTTATGGAATCAGTGGATTGGCATATAGGCCTAGACTGCTTGTGGGCAGGTACCGCCGGATCTTGGATATAAAGTTCTGCGGTACGAAAACCATGTCACCCGGCAGCAAATGCGGATCTTCCTGCAAATTGCGCAAGGCGAGCATCTTCTTAATATCGAAGACGCGGGTTTCGACCACGCCGTCTGACACACGTCGGAACAACAAGACTTGTGAGTGCTTGGAAGCGTCCGTGAAGCCGCCGGCGATATTTACGGCCTCCACTAGGGAAAGATCGCTGCGAAGCTCGTATTTACCGGGCTTCTCAACTTGGCCGGCCGCAATGAAATATGGCTTTTCGAAGTCCTTCAGGACCACAGTGATCGTTGGGTCGCTGAGAATGCCGGAGTATGCTTCTTTTATGGTGTCCGTGAGTTGGGGGACGGTCTGGCCGGCCACATGCCGGCTAGCAGCGCCCCGAAACGTAACATAACCGTCGGGTCCAACCACCACAGTCTGGTTAAATTCAGGAGAGAACGTGAATTCGACATCAAAACTGTCGCCACTCCGCAAGACGTACCGAGGGTTCCTATTTGCGAAGCCCGCATCAGAATCGGTAGGGACCTCCGGCTTATCAGCGCGTGAGGCGCTTGAGGAGCGATCCGCTGGAGTACTCTGAGCTTGAGAGATCGTGCTTACGAACATGGTCGATGCCATTAATGCAAGTACCCAAAACATTCGGAGCATGTCTCGACTCCTCAACAAACTAGACTCCTACTGAATCCTGTCGCCATACTCGGAAAAAGGGCTGTCCGGGCCTTCGCTTTGAAATAGGACCTCTGCGGCAAAACCCGATTCCCTTCCTTTCTTACTCGTGCGAACCACTTTGCCTTCCCCGTGGAAGCGCACCAATTTGGATTCTGGGCTGGGCGACTTCAAATAAACTTCGAGCTCCAGCTGGCCCCCTACTCGAGGTGCCGATTCGGTAATGACGAACACCCCTCGGCTGCTGACGTCGAGGGTCGTGCCTTGACCCTCTTGCAAAATCCCGTTGCCGGGATCCCAGCAGAATGAGACGGCGGCGCTCATCGGGTAGCGCTTGGCTTTCCTCAGATCCATTTCTGCACCTGCAAATGGCATGGCTAAATCAGCAGGCATTGATGTACACGCCGCCCTCGGAGCGCCAAAGGTACGGCTCGACTGAATAAGTCACAAGGGACAGAAAGTGAGCATTACTTTCATAATCGTGGAGGGAGTCAAGTGAGGCTGTTTACCCCATACCAAAACTTCCTAAACTCCTGAGACACCCTCAACGGGCAGATGAGTAGTTTGAGCGCGTAAGGCTTTCCGCTTAGCCGGTCCCATAGAGAAGACAGTTAGGTGTAGTTCTCTCTCTCTTGACGATTCGCATGATGGTGGCATCATTGAGCGCCCAAGTAATGAGGCGAACTTTTTGAATAAGATCCTTAGGCAAGTTTTTGAACGGCTTAGGATCAAGCTCATTCGAAGCGAGTTCTTCAGGAGATCGTCAGTGCGACTTCACAGCCAACCGGGCGTGGCCACTATGGAAGTCCCGCACCTCCGAGAGGAAAGTTGTCCACCTCTTCGTGTTCTATTTTTCGACCATACCGCCGCACAGAGTGGCGCTGAAATTGCCATGTTGAACCTGGTGCGCCACCTGGATTCCCGGAAGGTCACGCCGGTGGTCGTGTTCGGCGCCGACGGCCCCATTGTCGAACAGATGCGTCCCTTCGCTGATACTCACGTGTTGCCCATGCCCGTCGCTGTAGCGGGCGCCAAGAAAGATTCACTGGGCGTTGCATCATTGTTCCACTTGAGGGCGACGGTCGGAGGTGTCGCCTATATTTGGAGGCTCGCAGAGTTCATACGTCGAAACGACGTGGATTTAGTTCATACAAATTCCCTGAAGGCGGATCTGATCGGTGGAATTGCGGCGCGATTTTCGGGGCGCCCTGTCATATGGCACGTCCGCGATCGAATTGATGATGACTATCTTCCGCTCTCTGTGGTTCGGACTTTTCGCCTGTTGTCCCGATGGGTTCCTCATTTCGTGATCGCAAATTCAGGGGCGACTCTCCGATCACTGAGCGGCGCGCCGCCCGACAGTTCCTTGTCCTCTTGCGTTAAACGTAGAGGAAACAGCGCTGTCGTTCACGACGGGACACCTTGGCCCTTTCCAGCCACGAGGGCCTCAGCGCGCAATGGACTTTTTCGTATTGGCCTCATCGGGAGAATCTCTCCTTGGAAGGGTCAGCACATTTTTCTTCAAGCCGCGGCTCAGGTGCACCGATCCTTTCCAAATGCGCGGTTTTTCATTGTGGGGGGGGCGCTGTTCGGCGAAGCGGAATATGAACGGCAGGTGCGGTCGCTAGCGGAGAGTCTAGGAATCTCCAGTGTGGTTACGTTCACCGGCTTCCGCGGCGATGTGCCGAGCGTGCTTGCCGACATGGATCTAATCGTACACGCGTCCACCACGGGAGAACCTTTCGGACAGGTAATCATCGAGGGAATGGCCGCCGGAAAACCTGTCATCGCGACGAACGGCGGTGGGGTTCCCGAAATTGTCGAGGATGGCAAGACTGGAATCCTTGTGCCGATGGGTGATGTTCAGGCAATGGTTGAAGCGATCCGTCGAGTACTTGCCGATCCTCCTTTAGCCGAAGACATGGGGGCTCGCGGCCGGGAACGAGTGCGCGATCACTTCACCATAGAGCGGAAAGCGCGCAAAGTCGAAGCTGTTTATCAATCGATGCTTTCGCGGCCGCCGCGGCCATCGTAAGTCGCCCCCGTGTGGTTGGCTTGTCAGGTTTGGTGAATTGTAGTGCCTGCTGCGGTGGTCGGTAGATTTTCACCGCACCACAAGACGGATCATCGGCGCTGGAAGAGCTTTGGCGCTCGCGGTGCTGTGATGGGGGAAGGTTCCTGAAATAGGGATTCATCGTCCCTATCTGCGCGATCCGTATTGCACTGTTAGTTGCGGTGCGATTTTTGAGAGCCATATGGAAGGTACTTTTTCTGTAATTGGAATTTGCAGCTCAATGCTCACTGCCTTGCGCGACCGTCCGTGCCCTGTCGCTGTGGCTTGCGCCGGCGAAAATCGAAGGGAGGAGGCAATTGATTGAGAAAATAGCATCAGTGGACCCCGGGAACAACCATTCTGATTGTGTCGAGGAAGCGTCGGTCCTGACCTCGCGCGAGCGCCATCGCATTTTGTACGAGTGGAACGACACCTCCACCGGCTTTCCAGATGCGTGTGTGCATGAATTGTTTGAGCAGCAAGTGGCGCGTGACCCCGGCGCCGTAGCGATTGTGTCCGAAGGCAGGCAAATGAGCTATGAGGAGTTGAACGCGCGCGCCAACCAAGTGGCGAGATCTCTCCGTAAGCGCGGCGTGGGACCTGAAGTCATGGTCGGTGTTTGCCTGAAACGGTCGCCGGAAATGGTGGTCGCTCTTTTAGGTGTGTGGAAGGCTGGCGGCGCTTACGTCCCACTTGACCCTTCTTATCCACCAGAGCGGCTGGCCTTCATGGTCAGGGACACTGCCATGAGGGTTTTTCTCACGGAGGAGAAGTGCAAGAACCTCTGTTCTTCCGCTGAAGGCATTTCAATTTGTATGGACTCAGAATGGTCACTGATCTCAAGGGAGAGCATCACCAACCTTGCGAAGCTGGCGGTCCCTTCGAATTTGGCTTATGTGATATACACGTCGGGATCGACGGGCCAACCCAAGGGAGCGATGATTCAGCACACCGGGTTAGCCAATTATTTATGCTGGGCAATCAAGGCCTATGCGGTAGAGGGGAGGGGCTCTGTTCCAGTTCACGCTTCGATCGCCTTTGATTCCACAGTTGCGAGTTTGTACCCGCCGCTGCTGTCCGGGGGACAAATCGAACTGCTGCCGGAAGATATAGGTGCGCAAAGCTTACTCGCGGCGCTACGCAAAGTAAAAAACCGAAGCAAGGTTGTTATCACTCCAGCTCACCTCGAACTACTGAACCAGCAACTCAGCCCGGAAGAGATGAATTCCATGACGAAGACGCTCGTCATTGCGGGCGAGGCCCTGCTGGCAGAGAACCTGTCCAAGTGGAGAGAATTTGCTCCGTCCACGCGCTTGTTTAACGAGTATGGGCCGACAGAAACCACCGTGGGCTGCTGTGCATATGAGGTACGGGCGGATGATCCACGCAGCGGACCCGTTCCGATTGGCAGGCCCATCGACAATGTGGAGATGTTCGTTCTGGACCCCAACCTCCAGCCCGTACCGCCGGGAGTGATTGGGGAAGTCCACATCGGTGGCGTGGGCGTAGGTCGGGGGTATCTGAACAGGACGGAACTCACCCGAGAAAAGTTCTTGGATGATCCTTTTTCGAACCGGAGCCGAGCACGCCTTTACAAAACGGGAGATCTCGCCCGCCACCGCAAAGACGGAACTCTGGAATTCTTGGGCCGCGTGGACGGCCAGGTAAAGGTGCGCGGGCGTCGGATTGAATTGGGCGAGATCGAAGCCACTGTGGTCAGTCATCCGGCGGTACGGTCTTGCGCGGTTTTGGTTCGAGAAAATGCCGCGGGAAACAGGCAGCTAGTGTGTTATCTAGTCGTCCGCAAACGGGAATCGCTCGTGGCTGAAGAATTGCGGAAGTTTCTAAGGAAAAAGCTGCCTGAATACATGGTGCCAGCGCACTTTGTTTTGCTCGACTCTCTTCCTCTCACCCAGAACGGAAAAATAGACCGGCTGGCTCTTCAGGGCAAGTCTTTTGAACCTATGCTGCCCGTTCAGGAACGAATCGCTCCTCGCACCGAAACCGAAAAGAAATTGGCAGCTATCTGGATGGAGTTGCTGAACGTAGATGAAATTGGGGTCGAGGACAACTTTTACGATTTAGGCGGGGACTCACTGCTGGCGGTCCGTGCGATGCTACAGGTTCGCGAAGTATTTGGAGTATTTCCAAACATGCAAGACTTTTTCCCCAGCGCCACGATTGCGGGCCTCGCAAAAGTTTTAACACAGGGTGAAGGACACGAAGACCGTTTGGCCTACGCGGTGCCAGTGCAGCCTGAAGGAAATGAGCCGCCCCTCTTTTGGATTGGCGCGGGGCTCCGATCGCAGCAACTATCTGCACACCTTGGACCCAACCAACCGTTCATCGGCATCGGCATCGAGCCCAAGATGATTGGACAACTCAAGGCACCGTACCGATTAGAGGAGCTTGCAGGACACCTCGTAACCGCGATTCGCAGTAAACGGCCTCACGGCCCCTATCGTCTTGGCGGGTTTTGCCAGGAGGCATTAATTGCCTACGAAGCGGCAAGGCAATTGACGACGTTAGGTGAAACCGTCGAGTTGCTCGCCCTTCTAGAGCCAGAATACCCGCGTCAGAGTATGCGGGCTCGAATCGCAACCAAAGTGCGGCGCAAGATGATTCGCGCCAATTTTCATTTGGAGAACTTGAAGAGGTTGGGAGCCAACACTTTTCCGCGTCGCGTACGTGTTCAATGGGTGTACCTCAAGGATGTCGTGACCCAATCGTTGGGCCGCAGCTTCGAGAGCTTTTTGCTTCTTAAGAGCCAGCTCGGTCCCCGAGACTTTGGAAAAATTAATACTGTCTCGGTGACTTCTTACAAGCCGACACCTCTGGGGTGCCCGACTGCGATTTTTAGGTGTAAAGATTGGCCTTTCATGTCCGCAGGCGATCCATACTTTGGATGGCGAGAATTGCTTACGGGAGGTTCTGAGATCTATGAGGTTCCCGGGGATCATGAAGGGATCTTTCACGAGCCGAACGTGAAGATTCTTGCTGAGCAGCTAAGAGCTTGTCTGCGCAACACCCGGCGGACGCAAAAGTCGTCCTACGAAGTTACCTTCGATGGCGCTTAGACGCCGATTGCCATAGGCCACGAATCCTCATCAGGATACAAATCGTTGTGGCGATTGGGAACCGCCTAACCCTGATCGCCCTCTCTCTTTGGGGGTTGAGTGGCCTCCCGAGATTCCTTGTTGGTAATTAACATCGGGCGCCTTGAGCTGTTTAGCGCGTAGAGAACCAGTTCAACGCGATTGGAGATTCCGAGCTTATCGAAGATGCGAAACATGTAGTTCTTGATCGTGTTCTCGCTCAAATTCAACTTTCGTGCAATTTCACGATTCCCCAGGCCATCCGCGACCAGACGTACCAGGTCCTCTTCGCGTCTTGTCAATAGGTTTACGCCATCGGCGTTGGCCACCCACGGTGATGGCGCTTGAGCTACCGCTTCGAAAACGAATTTGAGTTGCTGCGTGTTCGCCCAGATCTGCCCCTGATGCACGCAGACAATGCACTTGCAGAGGTGGTCAAAGTGGGATTGAGAACGGTCGAACACACCCACAGCGCCAGCCCGAAACGCCTGCACCACAAGTTCGCGTTCGGAACGGTCGAGTAGAAGTACGACTCGAATTTCAGGATACCTGCTCTGAATCTCCGGAAGCGCCAGGAGGCCGGTAAGATTTCCGTCCTCTAAATGGCAACCGACCAAGGCGATTTCCGGCTTCGCTGAATTGATCAAACCCAGAAGGTCAGATCCCGAGGTGGCATAGCCGACAACTTCGAACCGTCTTTTCAAACGACTAGATATGAGCCCGCAAGCCATCAAATTGGCATCCGCCACACCTACTCGTATGGGCTTCGTCCCTGGTCGACTCGCTGGCAGCATCGCTGATCTCCTGAAACCTGGCTCCGAATGAATCTGCTCCCAAAAAGAATATAAGAGGTATTCTTCTCGCGGACCCTGCACCGGTCAGCGGCAGCGCAAAATTGCGGTTTGGTTGGACCTGAATCACCAGATACTTCGAGGTATCTTAAACCAGTTTCTAGGCTGCTTCGACACGATAGCCAGCAACGCGAACTGCGAGGGCCCGCTGGAGAATGTTGATCGAGACCACAAGACTTAGATCTTGATTTTTCCCCACAAGAATTCCCTCAATCCCGTCGAGACTTCCTCCGCGAATTCTGACGCGCTCCCCTATGCCCAGATATGGGTGACCCTCGTAGGGGATGCCCCGTTGTAAAACTATGCGGACGGATTCGATTTCGCATTCCGAAATCGGAGTACCGGCGCTCGTTGAACCAACAAAATTAGTCACTCCTTTTGTGCGCAGTACAGGGATCCGCGAATCGAGTTGTTCGGGAATTCTCACAAACACGTAATTCGGAAACAGCGGGATTTGAACAATACGACGCCGATCGCTCCATTCATGCACGGATGCCTGAAGCGGAAGGAAAACTTCGATCGACTTCTCGATCAATTCGACTGTGACTTTTTT